>Ga0326727_10024983_pt1 | contig 11249 bp, 4 predicted proteins | sample MB2enrmetagenome_FD_207643 | JGI IMG/M metagenome (GOLD analysis project Ga0326727, IMG submission 207643) | Lab enriched peat soil microbial communities from McLean, Ithaca, NY, United States - MB29MY | ecosystem: Environmental > Terrestrial > Soil > Wetlands > Peat | place: USA: New York... | reverse complement strand
CATTCGGTCGGGAAACAGAGGCGGGAGAAAGGCAAAAATCATGACCAGGGCCGAGAGGGCGACGCCGATCGCAACGAGGGAACCGAGTTGGGCCAAGCCGGGCAATCCTCCGAAATTGAGGACCAGAAATGCGGTGATGGTGGTGGTGGCCGCCCAAAAAATACCGGGGGCAATCGCGCGGCGAATCTCCGGCACGGACAAGCCGGGGTGGGCGACCGCCTCCTGATAATGGACGAGGGCGTAATCGACGGCCAGGCCCAGGAGGATGGCGGCGAAACCCATGCTGACGACATTGACAGTGCCGAAGACCAATCCGCCCAGCGCCAGAGTAGCGGCCAGGATCAACGCAAGCAAGGCGAGCAGCCAGAGCATCGGCTTGAAGCGGCGGTGCGCGAACCAAAAGAGAACGGCAATGATCACCGAGGTGCCTCCGACGGAGAGCGTCATGTCATGTTTCATGGCGCTGGAGATTTCGGCGACGAAGGCCGGGCGGCCAGTGTAGCCGATATGCTCTTTGACATCGGGCGGCACCGCGGCCTGGACGGCTGTTTTGACGGCGCCCAGCCACGCGATGCATTCGCGGTAGCCGGCCAATTGGGACGTTGCGTCGATAAAGATGATTCGGAACCTGCCGTCGCTGGAGACAAACAATGACTGGCCCTGTCCAAAGCCCGCCGCCATGTTGTCACCACTTTCCGGCAAGCGCGTCAAACCGAAGGGATCGTAACTCAGTTGCGCGATGTCCAGGGGCGAGAAGGTGGTGGCAAGTTGCCGGCGCGTGGCGGCGAGAAGGGAGGCAAGATTGGTTTGCTGGAGGCGAAGGCCCAGTTGGGAGAAAAGCCGCGGGGGCTGGTTGAGCCAGAGATAGCCGACCAGTTCGGCGGTTTGCTCCGGATGTTCCAGCCAAGGCGGCTGCCAGGTGACTTGCAAAACGAGATTCGTTTTGGCGCACAAGGCCTCGGCGATGGAGCGGGCGGCCTTCTCCGCCTGGTCGGCATCTTTGGCGTCAATGGTGAGGATGAGTTGGCGGGCATTGGCGAAATGTTGCTGGTAAATCTTGAGGCCTTGCACGGCGCGGACATTGGCCGGCAACAGGTCGAGCACCTCGGCGTCGAACCGCAGCCGAGCCACTCCGAGGGCAAGCGGGATGAGCAGCAGCAGCCACGCGCAGCGAAACAAGCCGCGCCTCATGGGAAAAACCGGCCCTCAAGGGATTCGCCGGTGAGCGGATTGGCCAGACGCCACCAACTGTCGCGCAGGCGTTCAAATTGCCATGCGCCGGGCGGCATGGCGCCGGCGAGCGCGCGCGGCAATTGAAACCAGACCAACCGGGCCGGCGGCGGGCCGGCGCCGGTCCAAAGGTGGTTGGCAGTTCCAAATGCCATTTGCCAGCGGGGGCCGGCGGTGCGGGCGGTGGCGATGGGGAAGGGGTTTTTTGAGAATTGCACGAAGCAATTACCATTGGAGTTGGTGGCGCAGATCAGTTCGCCGGCTAGTTCGTCGCGGGCTTTGGGTGCTTTCCAAAGGGCCTGGCCCTGCTGGACGCGCCAACCCGGAGCTGAGAAGTCGGCTGGCGGCAACGGAGCGGGCGTGCGACAGCCGGCGGCGAAAACCAGCGCCGGCAACGCCAGAGCGGGGATAGCGGGCCGGATAGCGCGCGCCAGGGCGTCAAATGGAGTTTTTGGGTTCAAACTTTTCACGCTCAACGCGCACAGGCCGGCCATCGGCTCGGCGGGGGCCGAAGGAAATGCGGGGCACTATCGGGAACCGTTTCTGGATTCTGATCAGCAGGAAAAAGTACTCCAACCGCCAGCGCAGACTCCAGCCGCCTTCGACTTCGCCCGCCAGCACTGCGATGACTGCGGAAGGCAGATCGCAATGGTCGCGGGGCCTGAGGAACAACTCCATGAATGGGGTGGTGTAATAATTTTCCACCACGCGCCAGTAAAACTTCAGCCCCTTGCGCAGCCTCCTTTCGTAGCGCGCGAAATGCCGCGCGGCCGGTTTGCCGCGGGCCAGGGATTGCGTCACGACGTCCGCGGCGAGACGGCCCGACCACATGGCCAGAAAGACCCCGGCCGAAAAAATGGGGTCCATAAAACCGGCCGCGTCGCCGACGCGCAGAAGGCGCTGGCCGACAAAACTGCGGTTGTAGTAACTGAAATCGCTGGTGGTGCGGAAATCCCCGATCCGGCGCGCCTGGAGCATGCGTTTTTTCATGGGCGGGGTGAGATCAACCCAACGCTGGAAGACCTCGCCCGGCGCGCCTTGGGACTTGTTGAATTCGTCCTTGTCGATGACCAGGCCGACGCTGGTCTTGGTCTGGGTCAGCGGAATGGTCCAGAACCACTTGTTCTCCAGGCGGGTGATGACGGTATCGGTGCCGAGTTCACCGGCATCCAGCGCGACGTTTTCAAATTGGCTGAAAACGGCGACCTTTTTCCAAGTGGGATGAATAACGCGCAGATTATCCTGGTTGCCTGTCACATTGCCGCGCCCGCTGGCGTCAATGAGGAACGACGCTCGGAAATGATGGGATTTGGCCTCGGGATCCCGCGCTTCAACGCTCACGCCGTCCGAATCGGTGTCAAATCGGGTCACCGTCCAGCCTTCGCGGACATCGGCGCCGGAGGAGCGTGCGTGACGGAGCAGGACGTGGTCGAAGGTGGCGCGTTCGACCTGGATGGCTTCGGGTTCACGATTGAACTTGCCGGCGCGGAAAGCGAAACGGGCGGCGAGGGAGCCGTTGGAGATTTCAAATTGAGCGCCGAATTTTCTCGGGAACCCGGCCGCCTGCAGGGCGGGCAGGACGCCCATATCGCGAAAAATCGTCATGTTGCAGGGCAACAGAGATTCGCCGATGTGAAAGCGGGGGAAGACCTCCTTTTCGAGAACGAGGACGCGTTTGCCGGCGCGCGCCAAAAAAGTGGCGGCGCTGCTTCCGCCGGGTCCGCAACCAATTATCAAGGCATCGTAGATCGGGTCTGCCACAGGGAAGGAATTTCGGCCAAGGGCGGCGGCATGGCAAGCCGGAAGCGACGGGGCGAGCCTGGGTTCCTGGTCGATTGTTGTTTGGGTCTGGAATGGTGGCTGTGTCAAGATGCGTCCCCCGGCGGGCAGGCCCGCCTTGACCGACAACCTTGACTTGGCTTGACCGACCTTGACCCGCTTGTGCTGAGGCTTCTGCCGTCGCCAAGCTCCGGCGCGACAGGCTCGCCTTGACTTGGAGCGGAGTCACCTTGACTCACCTTGACCAGGCTTGACTTCTTCTTGACGCCCAGGGGGTGGCAAAGGAGCTAAGGTTATGAATATGAGGAGGATGCAGCGCTTTAAGCCATACCTTGACCGTCCTTGACTTGGCTTTACTCAGGCTTGACTGACCTTGACCAGCCTTGACCGGGTGCTGCAGGGCAGGGTTTCACTTTAACGTTAACGCCCCATTTAATTAGCATCGCCTGAATCAGTGAATGCCGAGGGCTTAACGGCCCAGGCTTCCCGATATGTCAAAGAGCCCGCCTTCGCTAAAGCTACGGCGGGGCAGGCAGACCCGCCCGCCAGCCTTCAATGTCCCATATAATAATGGGACTGGCAAGGGCTTTTTTGAAGGTTTTTTTGAAGAGGTGGCAAAAATGCGCACAAATCGCAAAAATGATTGGTTGGAAAGGCCGGAAGGCGTTGATGGAGAGGGCCTTCTGAAGGAAAGTGCCAGGGGTTTGAATCAAAACCCGCACAATCACGGTGGCAAACGATCGGCAAGCTGATCGGAAGACCGCCACCGGGGGAGCCAAGTCTTGCCGGGTGGCGCGGCGTAGTCTCAACGAGGGGAAGCGCAACCCGGCAAGTCTTGGCGACAGGGCCTGCGTCGCCGTTCCCTGGCGCTTTACCGGGTGGACAGGGTGGCATCGACCTGCATGTCGAGGACGTAAATGGTCAACACGTCTATTGCACTAGAGTCGTCCCACTCGGGTTAATTGTATATTGGATAAGGATCCCTGCTTTGTTAGTTTTCGGGCCGTTTGCGCCGACGACCGTGTCCCAGACGAGTGAAAGTTTCCCGTGTGCCTGACCATCGTGTAGTTTGATATAAAACTGCTCATTCCCGGATTCTTTCCAATGCTCATCGGACGCGCTCCGAGTTTGCTGGTATGCGTTCGTGAAACCTTCGCCAGGAGAAAACAGCATTGCGGAATAGCGCTGGCTGGTCTGCTGGAGGAGATTGTCGCCCTGCGCTTTGAGAATAAATGACCAATCAAATGTCTTCCACTTTCCGACTCCTGGCGGACGCATGAGACTGAACTGAAAGTCTCCTTCCGAGTTTGTTGCTTGAGTGATGGTTTGGCTGCTCAGATTTATGGCGTAAGGACGCCCGTCAGGTATAAATTGGAAAAGTCTTTTCCCGCTGGTCAACGATCTCCGTTTTCCTTTCTCCCAAAGCACGAAAACAACTGGGTGCCGCGGATCTGGATGAAAAATGTCAGCAGCTTCATTATATGCAAAGAAACGATCAGTGCCTTTTGATAGCTCATAACCTGATTTTTCAATGGACAATAATTCCACACTAATTCCTTTGGTGTTCGTCAAAGCGACATTCCCACTTTGGTCTGACTCTATGATTACCTTGGCCCGCCTCTCGTTGCCTTGTGTGGCAGTTGTCATATATCCAACATTTTGCTCTAACGTCACCTTAGCACCTGCAACCGGTTTAGCATCTTGATCGACAATCGTTGCGTAGAAATCAATTGGAACATTGCCTGTCGTGTGGCGTTCGTCGAGTTGGGCTGCCGCCGAAAGCGACAGCAAGGAGAGCATGACCACTGATAAATGTAAAACGTTTTTCATAAATGTTTAATGTGCAGATTCGGGGTTCAGGTCGAAAGCCTGGAGGAGTTGGTTCCAATATACCGCCCTGCTCATGTTGTCTGAACGAAACTGACCGCTGTGACCCTTGTGAGCGCTCCCAAAGTTAAGTGGGGCGACACTTAGATTAACGGATGCCGGAGCGAAAAATGTCCTCGGATTGTTCGTCTCTGCACCCAAAGCCCATGAATACGACTGAGCGCACATGGCGAAAATCTGATAGGTATTGGTTGGAAACTGAAGCAATGTGCTATAATACCAAAAGTGAGTGCCATCCCAGCTATAACTGATGTCCGGTTTTAGAGATTGATCGTAGAGCCAAGTGGGGCGGGCAATTGTGCTTCCCGTCAACGCCCAATCGACTGGGTTGAAAAAGTCCACAAACGCGCCGGCGCCCGATATTCCGTTAAAATAGGGTGGCGCGCTGTTGGTATAGTAATGTCCTTCGATGTCGGGCGTCGCGGGCGTATAGGACACGTCTTGATGAACCGTATTGTCATATGCATGAGCGGAGATAGCGGCTTGGGAGGCGACGTAAGTGTTAACGATCTCGGTTGCTCCGGCCAGCCGCAATGCCTCGCCCGCAGCGACGTTTCCGAGGCTGTGGGCCAGCAAATAGACGTTCCCAGTATACTGGAGATTTAGCGCCACAAGGAGATTCTTCAAACCTGTGGCGGATTGCCAGGAATTCCATTCGTCGGAGTCAAACAAGATTGGAGTGGAATGAGTGGGCCATCGGAACAAGCCGAATCGTCCCTGATAGCCCTGCCAATATAATCGTTTGTAGGCAGTTTCTGCGTAACGGTCTTTTTCCCACGTTGGCATGTTGTAGCCATGCACTAAGAGAATGTAGGGCGTAGCTGAGTCAATTGATGGGTCATACGGGTACTGAAATGACGCGGAGCCATCGTCCCCGCAGTTGGTGGCAATAGTGTTGGGAGCGACGTTCGGATTCTCGCCCACGGACCATCGCTCATACATTTGCTTGATGTCCTTCAAATTGAGAAAGACCGAAGCCTCGCCCGCAACACCGCCCCAAGGGTTTTTTACCTGCAAGACCAGTTCATCGTTGCCGGCTGACGTGCCGCAGAAAATAAAATGATCGCTTGGGGGAGGCGCATAAGGGTAGGCAAACGCCGCGTTCATGGAAATAGTTTGATTGGGGTTGGCGTAGCCGAGGCAGGGATATTGGACGTAGTTTACTTGGTTTGATGCGATGGTCGAATTGAACAGGTAGTTTGTTCCGCCATCGGCGTCCGCCGCCGCAAAGGCCCTAATCCCGGCTCCCGTATTATTTCGCCATTGCAACGTAACGGTGTAATTGGTCGGCAGAACTTGCATGAGATTGGAAAGGCCTGGTATCCAGAGCCGGGCATAATCTTCCAAGTCGCGTGTGCAGGGAATGACACCGGCGAATGGACCGTTGGTTCCTCCAAAAAAGCAATCTGGAACCTGGTTGTACCATGGAATGGAACTGTCGTTAATCTGAAGATCATCCTGCTCAGAGTCGGTCACATCAACGGTATGCCAACGGTCCACGTCGTTATTCACCCAAAATTGCATGGGATTGTTTAGACTGGTCAAATCCCGGTTGTCCATGACGCCATCATGGTTGGCATCGACCTGCATGTCGAGGGCGTAAATGGTCACTTCGCCGTAGTTGCCGTTGGCGTCGGGGAGGGTGGTGACGATGACTTTGCCGGGCTGGGTGGGGGTGAAATCGGCGCCGCGCTGGCCAAAGAGCGTGTCGTTAAGGTAGCTGTTGGTGTAATTGAGATTTGGCGAAAGAATGCCGGTGCTGACGGCGGCGTTGGTGTCGATCATCATTTTGCCGTTCAAGTTTGGCTGGGAGGTCCGGGGCACGTCGCCGGTAGCGGGGTTGCAAAGGTAGGCTTGCGCGAAGTCCTGGTCGATCCAGTACGGGAGGTTGGTGATGGCCTGTCCGTTGGGGTTGGGGCGGACGGCGACGACCTGGGACCATGCTTGGAGATGCGCGGTTCGTCCGACTTGGACGATAATGACGGGGTTGGTAATGGATACCGGATCGAGGTCCAAGTCAAACAAACCGATTTCCATCCAGCCGTCGAATCCGATTTGGTCCGGCGCCGCGATGGGCGGGCAGCTTCTCTGACAATAGCCGCTTTCACTCTGGACCGGATATTGCCTGCCGTCGAAGAAGTAGTTGAGTGTTTGAATGGACGGGGTTTCCGTTTGCAGGGCGGCTTCGAAAATGAAGTTGGTGTTGGTGATCGCACTGGATTGGCCGGGGTAAAGGGTGATGGGCGCCTGGTTGGTGATGCGATAGATCACCGATAGATACTCCAGACCCGCCGGGTTGAAGCGATAAGCGGCGCCCCAACTGTCATCGGGCATGGCAAAATAAGGGTTCATGTTGTTGTCCCGAACGACCTGCAACGGGGTCAAATCCGTGGTGGGAAACGGGGCGCCAAAGTTGTTGGCGAGGAAGTTGGTGTAATCGTCGCAATCCGTTGCCACGTCGCCGGTGGCGCAGATGGGCGTGAAGTAGGAGGCGAAGTTGATCGCCGGGAAATCCCAATAACCGTCGAACTGGAATGTCCAGGTGCCCCAGTACGATTCGGTCACAAGGGACTGGGGAAGCTGGTCGTCGTAGATGAGCGGGCCGGTAAATCCATCCAGGGCGCCTTCAAAGGGTGTCAAGAAGTATTGCCAGGAATCCGACTCCGCCCGCAACATCTGCGTCAGGAGCGGCTGCTTGAGGGTGTTTTTGTTGGTGTAGCCCACCACCGGAATGGGCACTCCAACGTAACGCGCCCACTGGCTGGAGGATTCGGCTGGGCCTCCAATCGTGCCAAACATGGTGTCGAAGTCATTGACCTCTTGATAGCTGGTGAAGGTGTTGCTGGAGATTTGCGACAGGATTCCATTGCTGTTGACACCCTGCAGGGTGAAGAGCCAGTAGCCTGGCGGCACGGAGTTGGTTAGTTGAAAGTACCGGCCCAGGCTCTGCGTCGGTTGGTCCATGGATTGATTGGCGGGGAATTCCTCGATTATGCCGGGCAGCCCGGCGTCGGTGTTGATGCAGGTGAACAAATAACCGGCCATGCCGGGGCGGACGGTGTCCAGAACCATAATCAGGCTGTTGGCGGGGCCGTGGACGATGTGGAAATCGATGGGCGGCGACTGGCCGGGCTGGCTGTTGGGGTTGGTGGGATTGAGTCCGGCCAGATAGCTGGCGAGAAGTGTTTGGCCGTTGGCGCCCAGGGCGGTGGCGGCGGTGGTGAGACTGTATCCGTTTTTCACCAGCCACCAGTCGGGGATGCCGTCGTTGAGGGTGCTGTAGTTGTCGGCTAACAGGACGGACTGGTTTTGATAGACCTGCATGTTGTTCAAACCGTGGGCGAACGAATTGGGGTTCACATCGCCCGCGTCGGCGATGAGAATGTCGGCTCCAATCTGCAATTTGCCCGAGTCGGGAATGCCGTCGCCAGCGGTATCGACTCCCCATTTGGCGTATTGGCCGGTGGTAATCGGGCTGAGGTTGAGGTTGCTGGCCCACGCCAAGGCGTTGAGAATGGCAGAGTTGGTAAAGGTGGCCATTCCTCCTGATGAGACGCTTGGGCTGGCGGTGGTGGGTGTCGTTCCGTCCAGGGTGTAGTAGATGATCGCCCTGGCGTTGGTGCAAGTCAGCGTGACGGTCAATGAATTGGTAAAGATGCAGTTGGTGGGGGAAAGAACGGGTGCGCCTGCCAACTCGGCGTTTGTCGTCGCTGTCTGGATTGTGTAAAGGGCGGTGATGACGGAGCTTTCGGTCAATCCCAACCGCCACGTTGCCGCCTTGAGGGTTGTGGTTTGGTAGAGCGTCAGGGAGCCGCCGGGCACGATGACGGGGTCGTTGGTGGTGGGGTTGGCGTCATCGAGCGTGTAATGAATGATGGCGTCAGGATCGGCGCACGAAATAGTAACTGTCTGGCCCGCGTAGTAGTTGCCGCCGGGCGGGCCGAAAACGGGCGTGGTGAGATCGGGGCCGGCATACTGCCACACCAGATTGAACGGACCCTGGTACAAGCTTGGCACGGCAATAAAACAGGTGACATTTTGCGTGACGGAGAGAGTCTGGGAAATTCCGTCGGCATTCTGGATAAAGCCAACAGGAAGCTGGAACGAGCCGGCGGGAACCAGATTGGTCGGATTTGGAAAGGTATTGGATGGGTAATAGTAGAATCCAAGCTCGATCGAGTTGGTAAAGTAATCGAAGAGGACACTGCCGTTGGACGGCGCCGTCCATTTGTACCAAACGGAATTGTTCGCTTCCACGGCAAGGTAGAAGTAATCGTATGGATTGTTTATCTCGAACGCCTCGACGGTCGCGCCCGCAGTTGTGCCTTGCACCTGGCCCGAGGCGCCGGAAAGGGTGATGGCATTGGAAAAGTTATCGTTTGGCGGGGGCGGTGGCGGAAGGGATGGGATTTGAACCAGGTAAGTTGCGGCAGCGACCGGGCTGGCATTTGTGCCCAGCCAGGCGGTTGCTTTGATCGTGACGTTCGTGGTGAGGGTGAGCACGTTGGTCGGATGGATTTGAAGGGAGTTGGTGGCCGGATCGATTCCGTTGGTGGTGTAGCGGACAACGGCGTTGGTGGTGGCGCAGGTGATTTGCAGGGCCGTGTTGCCGGCATAGAGGCCCTCGGGCAGGCTGAAGCTCGGAGCCGCCGGAATTATAGTGTACGTAGCGACCGCCGGAACATTGGAAACGAGGCCGCTTTCCCACGCTTTGAGGGTGAAACTCCCGCTCGGAAGGTTGGTGAGCGGGACACCGGATGAAACCGTCATTCCGTTGGTCGCGCTGGGAAGGGAGCCATTGGTGGTGTATTTAATCGAATCCCCCGCAATGGAAAAGACCGTAATGGAAGGTGTTGAAACGAAATTGCCGCCCGGTGGAGTGATCAGCAGCGGGCTGACGTAGGCAACGTTGGGGTTGAGGCCGAGCAGGTACTTGTCCCAGTTGTCGATGCCGTCGCCAGCCGGGTTTCCGGCCGGGTTTACGCAAGCGGTCGAATTGAAGTAGAGCATGGCCCACCAGTCCGGCAGGGGTGTGGCGTAGTTGGTGCAGGTGCTCCACACCAGGGACGCCCGGAAGAAAAGCGGCGCGTTGGAAACAAGTGACAGAAGCGGGGCCGGGGTAACGGAATTGGAGGCGACAAGGCGTTGCCACGCTCCCCAGCCTGAGGGCGAGGCGAGCGACGAATTGGTTTCAATGATGTAAGTCAGCGAGCGCAATGTGGAGTTGAGACTGACGGCGGCAGCCGTGTTGGTATTTGCCAGGGTGACAGTCATCCAGAAATTTGAATAATTCTGATAATTTGTGGTCACGGAATAGGTTGGATTGGAAATCATGTAGGGGGGACCGTTTGAACCCGAACCGTTGGTGCCCGAGCCACCAGGAGGGGCAGGCGGGCCTGTATCGGCGGGGGATCCCGGGGAGGCCTGCAAGGGGGCGAATTGGTTGGAAAGGCTCACCCATTGGTTGGTGAAATAGCCGGGGCCGAATTCGGCCAGGGCGGCGGAGGTGTCGAATTCGAGGTAGTAGAAAATGGCCTGCATCTGCTCGTAACCTTGGGCGTCTGAGCCGATGAAGAAGGAGTTGGCCGGCGGAATGATCGTGACCGGCCCGCCGGTGGCGGCGAGTTGGCCGTCCAGAAACATCGTGGTGTTGGTGTCTCCATAGCAAATCGCCAATAGATGGATGGAGTTGGCCGGCCAGCTTATCGGGGCGCTGGCGTAGGTGACGGTTAGGGAATTGCTGACGCCGCCGAAGATGAGGTTCTGTCCGGCGGCATCGGCCCAGATTGCCCATAGACCTTGCGGCGAACCGGTTGAAAAGTCGCCGGACGCCAGCAGGAAGGCCGTATCGCCGGGGCCGGCGCCGAGTTGGTTGGTGTCGGCGGTAGCCCAATCGTTAATGAAGATGCATCCCACGGCGCCGTCTGCGAGAATTACGTTCGTGTGTCCGGAATCAACGACGGACTCTTCCAAAAACGCGGGCACAGAATTTCCGGTATCCAATTGCAACGCGTTGCCATCCAAAAGCGGCACGCTGACCAGATCGGTGAAGGCGATTGGGGGATAACCGCCAAGGTCTGACAGCCAATTGGTGTCGGCGAAAGAGTAACTTTGCAAAAACGGGTCTGGCGGGGGCGGTGGAGGGCCGGATTGGGCGAGAGCGCCAAGGATGGGAAAAAGGACGGAGACGACGGCAAGGCAGTTGATTGCCTGTTGTTTGAGGGTTTTCATGCGGGGCCTTTGATTACATAGTTACCTCATCCTTTCAACACTGACGGGGTGGAGGTTGAGCGGTGGCGTGAGGTTTGTCAAGCGGAAATGGGGATAAAAACTGGCGGCGGGTGTGAGACAAA
>Ga0326727_10024982_pt1 | contig 11249 bp, 10 predicted proteins | sample MB2enrmetagenome_FD_207643 | JGI IMG/M metagenome (GOLD analysis project Ga0326727, IMG submission 207643) | Lab enriched peat soil microbial communities from McLean, Ithaca, NY, United States - MB29MY | ecosystem: Environmental > Terrestrial > Soil > Wetlands > Peat | place: USA: New York... | reverse complement strand
CCATGCCAGAGGCCACCTGGGCTGTCCTGACCGAAAATGCTCAAAGATGGGCGGTGAAGGCCTTCTGAGGGCGCCCAGGCCGGCAAAGTCCCGGACCATTGGGCTTGAAGTTCCGGGTGCTATTTTTCTCCTTGCCTGATAGGATGGGATTAGGTATAAACTGGAATTATTCCTATCTGGGTATTCTTAGACGAACTCCGCATAACCGTGCCCCAACAGGAGGTAAGCTTATGAGCGACGAGAAAAATTTACCGGCGGCTGGCCGGCAAGTGGCCGGCGGCGGCACCACGAACCGGGACTGGTGGCCGAACCAGTTGAAGCTGAGCATCCTGCACCAGCATTCCTGCAAGTCCAATCCCATGGGCCATGATTTCAACTACGCCAAGGAATTCAAGACCCTGGACCTGGAGGCCCTGAAAAAGGACCTCTTCGCCCTGATGACCGAGTCCCAGGACTGGTGGCCCGCGGACTACGGCCATTACGGCCCGCTCTTCATCCGCATGGCCTGGCACAGCGCCGGCACCTACCGCATCGGCGACGGCCGCGGCGGGGCCGGGTCCGGCAGCCAGCGCCTGGCTCCCCTCAATAGCTGGCCGGACAACGTCCTGCTGGACAAGGCCCGCAGGCTGCTTTGGCCCCTCAAGCAGAAATACGGCCGGAAAATCTCCTGGGCCGACCTCATGGTCTTCGCGGGCACCTGCGCCATAGAGTCCATGGGCCTAAAACCCTTTGGCTTCGCCGGCGGGCGCGTGGATGTCTGGGAGCCGCAGGAGGACATCTACTGGGGCTCCGAGGACACCTGGCTGGGCGACAAGCGCTACAGCGGCGAGCGCCAGCTGGATAACCCCCTGGCCGCCGTGCAGATGGGCCTCATCTACGTGAACCCGGAAGGCCCGAACGGCAATCCCGATCCCGTGGCCTCGGGCAAAGACGTGCGGGCCACCTTCGGGCGCATGGCCATGAATGATGAGGAGACCGTGGCCCTGGTGGCCGGCGGCCACACCTTCGGCAAGTGCCACGGGGCCGGTCCGGCCTCGCACGTGGGTCCGGAGCCCGAGGGCGCGCCCCTGGAAGAGCAGGGGCTCGGCTGGAAGAGCAGCTTTGGCAGCGGCAAGGGCGGCGACGCCATAGGCAGCGGCATCGAGGGGGCCTGGAAGCCGCACCCCACCACCTGGGACATGGGCTATTTGAACACCCTCTTCAAGCACGAGTGGGAGCTGGTCAAGAGTCCGGCCGGGGCCAACCAGTGGCTGGCCAAGAACGTGGCCGAGGAGGACATGGTGGAGGACGTCCACGACCCCACCAAGAAGCACCGGCCCATGATGACCACCGCGGACCTGTCTCTGCGCTTCGACCCCATCTACGAACCCATCGCCCGCAACTACCAGAAGAATCCCGAGAAGCTGGCTCATGACTTCGCCCGGGCCTGGTTCAAGCTCACCCACCGGGACATGGGCCCGCGCTCGCGCTACCTGGGTTCCCTGGTCCCGGCCGAGGAGCTCATCTGGCAGGACCCGGTGCCGGCCCGCGATTACGACTTGATCGAGGCCAAGGACATCGCGGCCTTAAAGGCCAAGGTGCTGGCCTCCGGGCTCAGCGTTTCCCAGCTGGTGGCCACGGCCTGGGCCTCGGCCTCGACCTTCCGGGGCTCGGACAAGCGCGGCGGGGCCAACGGAGCCCGCATCCGGCTGGCTCCGCAAAAGGACTGGCCGGTCAATCAGCCCGCCCAGTTGTCCAAGGTGCTTGGCACCCTGGAGAAAATCCAGGCGGAGTTCAATGCCGCCCAGTCCGGCGAAAAGAAGGTCTCCCTGGCCGATCTGATCGTCCTGGCCGGGGGCGCGGGCGTGGAAAAGGCGGCCAAGGCCGCGGGCCTGGAGCTGGCCGTGCCCTTTTCCCCGGGCCGCACGGACGCCTCGCAGGCCCAGACCGACACGGCCTCGTTCGCGGTGCTGGAGCCGGTGGCCGACGGGTTCCGCAACTACCTTAAGGACGAATTCTCCGTGACCGCCGAGGAGCTGCTGCTGGACCGGTCCCAACTGCTGACCCTGACCGCGCCGGAGATGACCGTGCTCATCGGCGGCCTGCGGGTTTTGGGGGCCAACTTCGGGGGGGCCAAGCACGGGGTGTTCACGGATAGGCCGGAAACCCTGACCAACGACTTCTTCGTGAACCTCCTGGACATGAAAACAGCCTGGTCGGCCACGGCGGACGCGAACGTGTTCGAGGGCCGGGACCGGGCCACGGGCGCGCCCAAATGGACCGGCTCGCGCGTGGATCTGGTGTTCGGGGCCAACTCCCAGCTGCGGGCCATAGCGGAAGTTTACGCCTGCGCTGATTCCCAGGAGAAGTTCGCCAAGGATTTCGCCGCGGCCTGGGGCAAGGTCATGAACCTGGACCGTTTCGATCTGGCTTGAGGGCCACGGCGCAGCCAGGGGAGGCCCTGCCTCCCCTGGACCCCTCCGGCAGGGCGCTGCCCCGCACCCGCCAGGGGGGATGATCCCCCCTGGACCCCTGCGTATGGGGTCCGGGCGGCCCGCGAAACGTGAGATTACGCCTCTAAAGGAGATTCAGTCATGATCGTTGTCACCGGAGCCTCCGGCCAGCTTGGCCGCGTGGTCATCGAGGAGCTTCTGCATAAATTGCCCGCCGGGCAAATCGTGGCCGTGGTGCGAAGCCCGGATCGGGTTAAGGATTTGGCCGATCGCGGCGTGCAGGTCCGCCAGGGCGACTACGACCAGCCCGAGACCCTGAAGGCCGCGCTCAAGGGCGCGGACAAGCTGCTTCTTATCTCCTCCAACCAGGTTGGCCGCCGCTTCGAGCAGCACAAAGCCGTGATCGAGGCCGCCAAACGCGCCGGGGTGAAGTTGCTGGCCTACACCAGCATCCTGCACGCCGACACGTCGCCAATGGGCCTGGCCGGGGAACACAAGCAGACCGAGGCGCTTCTGAAGGCCTCGGGCATTCCTTTGGTTTTGCTGCGCAACGGCTGGTACACGGAAAACTACACCGCCAGCATCCCCGCGGCCTTGCAGCATGGGGTGTTTTTGGGCAGCGCCGGGGACGGCCGCATAGCCTCCGCGGCCCGGGCCGATTACGCGGCCGCGGCCGCGGCCGCGCTGCTGCGGGATGATCAGGCCGGAAAGGTCTACGAGCTGGCCGGCGACGAAGCCTACACCCTGTCCGGCCTGGCCGAGGAGGTTTCCCGGCAATCCGGCCGGACCGTCACCTATAAGAACCTTTCGGAGGCGGATTTCAAGGCCGCGCTGATAGGGGCCGGGTTGCCGGAATGGGTCGCCGGCATGCTGGCGGAATCGGATATCGGGGCCTCCAAGGGCGGGCTTTTCGATGACCAGCGGCAACTGAGCCGGCTCATCGGCCGGCCGACCACCCCCTTGGCCAGCGTGGTCAAGGCCGCCATCTAGAAATGGCCTGGAGAGAGTGACTGAGTGGGGCCTGCCCGGACCCCTCGGGGCGGGGATTTTCTCGGTATTTTTACGCAGTGCGGCCTAACGGATGGGCGAAGTCGAAAACTTAAATAGCATTATGTCCAATGTGCGAAAAAGAATGAGCGATACGGTCAAGTCCGTCTTGTCAAATCTCCGATGACCGGCCCCCCATTCCCCGCGTCAGGTTTGAAATCGCCACGGAACAGGGATAAGGATGATCGCAAACCCCGGCCTCCCGGGCGACAAAGGAGAATCGCGATGTCCGATTCAGATAGGCAAGGGCGCAAGCAGAAGGTGCTGGAGGCCTTGAACAAGGCCCGGTCCATGGAGCTTCTGGCCATCGGCCAGTACATGAACCAGCACTACAACCTGGACAACATGGATTACGGCGAATTGGCCAAGAACATCAAGCTGATCGCCATAGACGAGATGCGCCACACCGAGATGTTCTCGGACCGCATCAAGGAGCTGGACGGCGAGCCCACGGCCACGCCGGACGGCGAGGTGCAAAAGGGCCAGGACGTGCGGGCCGTGTTCCCCTTCGACGTGAACCTGGAAGACAACACCATCGACGTGTACAACCAACTGCTGAACATCTGCCGGGAAAACGGAGACAGCATCAGCGCCAAGCTCTTCGAGGCCATCATCGACGAGGAGCAGGTCCACTACAACTATTTCGACAACGTAAGCGACCACATTAAAGAATTGGGCGACACCTACCTGTCCAAGATCGCCGGCACCCCGGCCACCACCGGCGGCTTTTCCAAGGGATTCATCCAGAGCCAGGGCGGAGCCCCGGCCGCGTAGCTTGTTTAAAAAAGTGACCGGCCTAACCTAGGCCGGTCACTTTTTTCGTCTAGCCAAGGTTTTGAGCAAGTGAAGTGTAGGCTATTCCCTCACGCGGTAAAAATCCTTGCACCGGGAGGTGGCGTAAACTCAGCAATTTCTATGGCAAATCCTATTTTCACAGCTTCTTCAGCGCCAAACGTTAAGTTCTTATAATTAAGAGCAGTCCATTGTTCGTCTGACAATATTATGTGATTGCGAAGGATAGCTTCTGTTCTGGCATCGTCGATGCGGAGGCTTTCTGCCGCTTCTTGTAGCCTGGCAGCTGTTGCTGCGTTTGCGCTCCAATGGCTTCGATGAATCATAAACGTTCCAAATTTGCTTGTTTTTCTAGTTTTGGCCCCCAAGAAAGCAATTGCAGCAATTGAACCTACAGAGCCACCATTGTAGATGATTAAGTCTAGTGTCAGTGCGCGGAAGAAATTGTATAGGCATATACCGTCTCCAATGTATCCCCCGTTGCTCTGAAAGAGTAGATGGATATGCTCTACTTGTCCCATTACGGATGTTACTCCGTTGATGATGCGCTGGACAGATGCTCCGTTTATCTCTCCAGAAAATATTGCGTAAACTTCCTTAGGTAGCGGCTGTGGTGACACTGTGCTCATATTCGTCCTCCTCCTTGTGTATGTAAAAGTGCTTCATCGTCTGGGCTTGAGTCAAGACGATTCTTCCCCTTGAAGGCCCAGGCAGCAGGTAGAACGACTACGAAAATATAACATTGCATGCTTAGCAGACGATGTCCACTGTATACACGGCCCAACGCCCTGGTTAATGAGCTCGCGGTTGCAGCTGATATATGATATGGAAGAGATTGTCCGTGCGGGGAGTGCCCTTGGCCCGAGGTTCAGCAGTCAAGCGTCATTCGCCCGGGTCTTCCTCCAGCGAGCGCACCAGCCTGGCGGGCACGCCGGCCACGAAGCTGTTGGCCGGCACATCCCTGGTGACCACGGCTCCGGCCCCGACCACGGAATTCTCCCCCACAATGACCCCGCCGAGGATGGTGGCCCCGGTGGCGATCCAGACGTTAGCTTCGATCACGATCGGCTTGGCCTCGATGCAGGCCCGCCGCTGGGACGGGGCCAGCGGGTGAGCCGTGGTGACGATGTTCACGTTCGGCCCGATCATGACCAGATCGCCTATGTCCACCCCGCCCAGGTCGTAAATCGTGCAGCACTGGTTGATGAACACCTTGCGGCCGATGCGGATGTCCAAGCCGTAGGCGCAATAGAAGGGCGGTATCAGGCCGAAGGTTTCATCCACCGCCTTGCCCGTCAATTCGCTGAATATTTCCCGCACCTTGGCCGCGTCGTCAAAGCCCAGCTTGTTCAGCTCCATGGTCAGACGCATGGCCCGCCTGGTCACGGCGCTCATGGCCTTCCATTCTTCGCCGTGGCTGGGCAGGCGTATGGCCGTAATGGGCTTGTCCACACTCATGCGGCGTTTCTCCAAATGATTTACTGCTTGGCGTGTTTGGTCAGGAATATATCCAGCTGGTTGGCGAAGGCCTCGCGGTCGCGGTTATGGAGCGGGGGAGGGCCGCCGGTGACCACTCCGCCGTCGCGCAGTTCGGAGAGCAGGTTGCGCATGGCCAGGCGGCCTTGGATGTTGTCCTTGGTGTACAGCTCGCCCCTGGGGTTCAGGGCGTGGGCCTGCCTTTCTATGACCAGGGCGGCCAGGGGGATGTCCGCGGTGATCACCAGGTCGCCTGGCTCGACCATGTCCACTATGGCCGCGTCCACCACGTCGAAGCCCCGGCCCACCCGGATGGTGTCGATGTAGGGTGAAACCGGGATTTGCAGGGTCTTGTTGGCCACCAGGGTCAGGCGCAGGCCAAGGCGCACGGCCGCGCGGCAGAGAATATCCTTGATGGCGTTGGGCAGGGCGTCGGCGTCGGCGTAGATGTGCATGGGGACCCGGGTCAAGATTTGCAGCAATTGTGGTAATGGTTGATGATGTCCTGCTTGGACAGCATGGTTTCGATCTCGTCCGGCCGTTCATTCGATACAACGGGCAGTTCGTCTATCTGTAGCTTGACCATGATGTCCATGGCCGTTTGCAGGGAGTCATCCGGGCTCACCCTGGCCACCTTCGGGGTGGCCATGTCCTTGGCCACCAGCAGGCCGCGCGGCTGATCGTCGAAAATCACTTGCCGGATATCGTTGATGGAAAGAATCCCGGTCATTTTCCCTGCCTTGTTCACCACGGGGAAATACGACTCCTTGGACCCGGTCACTATCTTAACCACCGCGTCGAAGGGCGTATCCTCGGCAATCAGGCTGACCGGCATCTTTTTGGCCGCGGCCCCCACGGTCATGCCCTCCAAGAGTCCCCGGGCGAAATCTCCCAGATGGGCCGGCGAGGCCAGGCGGTTTATCATCTGCTTTTCGTAGAGCGACACTTTGGTCAAAAGCAGAAACGAGATGGTGGACACCAGCATCAACGGCACGAGCAGCGTGTAACTGGAGCTCATCTCGCAGGCCATGATGACCGAGGCCACGGGCACCTTGGCCACGCCCGCGAAAAATCCCCCCATGCCAACCAGCACGAAGGCATTGGGATTGACCACTATGTTCGGAAACAGGGCATGGCCCATATACCCGAAAGCCCCCCCGAGCATGGCTCCAATATAGACCGACGGCCCGAATACGCCGCCCGATCCTCCGGAACTGATGGTGAACGAAGTGGCCACGATTTTAAGCAAAACCAGCAAGGCCATGGTCTGCCAGAGGATCTGCCCTTCCAGGGCGGATTGAATCCAGGCGTACCCGCCGTCGATCACCCCGGGATGATACCAGGCCACGCAGCCTAAAAGCAGCCCTCCCAAGGCCGGCTTGAGCAGCTTGGGTATGGGCAGGGGTCTGAAAAAATGGTCCCGCAGGCCGTAGAAAAACTTGATGTATAAATAACCCACCCCGGCGCAAACCACCCCGAATACGGCGTAGGGCAACAGCTCCGGCATGTCGAAATTGACCGGGCCGGGCACGAACAAGGCCTGGCGTCCGAATACCTTGGTGAACACCGCGTAGGCCGTGATCGAGGAAACAATGCAGGGCAGAATGGCTTCGAATTCGTATTCGGTGTCCCGGTAAAGCACCGAGGGCACGAAAAGAGCCGCCCCCAGGGGGGCCTGGAATATGGCTCCGATACCCCCGGCGGCCCCGGCCAGGAGCAGGATGCGTCGCCCAGTCGGTTTCATCTTGAGAAACGAGGCCAGGATGGAGCCGAACCCGGAGCCGATCTGGGCGATGGGACCTTCCTTGCCGGCCGAGCCCCCCGAACCGATGGTCAAGGCCGAGGCCAGGATTTTGATCAGGGGGGCGCGGCGGCGCACGTAGCCGCCGCGCATGTGGAAAGACTCTATCATGGCGTCCGTGCCGTGCCCTTCGGCCTCCGGGGCCACGAGAAAAACCAACAGCCCCGAGGCCAAGCCGCCCAGGCCGGCTATGGGGATGATCAGCCAGTTCACCATGGAGGCCCCAGGCCCCGGTGCGGTAACCGTGGGCATTGGCCCGCCGTGCAGCCAGGCCATGGGAACGTCGATCAGATTCGTCAGGGATAATTTGAGGAGAAAGTCGAAAAACACGGCCCCGAATCCGGCCACAAGGCCAACAAGGACGCTCAATATCATCCATCGGGCCTTTCGGGGCCAAAACGAAAAACGAAGCATGCGAATCTACTCCTTGCCCTGTTCAGCTTTTTCCCGGGCATAGGCCACGAAATCGGCCTCCACCTGCCCGATCACCTTTTCCCTAAGCTCGGCGACCCTTTCCAAGGGCTGCTCAGCCAAAACGGCCCGATGATATTCCGCCAAGGCCTGATACGTGGCCAGAAGCTGTTCCAGCAATGAAAAGCCGTCCGATACGTCCGGCAGGGCGGACACCCGGCAATCCATGCGCGCGGCCAGAAAACGCAAAGGCATGACGGACCGGCAGGACTTCATGAGCGGCAACAGAAGCTCCACGCCGAGCTTGGCGCTCGAATCCGTGGCGTTGAGTTCGCGCATCAGCGTGGGGTAGGGCTTCCCCACCTCTTCGGCCACTTCTTTGGCGGTTTTGCGGTTCTCCAAAACCATTTTACGAATAACGTCATAGAGTTCACTGTCCATGATATTTTCCCCTCAAAAAAATAATTGCCACGCCAACCCGCGCGATCTTTAAAGCGTATTTCGCTCTGGCCGCCCATCCATGAGAGCGGCAACTTCATGGCTCAATCAGGGGGCTCCATCCGCGCCACCGTATACGGACGGAACGCCCCGCATCAATAGCTATAGGAGTGGGATTCCCGTATGTCTAAAAGGCTCAAGATAGTCGTCGGAGGGTACGCCGTGGGCTTTCCCCTGGGTGGGCAGGTATGGATGATGCTCCATTACATGCTGGGGCTCAGCCGCCTTGGGCACGATGTGATATTCGTGGAGGACACAAGTGATTGGGGTATGCCCTTCGACCCGTTCAAAGGCTATGCCTTGGCCGAATCCAGCTTCGGCCGGGGAGTTCTGGACGAAGCCTTCGGCCGTCACGGCCTATCCGGGCGTTGGGCCTATAACTCTCTTTTCGAGGGCAGGCTTTTCGGCATGGTCCAGGAAGACCTGGAGCGATTCTGCGGACAAGCCGACCTGTTCCTCAACATCTCCGGGGTTATCCCTTTGCGGGAGAGCTTCATGAAGGCCAAGGTCAAGGTGGTGATCGACACCGACCCCATCTTCACCCAGGTGAAAATGGCCGGCGACGAATGGACCAGGGACTATTACCGGGCTCACGACCTGCATTTCACCTTCGGCCACAACATCCCATCCGGTTCCACCGGGGTCGAACTTTCCGGCCTGGATTGGCGGCCCACCAGGCCCCCGGTGGTCCTGGACTTGTGGGAGCCGGCCTGGGGGGAGGGGGCTGGGTTCACCACCATAGGCTCGTGGGACTCCAAGGGCCGCGATGTCGAACACCAGGGCAAACGCCTGAGCTGGCGCAAGTGCGAGAAGTACGAGCGGATCATCGCACTGCCCAAGTCCCTGCCCGGAGTCAGTCTGGATTTGACCATGAGCGGCATGAAGGAGGACGCCAAGCGCTTCGCGGCCAACGGCTGGAACGTGCGCGACGCCCTGGTGGTTTCCCGGGATGTTTGGGGCTACCGGGATTACATACGCGACTCCACGGCGGAGTTCACCGTGGCCAAGGAGCAGAACATTCATTTGAAAAGCGGCTGGTTCTCGGACCGCTCGGCCACCTATCTGGCCTCGGGGCGCCCGGTGATCGTCGAAGACACCGGCTTCGACACCTATTTGCCCGTGGGCCAGGGGCTGGTGGCCTTCGACGGACTGGAAAACGCCAAGGCGGCCATAGAGTCGGTGCTGGCGGACTATACCAGCCATCGCCTGGGAGCCAGGCACATCGCCGAAGAGTTTTTCGACTCGGACAAGGTGCTGACGGATCTATTGAGGGCAACCGAGTTGATTTAGCGCGGCCCGGCCCGGCCAGGGCCGTGGCGCGGTGCCGGCCCGGACGCGGCTAGCGCTTGTCCACCACGATCTGGCCGTTCAGGATGGTCAGGGCCAGTTCGCGAAGGTGGCCGATGTCCCGGGTGGGATCGGCGGTCAGCACGATCAGGTCGGCCCGGTGGCCTGGGGCCACTGTGCCGAGATCGGGGCGCGCGCACTGCCGGGCCGCGGCGCTGGTGCCCGCGACCAGCGTCTGCACGGGCGTCAGGCCCGCGGCCACCATCAACTCGGCCTCTTCCAAGGTGTTCGCCCCGAACAGGCCCCGGCCGCAGAAGGTGTCGCTGCCCAGGACCATGCTCACCCCGGCCTCGGCCACCATCTTGACGTTGCCCCTGGTATCCGGATGGCTGGCGTCGTCGACCCAGAGCGTGGGCGTGTAGGTGATGTCGCGCTCGAGCAGCAGATCGATAAGCGAGCGATCGGTGATGGGTTCGACCGTGACCCCGTGCTCCAGGCCGTCCGCCCCGGCCTCGACCGCTTCGCGGGCCGCCACCTGCTGGGTGGTGTGCACGGTCACCCTGAGGCCTCGTTCATGCCCGGTTTCGATGCCCGCCCGAAGCAAATCAAAGGGCAGCCGCACCAGCTCGACAGCGGCCGGAAAAGCGGGATTCCGCCAGACGTACTTTGGTGAGCCGGGGAGCGCGCCTTCCGACAGCAGCTTGATGGCGTCCACCTTCTGGTCGGCCAGATGATGCACCAGATCGCGCATCTGTTGCACGCTGCCCACCTCGCCCGTGAACTGGGCTCTGGCCCAAGGATTGCCGCCGAAGATGGTGGACGCGGGATGCCCGCCGGCCACGGTGACGCCGCAGCCGGTGGCCAGGAGCCGCGGGCCTCGCAACGTGCCCGCGGCGATCTTGGCCCGGGTCTCAAGTATGCCCCCGGTGGGATCGCCCACGGACTTGATGGTGGTGACCCCGTGCTGAAGGAACAAGTCGAGCCGCCCGGGCAGCTCGTTCTCCTCGAAGGCGCGCATGGATTGCTCATCGGTCACCGCGAACACGTCGTAGAAGTGCAGGTGCGTGTCGATCAGGCCCGGCATGACCCAGCCTTGGGCCGCGTCCACCTCCTGTGCGCCCTTAAGGGGCTTTGCCGACACGGCCGCGATCTCCGCGCCGTTGACGGCCACGTGGTGCAGCCCGGCCAAGGCCTTGTGGCCGTCGAACACGTGGGCCCGGCGGATGACCAGGTCGTAAGTCGCGGCATCGCGAATTTCTTCGGTTTTGTTTGGCATGATGAGCTCCTAAAACTTTTCAGTCACTCGCGGGGGCGGCTGGCCGGCCGGCAAGAGAGACCAGTCAGTACGAGGGGTCCGGGGAGGCCGTCGCCTCCCCGGTGGGGTCCGGGGCCAAGCCCCGCCCTTAATCCCTGGCAAAGGCCTTGTAGAACACCGCGCCGGCTATCATGCCGGCCGCCTGGCCCACGGCGTCGAAGATGTCGGAATCCTCGTAGCCCTGGCCGCG
>Ga0326727_10024981_pt1 | contig 11249 bp, 7 predicted proteins | sample MB2enrmetagenome_FD_207643 | JGI IMG/M metagenome (GOLD analysis project Ga0326727, IMG submission 207643) | Lab enriched peat soil microbial communities from McLean, Ithaca, NY, United States - MB29MY | ecosystem: Environmental > Terrestrial > Soil > Wetlands > Peat | place: USA: New York... | reverse complement strand
CCGAGGGGCCGCTTCCCAGGCTGACGCGGCCCGCATTCCTGGCGATTGTGTCGTCAAATACTCTGGCTACGACGATGCTGCGGCGCGCTTCGGGCACCGTGAATGGCTTCGTGATCGAGAGCCCCACGGCCGGCGGGCACAATGCGCCTCCGCGGGGAAAACTGCAACTGACCGCGGCGGGCGAGCCCGTGTACGGTGAGCGGGATCGCGTGGATCTTGCCGGGCTGCGCGCGCTCGCGGTCCCATTCTGGCTTGCGGGCGGTTACGGAAGCCCCGACAAACTGCGCGAGGCGCTCCAGGAAGGCGCGGCCGGCGTACAGGTGGGCACCGCGTTCGCGTTCAGCCAAGAGTCAGGGCTGCGCGACGATCTGAAGAAGGAGCTTTTGGCGCAGGCCGCCGCGGGAAACAGCGCAGTGTTCACCGATCCGCTGGCGTCGCCCACCGGTTTTCCTTTCAAGGTTGCGCAGTTGGACGGCACGTCATCGAACGCGGGCGTATACGAGGCGCGGCTGCGCGTGTGCGATCTCGGCTTTCTACGGGAGGCGTACATGACGCCCGATGGCAAGGAAGGCTATCGCTGCTCGGCGGAACCGCTGAACAACTACCTGGCCAAGGGCGGCGCGCTGGAGGAAACAGTGGGCCGCAAATGCCTGTGCAATGCGCTGATGGCCAACGTAGGCAAAGCGCAGATACGGAGAGGCGGCGCGATCGAGCCGGCGCTGGTGACGGTGGGCGACGATCTGAACACTGTAGGGCAGTTTCTGGCTCCGGGCGCGACTTCGTACTCGGCTGCCGATGTCATCAATACGCTGCTCGGGGGAACGGGCGCGTCAGCCGCCTAGCATGGAGTTCCTTTGAGAAACGGCAATGCCATCACACCAGGAGCTCGGTTTGAGATTGTGATGGCCCTCCGTTTGTTCCCCGTGGTACAGTAGCTTTCTCCCCAAGTCTTCCCCTGATCCGCCAAATTGAGTTGCAGACATCGGTCCGAGTGGAAGCAAGGCCCTGTTTTAATCTCAGGATTCTGCAAGGAGCAAACTCATGAAAGCTGACATCGCTGTATCCCTCCATTCCCCTACTGCCCAGGCGCCATCCCAAGGTCCCTCCTGGCTGCGCCCCAAGTTCCTTCTCTTCACGTTCATCGGGCTCATGTATGCGTATGTGCTCAGGCACAACGAGAGCTTCCTTATCAACTCCGCCGACCCGGAATGGCCGCATATCGCGCCGTTCAAGTGGATTCTGCTGCCCCACGGCCTGGCCGCCGCGTGCGCGCTTTTCCTCGGGCCGTTCCAGTTTTCTGAGCGGCTGCGTCGCCGTTTCACCGGGCTTCATCGTGTCATGGGCCGCTTCTATGTAGCCGGTTGCCTCATAGGCGCTCCCATCGGCGTCTATATTCAGAACTTCGAGACGGTGCACATGTACAACAACGACCCTGTTCAGTTCTCGCTCACCATGGCAACCGTCTTTGATGCGGCAATCTGGATGTTTTGCACGATCATGGCCCTGGCGTTCATTCTGCAGCGCAAGGTTCAGCTGCACCGGCAGTGGATGACGCGCAGCTATGCCTGCGCCATCATTTTTCTTGAAGTGCGCGTGATTGCAGGCGTTTTCAATATCGACGACAAGTTCACCGAGATTATTGTCTGGAGTTGCGTGGCCGCCGCGGTTCCGCTGGCGGACCTGGTGCTGCACATTCAAGAGACCCTCCGCACGCGCGCGGCTACCGCAAAGACGACCCGCGCCGTGGCGCAGGCAGGCTAAGGCGCCGGTCCCGCGTACGATCCGCCGCGGCCGAGTCCCCCTCGGCCGCGGCCAACGCGCTACCATTCTTTCGTGAGCAATTCTAGTTTTCCGATTCTCCAATCGCGGCTCGATAGCACGCGGCTCGAGCACGAACGATTCTCGGCCCATCGCGAGCTTGAATCCCTGCTCAAGAGATCCCTGCGCGGCCCGAATCCCCCTGACCTTGTCCGGTTCGACCTTGGCTCGCGCGCGCTCTACGCTTCCGATTCATCCAACTACCGGCAGATCCCTATCGGCGTGGTATTCCCGCGCGACGCTGCCGACGTTGAGGCCGCTCTCGCGGCCTGCCGTCAAGTGGGCGCAGCCGTGCTGCCTCGCGGTGCAGGCACCAGCCTGGCCGGCCAGTGCGTGAACGTGGCGGTGGTCTTTGACTATTCGCGGTTCATGAGTTCACTCCAAAGGTTAGAGCCCGCGGAGCGAGTCGCGCGCGTTGAGCCCGGCATTGTTCTCGACCGGCTGCGCGATGCGGCCGAGCTTCATCACCTCACCTATGCACCCGATCCCGCAACGCACTCCCGCTGCACTCTCGGCGGGATGATCGGCAACAACAGTTGCGGCGTGCATGGCCTGCTGGGCGGCAAAGTGGTCGACAACGTGGAATCGCTCGACGTCGTGCTCTACGACGGCACGCGGCTGACGGTTGGAGCGACGCCTCCCGAGCAGATTGAGGCGCTGATTAGCGGCGGCGGCCGCGTGGGCCAACTTTACGTGGGCCTCGCGCTGCTCCGACACCGCTATGCGTCTCTCATTCGCGAGAAGTTCCCCAAAATTCCCCGCCGCGTCTCCGGCTACAACCTCGACCAGCTTCTGCATGAGAACAACTTCCATGTCGCCCGCGCGCTGGTGGGCTCAGAGGGCACCTGCGCCAACATCGTCTCGGCCACGCTCAACCTGACCGCCAGCCCACCTTACCGCGTACTCACCGTGCTCGGATTCGACGATGCCTTTGTCGCCGCCGACGCCGTTCCTCTCGCGCTCGAACACAAGCCCATCGGTCTTGAAGGCTTCGATCATCTGCTGGTCGAATTCATGCGCCGCAAGGGTCTGGCGCTCAGAGACCTCGACCGGCTGCCGCCCGGCGTCGGTTTCCTGCTGGTCGAGATGGGCGCGTGGACGTCGGAAGAAGCGCGAGCCAGGGCCGAGTCCGTTGCACGAGCTTCGCAGTCGTGGCCGCACCCGCCCGTGGCCCACATCTGCACGCCCGAAGAAGCGAAATCCGTCTGGCATGTGCGAGAGTCGGCGCTCGGCGCCATGGTCTTCGTGCCCGGCGAGCCCGACCGCTGGGAGGGCTGGGAAGACGCGGCCGTTCCACCCGCCCAACTCGGCAACTACCTGCGCACCATTACCGCGCTGATGGCCGAGTACGGCTACCGCAGTCCGCTCTACGGCCACTACGGCCAGGGCTGCGTGCACACCCGCATCAACTTCGATTTCTCTACCCAAAAAGGAATAGAAAAATTCAGGGAGTTCATTGAGCGCGCGGCCGACGTTGTGATTTCGTTCGGCGGCTCGCTCAGCGGCGAGCACGGAGACGGCCAGGCCCGCGCGGCTCTGCTGCCGCGCATGTTCGGCAACGAGCTCATCGAGGCCTTTCGCGAGTTCAAGACCCTCTGGGATCCCGACAACCGCATGAATCCCGGCAAGCTCTCCGATGCGGTGCGCGTCTACGACCCAATCGAGAACCTGCGCCACGTTGTGGAGGTCGGCGCCCCAGGTCCTTCGCGTTTGGGGACCTGGGAAACGAACTTCGCCTTCGCGAAGGACGCCGGTTCCCTCACCCGCGCCACCGAGCGCTGCGTCGGCGTGGGCGCTTGCCGCAACACGGTGGGCGGCGTCATGTGCCCCAGCTACCGCGCCACCGGCGAGGAACAGCACTCCACCCGCGGCCGCGCCCACCTGCTTTGGGAGATGCTGGCCGGCTCGCTCCAATCCGAAGGCTTCAGGAGCGACACCGTTCACGAAGCTCTCGACCTCTGCCTGAGCTGCAAGGCCTGCAAATCGGAGTGCCCGGTGCAGGTGGACATGGCCGCCTACAAGTCCGAGTTCCTGGCCCAGCGCTACAAGGGCCGCCTGCACCCGCTGCACCACTACATCTTCGGCTTCGCCGACCAGCTTGCGCGCTACGGCTCGCTCGCGCCCGGTCTCACCAACGCCATCCTCACCGGGCCGCTGACCGGCCCCATTATCAAGCGAATCGCCGGTGTGGCGGCCGAGCGCGGGTTGCCGCGGCTGGCCACTAAACCCTTCCAAAAATCGCGCCGCCCTTCCAAATATCCGGGTGCCCCAGGTCCCTCGCATTTGGGGACCCGGCAGACCACGAATCCCGATCCACGAACCACGGTCCTCCTGTGGCCCGACACCTGGAACAACTACTACCACCCCAGGACTCTTACTGCCGCCGACACCGTCCTTGCTGCTGCCGGCTTCAAGGTGCAAACTCCCGCGGGCCATATCTGCTGCGGCCGCCCGCTCTACGACTTCGGCTTGCTCGGCGCAGCCCGATCCTATCTCGCCCGCGTTCTCAATCGAATGGCGCCTGAGATCGAGGCCGGCCTGCCCTTCATCTTTCTCGAGCCAAGCTGCGCCAGCGTATTCAAAGACGAGCTGCTCGAACTGTTCCCAGGGGACGCCCGCGCCAGGCGTCTGAGCGAAAACGTCTGGCTCCTGGCCGACTTTCTCACCGTCCACGCGCCCGATTTCCCCGCAGGCAACCTCGCCGGCTCGCAGATTCTTGTCCACGGCCACTGTCATCACAAGGCCGTCTTCGGCGGGCCGGCAAACGAAATCGCGCTCCTCGGCAAAACCGGCGCCAGCGTCAACCTCATTGAGGCCGGCTGCTGCGGAATGGCCGGCCCCTTCGGCTTTGAAGCCGATAAGATCGGCGTCTCGAAGACCATTGCCAGGCAGGGGCTGCTTCCTGCCGTCGAAGCCTCCAGCCCTGAGACCATCATCGTCGCCGACGGCTTCAGTTGCCGCGAGCAGATTAACCAGCTCTCCGGCCGCACCGCGCTGCACTTTGCCGAGGTTCTCGAGCGGTTCTCCAGTTAGCTGATGGCATTTCCAGCGCCGTGCGGGGTGGCTTTTACTTCCACCCCACAGACGAAGACCTGTCTGTGGGGACCCCGGGGCGGAAGAAGCCACTTGGAAGTTGCGGCTTCGCCTTGGGGCAACTGGAGAACCGCTGGGGCAGGCGCCGGCGCCCGCAAACTCGATTAACGTTTTGTAAACACCGCATCAGCCACCATTTGGAACAAACCACAGGCGTCTGCCGCGCCGGCTCTTTGGACCTGCCCGCTGGCGCCTGCCAACGCATTGCGCGCGTTGCGCATCATAACGACCTGTGCTTATTTGCGGTACACTGGAAGGGATTTGTACCATCAGGCATTTTTATTGAAATGAAAGGGGCTCATTGTCATGACAGAGGAAAGCAGATCATACGGACTGGCTTGGTTCCTGGCAGGATTGGGCATCGGCGCCCTCGCTGGTATTCTCTACGCTCCCAAGAGCGGCAAGGAGACGCGCGAGGATATCGCAAAAGGCGCGCGCGAGGGCTCGGAGTATCTCCGCACCAAGAGCCGGCAGGCCGCCGAGAGCGTGGGCGAGATCGTCGACAAGGGCAAAGAACAAGTGGGCGTCCTTGTGGACAAGGGCAAGGAGCAGGTGGGCGAGTATGTCGACCGTGGCCGCGAGGCGGTTGATCGTGGGCGCGCGCAGTGGGAGGAGTTTGTCGAGCGCGGCAAGAATCTGGTCGCTGAGCAGACTGGCCGCGTGACTGCGGCAGTCGACGCCGGCCGCCAGGCCTACCGCTCTGCCACAGCTACCCCCGAAGACGAGCCCCTCTAGCTCTGGCTCGAAACCGCTCACGCAGCATCTTGCTTCCGGGATTGGGGCCAGGCTATTGGCCCCGCCTGGGGTTGCAGCTTGGTTTCACTGTCGTCTTGGCCGGCAGTTTGCCGCACGGTCAGCCGGAACTACCCCCCCGGGGCAGTCTGCCAGGCGCGGGCTCTCGAGTCCTGGCTGCTTTTTCCGGCGCCTATTCAGGCTTTCGAGCCTTTGCCGCTTGCCGCTGCTTGGCTGTTAGCACTATGCTTCCTTTGGCCTTGCGGCATGCGCCAACTTACATAGCGGGCGTACGCCCGCGGGCCCTTCGCGCGAGATCAATACAATGGAACATCTAGACCCTCAGACTCTTCAGATCGTTGTCGCCGGCGTAGTGGCTGGAACGCTGCTCCTGCAAGTAATTCTGCTCATCGCCATCCTTGTTGGCGTTCGCAAGGCGGCCAATGCGGTGCGTGAGGACATCAACGAGATTCGCGATTCCATAACGCCGCTCGTTTCTCAAACCCGCGAGCTGCTGGTTCGCGTTGGACCCAAGATCGATGCCACCGCCACCGATCTGGCGGCACTCACCCACGCACTTCGCGAACAGACCGCCAGCGTGCAGTCCACGGTGATCGAAATCAGCGAACGCGCGCGCCAGCAGGCCGGCCGCATCGATGTGATGGTGACGTCGTTGCTCGACCATGCCGAACGGGCCGCAACGATGGTGAACGATGCCGTGAGCAAGCCCCTGCGTCAGCTCACCGGTGTCCTCGCCTGCCTCGGGGCTGTGGTTGAAACCCTGCGCGCGCCCCAGGTCCATGCTCCCAAACCGCCCGTCGAGCCCACCCGGGGCGAATCGGGCATGTTTATCTAAACTCGTCTCGCGGAGGTCGCGCGATGAAACTGCTTCCCCGCTTGGTGCTGCTCGCCGCGGCGCCGTTCGCGATTGTTGCGAGCGCCGCGCAAACCACGCCCTCGCCGGCCCTGCTCATTCTCTCCAAGACCGATCACGCTCTGGCCATCGTCGATCCCACCACTCTGGAGGTGGTTGGCCACGTGCCAGTCGGCGACGACCCGCATGAAATCGCCGCCTCGGCCGATGGCAAAACTGCCTACGTGTCGAACTATGGCTTTGGCGCCTTCCACACCATTACACCGGTCGACCTTGTCGCGCAGAAAGGGCTCGCGCCAATCGACCTGGGCGCGCTTCGCGGTCCTCATGGGCTCATGTTTCAGGACGGCAAGGTCTGGTTCACGGCTGAGGCCGCCAAGGCCATCGGCAGTTACGATCCCGCATCCGGCCAGATCGACTGGATCATGGGTCTCGGACAAAACCGCACCCACATGATTTACGTCTTCCCCGGCGCTCGCCGCATCGTGACCACCAACGTGAACTCGGGAACCGTGACCATTCTGGAAAAGGTCGAAGGCCGCCCGGGCCCGCCGCCGGGGGCAATGCCTCCGGCCCAGGGCGCAGGTGGACCACCGACAGGTCCGCCGCCTGTGCCGCCCGGCGGCGACTGGCAATTGACAAACATCGCCGGCGGGGAGCGCAACGAGGGCTTCGATGTCTCTCCCGACCTGAAGCAGGCGTGGACGGTGAGCCCCGTGGACGGCAAAGTCTACATCATCGACGTGAATGAGAAAAAAGTGACTGCGAAGATCGACGCCAGCGCGCAGCGCGCCAACCGGCTCAAATTCACGCCCGATGGAAAGCTCGCTCTGATCTCCGCCGGCCCCGAATTCGTCGTCATCGATGTGGCTGCGCAGAAAGTCGTCCAGCGCATCGCCACCGGCCACGGGTCAGGCGGGATTCTCGTTCAACCGGATGGCGCGCGCGCATACGTCGCCTGCAGCCCCGACAACTATGTGGCTGTAATCGACCTCAAGACCTTTGCTATTGTGGGCCGCATCCAGCCCGGCGGCAACCCCGACGGCATGGCCTGGGCGATTCAGCATTAGCAACACGCGCCCTTATTTCTGCGCTGACTTGCCGACTTGCCGACTCGCTGACTCGCTGCCTTAAAAGATCCAGCCGCCGCCAACCACCTCTTCGCCGTCGTAGAAAACGGCCGACTGGCCGGGCGTGACTGCGCGCTGCGGCTCATCGAATGTCGCAACCACCTCATCCGGCCCGGCCGGCTCCAGCGTTGCCCATGCCGGCTCGTGCCGGTGCCTGATCTTGGCGCGCACCCGCATCGGCCCGGTCAGCCCTGCAATGCTGATCCAGTTCAGCCGCCGCGCGCGCAGCGTCCGCGTGGCCAGCTCGGCATCGGCGCCCACTGTCACGCGATGGCTCGCGGGATCGATATTCAGCACGTAGAGCGGCGAGGGAGACGCAACCTTCAGTCCCTTGCGCTGCCCTACCGTGAAGTTGAAGATCCCTTCGTGCCGCCCGATTACTTCTCCATTTGAAGCAACCAGCTCGCCCGCGGTCTCAGGCACGCCCAAGCCCTGCTCCTCGAGGTACGCCGTCAAAAACTGCTTGTAATCGCCGCCGGGGATGAAGCAGATCTCCTGCGAGTCGGGCTTCTCGGCCAGCCGCAGTCCATGTTCGCGCGCAACGTTGCGAACTTCCGGCTTGGTCATGCACCCCAGCGGAAACAGCGTGCGCGACAACTGCTGCTGCGTGAGCCCGAAGAGGAAATACGTCTGGTCCTTGGCCAGGTCCGCAGGCCGCTTCAAAATCCGCCGCCCGCGCGTCTCGTCGTACTCGTTCACCGCGTAGTGGCCGGTGGCGATGCGCTCCGCGCCGATGCAGCGCGCGGTCTTGAGCAGTTGGTCAAACTTCAAATGGTTGTTGCACAGCGAGCATGGAATTGGCGTGCGCCCCGCGAGATACTCATCGACAAAAGGCCGCACCACGTCGCGCTCGAACCGCTCCTCCTGATTAACGACGTAGTAGGGAATGCCCAGGTGCTCGGCCACGCGGCGCGCATCGTAAACGTCGTCAATGGAGCAGCATCGTCCCGCCTTCGGAGCATCGGGAATGCCGTGCCTGCCGGCGAGGCGGGTCTGGTCCCAGAGCTGCAGCGTGAGTCCAACAACCGTCGCGCCCGAGTGAGCGAGCATCGCGGCCGCTGTCGAGGAGTCAACCCCTCCAGACATGGCTACGGCGATAGTGTTGTTCTCAGTCAACCGCAAGATCCTCCATCTCCATTGTCCCATCGTTGTGGAATTCGCGCGAGTAGCACAGCCCGGGCTCCGACCGACTTACCGGAAGTAATAGTGGAACCGCAGTTTACGGCCGTTATGACACTTCACAAACTGTCCTATCTGAAAGATTGATTCCAACCGAGATGCCTAAAATCTGAATTGTTCAGGAGGAGGGACAATGCAACTTCCGACTGGTTGCAACTTCGTTTGTATCGCATTTATGGCTGCCTGCGTCTGGTTTGATCCAGTCTCAATGTGCGCCACAAAGGACTCACCCCCAAGCATCGTCGATTTTCACCCAACGGCCTTCGAGGCAAAGACCGACTCACCTTTTTTCTATTCGATTGGAGAAGCACTTAAGTATTCCAGCTCAATCGATCCGAATACTCCGACACTATTTCGGGGCAAGATATCCAATTTCCAAGTCTCTCCAGATGGGAAGCGGATAGCAATCATATCCGGCCACGAACTATCTGTCGTCGATTACCACGGAAACATCCAAAAGATTGGAGCAGTCGATTCGATTGATCGGGCTTTCAAACCGATCGGCCGCACCTTGATTCGCGACGACGATTTTCAGTGGTCGCGCGAATCGAAGAGCCTCTACTTCATCAAGGACAAGTTTTACCGGTCCAGGATGTCCCAACTCTTCTCTGAGTTCGGCGAACTGTGGAAGGTCGATGTCGAAAGTGGGGAGCAGCAACTCGTTATCAAGCCATTTCGAGCCTATCAAATCATTTTCGGTAAAGGGGCCAATATCTACTTTGCTGTCCCTCTTGCAAACGGTGATCTCATTCTCGAAATGTTCGACGGAAATACTGTGCGCGTCGTCGCGGCCCGGAATGCTGACCCAACTTTTCCAAGAGATTCTCCCCTTATCGAGAAGAGTCCCGTTTACTCATATTCTCGCGTCGAGTATATGCAGAATGTGCTACCGGGCATTCACCTGCTTCAAAGTTTTGACTCGAGTAGACAAGTTCAAAAGTTGGCCCTCCGCGAAAAGTTGTTGTTAGAACTAACTTATTACTGTGATTCCTGGTCTGGTTGCGGCGAAAGCGATGAGATGCTGGATAGCGTGTTTCTTCCGGGCAGCCGCTTTTTCGTTTTGAACGTGCCTTACTGCCGCAACTTCAAAGGACAGCTTCTAATTGACACGCAAACCGGTAACTACCAGACTCTGCCGAAGGACACACGTGTATTCATCACTGCGAACACCGAAACATATCCCCACTACAGGTTCAACAACGAGGGAATCATGCCCAAATAGGGATCTCCCGGCATGCGGCGAGCCGGCCCGAGTAGGGATTGGCGCCGCTACGCAGGCGCCAGCGCCCTCAAACGCTCCACCGCTTCGGGTACCACTTTCAAAACATGATCCACATCCGCATCGGTCGCCGTCCTCAGCAGGCTGAAGCGCAGACTAGCACGCGCCGCATGCTTGTCGAGCCCCATCGCCATCAGCACGTGGCTCGGCTCGGTTGCTCCCGAGTGGCACGCCGACCCGCCGCTCACGGCAACGCCCTTCAAATCAAGCGCAATCACCAGAGCCTCGCCCTCAACCTGGTCGAAGGTAATGTTCGTGGTGTTCGCCGTTCGCGGCGCGCCCGCGCCATTCAACCTCGTGCCGTCCGTGCTCAGCAGGCCGGCCTCGAGCCGGTCGCGCAGCTTCCTGAGGCGCACAATCGTTCCGTCTTCAAGGCTCTTCATCGCCAGTTCGGCCGCGCGTCCGAGGCCCACAATGCCCGGCACATTCTCAGTGCCCGCGCGCTGACGGCGCTCGTGGCTTCCGCCTACGATCAAGGGATCAAGCGGCGTCCCTCGCTTCACAAACATCGCGCCCACGCCCTTGGGCCCGTGCATCTTGTGCGCGCTGATCGACATCAGGTGGCAGCTGATGCGCCGCACGTCAATCGCAACCTTGCCCGCGCCCTGCACCGCATCGATGTGGAAAAACGCGCCCGCCTCCGCCGCGATCTTCGCAATCTCCTCCACGGGTTGCAGCACGCCCGTCTCGTTGTTGGCCAGCATCACGCTGATCAGAATTCGGGAACTGGCCGGGCGCGTATTAGGCCTGACCGCCCGCCCGATCTCTTCGGGATCGATCAGCCCGTCCGGCCGCGGACCGACAAACGTTACATCAACGCCGCGCTCGGCCATGCGTTCAGCCGCGCGCAGTACCGCCGAGTGCTCAATCGATGTGGTGATGAAGCGATCGCCCGGACGCAGCAGCCCAAAGACCGCGGTATTGTCGCCCTCGGTGCCGCCGGAGTTGAAAACAACCTCGGCCTCGCGGCAGTTGAACAACCGCGCCAGAGTCTCGCGCGCGTGGTCCACTGCCTTGCGGGCTTCCTGTCCCTGGCGATGAATGGAGGAAGCATTGCCAAACACTTCCATCCAGTACGGGCGCATCGCTTCCATCACCTCCGGCAACAGAGGCGTGGTGGCGTTGGCGTCCATATACACGCGAT
>Ga0326727_10024980_pt1 | contig 11250 bp, 7 predicted proteins | sample MB2enrmetagenome_FD_207643 | JGI IMG/M metagenome (GOLD analysis project Ga0326727, IMG submission 207643) | Lab enriched peat soil microbial communities from McLean, Ithaca, NY, United States - MB29MY | ecosystem: Environmental > Terrestrial > Soil > Wetlands > Peat | place: USA: New York... | reverse complement strand
GAGGCTCCATTGGTAATGGCGAAGTTATTGAACAGTCCGACCACGGCGCCTCCGATGCCAGCTATGAGGAATCGGGCGGAATTGGCGCCGGAAGGGATGAACGTCCGGGTGCTCATCTGTTGCTCGAAGGTGCGCAGCAGATAGGCGCAGGTTCCCAGCAGTGCGTAAAGCGCGGGAAGCAGACAGATGGTGATTGCGCCATAGTAGAAGGACGTATCGTCGAGGAGGCTCTGGGCAAAGTACCGTACCTCCTGATACACGGCCGTCCGATCATCCGCGGCCTGGGCCAGATTCGGCAATCCCGCGGGCAATTCGAAAACCTGATGGAGGGCGGCGGGGTTATTCCGGATGCCGTTGCATGGGTCACCCTCATACTTGAAAACGAACGCGTTCAACTGCCGGGCTCGGGCATCGATGGAGCGAATCAGGGTGGCGTACTGCTGGAGTTCCTCGATCATCTCGCCCTGATTTACGCCGGTGGGAAGAGGGGCCGGCGTGGCGCTGGCTGAGGAAACATAACAGGGCACGAATCGTGGCCGTTGCTCTGCCTTGACCGGCTCCGCTGGGGCTTTCTCAGCCGCCTTTCTCCTCAGCGCCATAGTCAGCATCGGAGCTGCCTCCGGTGCAGTAGTGGGCGAGGCGGCGGTGGGTGAGGGGGCTGCGGACGCCGCGGGCTCAGGAGGCCGGATTTGCGTATCGAGCTTCACCGCGAGATCGTTCGCAGTGGAGATGTCGTTGCGGATGGTCGTGGAGATGGCGGACACAAGAAAACTGGCCACTGAAAAAGGGACAATCAGAGCGGCCAGGCAGATGGCGGTGATGAGGTAGCTGCGGACGGTGGGCGCGATTTCGCTCTGGCAGGCCTTCAAGCTCGCTGCCGTAACCGGTTTGGCGAGCGCGGCCAGCGCGGTGAGCGCCGTCATCAGGTTGGCCGCGGCTTCTTCAGTCCATCCGCTGCTGCTGGCTGCCCTGGCCTGCAAAACGGAATTGCGGGTCGCGTCGTCGACGCTCATGCCGGATTCGGCCGCATACTTCAGCAGGCATTCGGCATCTGTCAGGGCTTCTTCGAAATAGGCTGGAGGTGGGACAAGTACAGGAGAAGGCGCGGTCGTATCTGCCATGGCGGGCTTTGGCTCCCATCGTCAGGTTGTTTCCCGGGGTCCAGGTTTTGCCGGTCCAGTCGCCCTTTACCTGCTGAATGGGCGGGCGTGAACGCCATATTACTTGGCCCTCCATTCGCTGACAAGAGAAATCTATGGTTGCCATGGACAGGATGGTCTCCGTGGGTGCGCCGGAAAGCGATATACCCTTGAAGCAGATCATGACTTCCCTTCCCACCAAAGCGCCGCGGCGCGGCATGGAGGCCTTTGCCTCCCGCGACTTCCGGCGGTACCAGATGGCGCGCGGCGTGGCGGTGCTGGGGGCCGAGGCGCAGGCTGTGGCCGTGGCCTGGCAGGTGTATTCCATTACCCACCGGCCGCTGGACCTGGGCTACACCGGGTTGGCGCTGTTTTTGCCCGGTCTCTTCTTTCTGCTGCCCGCCGGCCACGCGGCCGACCGCTTTGACCGGCGCCGCATCCTGCTGGTTTGTTTCGGATTGCAGTTGTTTTGCAGCGCGGCGCTGGTGATGCTGGCCCGCGACGCGGCGCAGAGTGTGCACCCGATCTATGCCGTGTTGTTTGTAATCGGCACCGCCCGCGCCTTCTCCGGGCCGGCGGGGACCGCGCTGACGCCCCACCTCGTTCCCGAACAGCACTTTGTGAATGCGGTGACGTGGAATGGAGCGATCTTCCAGTTTGCCAACGTCACCGGGCCGGCCATCGGCGGGCTGCTGTTTACGCTGCCGCTGGCCTGGCTGCCGCCCGGCTTCCGCCTGGAGGGTGCGGGCCTCGTCTACGTCTTCAACCTGGCGGCGCTAGCCTGGTTTCTGGCGCTGGTGGGCAGCTTGCACGTGCGGCCGGGGCGCATGGAGCACCGCGCCGCGTCGCTCAAGGTGGTGTTGGCCGGCCTGCAATTCCTGCGCAGCTCGCCCATGCTCCTGGGGGCCATTTCGCTGGACCTGTTTGTGATGCTGCTGGGCGGTGCGGTGGCTCTGATGCCGATTTTTGCCCGCGACATTCTGCACGCCGGGCCCCTGGGGCTGGGCATGCTGCGGGCGGCGCCGGCCGCGGGCGCGGTGACCATGTCCTTGCTGATGGCGCGGTTTCCCTTCCGCCATCGCGCCGGCCGGCGCCTGTTCATTGCGGTGGCGCTGTTCGGGGCGGCCACCGTGGCCTTCGGGCTTTCGCAGGTCATGTGGCTCTCGCTGGCGGCGCTGGCGGTCTCGGGAGCGGCGGATTCCATCAGCGTCATCATTCGCGGCAGCCTGCTGCAACTGGCCACGCCGCCGGAGATGCGCGGCCGGGTGAGCGCCGTCAATTCGCTGTTTATCGGCGCGTCGAACGAGCTGGGCGCATTTGAAAGCGGGCTGACTGCGCAATGGTGGGGAGCGGTGCGCGCCACCATTCTGGGCGGGCTGGGCGCGCTCGCCGTGGCCGGGTTGTGGACGGTGCTGTTCCCCAGCCTGAGCCACATCGACGAACTGACCGGGGATGCGCTGCGCCCACCGGCGGAACGGGGCGCAGCGGCGGAGTAGAAGTCTGTGGTATCCCACCCTTTCGCCAGAAAGAATGCGAAGGATGGCTCACGGAGTGGCAATGGTCTTGGGGTCGATCAGGCGAGGCGGGTTTTGGTCGCCACAGGATGCGTTGGGATGGGGTCTGCCAGTTCCTGAATCAGTTCCTCAAGCTGCCATTGCGTTCTTCTGCTCACTTGCAGGAATTGAAAACCGATCATCTTGTCGGAGCGAATGGCCTTCACCTGTGCTCGCACCCGGAAGGGCAGGCGGTTGACCTCAAAGGTCAGCTCGACCATCATGTCCAGCGGAAGGGGGTGCGGTTGCTGCAACACCATCAGGCACCCTTCCAGGCTCAAGTTGGCGACCCTGGCAAAATAGGGTGGCTCGGAGGAGATATGGATGCCTCCCGTGCCGGTACATTCAAATCTGGGGTAACGCCGTTTTTCCGTATCCATCTTTCGCTGTCCACAGGGTACTTGCTGCGTTGCGAGCTTTGCAAACTCAACTGAAAAATTGTCTGCTGGATGGGTGCCGCTCGGGCGCGACGCTAGCGGCAGCGGCTGCTGACAGCAGCCGCAAAAAAAGGAATCGGGTGGCAACCCTGCGAGAAGGGCGCCACCCGAGAGTGAAACTTTTGGAAAACCAGGTCAGGAGACAAACACAGGCTATCGGCAGGTTCCTCGCGTGTCTTGACCCATTGGAGTGAGGGTGGAATCCACCAATCGGTGGATAGAGCGGCGGCGGCCGGCGGCTATTCTGCGATAGTCTTGGTCCTGTGCATTCCGGCCTCTCCGCGATTCCCGTGGAGCTGCGGCCTACGGCGCGCGCCGGACTGCCGCAAGGACGATTGCACCCGCTTTGGTGAAGACGACTCTTGCCAACTCGAAGGGAACGGGAGAGAAGGCCGGCCGATGGCTGGCTGCCGCGCTGTTGTTGGCGGGATCTCTGTCCGGAGCGGCACTGGAGCCTTCCACGCCGCTGGCCAACTATGGCCGCCAGTCCTGGGTGATGGAAAACGGCCTTCCGCAGAACACCGTGCAGGCCATGGTCCAGACCCGCCAGGGCTTTGTGTGGCTGGGGACGGAAGTGGGCCTGGTCCGCTTCGACGGCAACGGCTTTGCGGTTTTTGACCAGAATTCCAGCCCCGCTCTGCCCGGCAACGATATTCGCTGTCTGCTGGAGACGCGCGACGGCGCGCTGTGGATTGGCACCAGCGACGGCCTGGCCCGGTGGAAGGACGGAACCGTGACGGCCTTCACCGCCGGGAACGGGCTGCCCGGCGGGTCGGCGCGCGCGCTGGTGGAGACCGCCAACGGCGGGCTGTGGGTGTGGACGGATCTAGGCTTGGCGCGGCTGGACGGCAACCGGTTTACCGCCTTTTCAAGCGAAGACGGAGTTCCTGGCGGAGCCATCACCTCGGTGGCCGCGGACGCCCAGGGCGGCCTGTGGGTGGCAACTTCGCTGGGCGCGGCGATTTACCGCGACGGCCGCTGGGCGCCGGCCCGGCCCTCCGGAACTGCTTCGCCGCAGAGATCCGGCGGCGATGGTCCTTATCGTGTGGTTGCCGCCGGCGACGGTTCCCTGTTGCTGGCCAGCGGCGAAGGGGTTTTTCAACGCTCGGCCGGGCGCTGGACGCTGCTGGCTCCGCCGGAGGCAATGCCCAGGGACGGAGTCGAGTTCCTGCTTTTGCTGCCGGGCGGAGAACTGGCGCTGGCCAGCAAGAGCGCGCTGGTGATGGTGCGGGGCGGCCGCGCAATCCAGAGGCTTACCGCCGGCCACGAGATTCCCGGCAGCCGCATCCAAACCCTGTTTGCCGATCGCGCAGGCTGCCTGTGGATTGGCACCAACAGCGGGCTGGCGCGGCTGGAAGCGGGCAATCTGCAGCAGCTTCCCGTCAACGACCCCCTGACCAGCGCCTCGGTGCTGGCGCTGATGGAAGACCGCGAAGGCAACCTCTGGGCGGGGACCGAAACCGACGGACTGCACATTCTGCGCGACCAGCGCTTCCGCACCATCGGCGCGCGCGAGGGGCTGTCGTTTGACGCTGCGACCGCCGTGGTGGAGGACCTGGCGGGCACGCTCTGGGTAGGCACCAGCGGGGGCGGCTTGGATGCCCTGCGCCGCGGCGGGACGGGAGCGATCCGGAACTACACGGTGCGCAACGGTCTGCTCAGCGACGTGATTCTGTCTTTGGCCGCCGCTCCCAACGGCGACCTGTGGGTGGGCTCACCGGACGGACTCAACCGGATTCGCGGCGGTTCGATCGCGTCGTATACCTCCGCCGACGGGCTGCCCGACGACTTTATCCGCTCGCTGCTGGCAGACGCCGACGGCTCGCTGTGGATTGGCACCCGGCGTGGGCTGACCCACTGGACCCAGGGGCGCGGCGGCATGCACCTGGAGACCTATACCCAGGCGAACGGACTGGGCAGCGACCTGGTGGGAGCCATGGCCCGCGACTCGAACGGCGACCTGTGGGTGGCGACCTTCGCCGGCCTGTCCCGCATCCGCAACGGAAAAATCGCGAATTACACCACCGCCAACGGCCTCTCCAGCAATGTGGTCACGGCTCTGCTGCCGCGCGCCGGAGGGACCATGCTGATCGGCACCCAGGACCGCGGCTGGGACTTTTGGGATGGGCAGCACTTCTCCGCGGGGACGCACGGCGGCCTGAGCCAGACCACCATTCGCGCCATCCTGGAAGACGGCAGCGGACACCTGTGGTTCGCCACCGGCAACGGCATCGCCCGCTGCGACTGCGACGCGGCGGGCGGCTGCTCGCACTGGATCGAGTTTGGCGCCGCCGACGGCCTGCGCAGCCGGGAGATGGCCACCAACAGCCATCCCTCGGCCTGGCGTTCCCGCGACGGCCATTTGTGGTTTGCCACCCCCAAGGGGCTGGTGGAGGTGGACCCGGCCCACTTTCCCGTCAATACCGTTCCGCCGCCGGTGGCGTTGGAGCGCTTTGCCGTGGACGACGTCTCCCAGGCATTGCATGCAGCGGACTTTGTCATGCAAATCCCGGCCGGGCATGTGCACTTCCAGTTCGACTATGCGGGGTTGAGCTTTACCGCGCCGCAAAAGGTGCGCTACCGCTACATGCTGGAGGGCTTTGACCGCGGCTGGACCGAGGCCGGCGCGCGCCGCACAGCTTATTACACGAATATTCCCCCCGGCCGCTACACCTTCCGCGTGCAGGCAGCCAACAACGACGGGCTGTGGAACACCGAGGGCGCGGCGCTGACCTTCGAGTTGCGGCCCCACTTCTACCAGACCGCGTGGTTTTACGTGCTGCTGCTGCTGGCGGCGGCGGGGCTGGTGCTGTGGCTGCTGCGCCGCCGCCTGCGCCTGGCCGAGAGCGAGTTCCGCGCGGTGCTGGGTGAGCGCAACCGCATTGCCCGCGAGATTCACGACACCCTGGCGCAGGGGTATGTGGGCATCTCGGTGCAGTTGGAGGTGCTGGCCGAACTGCTGCGCCAGCACAAGGTGGAAGCCGCCGCGCGCCACCTGGACCTGACCCGTGGCAATGTCCGCGAGGGGCTGGCCGATGCCCGCCAATCGATTTGGGCGCTGCGCTCGCAGGACTCGGGAGAGACGACCCTGCCGGTGCGTGTGCGCCGCATAGTGGAGGGCGCCGGGGGGCACGGGTTCGAGTCCAGCTTCAGCATTTACGGGGCCTACCGGCCGCTTCCGCCGGGCACGGAGCGCGAAATCCTGCGCGTGGCTCAGGAGGCCATCCATAATGTGAAGAAGCACGCCGGGGCCCGCAATCTGTCTGTCCAGTTGGAGTACGGGCCGGCGGAGATCGCCCTGGAAGTGCGGGACGACGGCAGCGGATTCGCGGTGGGCGAGCAGTTGGAGTCCCCGCCGGGCCACTTCGGACTGACCGGAATGCGCGAACGCGCGGCGGCCATCGGCGGCACGCTGGAGGTGACCAGCGGGGCGGGTGAAGGAACCGCCGTCCGCCTGCGGGCGCCGGCGCCCAGAGAGCACAAGGAAGCAACGGGGGAGCCAAAGTGACGAAGGAACCGATTCGCGTGCTGGTTGTCGAGGACCACCACGTCGTCCGCCAGGGACTGGTGGCGCTGCTCAACGTGGTCGAAGGCCTGGAAGTGGTGGGCCAGGCCGCGGATGGCGTGGAAGCCATTACCCAGTTTCGCAAGCACAAGCCGGACATTACCCTCATGGATCTGCGGCTGCCGCGGATGAGCGGCGTGGACGTGATCCAGCGGCTGCGCATGGAGACGCCGCAGGCGCGCTTCATTGTGCTCACCACCTACGACGGCGACGAGGACATCTATCGTGCCCTGCAAGCCGGTGCGCGGGCCTATCTGCTGAAGGGCATGACCTCGGAAGAACTGATTGCCGCCATCCGCACCGTGCATGCCGGCAAGTCGCTCATCCCGCCTGCCATTGCAGAAAAGCTGGCCGAGCGCATGGGCACCGAGGAGTTGACGCCGCGGGAGTTCGACGTGCTCGAGCAGATCGTCCACGGCAAGGCCAACAAGGATATCGCCATCGAACTGGCCATCTCCGAAGCCACCGTGAAAACCCACATCAACAGCCTGCTGGGCAAGCTGGGCGTGGTAGACCGCACCCAGGCCGCCACCGCCGCCATCCAGCGCGGCATTGTGCCCCTCGAATCCCTCAGAAAGCCGAAGCCATGACCCAGAATCCGATCGGGAAATCCGTCCTTATTGCCCTTCTTCTTTTGCTGTGTTCCCCGCTGGCGCAGGCGCAGCGCTCCGCGTGGCGGCAGGCCAGCGATGCGGAACTGGCCTCCCTGTTGCCGGCCCGCGCCCAGGTGGAACGCGAGCACATTGAAACCGAAATGCGCACCGCCTCGGGCATCGTGGACGGCCGCGGCCACTACATCGCCGGGGTGGTGCTGATTACCGCGGGCTACTCAGCCAACGGCAAGTATTCGCACTACCTGATTGTGCAGGCGCCGGTGCGCATTGGCGGCGTAAGCCTGGAACCCGGCGAGTATGTCTTTGGCTGGGACCGCGCCGGCGAAGCCGCACTGAGCGTGCACTTCAACAAGGCCGCCACCGGCGCCCTGGTGGGCACCACCGAGGCCCGCCGCATCGCCGGATCGAGCCGCGTGGAGAGCCTGCACATCTGGCCGCCCAGCGACAAGGCGATCATCCAGATCGGAAGGTTCGGGATTCCGTACGAGATTGGGGAAGAGTAGGAAGACAGGGAACAGGGAACAGGGAACAGGGAACAGGGAACGGTGAACGCTGAACCGCGTCTTCCCAGCGCATGAGCACCCCGTGCCCCATCCTCGCGATTTGTTTCTGTCGCGAGGATGGAAAAACACAAACCCCATCGGGTGTATTCTCCCGCCCTTCCGCAAAAGACGCGGCAGGGGACGGAGCGCGTTGATAGGATGGGGCGCAAAGAACACCTGGTCAAGCAGAATGGCGGAACGACGATGACCAAGCGGCAAACCCCCTGGCCAGCACGAACCTATAACGCGGCAACGCGCACCGTGGTTTCCACGCTGGGCGCTCTGCTCGGCGTCAGTTCGATGAATCATGGCCTGCTGGAAGCAATGCAGGGCAATCATCCTACGCCGGGATTGTTGGTGAAAGCGCTGGGCCCCGGCCATCACTGGACCTTCTGGACGCAGGGCAGCGAGCCGGCCTTCACACTGGTGCATAACTTCCTTCTGACGGGCCTGCTGGCGACCCTCGCCGGCCTTCTGATCCTCATTTGGTCACTGCGTTTCATCCACCGGCGGGGTGGCGCTGCTGTGTTTCTTCTGCTCTCTGTGGGGTCGTTTCTGAGCGGAGGCGGCTTGGCGCAGGTGCTGCTTTTCACGTTGAGCTGGGCCGTCGCCACGCGCATCTCCTCATCGCTTGGATGGTGGCGGCGGCTGCTGCCGGCGCCGGTGCGGCCCTTTTTACGCGCGCTGTGGCCGTGGTCGCTGGGGGCGTGTGCCGGGTTCTTCCTGACCGCGCTGGAGATCGCCGTTGTGGGCTATTTTCCGGGGCTTCCGCGGGAGCGGCTGGCACTCGACCACATACTCGTGGGGCTGGGGCTGGCAATCATTGTGGCGTTCCTGATTGCGATTGTGGGCGCATTTGCCGCCGACATCGAGGCGCGCGCACGGGTGGAACGGGACTAGGGAATTGGGAGTTTTTTGTGCCTTCCCGCGCTTCTGAAAAGGGCGCGACGAGGGTGGGGCGCTCAGGGCTTGGCCGTAGAGGCAGAGGAACACCAGGAATGCCAAAGGCCCGCTTTTCAGCGGGCCTTTGGCGTTTGTGCAGGGACCACCGGAGAGGCTATTTTTGCGCGGTCAGGGAAGCCTTCCTGGCGCCGGGTGCGGGCGGGTTGACCTGGTAATTGAGGTAGTTGGCCAGGTCGTCCACGTCCTGCTTGCTGCCGGTCATGGGGGGCATGAAGCGGCGGTAGGGGGAGTCGGGCTTGTATTCGTGGAGCATGGTGATGAAGCTGGCGATGTTGGCGCTATCGCGTCCGGCCAGCAGGGTCTTGAGCGGGCGGTAGCCGCTGAGCGTGTGGCAGGAGCCGCACTCGCCGCGGAAGATGGCCTCGCCGCGGGAGTAGTTTGAGGCGGAGCCTTCCCAGACCCAGTTGGAGCGGGCCAGGTAGCCTTCCCGATCGATGCGGTTGGCGTAGCTGACGCGGGTCCCGTTGGAGTACATGTAGCGGCCAATGACGTAGGGCTTGCGCAGCATTTCGCGCGAGTACTCGCCGGCGCCGGTGGCCATCAGGGCCAGCAGCAGGATGGCGACCGCATGGGAGAGGTTGAAGTCGCGGGGATTGCGATAGGCCAGGTAGTAGGCGACCCCCACAATGGTGGCCGAGGTGATGATGATGATCAGGGCCATGCGGGTGACGGTGGAGAAGGTGCCGGCGTTGATGGTGTCGATGCCCAGGGTGAGCAGCGCCTGCTGCGATGCGGGGACCATCATGTAGTACCAGATCATGAGGAAGGGCATGGCCACGAACGAGGGCACCAGCCACCGGACGCTCCACTTGACCAGGCTGGTCTTGAGAGCGGGCTGCTGGTCGCCGTCGATGCGGCTGGCGGTGATGAGCGCCCAGACGCCGGCCAGCGAGGCGCAAACGCAGGAGCGCAGAAAGAGGCTGGGCCAGTAGGTGGGATTGAAGAAGGCGTTCCAGAACTTGCTGGCTTCATGGCCGGTGCCGGCAACGGCCAGCCAGGTGTCGCCGGGGGTGAGCATGAAGGCCAGAATGCCGTTGATGATCACCAGCGTGGCCACCGAGGCCACGGTGTAGAGCCAGCCCACCTTCAGGTGCAGCTCGGAGTCGATCTTGCCCCAGGTGTAGTAGTAGACCGCGATGGTGGTGAGCTCGACCATGAAGAAGACCCACTCGATGGCCCAGCCGAAGACGAAGTTGTGGATCAGGGCGCTGGTGGCCTCGGGATTGGTGAGGCCGATGGCAAACCAGATGCCCACGCCGGAAACGGTGCCGAAGACGCCGGTGACGATGAGGAAGAACTTGGAGTGGCGGGCCAGTTGCGCCAGCCACGCGGCGCCCATCTGCTTGTCGGCCATGCGCATGGCCTTGCGCTCGGCCAGGGGCAGATAGAGGCCGCCGCCCACGGCAAACTGCGAGATCATGACGTGGAAGATGGCGATGATGCCGATCACCCAGCCCGAACCGAGGTGGGGAATGTCCCAGAATGGATAGTTCATCTTTGAACTCCTAGCTACTAGCTTCTAGCTACTAGCTTCTAGCTCTGCCTACCTGGCGCTCAATTCGATCCTGTCCGGTCCGCGTTCGTCCGCCCGGCACGATCAAGCTAAAAGCTGGAGGCTAGAAGCTGGTAGCTGCTTTACCGGATCGTCCAGTATCCGATGGCAGTGGTGGCCAGCAGGGCAAAGACCGCCAGCAGGCCGAAGTAGTGGGCGGCGCGGCTGCGGCGTCCGGATTCCTTTTGCGTGTCGTAGAAGGGAATCAGGAGCCAGAGCACGATGCCGAGCGTGAACAGCAGAATGCCCGCAATCTCGCCGGCTTCGCCGCGCAACACCACGCCCAGCAGCTTGAGCATCTCAAAGGGGCTCATGAAGTACCACTCGGGATGAATGCCGAGCGGAGCCGGCGCCAGGGGATCGAAGGGCTTGCCCAGCGCCCAGGGAAAGACCGAGGCCAGCAGAGCCAGCACGTTAAGCGAGATGAGCCACATGGCCAGATCCTTGCGCAGGAAGTTGGGCAGGAAGGGCATGCTCTTGCGCTCGCTGGCCGGCTTGGCTTCCTCGCTGGGAGGCATCGCGTTGCCGTGGCGCTGCACCAGCCACAGGTGGAAACCGAGCAGCGGCACGAAGATGGCCGGCAGCACCACCACGTGCAGGGCAAAGAAGCGCTGCACGGTGAACTCGCTCACGTCCGGGCCGCCGCGCAGCATGTTGGCGATGGCCGGGCCGATCCAGGGAATGGCCGAGGGAATGTCCAGGCCGACCTTGGTAGCAAAGTAGCTGAGCTCATCCATGGGCAGCAGGTATCCTGAGAAGCCGAAGACCGAGGCCAGACCCAGCAGCGCCATGCCGCTCAGCCAGCCAAACTCGCGCGGCTTGCGGTAGGCCTTCATGAAGAAGACCGAGAACATGTGCACCAGGATGGAGAACATCATCAGGTTG
>Ga0326727_10024979_pt1 | contig 11250 bp, 22 predicted proteins | sample MB2enrmetagenome_FD_207643 | JGI IMG/M metagenome (GOLD analysis project Ga0326727, IMG submission 207643) | Lab enriched peat soil microbial communities from McLean, Ithaca, NY, United States - MB29MY | ecosystem: Environmental > Terrestrial > Soil > Wetlands > Peat | place: USA: New York... | reverse complement strand
GTCCCAGCGCGTGAGGACCTTCTTGAAGATTGAAATACCTGTGACGTGGCGATGATGATTCGTATGGCCGTGACTACGGAGAATATGAGGATCCCGAAAGGGAGTGGGAAAGCCGTCCGGACTCACGAAGATTGAAATGAGATCCGCGAGACGCGCGCCCGCTCGGAGAACTAATCGGCTCCGATGGTGTGATGAATCCGAAGCGTCCGAAGTGCGCTCTCCTGAATGGACTCACGAGTTTTGGAGGCGCAAATCACAGACGTCGCAGATCGAGCAGCACCCATGAAGATTGAAAATACTGGACCGATCGCAATAATGGCACAGGGTGTTTGCTGAGCATTCTCGAATCGGAGTTGTTTGCTGAGTGAGTATGTGTCTCACGAAGATTGAAATGGCACTGGTGTCAAGGTGATCGATGATGACGCAGGTATTTGACGCGGGTATTAGCGTGAAGCGCTAATATCGATGATTGCAATCACGTCTTTGGCCATGTGCACGATGGCTATGTTTCCATAGCTTACTTGATATCTACGATGATCGGCGCGTTCACCGGCTCGTACCGCCGGTTGAGCGAGCACGCGTTCACGATCACGTGTCCGTCGTCGCTCGGCCAGTCCACCCCGGCCGCTTCGTGAACGTGCCCGAAAACATGCAGTCGGAGCCTCGCGCACCGCGCCACGTGCATCCCGACAAATCGGCTCCCACACCGCTCCCCGCGGTGCTCTTCCCGGTCGCGCACGAGCCACGGCGGCGCGTGCGTCACGAGCACGTGGCTGTCGGTGGGCGCGTTCTCGAACATGTTTCGGTTCCGGTCGTAGAACGCCCAGCCCGAGAGGTTCGAGACCCACGGCGAACCGTAGAACCGCAGGCCCTCGATCTCGGTCACCGAGTCGAGGAGGAAGTGGATGTTCGGGCGACGGTGCTCGAGCATCGGGCGGGCGCGCTCGTCGTAGCGGTCCTTGCTGACGTCGAAGCAGAAGTCGTGGTTGCCCGGGATGACCACCTTGTGGCGGTGCGGCAGCTCCGTGAGCCACATCGAGAAGTCGTAGACCGTGTCGATCTCGCTGTCGCGGGTGATGTCGCCGGCGTGGATGAGCACGTCGCCGTCCGGGACGACGATTTGCCGGTGGAGCGAGTGCGTGTCCGAGATGCAGACGAAGCGCATTTTCTAATCCTAACCACGCACCATGTCGCATCTCTCACATCTGCCGGCGGCCTTTTCACGTTCCGTGTTCAGGATGTCACCGCACGCGCAGAGCGCCTCATGCGACCGATGCTCCTTGAGCTTCGTCACGGCGTCGTGCAGGGTCGCATCGTATGTTGGACTCGGCTTTTCGCCCACGTTCGGGCACACGACCCGGTGACCGTGCCAGATAAGCGCAGCGCTCAGCACTCTCGATGCGAGGTCGACCTCCTCCGCCGAGTGGGGATTCACGACCAGCTTGGAGAGCGCAGCCTTGGCCTCCCGCACCGCGTTGATCAGGTACGGCTTCTCACCGACCGCGTCGCACCACCCGTCGTGCGTGCGCAGGCGCTCCGTCGCTTCGGTGAGCTTGGTTTGGAGGTCGGCGAAGCACTCGGGGCATGAGCCGCCCTCCATGTCCGGATCGCCGCCGCTGTTCCAACCGTGGCGGCACTGCTCGCTCGCGCGCCTCGTCACCAATCGCCCGCGAGGTAGTGCTCGTAGCTCGCGTATGCGATGCCGGTGTAGCCGCAACCCTTCGGGCACTCTCCCCAGCCGCGCGGCCACCGCCGCTGCACCTCGACGGCGGGGAGGCCCCGAGCTGCCACGGCATCAAAGGTGATGCCGTGGTCGCACGGCGACTTCGAGCCGAAGTCGCTCGGTCCCATTGGATGACCGTAGGCATCGAGGATCATGGGGGCCACCGCGGCGCGACGTAGACGTCCGATCATCGCGCCTTCTCGACCTTCTCGCCCGCCTCCAAGTAGCGGGTCTCGATCCCGAGCCGGTCGTAGATGTCCTTGTCCTTGCAGTACACGGCGAGGACCTCGCGGAGCTTCGTCTCGTGCGCCGCGCAGAGCGCGGGCCTCTGTTCACCGTGTCCGGCCATGAGGAGCATGCCGGCGAGGAGCCCCACGGTCCACGCGTTCTCGCAGTCCTTCTTGGAATGAGCCTCTGGCGCCGTGCAGAGGAAGCACTCATCTTCCGGTACGGCGGCGCCGGTTACATCCGCCGACGGCGCGAGCACGCCGCGTCCGATCTCGATCTCGCTCACGTTGTGCTCGCTTGCCGCTCGTTCGGGGGCGTGTACTTCCTCTTGAGCGCTTCGATGACGCTTTCGATCGCTGCGCGCTCGGGCTCGTAGAGCTGTTTCCAGAGATCGTCGAGTCGCTCGGCGACGTCCGCCTCGTCGTCCTGGTCGAGTTCTGAACCATGGCGAAAACGCGTCTTGAGGAGCCACTCGGTGATGAGGTAGTAGCGGATGAACGGCGAGAACCGCTCCCACGTCGCGAACGCATCGAGCGACGCGAGCCAGTCGGAGCGCGCGGCTCGGTGGACAAGGTCGCTGAAACGATCTCGGCGCATCATCTCGCGCATGTATCGCTCGTAGCTGGCAGCGACGGCGGTGATCTGAAGCTCCGGGTCGCGGCCGACCCCGAGCGGGTCGCCCTTCATCGCGAGCCTGATCTGCACGATCTTGGGGAGCTTCTCGAGCGGGAACTTCTCCGCGAGCCGCGCCTCGCATGCGGCGCCGAGGTCGACGATGCCGGCGCCGAAGCGCGCGGCGCAGATGACGAGGTCCGCGAGGTACTTGTCCACCTCGCCGGGCAAGAGATCACGCCGCTCGTGCTGGGCGTCGTTCAGGGCCGACGCCACCTTGCCGAGAGCCTTCGTCATGTGGAGCAGGGCGTGGTTCGGGTCGGACTTGGCGCAGGGGTTCTCCTGCGCGTCCCAGCGCCCGTTCACCTCGTGCTGCAGGTCCTTGATCTCCATGCGGCGTCTCCTTTAGGCCACGAGCTTCGATGGATCCTCGATGCAGTCGCCCACGCGGACGAGGACCTGGTGGATGCGCGCGTTCGTCTTCTCGTCCACGACCGTCTTGATGTAGGGTGCAACGTCCTCGTATCCAGCCGCGCGAAGCTCTGCAACCCGCCAGCAAACGAGGTCTACCGCGTCGGCGGAGCCGACACTGAGAACGTGCGGGATGTCGGACCACGCTTCCGAGGCGCCTTGGCCGCGCCTCTGGGCGACCTTCCCCGAGCTTACGAGGTCGTAGAGCCCCGGCGTGTCGGGGTTCTCCTTGAGGAAGACCTGGTTGATGACAACGAGCGTCTCGAGGGCTGCCCTGACGGCGGTGCTGGCGTGCTCGGCTGACAACTTCTCGATCTCCAGCTCGAACTTCACCTTCATGAAGGCCTCCTCTGGAGGTTAGTGTAGCCCCGGACCTTCCGTTCGCGCGATGAAGATCTCGAGTTCCTCCTTGCCCGCGCGCGTCATCACCTCGTGGGTGAAGCGGGCCGGGTCGCTCGAGAGAAGCGTGTTGAAAGGCAAGCACGGCTCCGGGTCGTCATCCTTGATCTCGTGCATCGCGACCATCCCGTGCTCATCTCCGGCGGGCCTCGCGATGTAGACCTCGCCGCCGCAGAACGGACAGCACGAGCGCATGAGAAGCTCGAGCTTCCCCGTGACGTCGGTGCTGGGGCGACCGCGTGCGAGAGACGAAGATTCGACGGCGGCCTTTCTGTTCGTCGCGTTCATCGCCGATTCTTCCTCCTAGATGACGGTGACTTGGACGTTCGGATCGGTGTGATGGCGATCGCTCCGGTCACGACCGCGAGACCGGTGTGGCTCGGATGCGGATCGTGGACGACGTGGCCCGCGCGCGCCACGACCGCGTGCTCGTGGCCCGAAGGGGCGTAGCCGTACAGGATGTAGAAGTCTGGGATGCTCGCGCGGGGGCCGTGGTAGGAGGTCTCAAGACCCATCCCCTCGAGCCATGCGTCGAGACGCCGGGTCCAGAGGTAGTCGTGGGGCTCCCAGAAGATCCCATTGCTCTGCGCGACCGCGGATGGATCGCGGCTGTCCACGAACGTGGGGACGCTCCGTATGGGCATGTCGAGGATGCTCGCTACGCAGGCCGACAAGCAGTTCCCGGGCGGAGAAGACCTGCCCTTGGACGCGAAGGTGGTTTGATCGACGGGCGTCAATTCGAGCCCCCTTGGAGCTTCTCGAGGTGCGCGAAGAACTTCTCCCAAAGCTCGGGTGCGGCCTCGCGCTGCCGGCGGACGCCATCGAGGTATGCCGGGTTCGAGAGGACCGCATCCCAGAACTCCTTGGGCATCGCCTCCGGATGCACGCGCGACAGGTGACCGTTCATCATCGTGCGCACGGCCGTCTCGTGCGCCTGGCAGAACGCGTAACGCTTGTCGCAGAGCTTGCATGTGAACTCGGAGATGCCCGGGGCGTTGCACCGCCCGTCCATCCTCGCGTTCGGCCCGTCGCACGGGCCCGCGCCGATGCCCATCGGCGACGACTTAGGGATGCCCAGGCAGCATTTCTTGAACTTCTTGCCGCTCCCGCACGGGCACGGGTCGTTGCGACCCACGTCGGTCGCCTTCGTCTGGACCACGGGGCGGGGGACTTCTTCGCCCGGGGCCGGCTTCCACCGCCACATGAGCGTCCCCATGATGGCTTCCTCAGGGAGTTTCTTGCCGTCGCCGCCGGCGTCGGTGACGATTGCGCGCAACACCTCGAGGTCGCCTTCGCTCGGCTTGCCGCGGTCGACGCGCTTCGCCGTGAGCCACCACTCCTGGATAAAGCCACCCTGGAATCCAGGCGCGCTCACCATGATGCTCCAGCCGCCCTCCTCTGCGCGGGCAGCGCGATCGGGAGAACGCGTCGCTTGGGTCTTGAGCAGCGCGCCGATGCCCATCACTCCTCCCTGCGGTGGCGCTCGAGGTTCGAGAAAATCGCCCGCATCCACACCTCGAGCCGGGGATTGTCCCCTCCGGTCACGTAGGTGACGGTCTTGTCCCCGACGATGACGTGGACCATCGGAGCTGGCTCGGCTCCGTCGCGCCAATATCGCCAGGCCTCGAAGGCCGCCTCCGAGGGGTAGACGAAGAACTCCGTCATCCCCTCGATCGACGGATCGTCCGGGCCCTCGGTCAGCTCGTACGACGAGGCACGCTGGACGACGATGTCCGGCCAGAACGCGTGGAGGCCGTCGACGATGAAGCGCGCCTCGTCGCCCCTCGAAGGGCCCGCGAGCACGGTGTCACGACCGCCGACTCTCACCTAACCCGCTCCAGCTCGTCGCCGATCACGACTTCCTTGGGCCCGCGGAGCAGGAGCCCCACGGGATGTCCTTCTCGGAGCGGGATGGAGCGCGTCTCGACGCCGCAGCAGATCCACTCGGCGCCGTCCGTCGCGCGCCTCAGCACCTCGCGCACCTTGGGCTCCGGGCCACCTGGCCACGTGAGCGTCGCGACCTGTCCCTCGCGCCCCTTGATCCGGAAGAAATCGAGCACGTGGAGATGAGGCGCACTTACCACGTTCACCCCGCCTTGAGACCGAGCGGCGAGAGTCGCTCGAGCGCCGCGACCTGCCTCTTCGAAAGCTCAAGCTGCTCGGCGTCGCGCTTGTCGCGCGCCTCCCAGCGCTCATCGTCGATCGCCTCGCGCTCTTTCGAGCGGCGCTGCTGCTCCTCGGTCGCGGCGAGGAGTCTCTCCATGAACGCGATCTCCTCGCGCTGGTGCATCACGACCTCGCTCGACTGTCCAGCATCGTGGCCGAGGTGGTAGGCGGCCCCGAGCACCTGGTTCAAGACGTTCGACCGATCGCCGCCGATCTCGTAGCCGAAGAGGTTGTGCGCCTGCTCGACGAGCGACTTGAACGACTCCTCGCTCTTTTTCACGCGCTCGGCGGCGCGCTCGGCATCCGACATGAGCTGTTTGATCTGGGCCTTCTGCTGTTCGGCGTCCACGATGCCTCTCTCACTCCTCCCGTTCGTCCGTGACCACCATGATCTTCGACGCGAGCTTCTTCTCGATCGCCTCAGCCGCCGCGGCGAAGCGCTCGAACGCTACTGGCGTGAAGCTCTGTCTGCCGCGCGTGAAGCTCCATCTGACTCTTTACGCCGTCGAGGTGCTCCTGCATCTGCATGATGCCTTCGGATGCCTCACCGGCGCTCTGACCGATCTGGAAGCACCCGTCGATCATGGACCTCAGCATGATCCAGAACTCGTCCCTGACGCTCTCCTCGGGAAGGACCTGCTTGACGAGCTTGATGATCCCGTCGGCCGTGATTTCGAATTGGTGGCGCGCCTGCGCCACGCGATCGCTTCCACGCACGTCAGCGAGGATGTCCGACGGATCCGTGGGTCCGGCACCTCTGCCCGAAGAAGAGGGAGACGTGGTCATCGGTGCTTCTTTTTTCCGAGGGCGTCCTCGATGCGCGCGAGCACGAGGACCGCTCGCTTTTCCCACTCGTGAGCCTCGTCGCTCGACCCCGCTGTCCAAGTCACGGGCGCGGCGGAAGCGATCAGCTCGGCCGCCTCCTCGAGAGCCGTGGCCCATGGGCGGCGAAAAGTCGGGGACGTTTTCGTGGATGGATGACCGGTGCCCTCGACCCAGACGGCCGCCGTTCGCCCAGTGCGCGTCCGGCGCCGGAGACCGCTCGGCTTGAGCGCGCCGCGAAGGACGAGTTCGCGCCTGCGCGCGCTCGCGTTCTGATGGCTCAGACCCGTCGCGATCTCGATCTCGTCATCGGTCGCTCCGAGCGCGCCGCGGGCGCGGACGTGATCGAGGACGAGCGCGTGGGCGGCGGGCTTTTTGGCCGTCACCCGAGACCACCCAGGCGTGCCTTCGGCCTCGGCGGCGACAGCAATGGCGCCCTCCATGGCCGCTACGATGTTCCTCGTTGCGTTCTGGAGGATGTCCACCGCCTCGGCCACATCCTTGATCTCACCGTCTTCGATACCCATGTCCATCTCTCCGTCTCCGCTCGCGTTCGCGCTCAGCCGAAGACGTCGTACATCCTCTCGCCGAAGGCGGCCACCCGGTTTTTGGCTTCAGCGGCTCGTTTGCGCGCGGCTTCTTGGACGTCCGGCGGCCAATAGCGCCCGCACGGGTTGAGATCCGCGTGCTGGTCACAGCAGCGGTACCGGAAGCCGTCGATCTCGGACAGCTCACAGCCGCAGGCGAGCGCCCTCATTCCTCGACCTCCGCGGCTCGCGCCGCTTCGTCAAAAGCAACGGATGACGCCTTCGGCGTCATTCGTCGAGCCTCCAGGCTTCGCGCAAGAGGCCGATCATCGTGTAGACGGCCCCGGGCGCATCACCCGACTGGACCTGGGCTTGGGCCTCCTCGAGGAGCACACGCCGCCTCTGCCGGATCGCATCGTTCTGAGCCCGCCCTTCCTGCTGCTCACGGGCGGCCATGGCCTTCAGGTGGTCGCGCTTGCGACTCGTCTTGGCGACGTCGGCCGCCGCCGCGCGGCGCTCGTCCTCGGGCATCGACGTGTTGCCAGCAATCTCCTGCGAGGCGGCGATCTCGGCCTTCATCTCCGAGAGCGTGGCGTTGATCTCGTGCGTCGGCATCGAGGCCGCGCGCTCGAGAACGTCCTCGACGCGGAGCGGCTGCCACCAGAACCGGGGCATGACCGCGAGCACTCTTTTGCGGGCGGGCGCCTCCACGTTGCTTTCCAAATCCTAATGCGATGGAGGCGTTCGTCAATGCATCGGCTGGGTCGTACGACATTCGTGCTACATTTTCCTTTGTGAGAGCCGAGGACGCGCTCGAGGTCTGCCTCTCTGCAGTCGGGAATTTCCATCCCCGGAAGCCCGGAGACGTCGTCCAGAAGATGCCGGCCCGCATCCGTGAGGCGCTCACGGGGCTCAAATCGGATGACCCGTGCGTAACGAAGCCGCCCTACCGTCTCCTTATACTTGCGGGGGTCGAGATGCCGCGGCGACGCGGGCGGATGAATCTCTCTTGAGCCTCACCGGATCTCCACCGGACGACGAGTCCCTCGAAGATCTGGTCTGCGTTCTGTGCGGCGCGCCGTGGGAGCCCGCGGTGAAAAACCGCTGCGAGTGCGGCGGGTTCTGCACGTGGGGCAAGAACAAGGGCGCCGAAGCTGACTCGTGGAACCAGGACGGCACGCCGAAGCGCCCTCCTCCGGACGTGCTCAAGAAGAGCCCGTGATACTCTCGACGGCGCGAGCGAGAGATGGCGATTGTCGAGCGCAAAGACATCGATGCATCAGGCCTCTTCGAGGCATGGTCGGCTGGAGGCAACCGGTTCTTGTTCGCGGGCACGGACGAGGCCGACGACCCGGCCTGCCGGGGCCTCGAGGACCTGACGCGCAGCCAAATTGAAGCGTTTCGTGCGTATCTGCTCCCGCGTCTCGAGTCCGCACGGGACGAAGTCTCCGAGTTCGTGCTCAGGGAGATGAAGGTCACTTGGGATGGCGATCTCGGGAATGCCGTGTCCGACGCGATCGAGCACTTCCCGGATAAGAAGCTCAAAAGGCTCCGGGCTTGGATCGACGAGGCGCTCGGATCGCATGTCTACCCGTATGTGAAGATCAACGGCGACGAAGTTGAATGGGGGCTCATGCTCACGGACGGTGGTCCAGAGGACAAGATCATCGAGTACGAGCCAGTAGCCCAGACCTCCTTGCCGGAGGACTTCATCAAGTTCTGGCGCTTCAAGGACGCGCTTCACGATATCGTCCAGACGTACCCGCACCATGCGCGCATGTGGCTGATCTCCCCCTTCGTAAGCGTTCACAGCGAGAAGGATTACGACGAGGCCGTCTCCGAGATGAGCCTCGAGGGCAGCGCCTGGAAGAGACCGGGCTTGTACGACTTCCGAGCCGAGCCGCCGGTATTCTACAAGACCCTCGATGATTACATCCATGAGCTGGCGAGGAACAAGGCCGAGGAACTGCTCAGCCGCTTCTACCGCTACCTGGTAGACCCGAGCGACGTGGAAGATGTCTGCAAGACCCTGCGGGGTAGAGCTTCATGAAGAAGAGAAAGAAGCCGGATGGCGTGCTCATCCCGATGGACAGCATCCTGGCGATGAACGCGCTCTTCCTCGCGATGACGGCGGTCAGCGATCGCGCAGATACCCGACGACGTGGAAGTCGCCGAACTCTCCGGCCATGTTCGGGCAGCCACCGTCGACGACGGTCCCGTCCGGCATGACCTGAGGGTTCAAGAGGAGGCCATGCCCCGGCGGCGTCGTCCACTTCACGAGGAGATATTCCTCATCGCTGAGCAGGCGACCGATCTGCCGACAACGAGATGTGAAATCCCGAGCAGCGCGTTCGCCGTTGCGCTTGAGCGCACGGTCGATCGCTTCCCAGTGCTCGCGGGACATCGGTGGCGCCTTCACCCGCCTTGGGAGAGGCTCGCCCGCATCGATGCGCTCGATGAACCAGTTCGCGAAGGCGTCGGCCGTGTTCGGCAGGGGCGAGTGCCTCTCGTCAGGGGACTCGCCCCGGTACCACCAGTCCGGGTGATACCAGGGTGGGGTGAAACCTGCTTCAGCCTCTAGCCTTCGCATGCGGAGGACTTTCTCAGGTGTCGAGAGATCTGGAAAGCATCCTCCAGGCGGGGTGATCCAGCGTGCCTCTTGTCCGACTCGCGTCTCGCCCTTTCGTCCCCTCCACCAGTAGATGATCGACGCTACGCCTGCACCGAACGCTGCGAAGTACGCGAGGTCGCCCTTACGGGGCTCGCTGAGCTTCGTGCCCGCGAGCGCGCCGGCGCCGGCTCCGAGCGCCGCAATGGGAAGAAGTCCCAGGGCCATCAGTGCAACGCCTCTCGCTTGCTCTGGGTGAGCGCGGCCCGCTGCCTGAGCTGGGCTTCCCACTTCTTCGCCTGCTTCTTGCTGGGCGGCTTTGCCGACAGGATCGTGGCGCCACCGTCTGCCTCGATCGTGACGTAGTAGCAGAACGCGCCCGGGGGTGAATCGTCCTTGTGCCTGCGGACGAATTCGGCGACGGCCGTGAGGACCTCATCCGGGCCGAGGCGAAATGTCTGGGGTCTCCTCTTCGTGGCCACGGGACTCAGAACATGTAGCCGTGGAACGCGCCACGGAAGTCGCGGACCTCGCGCGAGGTGTTGATCACCTCGATGCTCAGGCAGACGCCCGGCACGACGAGCGGGATGGCGAGCCTCAAGCGCTCCTCGATCTCTCTGCGGCGTGCCTCTGTGGCCTCGTCCGGGATCGGCGGGAAGAGCGTCGCCGCAATGGGCTCGTGCGTCACGAAGAGCGCGTCTTTGCCCGTCCCGATGCCCGCGATGTCGAAGTGCGGCGCGCACTCCGGCGAGACCGAGATGTGCGTCGCCTTGAAGAGCACCTGCGGCGACAGAGTGCAGCGCCTCGTCTCGCCTGGCTGCACCTTGTCGGCGCGCGCCGCGATCGCGCGGCGGTTGACGACACGGCCCGACTCGACGAGACGACGCACGTACGACTCGAGGTCGAGTTGCCCGTGGAGCATGAGCGTGAAGCGTGCGCTCGAAGGCTCGCACTCGGCGACGACCTCGTCACCCAGCTCGATCATGTCGAGGATGGGCGTGAACTGGGGCACGGCCCCTCCAGGCATCGGAGCGAGCGCAGGGTTACGCCACCCAGGGCGGCGCGCGAGGTGACCGGTCCCGGCGAGAACGAAGTCGGGGACAGGCTCCTTGAGCTGCGGCTGACCGCGGATCGTGAGCTGCTTCAAGAAGATCGGGCGCTCTGGACCGCCGAGGTCCGGGTCCGCCGAGTGGAGAGTGAGCGCGTGCGGCGAGAAATTCGCCGTCGCGGTCCGCGTGACGATCTTGCCGTCGCCGGCACCGTAGAGGGTCATGACGTGGTTCGTGATGCCGCTCGTGTCGATCATCTCCTCGAACATCCGGGCCTCCGTGGGGATGGCAGGGAGAATACCAGGTTTCCTGATTCCCCGCCTGTAGGCCCAGTTTGTGAAAGTGGGAGCTAGTCCGATAAGCAGAAGCGCCGGCCCTGGCGGGCTCGCGGATGGTCCGGCGTCTTCGAGAGTACCGGGAGGCTTAGCGCCGTGAGCATCGCCCCGAGCTTCCACCGAAGCTCCTCCAAGTCCTCGCCGTCGATCTCCACGCGGCCCGAGAGGCCTTCGGGACGGCGACTACCAGCGCGGTCGTAGTACGCCTCCCGGATCGAGAGACGTTCGCCGTCACGCAGCACGCGGAAGTTCCAGACGCCGGTCCTCTTCGTCCTCTTCTTCGGCTTCGGCTTCGGCATGATCGGCATGA
>Ga0326727_10024978_pt1 | contig 11250 bp, 7 predicted proteins | sample MB2enrmetagenome_FD_207643 | JGI IMG/M metagenome (GOLD analysis project Ga0326727, IMG submission 207643) | Lab enriched peat soil microbial communities from McLean, Ithaca, NY, United States - MB29MY | ecosystem: Environmental > Terrestrial > Soil > Wetlands > Peat | place: USA: New York... | reverse complement strand
GCGGAGGGAATTTCCAGCCTTTTGCTAACCGGCGACGGCCTGCACTTGGTCGTGGACGACGTGGCCCGCCGCATTCCCGAGTTCGAAGCCCGGCTGAGGCGCGCCAACCTTTCCTTCAGTGCGATTCAGGAGGTCGCGCCCTCCATTGAAGACCTTTTTGTCGACGCGGTCGGCGCGGGAAGGGGCGTTCATGGCTGAAATCCGCGATTCAGCAGCGCTCAACCCCGCTGGACCCAATTCAATTGCGTCCAGACCGGCCGCACCTGCTTCAGCCGCGCCCCATTCGGTCGTAATCGAGGGCCTCGTCAAGCGCTTCGGCGATTTTGTCGCCGTGGACCACATCGATCTCGCCGTCCGCAAGGGCGAAATCTTCGGTTTTCTCGGGCCCAATGGCGCGGGCAAGTCCACCACCATTCGCATGCTCTGCGGCCTGCTCAAGCCCACCTCGGGCCGTGCCGAGGTCGCCGGCTACGACGTGGACCGGAAGCCGGAAGCGGTGCGCCAGAAGATCGGCTACATGTCGCAAAAGTTTTCTCTCTACAACGACCTCAAGGTGATCGAGAACATTCGCTTGTTCGCCGGGCTTTATAGCGTGCCCGCCAGCGAGCTTCGGGACCGGATCGAGTGGGCGCTCGCGATGGCCAGCCTCAAGGGCCAGGAGAATCTGATTACCGGCACGCTGCCCGGCGGCTGGAAGCAGCGTCTGGCGCTGGGTTGCGCCGTTATGCACCGGCCACCCATCATCTTTCTCGATGAGCCGACCTCGGGCGTCGACCCCATCACCCGCCGCCAGTTCTGGGATTTGATTCATCAGATGGCCGAGGAGGGAGTTACAGTTTTCGTCACCACGCATTACCTGGAGGAGGCCGAGTACTGCAATCGCCTGGCGCTGATCTTCCGCGGAAAAATCGTCGCGCTGGGAACGCCTTCGGAGTTGAAGCGCGACGCGATGAAGGGTGAACTGCTGCTGGTCGAGTGCGCGCCACTGGGCGAGGCCGTCGAGGCCTTGCAATCGGCGCCGGGCGTGATGGACGCGGCTGTCTTCGGCAATGCGCTGCACCTGGTGGTGGCCGACGCCGCGCTTGCCATTCCGCAACTGAAAGATTTTCTGGCCGCGCGGGGCGTTACGGTGAGCCGCATCGAAAAAATCCGCCCCAGCCTGGAAGATGCGTTTGTCTCGCTGACCACCAGCCGCGACGCGGCCCCAGAGCACAGGTCATGGGAGCGCAGGCCATGAGTCCAGTTCGTTTGCTGGCGATCGCGCGCAAGGAAACCGTGCAAATCTTCCGCGATGCGCGCAGCCTGATCATCGTCGTCCTCATGCCTGCGGTTCTGGTGCTGCTCTTCGGCTATGGCGTCAGTCTCGACCTCAAAGGGCTGCCCGTTTACGTCCTCGATCAGGACGGCAGCCAGCAAAGTCAGGATCTGCTCAAGCACTTTCAGGCCAGCGAGTACTTTCACCTCGCGCGCGTTGTCACGGGCTACCCGGAACTGACGCGCGCTCTCGATGACGGCCACGCCAAGATGGGGATCGTGATTCCGTGGGATTTTTCGCAGCGGCTCGCGGATGGCCGTCCCGTTCAAGTGCAGGCGCTCATCGACGCCTCGGACGACAACACGGCCAATGTGCTCGCCGGCTACGCGCAGGCGGTCGTCGCCAGTTACTCGGCCCAGGTGCAAATCGACTGGCTCAACGCGCGCGGAGTGCCAATCCAGCCGGCCGCGGTGAGCGTCCAGACGCGCACCTGGTACAACGAAGACCTGGAAAGCAGCGCCTTCATCATTCCCGGCGTGCTGGCGTTGGTCATGTCGGTCATCGGCGCCTTTCTCACCTCGCTGACCATCGCGCGCGAGTGGGAGCGGGGCACGATGGAGCAGTTGATTTCGACGCCGGTGACCGCGATGGAGATCATGCTCGGCAAGCTGTCGCCTTATTTTGTGCTGGGAATGATCGACACTGTCATCAGCGCGCTGATTGCGATTTACTGGTTCCGAGTGCCCTTTCGCGGCTCGTGGGTCACACTGATGGGCGCCTCGGCGATGTTCCTGATCGTGGTGCTGGCGCTGGGATTTTTCATCTCCGTGCTGGCCAAAAATCAGTTCGCGGCCAGCCAGATTGCCTTGCTGATTACCTTTCTTCCAGCGTTTCTTCTCTCCGGATTCCTGTTTTCCATTGAGCAGATGCCGGTCGCGCTGCAATGGATTACGCGCCTGCTGCCAGCGCGCTACTACGTCTCGGTGCTCAAGAAAATCTTTCTCAAGGGAACGCCCGCGCACCTGCTCTACGCGGACCTGATTCCGCTGGCGATCTTCGCTTTTGTGCTGGCGCTGGTGGCCACGCGCAGCTTCCACAAGCGATTGGATTAGTACCGTGACCGTGTGGTTTGGAATGTCGGCCACGAAAGTTTGGGTGCCCCAGGTCCCGTTTTTGGGACCTGGGAAATTACAAATTCACGCGGTCGCAGTATTAGAGCTTTCTCATGGAAAGCTCTGAAGGAGAAAACCAATGCTGGCGCGGCTGAAGCAAATGCTGATCAAAGAGTTCATCCAGGTCTTCCGCGACAAGCGGACGCGTTTCATCCTGATTGGCCCTCCGATGATACAAATGCTGGTCTTCGGCTACGCGGCCAACTACGAAATCCGCCACGTACCCACGGTGGTGCTCGATCTGGACCACTCGCAAGAGAGCCGCGAGCTGATTTCGCGCTTCACCGCGAGCCCCTACTTCGACGTTCAGCGCGAATTGACGGACTCCCGCCAGCTCGGCGACCTGATCGAGCAGGGAAAGGCTACGGCCGGCCTGGAGATCGACGCCGGCTTCGCCGCCAAGCTGCGCTCGGGCCAGACGGCGCCGCTGCAGGTGATCGTGGACGCCACCAACTCGAACACCGCGCTGATCGCCTCCGGTTACATTTCCCAGATTGCGCAGGGTTTTGCGGCGGAGTATCAGCAGAACCGCATCGGCCGCATCGCGCCTCAGTTCATCGAGGTCATGCCCTCGGTCGAACTGGCGCCGCGCCCCTGGTACAACCCCGATCTGCGCAGCCGCTGGTTCTTCGTGCCGGGCATCATCGGCAGCCTGACGCTGGTGCTGGTGATCACGCTGACCGCCTTCGCCGTGGTGCGCGAGCGCGAGATCGGCACTCTCGAGCAGATCATGGTCACGCCCATCCGCCCGGCCGAGTTCATCCTCGGCAAAACGCTGCCGTTTTTTTTAATCGGACTCTTCGACGTCACGCTGATTGCCCTGGTCGGCTCGCTCTGGTTCGAGGTGCCGTTCCGCGGCCACATCGCCGTGCTGGCGACCGGCGCGGTTCTGTTTCTGGTGTGCATGCTGGGCGTGGGGCTGCTGATTTCAACCGTCTCGGCGACGCAGCAGCAGGCGATGGTGACCGCGTTCTTCTTCATCATGCCGGCCATCACCTTTTCCGGCTTCGGCTTTCCCATCAGCACCATGCCCCACTGGATGCAGCTCTTGAGTTACGCAAACCCGCTGCGCTATTTTCTCGTCGTGGTTCGCGGCACCTACCTGAAGGGCGTGGGAATTGAGATTCTGTGGCCGCAGATGGCGGCCATGGCCGGCCTCGGGGTTGTGCTGCTCACGACCGCCATTCTGCGCTTCCACAAGGCGCTGGACTGAAGAACTAATCCGAGTTGAGAAGAACCAATCCGGCCTGAATCACTCTTATAACCTGTCTAAAAACTTATAGTATGAAATCGTTTTTGAAAGGGCACGGCTTCAGCCGTGCCGAAAAAGTCCAGCAAAATCAACGCGGGCTTTAGCCCCTGAGGGATGTATGCAGGAATTTGAGGTTTGTGTGTGAGTTGCGCGATGAGAATCATCCCTCAGGGCCTAAAGGCCCGTCGTTTTGTGCATCGATTGGCACGGCTGAAGCCGTGCCCTTTCAAAACATGGAGTTTTTAGACAAATTCCTACAGACTTTTGGCCTCCCGGTAGCGCTGGATCAGCTCGTTGGTCGAGCTGTCGTGCGTTAGAGGGGCTTCGGACGGTGCCTCGAGTTCGGGGATAATGCGTCCTGCCAGTACCTTTCCCAGCTCAACTCCCCACTGGTCGAACGAGTCGATCTGCCAGATTATGCCCTGCGTGAAGACCGCGTGTTCGTATAGGGCGATGAGCTTTCCCAGCGCCTCGGGGGTGAGTTGCTCCATCAGGATCATATTCGAGGGGCGGTTGCCTGCGAAGGTGCGGTGCGGCACGAGCCACGCCGGCGTATTCTCGGCTTCAACCTCCGCCGCTGTCTTGCCGAAGGCCAGCGCCTCTGCCTGGGCGAATACATTGGCCAATAGCAGGTCGTGATGGCGTCCCAGCTCATGCAGCGGGCGGGAAAAGACGATGAAATCGCAGGGAATCAGCTTGGTTCCCTGGTGGATCATCTGGTAGAAGGAATGCTGGCCATTGGTCCCCGGCTCCCCCCAGTAAATGGGCGCCGTCTGATAGGAAACCTCCTGGCCGTCGAGGGTGACGCGCTTGCCGTTGCTTTCCATGGTCAACTGTTGAAGATAGGCCGGAAAGCGCTTCAGGTACTGTTCATAGGGCAGCACGGCCACGGTCTGCGCGCCGAAAAAGTTGTTGTACCAGAGCCCCAGCAGCCCCAGCAGCACGGGCAGATTGCGCTCGAAGGGAGCGCTTCTGAAGTGCTCGTCCATCTGGTGGAAGCCGCCGAGCAGGTCGCGGAAGTTCTCCGCCCCGATGGCGATCATCGTCGAAAGCCCGATGGCCGAATCCATTGAGTAGCGGCCGCCGACCCAGTCCCAGAACTCGAACATATTCGCGGTGTCGATGCCGAACTTCGCTACCGCCTCCGCATTGGTCGAGACCGCGACAAAGTGCCGGGCCACCGCGGCCGTGTCCTTCAGGCTCGCCAGCGCCCACTCGCGGGCAGTGTGCGCATTGGTCATCGTCTCCAGCGTGGTGAAGGTCTTGGACGAGATGATGAACAGCGTCTCCTCGGCGTCCAGGTCCTGCGTAGCCTCGAAGAAATCCGTGCCGTCAATATTCGAGACAAAACGGAAGTTCAGGCTGCGCTGGCTGTAGGAGCGCAGCGCCTCATAGGCCATCACCGGCCCCAGGTCGGAGCCGCCGATGCCGATGTTGACGACATTGCGGATCGGCTTGCCGGTGTGGCCCTTCCACTCGCCGCTGCGCACCCGGCCGGCAAAGGCGGCCATCTTCGCTAGAACGGCGTGCACCTGGGGCACCACATTTTTACCCTCAAATTCAATCGACTGGCCTTCGGGGGCGCGCAGCGCGACGTGCAGAACCGCCCGTTTTTCGGTGATGTTGATCTTCTCGCCCCGGAACATCGCGTCGATGCGCTCGCGCAGGCCGGATTCTTCGGCCAGTTGCACCAGCAGCGAGAGCGTCTCATCGGTGATGAGGTTCTTGGCGTAATCGAAGTAGATTCCCAGGGCCTCAACGCTCATCCGCCGCCCGCGTTCCGGATCCTCGGCAAAAAGCTGGCGCAGAGACAGCCGCCGCGCCTGCGCGAAGTGCGCTTGGAGAGCCTTCCAGGCCGCTCGATCAGTGAGCGGTGAAACAATTGTCGCCATCATCTTCTCCTTTGCTGCCTTCGCTGTTTGCGCGGCGGCCGTCACCTCTGCCACAGAATTTTAGCTGCTTCCAGCGGCGTGGCTACGCCCTCGAAGTGCGGCACCAGCCGCGCGGTGTAATCCGAAACCGGGCGTGTGGCCGAAACCCGCGTCTCGTAGAGGAGGCCATCGGCCGCGCCCTGCAGTTGACCGACGCATTTCATCGGCTGGCGGAGTGGCGCTTTACCGTCGATGCCCTCGGCGTAAAGTTCGACGCGCACCGCATCCGGGTCGAGACCGTGTAGATAGACCTGAATCTCGAAGCGGTGTTCCGCCTGATCGGATTCTACCTTGACTCCGCCAAAGCGCAGCCCATTCCATTTCTCTTCGAGAGTCCGCTGCCAATCGGCAATCTTTTGCCCCACCGCGCCGCGATCGGCGGCGCGGGCACGGTAGGCTATGGCAGCCGGGAGGTAGTGTTGCGCGGTGTACTGGCGAACCGCGCGGCTGGCGGAAAAATGCGGCGCCAGATGCGCCATGCTCTCCCGTATGCGCGCCACCCAGGCGGTGGGAATCTTCTCGCTGTTGCGGGCATAAAACTCTGGCGCCACCTCGCGCTCCAGCAGGTCGTAGAGCGCCTCGGCCTCGACGGCGTCCCAAGCGGGGTCGTCGCCGTGCTCCTGGCCGTCGCCCAGGGCCCAGCCCACCTCCGGCGTGTAGGCCTCCGCCCACCAGCCGTCCAGCTCCGACAGGTTGATGCCGCCATTGACGAGCACCTTCATGCCGCTGGTTCCGCAGGCCTCCCAGGGCCGGCGCGGTGTGTTGATCCACACATCCACGCCCTGCACCAGGTGCTCGGTCAGCAGCATATCGTAGTCGCTGAGGAAGACGACGTGGGGACGGGCCTCGGGCCGGCGAATGAAATTGATCCATTCGTGGATCAGGGCCTGGCCCGGCCGGTCCTCGGGATGCGCCTTGCCTGCGATAATCAGTTGCACTGGCCGGTCTGGATTGGTCAGCAGGCGCAGCAGGCGCTCCGGGTCGTGCAACAGCAGATTGGGCCGTTTGTAGGTCGCAAAGCGGCGCGCGAAGCCCAGCGTCAGGACGTTGGGATCGAAGATGTGCCGGGCGCTATCGATCGCCTCGGACGGGGCGCCGCTGGCGGCCAGCAGCATCGCCAGGCGCTCGCGTGTGTATTCCACAAAGGAAGCCCTGGCGGCGTTGCGAAATTGCCAGAGTTTGGCGTCGGAGATGAGGCGAATATTCTCTTCCAGGGCCTCCGTGGCTCCCAGCCAGCGGTCCTTTCCGCAGCTCTTTGTCCAAAGGCTGTCGGCTTCGGCCGAGTCCCAACTCGGCGAGTGCACGCCGTTGGTCACGTGTCCCACCGGAATCTCCTGCACCGGCCAGCGGGGGAATAATGGCTGGAAGATGCGCCGGCTCACCTGCCCGTGCAGGCGGCTCACGCCGTTCACCCGGCCGCTTCCACGGATCGCCAGGTAGGCCATGTTGAAATCCTCCGACGAGTCGTTGGGATTCTGGCGTCCCAGGGCCAGCAGATCGTGGAAACTGATGCCCAGCTTCTCCTCGGCATATTTTCTGAGGTACTGTTCGACGAGGGAGGGAGAAAACCGGTCGAAACCGGCGGCCACCGCCGTGTGGGTGGTGAACAGATTCCCCGCCCGCGTAGCGGCCAGCGCGGCCGGAAAGGGAAGGCCAGTCTCCTCCATGAAGAATCGCGCCCGCTCCAGGACAGCCAGCGCCGCGTGGCCTTCGTTCAGGTGGCAGACCTCCGGTTGAATTCCCAGCGCGCGCAGCAGTCGCCAGCCGCCGCCCCCGAGCAGCATTTCCTGCTTCAGGCGCAACTCCGGGCCGCCGCCGTAAAGTTCGCTGGTAATTCCCCGGTGAGCAGGGAAGTTTGCGGCATCGTTGGTGTCCAGCAGATAGAGTTTTACCTTGCCGACCTGGGCCTGCCAGGCGCGCAGCCAGACCGAGTAGCCGGGCAGCGCAATCTCCAGCCGCAGCCACTCCCCATCCGGCTGGCGCAGCGGCGTAATGGGCAATTGTCCCGGATCGTTGTAGGGATAAAGGGCCTGCTGTTCGCCATTTCTGTCGATCGCCTGGCGGAAATAGCCCTGCTGGTACAGCAATCCCACGCCGACCACCGGCACGCCCAGGTCGCTGGCGGCCTTGAGCTGATCGCCGGCCACATTGCCCAGCCCGCCCGAGTAGATGGGCAGGGCCTCGCTCAACATGAACTCCATGCTGAAGTAGGCGATGCAATTCAGCGTAGTCCGCGCGTGGCACTGCTGAAACCACGCCGGTGCCAGCGCCGCCTGCCGGCGGCAGGCGATCAGGTTGTCCAGCCGCTTGCGGAATGCCGGATCGGCCAGCACGCTCTCAATCTTTTCGCGTGAAGCCGTCTGCAGGACAACCCACGGATTGGCGGTCAGCGCCCACAAGGCGGGATCGAGCCGCCGCCACACCTCATCGGTAGCGTGATTCCACGACCAGCGCATATCCAGCGCCAATTCCGCCAGGGAATCGAAGCCTTCGATTTTGGCCGGCTGCGCTTCGCCTGGCGGCGCACTATCGCCTCGCTGCTCGCCTTTGCTTAGCGGCTTATCTTCGTTTGGCCGTGTGCCTTTGCTCGACTGCGTGTCTTTGCTAGGCGGCTTGAGGCGAACTTGCTTACTCATGATTTCTCCGTCCGATCTGACGTTCCGAAATCAGTTGAGTCGCATCAGTCGAGCAGGTCGAAGGCCTGCCGGATGCGTTCCGGAACGGTGGAAGGCTCATCGGGCAGCCTGGAGCTGATTTCGAGAACGGTCGGGGGCGGCGCGGCCAGCGCATTGAGGGCCGCCACAGTGGCCGGCCAGTCGATGTTGCCGTCGCCGGGCCAGAGATGCTCGTCCTTGAGGCCGTGGTTGTCGTGCGCGTGGGCCAGGGAGATGCGGCCGGCCAGCGTGGCGATGGCTTCATGCACGCCGACGGTGAGGTGGGCGTGGCCGAGATCGAGGCAGACGCCGACCGAATCCAGATGAGAGCTCTCCAGAATCTCCACCAGGTGCTCGGGGGTGGTGGGCGCGCTATTCAGGTTTTCGACCAGCAGACGCACTCCTAGCGGGTGCGCGAAGGCGTCCAAGTGCTCCAGGGCCGTCAGGGCGTACTCGATCGAGCGCAGTGACCACTCATCGTCGCGCTCTCCCAGGTGCACAACGAGGTTGTGGAAGTGAATGTATTCGGCCGATTCCAGGGCGCGCTTGATCTCATCCATGGCCGCAATGCGGCGGGCCTTCTCCGGGTGCAGCACATTGACCGGCGGAGCGCCGGCGCGGCCCATCTCGCGGTCGGGGAAGAGAGGTGCGTGCATCGACCAGGCTTCCAGCGGGTTGGAGCCGAACCAGGCGGCCAGCTCGGACACATGCTCGCGGCTGGTGTAGTCGAAGTGCTGGCGCGCGGCAAAGATTTCAACCGCTTGCGCCCCCGATCGGCTGGCCATCTCCAGAATTCCAGGGTGCAGGCGCTGATGCAGAAACAAATGTGTGGACAGAACTCGCAGTTTGGCCAAAATCTCCCCCGCGCCGGGCCAATCAGAAAAATATTCCCAACGCTCCACCATTTTCGCATTCTAAAGCGGTTCGCCCATTCATGTGCCCGATCAAATCCATTCAAAACGGCTTTTCCTTGAATGCTACTGTTGTAAACCGAAGATTCTGGAGGGCGCAGTGACTTAGGAGGAAGCAGGGGGCTTCAGCACCCTGAAAAAGAGTGAATGTGCAGTGCCTTCAGGCCCGGACCTCACAGGCGGCTGAAAAACTCCTTCGGCGCGAGTCTTGGCCGGTTGTGCCCTGACACTTCTAACGGTTCTGAATCTCTTTTCAGCAGCCTGCTCCGCCGCGCATCATCGAAGACTGAAATAGAGGAAGGCTTTACGGGTGGTGCACTGCGATGGCCCGCCCTCGGCCATGTACCATTTGTGCATGGCGCTGGTTGAAGTGGATGCGGTTTCCAAGAGTTATCCCCGGCGGGTGGGGCTCAGAACGGAGCAGCGCGCCGTCGTCGAAGAGGTCTCGCTCTCCATCGAGGCCGGCGAAACGTTGGGGCTGGTGGGCGAATCGGGCTCCGGCAAAACGACCCTGGCGCGGATGATTTTAGGGCTGGTCGAGCCCACCCAAGGCGCGGTGCGCGTGGACGGCGTCGATCTCGCCCGCGCTTCCCGCGCCGAGTTGCACCGCTTGCGCCGTCAGATGCAGCCGGTCTTCCAGGACCCCTACGCCGCTCTGAATCCGCGCATGAAGGTGCGGGAGATTGTGACCGAGCCGTGGGTGATTCACGGTAGCAACGCTGGCATGGACGGCGAGACCCGCTCTTCGGCCTCGAAGGCAAATCAAAAACCCGCAACCCAGCGCGCCCGCGCCGTCCAACTGCTCCGGGAAGTGGGGCTGGACGAGTCGGCGCTGGAGCGCTTCCCGCACCAGTTCTCCGGTGGGCAGCGGCAGCGCATCAACATTGCCCGCGCGCTGGCGCTCAGGCCCAAGCTGCTGATTCTGGATGAGCCAGTTTCGGCCCTGGATGTGAGCGTGGGAGCGCAGATTGTAAATCTGCTGCGGCGCCTGCAGCGGGATTACGGGCTGACCTACCTGTTCATCTCGCATTCGATGCCGCTGGTGCGCTATCTGAGTACGAGAATAGCCGTGATGCATCACGGCCGTCTGGTGGAGACTGGCGAGGCCGAAGCCCTCTGCGCCCACCCCCAGGAGGCCTACACGCAGCAACTGCTGGCGGCCACGCCGGAGCTGCCGGTTGGCGCGGCCTGAAGCAGTTGCCGCTGATCTCTTTCAGACGATATGTTCACACGTGCAGTATGGGTGCCCCACCCTTGCGACGTTTTTGTCTTTGTCGCAAGGGTGGGAGAGACGGACGATCCCGGGCGAACTGGCTACTGCTTCGCTGGCGGCTGCGCCGGAGTTGCAGGCGCTGCTGCCGGTGCGGGAGTAGCATTTTGAGCTGCCGGAGCCGCTGCTGGCTTGGACGCACTGGCCGGGGCAGCAGTGGTGGCCGGAGCGGCTGAAGCCGCCGGGGTAGCCGGCGTTGCCGTAGTCTCGTGCATCGGGTGCATTTCGGGCGTCGCATGACCGCCGGGCATGGGGTGCATTCCGCCGGCCGGTGGGTGTGTGGGCGGCATAAGCAGATCGCTCACATCCACCAGCGTGACGTCGAAGATCAGGTCGGCCTTGGGAGGAATGCCCGGATGGGCGGCGTCCGGCCCCGGACGCCCCTTGGCGCCATAGGCCAGTTGCCAGGGGATGAACAGGCGGCGTTGGCCGCCCACTCTCATTCCGTCAAAGCCCTGATCAATGCCAGCGATCACGCGGCCAAAGCCCTGGGGAAAGCTGATGGGCTGGGGTGGGCCCAGCACCGGCTTGCCGTCCGCGCCCAGCACCGGCTTGCCGTCCTTGTCCTTCAGCGGAGGGCGAGGATGGTCGTCGGTCGAGTCGAATTTGTGCCCATTGGAAGCCAGCCAGCCGGTGTAGAGAATCTTGTAGATTTTTCCCGGCTCGGCTACGGCGCCCTCTCCGGCCTTGATCTCCTGGTAACGCAGAGAAACCGTGAAAAGAGTCTTTTTGACGGTTTTGACTGCTGGAATTCCAGGCGCGGGGACGCCGAAAGGCAGCTTCGCAGCCGCTGGAGCGTTTTTGG
>Ga0326727_10024977_pt1 | contig 11251 bp, 8 predicted proteins | sample MB2enrmetagenome_FD_207643 | JGI IMG/M metagenome (GOLD analysis project Ga0326727, IMG submission 207643) | Lab enriched peat soil microbial communities from McLean, Ithaca, NY, United States - MB29MY | ecosystem: Environmental > Terrestrial > Soil > Wetlands > Peat | place: USA: New York... | reverse complement strand
GGGTAGGGCGCATGAGCGGAATCGTGGCGGTGGTCACGGCCGTCGTTTATGCCCTCTTCCTGATCCAAAGGGTGCTTTACTCTTTCCTGCTGACGGAAACGCTGGCGGCTTATATGGGCATCAGCATATTGGCCGAAATCATTTGGAAAAGAGCGAACCGCTGGGGCGCCGCCAGCAGTATCTTCATATCCATGTGTACCAACTTCTCCTTGTATCACTGGAAACACCAGCGATTGGATTACTGGGACCCCGGCATTTTCTTCTCGGCACTCGCCGCCGGCACCGGGGCCCTGATCGTGGTGAGCCTCCTGACTCCGGCGGAGGATGAGGCCCGCGTGGCTCCCTTCTTCACTCGGCTTCAAACTCCCTCCGACCGCATCCCGGCGGGGGCTGCCGACCAGGTGAACCTGCCCGAGGATCACGAGGAGGATAAGGATTGGAAAGACGCGCTAGCGCCCGAAACCAGTCGTTGGGCGGCGGAGCACGGCCGTCAATTGCTCCTCGTCAATCTTCTCCATCCGTTGCGCGGGGCGTGTGGCGTCGGCTTCTTCAAAGCTTATCGCGTTGACTTGCAGGGCTTGCTGATTGGATCACTCCTCAGTGCCGGGCTGGTCCTCGGCCTGTGGACGCTGTTGCGACTCTGAGGGTCGCGGACCGCGCGCCCCATCGCATTCGTGGCGCCGTGCTCTTGAGTGTGTAAGAATGGGTCGCCAATTCTAAAGGAAAGGTCAAACCTCCATGGCCTCACAGAACCAGACTTCCACCCCTTACCTAATGGGAACGGCTTGCGCGGGCCTGTTCACCTTCGGCGTGATGACATCATTCCTCGGGGCCACTTTGCCGGAGTTGAGTGCCCACTTGCATTTTGACATAGCACGTCGCGGCACCCTCTTTAGCTTTCTCTACTTCCCCCAGGTCCCCATGGTCTTCCTCGCCGGGCCCTTGATTGACCGCTTCGGCAAGAAGTTGGTGCTGGCCGCCGGGTTTCTGTGCAGCGCCGCAGCGCTGGTGGGGATGGCTTACGCGCCCAGCTACGCGGTGCTCGGAGCGCTGCTGGTGATGCTCGGCCTAGGCGGGTGTTCGGCCATGGCCGCCGCGAACACCCTCATCCCCGACCTTTATCCCCAGAACCCGTCCTCCGCACTCAATTTGGGAGGCATCTTCTTCGGCGTGGGAGCGGTCTTCTTCCCCGGTTTGGTGGCACTCATGGCGCTCCGGTTGGGGCTTGTGGCCACGCTGTGGTCCATCGCATTGCTGGTCGGTCTGGTGGCCCTGGTGGCGCTGGCGCAGAGGTTCCCCCCGGCGGGGATGGCGGGAGGATTCGACTGGCCTCAGGCAAGGTCGCTCATGACAAATCCCGCCGTCATCATTCTCGCCTGCGTGCTCTTCTTCTATTCCGCGTTGGAGGTTTCCACCTCAGGCTTTATTCGCACCTTCCTGGAGAAAGATCTGGCCGCTTCCTCCGAGAGTTCTAAAATCATCTATACGTCTTTCTGGATCATGATGATGTTGGGCCGGCTGATCGCCAGCCAGGTGGTGAAGCGAGTTCGTGGGCCGCAATTGTTGCTGGGATGTTCCGCGGGGGCCATCGTCGGGCTCCTGCTCATGGCGCTGGCGCCCAACATGTTGATTGCCACCGCCGGCGTCATTCTCTGCGGGCTGTGCTATGCGCCGGTATTTCCCACCACGGCGGGAACCGCCAGCACCTACTTTGCGCGCATCTTTGGGACCGTGTTCGGCATGCTCATGACTCTCGCCCTGCTGAGCGGAGCGGTGATTCCCCCCGCTATCGGCTACGTCGCCCAACACCAATCGGTGCGAGCGGGCATCTGGATTCTGGCGGGCATCGCGGTTCTGCTCCTGATGATGCAGGGGATCTTCACGAGCTATGAGCGGCGCAAATTGCTCCCCACGACGCCGGGACCGGCATGACGGGGTTGTAAGCCGACGGCGGGCGGCTGATCGCTGACAGTTGACAGCCGACAGCCAACAGTTGGTAGATTCCGCGAATGGGGCAAGGGGGCGGATGTGAGTGACGTCCCCCCTGGCCCCTTGCGGCATAGCCATCCTGGCCAAGATTGCTCCCGTGCTGGACTCCCGCGCCACCTCCCACTTTTCCCGACCCTTCACCCCGCGGAAGGCAAGCTCCACTCCGCCCTGATTTATCGCCCAATCCATGTATTTTCGGCCAAGAAGTCCGCTCGATTGTTGTCGATTATCGCGGAATTGGTGCGTTTGCGCGTAAAGCGCGTGTTGTTCGATGGACATTTTGTCTCGTTCGTCTTTGTTATCATATATATAGCCGGATCGATCTTCGTTTTTAACATCTCTAAGGGTCAGCCCGTCGGTTCGGGCCCTGAAAAGCACTTTCGTGAGTCGCCACAACTGGCATAGGCTGGAAGCTTGCATCATTTGCATAAGCACCGCATTTTCGTCCCGAGGAGCAATCAACAACCAGCAGATAGCCCTCAGCAATCGTCCATCATCAATCGGCAATCCCATCCCCCAGTCCCTATCCCGAACTCTGAACCCCGGTTTCTGACTCTTGTCATCGACTCCTGTCTCCTAGCTCCCAGCACCTGACACCTACCCTTTGTGCGCGATTTCGCCCTGACACCGGCATCCACCTAGTAGCCCAGCAATCTGACGGCCATCGGCAGTTCGACGTTAGCCCACATCGCGGGCTATGACGCCGAGCGAGCATCGCAAGGCGAAGGTATCCGGGTGCCTCATCATTGACGATGTGCGGTTGCCGTTGGGTTTCAGGCGTGAGAGAATCCCACCGCCAGACCGCGTTGGCAGCTTCCACAAAGATGACCTGTAACTGCGTGTGGCCAATTTGAATTGTTTCGGGAGAATTGAGGGGGACAAGGGATGAGCGAGAAACTGAATCGCCGGGATTTCCTGCGCACGGGGAGTGTGATGGCGACGGGAAGCTTGCTGACCGAGGAGTTGCGGGCGGAAGCATGGGCAGCGCCGGAAGCCCAACCCGCACGCGCGACTTCGGCCAACGACCAGATTCAATTTGCCCTGATCGGTGCCGGCAATCGCGGCCAGGGGATCGCTCCCATTGCGCTCCAGGTGCCGGGGGTGAAGCTGGTGGCGGCTGCGGATTGCTACGACGGCAGATTGGCCCACTGCCGCGAAGTCTGGGGCGACAGTCTCCTTACGACGCGAGATTACCGGGAGATCCTGGCGCGGTCGGATGTGGACGCGGTGTTGGTCGCCACCGCAAATCACTGGCACATGCAGGCCGCGGTGGACGCCATGAAGGCGGGCAAGGATGTGTATCTCGAAAAGCCCATGATCCATCTTTACAGCGACGGGCCGGAAATCATCGAGACGGCTCGCCAGACGCAACGCATCCTTCAGGTGGGCAGCCAGCGCGTCAGTTCGATGATTTACAAAAAGGCGAAGCAGTTAATCGCGGCGGGGGCGATTGGCCAGATCAGCGTGATTAATGCTTGGTGGGACCGAAATCCCAACTACGCCGTAATGGCTTTCGACTCCACCATACCTCCTGATGCTTCGCCGGAGACCATCGATTGGCCGCGGTTCCTCGGTTCGGCCCCCCAAATACCCTTCAATTCGGAACACTTCTTTCAGTGGCAGAAGTGGAAGGCCTACGGCAATGGCGTGGCGGGGGACCTTTTTGTTCACCTCTTCAGCGGCACGCACTTCATCACCGGTTCCCACGGCCCCACCCGGGCGGTGGCGATGGGCGGTCTGCGTTATTGGAAAGATGGCCGCGACCAACCGGACGTTTTGCTCGGACTGTTTGATTATCCGGAAGGGTTCAACCTCCATTTGCGCGTGAACTTTGTGCAAGGCGCGGCGGAGAACGAAGGGTTTGTATTCACCGGCTCCGAGGGAGTGCTGGAGATTTCCGGTGGCGGTGTGGTGGTGAGACGTTCGCCTCGTCCCATGACGCCTGACTATGGCATCAGTACCTTCGCCAAGGCCACGCAGGAGAAGTTTCTTGCCGAGTTCCAAAAGAAGTACCCGTCGGTTCATCCCTCCGGCGAGCCGGCCGAGGTGGAGGAAAGATACGCCGCCCCCTCCGGCTATAACGACGTCTACGATCATTTCCATAACTTTTTCAACGTGGTCCGCTCGCGGCGGCCGGTGGTGGAGGACCCGGTGTTCGGGTTCCGCGCCGCGGGCGCAGCCCTGCTTGCCAATGTGAGTTACGAGCAGGGAAAAATCGTTCAATGGGACCCGGAGGCGATGCAGATTCGCTGAGAATGCGTTATGCTCTGACTAGAACAGGGCAGCGGCGTGCGCGATCCCGACTGATGACGTGCGGTTGCCGGCGGGGCATCGGGAATGAGAAAAGCCCACGGCCAGAAGCACCCTGACCGTGGCCCGCTGCCACAAGCCAAGCTACCACAAGCCAAGCTACCACAAGCCAAGCTACCACAAGCCAAGCTACCACAAGCCAAGCTTGACAAGTTCAATGTTCAAATGCAGACTGCGTCTGCCCACCGGCTACGAAGGAGTCCTCATGCTTGTCCTTGACATCCCGAGAAGATGCCCACAAAACTTCGCGCACATTGACATACCCCTATACCATCGTGTGCACCTTGCTCTTGCCGCGAGTATTCCTATTCATGGATGTCTGCTCGCTGGTCTCAATGAGCCTCACTTGCCCGAACTCGTGATTTCTCCTTTCGATTTTAGTCGATGGGACAGGTTATGGCGGCTAACGATGTCTGCGCTCGACCGCCCAGGGTTAGTTCATGACATTTGCGCGACGCTGAGGCAGAACGAGGTCAATATTCTTGCGGCCGAGTCTGCCGCGATGGAAGAACAGAACCTCTTTCACTTGGAAATAGTGATGGAGGGGGAGGATCTCGATCACATTGACTGGATCCGATTGTCCCTGCTCACCCAGTTCTTCGATGAGATTGGCTTCCTTTCGGATAACAGCCCAAGGCTGAGGATACGCAGGCTTCAGAACTTGTGGTACGCAAAGAAGGCGTACGAGCGGCAGCGAAGGTCTTCTACCAGGTTTTACCCTGTGAACGAACTGATAGACGTTGACTGGGCGCCCGAGAAACAGTCCCCAAGGGCAGATACCCAGATGCTCCGGTTGCGTCTACCGGGCAATATGCGGGAAATCCTCAAGAGCACGGTGAGACAGGACTTAAATGAGCGTGATGACGAAGGATTCTTCCTCAGACTTTCGGATACGAAGGACAGATTCCTTAGGATCCTGTTCTTTCGGACAAGTGATCCTGTCATTCACTCGAGAATCGAAATCAGCGACCGCGTCGGTGCAGTTGCCGATATAACGCAGGCGTTGAGAGAGAGGGGGTTCAACATTCTCACAGCCTATTTGGCCCCATGCGAGGGCAAGAAGCGGGGTCGATTGGAGATGGTTGTCAGGTGCGACAGGCTGCTCGGGAGACCCACGTCTGAACTAAAAGAAGGATTAGAAGACGCACTCCGGAGTTCGCCTGCGGCGAGTGATCTCGAAATAGTGGTCGGGTATCCACGCGGCTATGGAAGAGCGTGGGAAAGCAAGCCAATTATGCGGCGTTTGAGCTCTGAATCTGAGACTGAAACTACAAAGCTAGAGTCGGTAGGGCAGTTGAGGGATACCTTGGTTGCTCACTATGATCGCCTTTCAAAGATTGTGGGCCACGGTCTGAACCCTGAAAGGAAAGATGCGCTGAGGTGGGCACTCGTAAATCAGCTCATGCAGGACTACGACAAGTTAATAGGAATTCGGGTCAAGGAGCCCAAGGGTAAATCCATCTTCATTTCCTGCCATTACGGGGGCAATCAATTAGACATCGTCAAGAGACAGGCCGTAGCGAAGGGCTTCTCCGTTTTCACTGGAGAGGATTTGATGGCGGAGCGGAACATCAGCAGCGGATTACTAAACAGAATCAACGCGTGCACCCATTTCCTCGGTGTGTGGTCGAGGGATGGCGCAGAGAAATGTGGGGACTACTACTGGCCCTCACCGTGGCTACTCTGGGAGTTCGGAGTGGCCGAAGCGTTTGGGTTAGTGTGGCGCCTATTGATTTCAAAAGAGATTGCCGAATCGGCATGGCGAAAGGTCGTTCCCGGCATCCAGCATTTGTTCTTCGACTCCGACTTCGAGTCCAGAGTCGCGGAAATTCTCGATGTGTTAGCAGCAATGCCATCTGATCGACTGCCATTTGGGGTCAGTGCGAGGAAAGGCTCAATGTGAAACTGTTGTTTGCGGAAGATGTGCGGACAGTTCGCTGTCCCGCCCGGCGCAGCGCGGGGCGCCCCGGGGGCCGGTTTTAGCTCGGGCGACTCGGTCCTGACACATCGTCTTGATTCTGTGTACAAACGCTTCGTTGCGGGTATCTACGGTCAATGCTCTCGTGACCGTGGGCTTTTCCTTCGTTGAGGAACTGCAATACTTGCACATGAATCCCGTGCGGAAAGGGCTGGCGAAGCCGCCGGAAGTTTGGCGGTGGTCGATTTTGCTTAGGACAAAGCGACGATAGCGGCACGCCCCACCTCAATGGACGACGTCCGGTCGCCACTGGGGTAAAGGGCATGAGAGAATTCCGCGGTCAGTGTGGGTCTCCTGCCATTGAGATCGGTTGATTTTTAGCCGCGGTGACACCGTGGCCACACGCGTTCGCGAAGAATTTCATAGGACTACAACCATGCGAAGATATCATTCGGGGCTTTTCATGAGGCGAGATTTTGCGAAGTGCGTTCGGCGCCTGCGGCCAGAACAGAAGGGGAAATTCGCGTTCATCCTTGTTGTGGCGCTGGTTTGGTTGGCGGGCGCACCCGCCCGGGCCGCGGAGGCATTCCAGCCGCGTGCTGTGCCGCTCGTGACCACCGACCCTTACTTCAGTATCTGGTCTTTCGCCGACCGCCTTACCGACGACTTCACCCGCCACTGGACCGGCACGCCGCAGTCGCTGGAAAGCATGGTCAGGATTGACGGCGTCTCTTATCGGCTCATGGGGAAGTCCCCGGGTGAGGAGGCTTTGCCGCAAGTGGGGCTGGCCGTCTTCCCCACCCGGACGGTATACGATTTCGAGGGAGCGGGAGTTCACGTCACGCTGACGTTCCTCACCCCGCTTCTGCCCAAGAACTTGGACGTGCTTTCCCGCCCGGTCGCCTATCTGATTTGGGAAGCCCGCGCGGTGGACGGCCGCACACACGCGGTTTCCATTTACTATGCCAACTCCGCGCAACTCGTGGTGAACACGGAGGACCAAGCGGTGGTCTGGTCGCGCGAAAAGATCGGTGACCTCAGTGTGCTGCGTATGGGAACGGAGGCGCAACCGGTGTTGGCCAAATCTGGAGATAATCTCCGCATCGATTGGGGCTACCTTTACGCGGCGGCACCGATGAACGAGGTGGCTGCCAGCGCCATCGCGAGTCCCTCCGCCCAGCATCGGGTGTTTTTGGAGCAGGGGAGTTTGCCCGGCGAGGACGAACGCGACATGCCCCGCGCCGTTAACAATCACACGCCGCTGATGGCTTTTGTGTTCGATCTTGGCCAGGTTGACGGGGCACCCGTGGCCCGGCATCTCATCCTGGCTTACGATGACCTCTATTCCATCGAATATTTTCACCAGCGTTTGCGAGCATATTGGCGGCGCAACGGCGCTCAGGCTGCCGATCTCCTTACCACCGCCGAGCGCGATTACGATTCATTGCGGGCGGAGAGCGAGCAGTTCGATCGCGACCTCATGGCGGACCTCACCCGCGTGGGCGGCGAGAAGTATGCGCGTCTCGCCGCGCTGGCTTACCGGCAAAGCCTGGCCGCTCACAAGTTGGTGGCGGCGCCCGACGGCGAAACGCCTTTCTATTTTCCCAAGGAAAACTTCAGTTGCGGTTGCATCTCCACCGTGGACGTCATCTATCCGGCGGCGCCAGTGCTGCTGCTCTTGAATCCTCGCCTTGAGGAAGCCTCACTCGCGCCGGTAATGGACTACGTCAAGTCGGGCAGGTGGCCGCTTCCCTATGCGCCGCACGACCTCGGTGTTTATCCCCTCGCCAATGGGCGCGACGTGGCCAAAATCGAAACCATGCCCGTGGAGGAGTCCGGCAACATCCTCATCCTCTTCGCCGCCATCGCCAAGGCCGAGGGCAGTCCAGCGTTCGCGGAAAAGTACGCGCCGATTCTCCAGCAATGGGCCGATTACCTTGTCGAAAAAGGCCTTGATCCCGAAAACCAACTCTGCACCGATGACTTTGCCGGTCACCTGGCGCACAACACGAATCTCTCCATCAAAGCGATTCTCGGTTTGGGCGCCTACGCGCAAATTCTGAAAATGCAGGGGAAGAAAGAAGCCGCCAGTCACTACCAAAACAAAGCGGAGGAATTCGCCAAGCGCTGGGTGGAAATGGCGAACGACGGCGACCATTATCGCTTGGCCTTTGACAAGCCCGGCACGTGGAGCCAGAAGTACAATCTGGTCTGGGACAAAATCTTGGGCTTGAATCTGTTTCCGCCGGAAGTCGCGCGTAAGGAAACCGCCTTTTACGAACATCAACTCAACCGCTACGGCTTGCCCCTCGACAACCGCAAAACCTATACGAAGGTCGATTGGGAGCTTTGGACCGCCACGCTGGCAAAGTCCCCGGCAGACTGGGAGAAGCTGATCTCGCCAATCTACGATTGGGTGAATCAATCGCCAACAAGAGTCCCCCTCACTGACTGGTACTGGACCCGCGACGGCACGCAGGAGGGATTCCAAGCGCGTTCGGTGGTGGGCGGGATCTTCATCAAGATGCTGTCGGACCCCGATACTTGGAAAGCATGGTCCAACCGCGCCAGCCACTGAAGTCATTCGTCCCTCTCCCCAATACTGAAGCGCGGACCTGCTTTGTAGGTCCGTGCTACACCTGCTCCGTCCCAGTTGACAAATTGTTATTCGTTGTTCTATATTGAGTTTCGCTATCGAAACAGGGCATCGAAAAACAACATGGACGATAAAAGCCTCTACTCGGGGCTGATTCGGCTTCACATTTTGCATCACGCGGCCGAAGAGCCGCTTTACGGAATTTGGATCGCCGAGGAGTTGGCGCGCCATGGGTACAAATTGAGTGCCGGAACCCTTTATCCCATTTTGCACGGTCTGGAAAGCAAAGGCTATCTGCTCTCTCACTCCGAGCGCAACGGGAAATCCGCGCGGCGCATGTACAAGATAACTCCCTTGGGGCGCAAGGCGCTGCGTGCGGCACGCCGGCGCGTGCAGGAACTTTTCGGGGAAATGTTTGGCGTCGAGCATCACCACTGACGGCTGTGGGCCACGGGGAAGGCCAGAAATCGCCTTTGGAGATTCCGGATGGAAATTACGCTGCGCGCTCTCATCACTTTGATCCATGGAATGCTGTTTGGCGCCTTCTTCCTTATGGCGGTTTACGGGCTTGTCGTGGAACTCCGCCATTCCGCCTTTGTCGAGCAGCCGGCCAAACTCACACCCCAGGGCTATGCCCGGGAGCGGCTCTATCTTATCGGCGTGGCGGCGATGGGCTGGGCCGCAGTCCTGACGGGAGCTTACCTTATCTATCCGTGGTATCGCGCCGTTCCGCCCGCGGGCGTTACCGACCTGGCCCTTTATCCGCGGTTTCTTTTGAAATCGAGCGCCACCACGGCCGGATGGCACGACCTGGGAATGGAGTGGAAAGAACATATCGCCTGGATCGCTCCTATCGCCATGACCATGGTGGCCTATGTCATAACGAAGTACCGGCAATCGATGAGAGAGCATCCACAAATCCGCACCGCCGTTCTGGCCTTTGCGCTGGTGGCTTTGGGAGCGGCGGGAGTCGCAGGATTTTTTGGAGCCATGCTCAACAAGTACGCACCAATAAACGGCGGCTCGACAATCCATTTGAAGGGTAAAAGCCAATGAATCATTCGCAGCCACAGAGCGAAGACTCGACTCCAAGGCAGGGCGGAGAACATCTTCCCAACGGGCCTGCGGGAGCCGCCATCTTGTCGGCGGGGGCCGGCTGCGCGGTGTTGGGCATCCTTGCCGTGGCCGGAGACGCCTCCAAAGCCGTCGCCAAATTGCTGACCTTTTATTTGCCCACCGGACCGCTCTCCGGCGTGAGCTCCCTGGCAATTCTGGTGTGGCTGGTGACGTGGTTCATCCTGGCGAAGCGCTGGCGGGCGAAGACCGTCGCCCTCGCCAAGATCAATGCCACAGCATTTCTGCTTTTGGCCTTGGGTATATTGCTGACCTTTCCACCGTTCGCAGATTTCTTGCAGGGAAAATAATCCAATCGAGGAGCATGAATGAACGTTGTTCACCGTTGCACAAAAATAACGCTCTTTCTGCTGTTGACGCTGGCGGCCACGAATCTCTGGGCGGGCCCTCCGTTTCAAACCGACGACCCGGAACCCATTGACTACCGGCATTACGAGGTCTACTGGTTCGGCGGCACGGATGGGACCCCGGTGGAAAATGATCCGGTGGGTCCGGCGTTTGAAGCCAACTGGGGCGCTGCTCCCAATCTTCATTTGCACATCATCGTGCCCTTGGGGGGCGTCATTCCTTCCAATAATCCGCTGTATTTTCCCGCCGGAGTGGGTCCGCGCGCCTATGGTCTGACGGACATGGAATTGGGGGCGAAGTATCGGTTCATTAAAGAGACCAAGCACCGCCCGGAGTTTGGCACCTTTACGATGCTCGAAGTCCCCACCGGCAGCTACGCCAAGGGATTGGGCGTCGGAAAGGTCTGGTACAAACTGCCGTTCTGGGCGCAGAAAAGCTGGGGACACTGGACCACTTACGGTGGCGCCGGATACACGCTTGTCAGACAAACTCAGTATCGCAGTTATACCTATGGCGGATGGCTGCTGCAAAGGGACATCGGGAAGAAGTTTACGCTGGGGGCGGAAGTTTTCTCGCATGGGCCCGAAGGGCTTGCTACCGCGCAGACCCAGTCTGCCACGATGATCGATGTCGGCGGCTATTACTACATCCGGAACCCCGGCTGGCAAATTCTGTTTGCCTACGGGCACACAGCCTTCGGGCAGACCGAGAACTACGCCTACTTCGGGTTGTACCACACTTGGGGATCCGACAAAAAGAAGGGCGCCACTGGATTCCTGGGCCACACCCTTGCGTCTCTTTAAGTCAATTTCCTCTCTCCCTACGCCGTCAGAGCAATTGCGCTCAAAACAGAAACGCGAGATGATGCGTGGCGCAACAGACTCGTCGTGAAAACTCTGAGTGCCATGGGGGCCGGGAATGTCCATCCTTCGCAACGGCATCAACGCTGTGCTGAC
>Ga0326727_10024976_pt1 | contig 11251 bp, 11 predicted proteins | sample MB2enrmetagenome_FD_207643 | JGI IMG/M metagenome (GOLD analysis project Ga0326727, IMG submission 207643) | Lab enriched peat soil microbial communities from McLean, Ithaca, NY, United States - MB29MY | ecosystem: Environmental > Terrestrial > Soil > Wetlands > Peat | place: USA: New York... | reverse complement strand
CGGAGCCGCTTCACCCTCCGACACGTGCTTATGCTCTGAAATCGACATGTGTCGCAGACCCTCAACGCTCCGAATATCGCCGTCCACGGTTCCTCGAAAAAGGTGGGGTCAAAACAGCGCTTACATATCAACAACGTCAACGCCTATCATAGCCGGCTCAAGGAGTGGTTGCGCCGCTTCCACGGCGTCGCCACCAGGAACCTCCCCAGCTATCTGGGCTGGCGTCGGGCGATCGAAGCCTGGGGCGACAACGCCAATCCACAATCCTGGCTTCTCGGCGCGCTCGGAAATGGGCCATATCAACAGTTAACGCAATAAGAGCGAAAAAAACTTTCCGAAATGCTCGACCCGGTTCTCCTCTTGAATTCTCTGCAACCGGATTTGCCCGCCGCCGCCGCTGCGCGTCCGCGCCGGCGGAAGGTCCGGGTTCCAAGCGCGATTCCGTCACCGTTTCGACCCTCGGCCGCAGCCTCGGGCGAACCGACGAAATCCGCTGGTCTGTCGGATGGTTATGGGCGCGTGCCCGAACTCGCGCGCGCCGCGTAGCGGAGAAAGAGGGAGTGGCAACAGCTCTCGCACGCCGCGGCCGGCCGTTGACCGGCGGGTCGTGTTGTCTTGTCGCAATCTCCCATTCTTCGGACGGTCCTCGGTCAGACAGGGTTGCCCGATTGCTCTCGCGATCCTACTCCGGTCCGACGATCGGCAGTCCGTGCTTCGCCATCAGCTCCAGATAGTCTTCGCGCGGCGGCACGAAGATGTCGATCCCTCTGAACCCGGTGGTTGTGTGCCCGCCATGCATTACATTCGAGGGATGCACGCAGACGTCGCCCGCTTGCATCAGGAACGTTTCATCGCCGCAAGTATGGTCCTCGGTCCCTTCCAGAATGACGAGGATCTGGACCGCCGGATGCTTATGCAACGGGAACACGCAACCTGCAGGGTTTGTAATGAAGCTGAGCAGAGCGGGCCCGGCGGCGACGAAGCGGGTGTTCGACTGCGGGGTCAGCGGGACCAGAGGGATATCCGCGATCGTAAAGCAGTATTTCGACTTCTTATTTGCAGCATAGACCATGACAACCTCCATTATAGAATTAGCGACGTGCTCAGCCGACAATGGAACGTTCTATCTTTCACTTGTTATACAGACGACAACTACGGCAGCATCCATGACAACACCGGCGTGGACTGAAAGTAAACCAGCAGGCAGAGCGCGAGCATAAGCACGACGCTCCACAACAGGCAGGCGCGGAAGATGTCGCCTTCGCGCCCGGTGATGCCGACCGCGGCCGCGCCGATCACGAGGCTCTGCGGCGAAATCATCTTGCCGAGCACGCCGCCCGAACTGTTCGCCGCCCCGAGCAGGGCGGGAGACAGGTGGGCCTCTCTCGCCGCCGCCGCCTGCAAGGCGCCGAACAGCGCGTTGGAGGAATTGTCGGACCCGGTGATGGCGACGCCGACCCAACCGATGGCGCCGGAGAGGAAGGCGAAGGCCTGGCCGGCGCCCGCGAGCCAGGTGCCGAGCGTCGCGGCCTGGCCGGAGAAGTTCATGACGAAGGCGACGGCGAGCACCGCAAACACCGTCGGCACGAACCAGCGCATCTGATAGAGCGTCTGCCCATAGACCCTCACCGCGTCGCCTGGGGAAACCCGCAGGATGGGCACGGCGATGATGCCCGCGATCAGCAGCAAGCTCGCGGCGCCGGAGATCAGCGGCATAGCCAGCGTGGTGCCCACGGCCTTTCCCGCGGCGGTCTGGATCGCCAGGCCGGGCCAAGCAAACTTGACTGTCCCCATGTTCAGCCAATAGGCGATCGCCGGGAATTGCGCGATGACGAAAACCACCACAATCAACACATACGGCATGAAGGCGATCATGCGGTCGCGCGGGCTGTCGTGCGCCGCCTCCTTGATTTCCGCGGCGGCGGTGGCGACGGGGCGCGTCTCCATGACCTCGCTTGGCTTCCACACCTGCGCGAACGCCACCAGCGCGGCGGCGCCGACCAAAGACGCAAGAATGTCGGAGAGCGCAACCGAGATGTAATTGGAGCAAACGAACTGCGCGACGCCGAACGCCAGGCCGGCGGTCAGCGCCGCGGCCCATGCCTGCTTGAGGCCGCGACCGCCGTCGACGATCCACACCAGAACAAAGGGCACAACGACCGCTAGCACCGGGGTCTGGCGGCCGATGACCGCGCCGAGCAGGTTAAACGGCTCGCCGGTGACCTGGGCGAGCGTGACAACCGGCACCGCGAGGGCGCCGAAGGCGACCGGGGCCGTGTCGGCGACCAGCGCGCACACCACGGCCTTCAACGGGTTCATCCCCAGGGCCACCAGCATCACCGCCACGATCGCGATCGGCGTGCCGGCCCCCGCCAGCGCTTCCAACAACCCGCCAAAGCAGAAGGCGATGAGGACGGCCTGCAGGCGCAAGTCGCTGGAAACCACGGCGAACGTTCGGCGCACCACTTCGAAATAGCCGGACTTCACCAGCATGTTGTGGATCCAGATGGCGTCGATGACGATGAAGATGACGTTCGTTATGCTGAACACAGCGCCGAACAGGGCGCTGTGGATCGTGGCGCTGACCGGCATGCCGTAGGCCACCGCCGCCACCGCCATGGCGACGATCAGCGCCCACACGCCGGAGACCAGGGGCGACCATCTCAGCCCGCCCAGAAGCACGAACATCACCAACAGCGGCAACAGCGCAAACAAAGACGACCACGCCAGCGAATGCGCCACCGGGTCGGCGATCTGCATATATGGCTGTAACACGGCTTCACTCCTTAAGCTTTGCCGTCGCGGCCATGACGCCGGACGTCGCGCGACCGTGCAGGCGCGCCATCATCTTTCGCAGACATCCCCCTCGGCGTCCGAATCGTTCGCCGTAAAGAGCCCCGGGTCGCCTGCCCAAAGACTGCCCGTTCAGATGTGGTAGGCTTGGCGCCCCAGCAGCTTCCAGCTTCCGCCCTGCTTCTGCCAGGTCTCCATCACGCCGAGATGCGCGGTGGCGGGCGGCTTGCCCTCGTCGATGTAGGCGCAGTCGAACACGAAGCGCGCCACCGCGGTGTCGCCGGAGACCACCGTCTTGATGTTGGAAAGGGTGATCGACGTGTAGATCGTCTTCTTGGTCACGATGGTGTCGACGTACTTGGTCTTGTCCTCAACATGGCCATCCGAATGGGCGTAGATCATCTGCGGCGCGACCAGCGCGTCGAGCGCCGGCCCATTCGCATCGAGCATCGCTTGGCGCAGGTCCTGGGCCGCCTTCTCGACCGCCGCCGCGTCGGCGGCGTCGTCGGCAAGCGCCGGGGCGCTCGACAAAAGGGCGGCGCCGATTAGCGCATAACCCCCAAACATGGTCGACTGACGACGCGTTAACAGCATGTGCTCCTCCTCTCGCTTCGAGGGTTTCTTGCCCTCCCGTCCAGGAAATATCCGATAAATCAGCCTCTTGCTAGATAGGCCATCCAGTCGTAAACCGCCGCGTCATAGACCGAGTCCCTCGGTCGTCAATGGGAAAACCGGCGAACGTCCTCGCCGGCCTGCCGCCGCCGAGCGCCGACGCGTGCGCGCCATTCGCTGCGCGCGGCGCACGACGCCCGCGCCCTGGCATACTCGAGCGCCGAGATCCCCAGTGGCTGCGACAGCGTCATTCATGCTCAGTGGCCTGTCTGCACCGCGAAGTAGTGCGCCAATTCACGCATTTCGGCGTCGGACATGCCGTCGGCGATCTCGGGCATAACCCCAAGGCCGCGACCGTTGCGGGCGCCGCTCTTGTAGTCTTGCATCGCCTTGACGAAGTAATCCTCACGCTGTCCGTCGAGTCTTGGCGTGTCGCCTTTGCCGGTCCGAAGATGGCATACCTCGCAATGGCCGTTTTCTAGGTCCTTGCCGGCCTTGGTCAAAGCGAGGTCTTTGTCCGGCTCGCCGGGCGGTGGCGGCAGGGCGGCGAAATATTCGCCGAACTTTTTAATGTCGTCGTCGGTCAAGGGTTGCGCATAAGGCGCCATCGCCTCGCTCTTGCGCTGTTCGTAACGGAAGAATATCAGTTGGTATTCCGTGAAATTGACCGGCTGGCCCGCCAGGCTGGGCGTCCCGGGGATCTCCGAAATGCCTTTGGCGCCGTGGCAAGCGGCGCAAACGGTCAGTTTGTCCTGGAAGCTCATAGTTTCAAATGCGGCTGCGGCGTCTTCGCTCGCATTCGCCGCCGCCGGGGCCATCGTCGCCGTTGCGATGAGCACAGGGACTCCCGCGACGAAACCACGCATCTTCATTCTCTCAAACACTTTGATGGCAAAGCGCCCCGCCCGGGCGTAGCGCCGGGGCGGGGCTAGCGACGTGTCCGTCAGCCTGTCAGTTACTTGGCGGCGGCCGCGGTGCCGACATACGACACCTGCCAGATGGTGCTGGACTGATCATCGGAGATCAGGATCGAACCGTCCGGCGTCTGGACAATGTCGACCGGACGCCCCAGGACCGTGTCGCCCTGGTTGAAGCCGGTGACGAACGGCTCTTCCTTGGCGTTCTTGCCGTCTGGACCGACGATCACGCGCACGACGTCATAACCGGTCTTGACGTGCCGGTTCCATGAGCCGGTTTCAGCGAGGAAGATGTTCCACTGATAGTCGGACGGGAACTGATGCCCTTGATAGAACATCATCCCGAGCGGCGCCTTGTGCGCGCCAAGGTTCAGCACGGGCGGCACGAAGTCGCTGCACGGATGCAGCCTGCCGTACACCGCATCAGGCTTGTCGCCCTCGAGGCAATATGGGAAGCCGAAATTCGACCCCCACTTGTCGACGAGCTCCAGCTTGTCGCTGGGGAAGTCGTCGCCGAGCCAGTCGGACCCGTTTTCGGTGAACCACAGCTTGTGGGTCCGCGGATCGATCGCGCCGCCGACAACCTGGCGGATGCCGACCGCCGCGAGTTCGGCTTCGCCGGTAGCCGGATAGATCTTGCGCATCTGCCCGGCGTCAGGCGGCGGGATGCAAAGGCTGCACGGCGCCCCCACGTTGACGATCAAGGCATGGTCCGTCGGGTCGGTGATGAGGACCTTCCAGTTGTGCGGCCCATAGTGCGTGAAGTCGGAGTAGACGACCTTGGCGGCCTTGAGATCGCCGAGGCTGTCGAGGTGGTCTTCGGGATTCTGCCAGGCATAAATCACCCAGGGGTCCGCAACGTACAAGGTGTGGTCCATGAAGGCCACGCCGGTGTCATGCACGAATCCCTTGAGGACGGTCTTCACCGTGCGCTTGCCGTTGGCGTCGGTGGTGATCGCGCTGATGACGCCGCTTACGTCGCTGCCGACGAACAACGTGCCCTTGTCGCCCCACGCCATCTGTCGCGCCTGCGGCACGCCGCTCGCCCACACGCTCACCTTGAAGCCCGGCGGCACCTTGAGCTGGGCGGCGTTCTTCTCGTCGTCGGCTTGCGACGTCGGTATCGGTTGCCCGGGAATCGGGGCGAGACCATGTTGCGCCTCTGACTCGCCAGAGCGCCACCAATCATCCGGCGGATGCAGCCAGAAATTAGAGTTAGTCGGGTTATACTCCGGGCCCGTGGCAGGCGGCGGGGACGCCGCTTGCGCAGCCGTGGCGCCCAGCACAACCGTCAGCGCGACAGCGCTTACGCCAGCGAGCGCGAAACTCGTGACAGCACATATTCGTTTCATGAAGGTCTCCCTCCCCTGTGTCGAGGAATGCGTCCAGGCCCCATTCCGGGCGCCCACCCAAGCGACACGGTCGCTTGGTTACACAACGCTGGGCGAACACGTATGATGACCTGACGAATGCTGTTTAAGCGGGGCTCGGTGAAAAAGCAAGTGCGATCATTAGCCGCGCCGCCAATCCGCGCCCCCTCGTCGGCGTAAAGACCGGGGAGGCGTCGCCCAACAGCCGCCAATCAACGAGCCCCGCATGGCGCGCCAGCCCGCGGCGCAGGTCGATGAGGGCGCAAGTGTCAAACCGATCGCCCAGGTCGGTTTCGCCCTCGGCGGTCGTCGCAAGACGCATCGAGCGCACACTCGAGAGCGTCGGTGGGCGAGTGGTCTCCGCGTCGCTATGCCGCATTCATGTCGAGCCCCTCCCCGACCGCAATTCCGGGACCGCAATCCTCCCGCCCGGTCGGAATGGCCGCCACGGTTTTGCGGCGCCGCTCGCTCTGCTAATATGATATGATAAGGTGAGACGAGACGCCCGCGCGAGTGGGAAGCGCGCGCCGACCCCACATGACCAACAAGGAGGACCACAATCATGAACTCGAGACGCGACTTTCTCGTTGGCGCCGCCGCTCCGCTGGTGCTGGCTTGTTCCGCCCGAGCGGCGTCGTTTTGCGCTCCTGTAAAGTCGATGAACGGGGCGAACGTGTGCCGGGCCTACCTCGACTCGTTTAAAGCTTCCCAGGAAACGGATCTGGGCAGCCGCGATCCCCGGGCGATCTGGGTCGCCTGCGTGGCGGTGGTTTTCGCGATGTACGATCACATCGTCCCACAGGCGCGAATCATGGCGGAGGCGTACGGGAGTCTCGACAAGGTCCCGGTCGTCGCGGGCATTTCGGTTGCGGCGCCTCTGCTGCGGAACTGGAAGGACGAAGAGGGCGTTGACTTCCGCGTCTCCTTCGAGCCGATGTTCGACGACGGGGCTGGCGGCGCGTTTAATGCGAAGCCTCTTTTCGGGGCGATCGCCAACGGCGATCCGCTGATCCTGATCTGCAACGACCATCCGGTCGTGCTGATGGGGATCGCCTATTCCGAAGACAGGCCGGAGCGTGCGGTCGCCGGCTTCGTATTGGATCCGAAGCCGATGGTCGGCCGGCGGCCTGCCGATCGCGAGCAGTTGCTCCCGAATTCGGCCGGCGGCGAGCTGCTGCTCGCGTTGCGCACGAAAATCGAGAAGGCGTAGCGCGCGCGAGAAGGCGCAGCGCACGGCGTTCGCTCGCGGATCGCCTTTCAGCCGCGGCCGCCTTTGACGCAACGCAATGCGGCGTTCCGCGAGCGATGCAATGGGCGCTACGGTGTTCCGCGAGCGGCGCAAAACGTCGCGGTCTCGGAACGTGGGTAACGGGAGGCGGGCAGTGGCGCAGGGCAAGCCGGATTCGGGGACGGAGAGATTTCTTATGGTGCTCTTCCGCGTCATCATTGGATGGACGTTTCTCTGGGGGGCCATCCATCATTTCGGCGACAGCAAATTCGTCCCCGAGTTTTTGACCCAAGCGAAAACGTTTCATTTCCTGTACGCGCCGCTGAACACGCCGGAGATCACTCCGCTGCTGACGTTTCTCATCGAGTATGGACAGATGCTGATCGGACTGTCGCTGATCTTCGGGCTGCTCGTGCGGGCGAGCTCGCCGTTCGCGATCCTCCTGCTGCTGCTGTTTTGGACGGGGCACATGAACTTTCCCTACCTCGAGAATACCAACAAGTTCCTCGTCGATTTCCACGTCACCTACGCGGGCCTGTGCGTCTACCTCATGATGAAGAACGCCGGCCATATCTTCGGCCTCGACGCCTGGGCCGAACGCCTGCCGCTGGTGCGGCGAAGCCCGGCGTTGCGCGCGGTCGTCGGCTGAGCCGGTTATGGGATGACGCGGTCGACGGACGTTTCCTGACAGCGCCGGCGTGCGGGCGGAAACCGCGCAAACCGCGCCGCAACGCCTGGCGGCGGCCGAACGTGCTCCGCATGGCGGAGGGTGAATTGGTGCTTGGATAGATCGATCGGCCCGATCGAGCCGCCGAAAGGGAGGACGCCCACGACCAATCGAAGCGACGCTCTTTCCTTCGAGGGATGGTCTAGTGGTCGGCGGCGGCGCCGGCGAACAGTGGCGCGCGACGGGCGCGGGAACGGCGGCAAGGCGGGAAGTTTGGCCCTTCCCGGATGGCGAAGTTGAAAGGGCGTAGGGATCGAGGGCTCGCGACGAAAATGTCAGACGCAACGCATCAACACGAAACAGCGGCGGAAGGAGAAGCGCGGCCGCTCTCCAACCGGCTTGCGCCGCATTGGTCGCATTTCACAGGCCAGGGCGGGCGGCTGCTTCGCCCGCGCGGCCTCGCCTTCCTCGCCGTCATGGTGGTCATCGGGTGGGCGGCGACCGGGATTTATCGCGTGCAGCCCGACGAGCAGGGCGTGATCTTGCGGCTCGGCAAATGGGTCGACACCACCGGGCCGGGACTGCACCTCCATCTGCCTTTCCCGCTTGACACCGCTCTCTTTCCGAAAATCACCCAGATCAATCAGCTCAGCTTGACCCGGGCCGGGCCTGAGCTGTCGGGCGGGCGTAATCAGATGTTGACAGGCGACGAAAACCTGGTGGAGGCCGACTGCGTGATCTCATGGAAGATCAAGAATGCCGGCCAATATTTGTTCAAGGTCTACGATCCGGAAAAGATGCTGCAACTGACGGCCGAGAGCGCAGTCCGCGACGTCATCGCGAGAAATCCTATTCAGTCCGCTCTCTCGGACCGCCGTCAGCAAATCGCCGATCAGATCACGGACGAGCTCCAGAAGCGGTTAGATTCTTATGAGACCGGCGTCCTGATCACCCAGGTTCAACTGCTGCGTGTGGATCCGCCGCTAGCCGTCATCGACGCCTTCAACGACGTGCAGCGGGCGCGGGCCGACCAAGAACGCGCGCGCAACGAAGCGGAAGCCTACAGCAACGATATATTGCCGCGTGCGCGCGGCGAAGCCGATCGGATTATCCAGGAAGCGGAGGGCGTGAAGACGCAGACCATCGATCTGGCGCAAAGCGAGGTGAGCAGTTTTCTCGCGCTCTATGACACCTACAAGAAAGCCCCGGCCATGACCGCCTGGCGCCTTTATCTCGACTCTGTGGACGAAGTCCTGAAGAAGTCGCCGCGGATCATCATCGACGCCGGGTCGAAAGAGTCGCCAGGAATTACCCCGATCTTGCCACTGTTGGAGACGAAGCCGGCCGAGCCGGTTCAGGGGTCGCAAAAATGACGCTGAAACTTCGAATCATCGCCGCGATCGTCGGCGTCCTCGCGCTTTGGCTGGCTTCGGATGGCTTTTTTGTCGTCGATGAGATGCGGGAAGCGCTGTTGGTGCGCCAGGGTCTGCCGATTGGCGTGTTCTCCGAACCCGGGCTGAGGTTCAAGCTTCCGTTGCTCGACTCAGCCATCTTCTTCGACAAGCGTGTCCTTGTCCTCGAACCGGCCATCGAGCAGATCATCTTGGGCGACCAAAAACGGATCCAGGTCGATACCTATATTGCCTACCGTATTTCTGACCCTCTCAAATATTATCAATCGTTCCGCACGGTAGAGGAAGGTCAATTACAGCTTGCGCAGATCGTCAGCTCGGTCGTGCGCCGTGAATTGGGACAAGTAAAACTCTCTGCGCTGCTTTCAGACGAAAGAAGCAAGATCAGCGATGACATTCACAAGGAGGTTTCGGGTAGGATCGTCGGGCTCGGCGTCGACGTTCTCGACGTCCGGCTGCATCGCGCCGACCTGCCGGAGGACACCAGCCAGGCGATCTACGATCGCATGAAGTCCGAGCGACAGCGCGAGGCCAAGGAATTGCGGGCCCAAGGCTATCAATGGGCGCAAGAAATTCAAGGAAAGGCGGACCGGGAACGAACCGTGCTGTTGAGCGGGGCGACGCGACAGGCGCAGGTGACGCGGGGCGAGGGCGAAGCGCAAGCCAATGACCTGTTCATAAACGCATTCGGGAACGACCCCGACTTCTTCAACATGTACCGCATGCTGCAGACCTATCGTCAGGTGCTCGCCCCCGCGCGCCCGACGCTGCTGCTTTTCTCGGACTCGCGCTTCTTGTCCCTATTGCTTTCGGGGCCCGCCTCCGCCGCGCCCGACGCGCGGAAGCAATCTTCGAGCGCGGACGCGGCGGGCGCCCAAGGGGAGCATTAGGCGCGGAAGAGGGGGCCTCACGGTCAAGGAGGGCGCGCGGCGCCGCGAAGAGAACACGCGATCACTGCGCAACACAATTTCGTGAACGCGAGCGCATTGGGACGGATTCGTCTGCGGGCGGTCGGGCGAACCCGCTCCGCGGCGCTTTAGCCAGGGAGGGTCCAGTTGGACTTCGGCGTGACGCTGTCGATGATCGGGGCTGCGATCGAACTCGCGGCGCTCGATCTGCTGCTTGGCGCCGACAACGCCGTGGCCATCGCGCTCGCTTGTCAGCCCCTGCCCCTGCAGCTGCGAAAGCGAGTCCTTCTCGTCGGCGTCGCCGCGGCGATCGTGCTGCGATTCGGACTGATACTCCTGGTGAGCGCGCTCCTGGTCGTGCCGGCCCTGCGGTTGGCGGCGGCGGCCTTCCTTCTATGGATCGCCGTCAGATTGCTCAACGGCCCGAGGGGCGCAGGCGACGACGCGCTCGCCGACGCCGACCCGACGTCTCCGGCGCGGATCGCCGTCGGCCTCTTCGAATCCGTGCTCGTCGTCATCGCCGTCGACGCCGCCATGAGCCTCGACAATATCGTGGCGCTCGTCTCCGTCGCCCAGGGAAACGCGGTGCTGCTTATTCTCGGTCTGATCCTGAGCGTTCCGCCATTGATGTATGGAAGCTTTATCCTTACCAAAATGTTCGACGAGTGGCCGGCGCTGGTTCTCGCAGGCGCAGTTCTTCTCGGTTGGATCGCCGGCCAAATGGCGGCGAGCGATGACCTGATAAGCGCTTGGGTGTCGCGCCAGGCGCCCGCGCTCACCGTAGTCCTGCCCGCGCTTTGCGCCTGCTACGTCTATGTCATGGGGCGCCCAAGCGCGAAGCGCGGCGATCTGCGTTGAACCGCCGCGTCACTGCGGAGGATTGGCGGGCTCTCGATCAGCGCATGGCCGATGAAACACGGCGTCGCTTCCTTGCCCGGCCCCTTTCGGCCACCACCCTCAGCGGGACGAACGCCGGCGTCTCGCGCTCATCGGCCAACCGTCGCCGCCAGCGATAGAGCAGGCTCACGTCGACGCCCGCTTCACGCGCGATCTCCGTCACTGCCGCGCCCGGCTTCTCGATCGCCGCAACAAGCCGCGCCTTCTCCGCCGACGACCAACGACGGCGACGCTCAACCGATGTGATGACCTCCGTGCGACTCGTGGCCACGTGACTAGAGCGCTGCCCGGCATCGATGGATCGATAGTGGTCGCGGTACGGATTCCCGAACCGCGCAAAGTGTGAATCGATCGGGCCTCTGACTCGGGTGGCTTCGATGGTCGGCCGGCCGTATTCGGAAGAGTATCGCAGGCGTGTTTTGGAGGAGGTCGCGGAGGGGAACTCGC
>Ga0326727_10024975_pt1 | contig 11252 bp, 2 predicted proteins | sample MB2enrmetagenome_FD_207643 | JGI IMG/M metagenome (GOLD analysis project Ga0326727, IMG submission 207643) | Lab enriched peat soil microbial communities from McLean, Ithaca, NY, United States - MB29MY | ecosystem: Environmental > Terrestrial > Soil > Wetlands > Peat | place: USA: New York... | reverse complement strand
GACCCAAACTTCACCAACAGATCGCCGGGGTTCCCAGTGCGAGTGAGCTTGAAAGCCATTCCGGTGAGCACGGGTGAGCCAATGGGAATGTAGAAGCGTCCGTAGATCACCGAACTGGGATGCGAATCGAGTACTTGCGTGGAGTAAGGCACAGAGTTTTTCGAACTCTGGGAGTACCCATGAAATCCTGGAGCCACTGATTGGTTGCAGTAATTGTAGTCGCGGCAGCCATAATCCCGCCCCGCCCGACGCTCACGCCGGAGCCATTGATCCAGGAAGGAAAACGTGCCAATACCATGGATAGTGTGGGGTCCAATAAAATCATCGTCGCGGATCTTGTCGTCCATTTCCCAAGAATCCCTCCACGCCTTCACTTGTTCCCAGGCTCGGTTGTGCCAAACGGGAGTGGTGACGGGATCCTCCGAACCGTACTCGATGCACACAGGACGGGGCCACATTGCTGCAATGAGCTCGGTGTGCGAAAAGCGGTTGAGGACGTTCCAGTTATAAAAATCCTCATCCGGGAGGCTCCAATATGAGGACCCGAAGCGCGTCGTATCGGTGAGCATGGTGGGCCAGTCATTGAAGAAGGCGGAAATCACCGTAACTTTCAAACGGGGCTCCAAAGGGGGCATCCAAATGGCTGCATAGCCGCCGTACGAAAGGCCATAAAACCCGATCCGGTCCGCGTCAACGAAGCGCAAGGACTGAAGAAAGTCAACCACCCGATGGAGCTTCGCCAATTCGATACTGGTGCGCATCATGCCCAACGGGGCCGCCAAGCGGACCAAGGGGTTGATGAGGTCCGCGCGTTGGACTACGTCGCCCAGGCCAGCCGGGTTTCTAGAGTTGGCTCCTGGGCCGCCGGCCGGCGGATGATACGCCGGAACGGCCATATAGGGAGCAAAGACGACGTAACCACGCTCCGCCAGGCGTTGCCCAAATCGATGGTAGAAATGGTCGTTAGTTTCGAGTTCGGTTCCCACGCCGCTGACGTATTTGGGTGCGCCGTCGAAGCCGTGCTGGCACACGACCGCGGCATGGCGTGATTCCATGTGGCCGGCGATAGGGCGTGGAACCAAGAGTTGGCCATATACCTCGACCCCTGGAACTAGGTCCAGGAAAACGTCGTAGGCCAAGAACTTGTCCGTCTCTCCAAGCAGGGCCGTTCGGGGGTGCATGGGAACATTTACAGAAGAGATCACCCCCTCCAGGTTCGCTAATTCCGCATGCAGCTTTTGCACCTTCTGCACGCGGTCAGCAGGCAGAGTGGAATTTAGTTGCCAGTACTCTGCCCTCACTTGGTCGCTCCATTCACACAGGCCACGCAAGTATTTGAGCAGAGCCTCAAACTGCTCGTTCCGAGCCTGGTCCACCTCCTGACGAGGAATTCGGAATGTAAGCTCGGGCAAATCTTGGACGGCAGTTGAACCAAGCGCGGACGCTATTTTCGACGCGGTGGCGTTCAGCGGGTCGTTCTGAACCTCCAGGTCGGTTAATACTCCCAACTTGTCCAAGCCACCGTAAAACCGCCGGGCCCGTGCAAATTCAGCCGCCACACTTGCAGCGGGAATCGGGCCTTTGGAGGAGTGAACAATCAAGAGAGATCGAGGGGCAATCAGCGCCGCCACCTCAGCATCACCGAATTCGTTGAGCTGCCCGTAGAGCACTTGGTCCACCGGACCCTTCCAGCACTTCTCCCGCTGCTCGAAGTAATCGATACTGGCAACGCTTGCCAACCCTTCGTCCATTGCCCCAGCGTAGAGTGCCGTCATCCCGCCCTGGCCCTCACCCAGTACGGCGATCTTCCCCGGAACGATATTCCCTTGTGAAGCCAGAAACTCCCGCAGGGCAAGCACCTCCTGTACTTCGACTCCCACCAAAGTGCGGCCCACGATAAACGCCGCACGCCACAAAATCCGCCGGCGGTCTTTGTAACCGGCCTGCCGGCATAGGGGATTGTCATCACTCCGCTCGACCATGAGCGGAACGGCCACCGCAATATTATGGGCGAGGAGGGTTCTCAACCATTTAGCCGGCATCATCCCTTGCACGATCCCCGCAAATTCTTCTCTGCTTTCAGTGGCGGGAGGAATTGCAATTATTGCGGCGGCTGGGGGACTGGAGTGCGGCAAAAATAACAAAGCGCGCACACTGAAACCTGAGTTGATCGGGAGGGTCACCTCCTCGAGACTCAGGTTCCTCTCCTCACCCAACACCTTGATGTTTGGAGTTCCATGCCTAGGTTGGATAAGTCCTAACATCGCGCGGAGATCGGCCCGATGCCCTTGAACGGAGGCCTTATACGAATCGAGTGAGGAAAAGTTGGGCTGCCAGCGGCTGTCGCGCTTCGCTGGGGTAGCCGCAATTTGCGTTAAGAAATAGCGGATAATCTGCTGGCGTTGTTCTTCACGAATGTTCGTAGAAACCGGGAGCTTCAACAACTCCGTCCCTTCGAGTGCGAACGTCGCATTTTCTGCAGGCCGGGTTTGGGGAGGGGTGAACTGTTGAGCAGTGATTTGCTTGGCCAGTACAAACAGGCCCACCGCCGCGAAACTTATCAGCAGCATCCCGTAAAATCTGTGTCCCATAACATTGCCTCATTGAATCTTCGCCCTCTCCAGTGGGGAGAGGGTGGACCGAGACCGGCGCTTTTGCCAGCCGGCGCGGGCCGGGTGAGGGGTCACTTGCTCGCTTAGCGAGGATCGTATATGAACGTGGGTAACCCCTCACCCGGCTCGATACGCGCGCTACTCCGAAGGCTGCCTCCTCTGCGGTTGGCCTTTGTGCGCTTCAAAGAAGGCCAGGGCGCGGGCCATTTGTTCTTTCTGGCCCAATTTACGGTAAAAGCCGGCCAGCACATAGTGAACGCGGCCGTCGTCGTCAGAGGGTGCGCCTCCCAGCACCGTCACTGCTTGCTGGATTTCGCCTACCTGCTCGAGTGATTGCGCCCAGCGGATCCGCGCATCCTCGTCTTCAGGGTTCGCCCGCGTTGCATTCCGCAAATAAGGGATGGCCACCGCGTAGTCCGTTTTCATGAAATAGGCTTGCCCCATCAAGTCGTTGGCCCTGGCGTTATAAGGGGCGCGCGCCAGGGCCTCTTTCAGGACCGCCACGGCATCGTCAAGTTCATTCCGCCTGCACTTGAATCGTCCAAATTCAATAAACGGATTCGGGTCACTACCGCTCGAGGCGATGGCCTTCTTGTATTCCTGTTCGGCCTCCGCGTCTCGCCCTTGCAGTTCGAACGATTCTGCTCGCACCTGAGAGAGCAGGTAGGAGTTCGGGGCGCGGTTAGCAAACTCGACCAACACCTTTTGAGCAAGCCGCACATAAAGACTGAACAGCCAATAACCCGTTTCAAGATCGCCGCCATTCAACCGCACTTCGGCTGCGCTTAAGGACTTGATCGCACCCTGAAGGTCCCCACGGTTTTCCAGACAATTAGCCAAGAATAGATGCACACCAGGAGAAGAGAGCCACTCCCGGCGAGGGATCGCGGAACGGCATGGTTCGGGTTTGGAGGCGCCCGCCGATTCGGCAGCAGCACCCGCTTCGGCGCCCGAGTCACGACCTTTCAGTCGGGAAAGTTCAAACTTAGCGGCAGGCTTCCACTTCGCCGAACTGGCAAACTCAGAGAGAGATTTGAGGCGGGCGGCAAACTCGGTGGGGGACAAACCGAGATTCACAGGGACTGGCGCCTCAAGGCACGCTTCCTTGGCTCCCGCAACCTTTGCATACCGTGCGATCGATGCAGGAATGTCACCCAGGGCGAGTTCGACATCACCCAGCCCTTCGAGCGCCCGACAGTTTTGTGAGGCGCGCTGCAAGGCCTCCTGGAACTGCCCTTTGGCTTGTGCGGGTTTACCCTCCCCTAGAAGAAGGTTACCCAGCTCCACGTAAGCTTCCGGACTCGCTGGGTCGGCCTTCATCGCTTCGCGATAGTCCCCCTCGGCGACCGTGAAGTCCCCTTTTCCCGCCTTCTCTTGCGCGTCAAGCATCCACGAAACGTACCTTCCCTGCGGTGCGTGGCCAAAGTCTGTCCTCATCCGTCGCGGTATCTCTAGAAGACACTCGCCTAGAAAATACCAGAGTTCCGTTCGCCCGGGAGTGACCTCAAGCTGCGCCGCGTAGTATTCAGCCGCCTTGGAATAATTTCCTAGAGCGTTGTAAGTTCCCGCCAAGAAAAACCGGACCTCCGGGTTCTTTGGCCGAAGACGGTAGAATCGCTCCAGGGAAGGCAACGCTTGATCGGGCTTCTGCAAATTGAAAAAGGCAATTCCACGAAAAAGATATGCGTCAGCTAAAGAGGGATCGTCACGTAAGGCTTGCGAAAATAGTTCGATGGCCTCCTGGTAATTCTTCTGAACCGAAACCATTAACCCAAGGCCGCACTCAGCAGGTCCATAATGGGGCCGAATACGCAAGGCTGCCCGGTACAGGTCGGCCGCCTGGTCCGACTTGCCGGCCAACCGGGCCTCCCTGGCCTTGTCCATGAGATCTTGCAGCGAATCCACGGGCCTGCCCCATGCCCCCGTGGCTAGGAGAAACAAAGATAGGATCAGGCCCTGGAACTTCTTCTCGCCGTGCTGCACAATGCCGTCCTTTGGTAAATCAGTCTCAAGATGGATGGAACAGGAACAGAGAGCCGGCCAGCCTCAGAAAAAATCACAAGCCCTCCCTCAGAACGCCTCAGGAGAATTCCCAGCCCCGGCACTTATCGATCTCACAGCGGCTTCGGTTAGCGTAATGTCTCAGCTCTTCCAAACCATATTGCCGAGCCAACTCGCGGGCGCTCACACCGGGCCGTTTGGCCTTCAGCACGAACCACCCTTCCAGCGGCATCCACTTTTCTTCGGCGACATCCTCCCCCCCGTTCCTTGAGCAGCCGCGCGACCTTCTCGGGACGATTCAGGTCCTGGTGAAACGAGCGATTTAGGAGATTCCGCGCTTCGCTCGGAATGACAGGCCGGAGGCTCTTCAGCATCCTGTTAAAGGACGGAATCTTCACTTCCTACTTCCAGCACTCATGAAAAGCTATTCATCCTTGCGCACAAGCGTTCGAAATGACAGACCAAAATCAGATGGAAAATCTTTGGCCCCCAGAGGCTTTGGCCCATACAACGTATAGCAATCCGCCGGAGAACGAGCCGACTCTGCCGTGATCTCAAAGAAGTAGAGCTTCGTGGGATCCAATTTAACAGGCCTTTTCGCCTTCGCCTCATACCAGAGGTCGTACTGCGGGTACACATCATCTGCATGAATCCTCGCTTCAGCAAGGTTACTGGTCCCCTCCCTCGATCCCATTCTGATTACAAGATCCCCCGGATGCCCAACTCGAGACAGTTTTAGAGCCATGCCGACAAAAACAGGGGAGGAATTGGAGACGTAGAACCTTCCTCGAATCAGGGAATTCTGATCCGAGTCCAGTAGCTGTGTGACGTACGTTTCTGTTTCCTGCGAAGTCGCAACGTACCCGTGCAGCCCGGGCGCGATGGTTTTGTAGCAGTAACCATCATCACAGCATCCGTAGTCGCGGCCCGCCGGACGTTCTGGCCGCAGCCAGCGATCGACGAAGAAAAAAGTGCCAATCCCGTGAATGGTATGGGGACCATCATAATCGTCGTTGATGATTCTGTCACTGACGTTCCATGCGTCGGCGAATTCCTTTACTTCTTTCCAAGCGCGTTCGTGGCCCTCGGGCGGGGTCACTCGATCACCCTGACCGTGTTCAATACACACCGCACGAGGCCACATGGCGGCAACCGCCTCTACATGCGTGAAATGATTTAGTGCATTCCAGTTGTAGAAGTCCTCATCCGGCAAACTCCAGTATGTTTCCCCAAAATGGGAATCGTCGGTATTCATCTCACGCAAGTCACAAAAAAAACCGGAAATAACCGTGAACTTCAAGCGTGGTTCCAGAGGAGGCATCCAGACCGCTGAATACCCACCATAGGAGATACCGTAGTAACCTATGTTATTGGCATCCACAAATGGCAGCGTTTGGAGGAAATCGACGACACGATGGAGTTTCGCTAGTTCGATGCTCGTACGCATCATGCCTAAAGTTGCGGCTTGGCGCACCAAGGGGTTAACCAAGTCAGCGCGATGAATCTCCGCGGGCCGTTGGGTGCTTGCGGGGACGGACAGGTAAGGCGCGAAAACGACGTATCCACGCTCCGCTAAACGCTCTGCAAAACGATGATAATAGAGATCATTTGTCTCGACATGCGTGCCGAACCCGGTGACGAATTTGGGTGCTCCTTCAAACCCATGTTGGCAGACGAGTGCGGGCAGAGGAGTGTGCACATTCCCTCCGACCAGTCGAGGAACCAAAAGCTGCCCGTAGGCCTGGACCCCCGGCAAGGCATCGAGGATGACATCGTAAGCGAGAAGTTTATCCGTCTCACCAACTAGAAGTGTACGGGGGCGAAGCGGAACGTTCGGGCTGGGGATCACCCCCATCAATTCTGCCAACTCCCGGCGAAGTTGTGCCGCCTTTTGGGCACGCTCTGGAGGGGGAGTTGTATTCAGCCGCCAGTAGTCTTTCCGGACCTTGTCACTCGCGACGCACAGGCGTCGAAGATAGCTATACAACATCTCGAACTGGTTATTTTGAAGTTTGTCGACCCGGTCACTCGAGATACTGAGGGTGAGCGCCGGCGGGTTGCCTTTCTCGTTCGCACCTAGCATCGCAGCCGTCTGAAGCGCGCCGGTTTCAAGTGCGTCATCGGATGGCTCCATCGCAACCAGTTTACTTCCAACCCGCAAGCCCTGGTAAAAACGGCGAGCGCGGGCAGCCTCCGCGTTCACACTCCCGGCAGCCACGGGGCCCCCAGAGGTCGAAACGATGGTTAGTGGCCGCGGGGCAATCAGGGCTGCTACCTCGGCGTCCCCGAACTCGTTGAGTTGTCCGTACAGCACTCGATCCACCGGCTCTTTCCAGCACTCCTCCCGCTGCTGGAAATAATCGAGAACGGTCGCTCCCGTCAGCCGTTCGTCAACCGCAGCCATATATAGTGCTGTCATCCCCCCTTGACTCTTGCCCAGCACCCCAATCCGCTGGGTGTCGATCTCCGGTTGCGAGGCCAGGAAATCATGCAGCGCAAGTACTTGCTGAACCTCGAGCCCTACCAACGGTCGCCCGATCAGAAAGCCTAATCGCCACAGGACCCACCTTCGATCCTTCCCCGCCGCCTTCTGACAAATGGGATGGTCCCCTCGTCGCTCGACCATCCTAGGAACCGCCACCACCACATTACGTTCCAGAAGCGCGGTCAGCCACTTCGCAGGGGCTGGGCTTTGCCTTAGTCCAGCAAAACCTTCCGGGGCCTGGTCCTCCGGCGGGATTGCGATCACAGCCGGTCTGGCACCTCCAGCCTTGGGGCGAAACAGCAAAGCCTGCGCACGAAAATCCGTGTCCAGAGGAATTATCACGTCCTCGACTCGCATGTTGCCGTCCTCTTGCAGAACTGTGATTTCGGGCTTTTGGGCAGAGACGCGAATCACCCCTAACATCTTTTTTGTGAGCTGTTCCCGATGCTTTCGTACCGAGGAGCGGTAGGCATCGATCGAAGAAAAATCCGGTTGCCAAAGCTTCTCGCGCTTGGCCGGAGTGGCCGCAATCTGGCGTAAGAAATAGTCAGTGACCTGCTTGTACTGGTTTTCATCGATGGCATGGCCAGGGTCGCCTCCTACTTCCCCAATTATCTCGGGGTGCTCAAGAGGAGAGGTTCCTGCCAGCCAAAACGTCGCGCTTGCGGAAGCCCCCGCGCCTTTTGTCTGGTCATACGTCTCGTTTTGTTCCCGCGGTTGCTGGCCGGTTCGTCCTAGCCCCTGAACAGTGTTGGCTCCCACTGCTGCTGCCAACACTGATAGGCTAACGAACACGGAGGTTTGTAACCTTTTCATCTTCGCTCCTCCACGTGGAAATCCGGAGTCTTCTCGTGGCCGCAGCGTGAAATGGAACTAAGCCGTATTTTCGGTGTGGATCTGCGTAAGGTCCGCTTGCGCTTGCCCCTCAAAACGTTGGAGGCGGGCAGCGGTTCGGGTCATTCCGGAACTTTGCCGCCACCCAACCTCCGACGAAATTCGAGACACCCTCCAAGCCGACAGAAGCACCAACACTCAGAAATGAATCTTTAGAGCGAATTCAATTAACCGTCCCCCCTGCCGAGTGCCGCTTATCGTGCCGAACTCTGGCGTTGCAAACGAATATCCCGGATTGGAAAAAGCATGGGAGTTCGGCAGGTTGTAGAATTCCGCCCTAAATTCGAGGTTTCTGCCTTCTGCGAAGAGCGGCCATTTCTTGGAAAACGTCGCATTCCAGTTGAGCTCTCCTGGACCGTAGATTGCGTGCTTGCCCGCGTTCCCCCAGGTTCCGTACGTCGGCAACTGGTAGCAGGCCGTGTTGAACCACTGGTTTGGTGTGCGAGTCCAGTTTGCATAGGGGTTACACGTCATGTTAGGAAAATCTTCAGGAAAATTGTACGCCGTCCCGACATTCGCGTTGTCCGTGACCAGGATCGCGTAGTTCGGAAAGCCGCTGTCAATGCTCACTATTCCCGAATTCTCCCAACCGCCGACGGCAGCCTTAAGCAGGCGGTTTTGCGGATGCACGGGGAGATCGTAAACATAGCTGGCGGCAAATCGATTCGTCGTATCGAAACCTGCGGGTCCCCGGAATGCAGCCATATTAAACCGCGTTGGTGTCAGGTACCCGTTCAAGGTGTCGGTCATCTCATCTTCGTAATCGAGGGTTTTGGACCATGTGTAGGTGAGGAGAAATTGGAGGTTCTGTGAGCGCTGCTTGGTCAAGGTCACGTCAAGTCCGTCATAGAAGGCGGGTATCATATTGTACTCATTAAGCCCGTAAGGGACATATTGAGGCCAGCGCTGGCGCGCCGTGATGGGACCCAGGCCCGGTTCCTCGGCTGTATTGTCGGCTATCCAACCATCAAGATGGATCGAGTGCGAGCCGAAATAAGAAACATCCAACTTTGTTGAGGGAGTGAGCTGCTGCTGGATTGAAGCGCTCCACATCTGAGTCCTCGGAGATCGCGTTTCAGAAACGTCTGTGTCCTCATTCTGCAGGTTGCTTGGGGGTGTTGTCGAGCCCGTTGCTGGTGTTGGAAATGGATTCTGCAGAAACTCGTTTGGGACCCCCATGTTGAGGTAGTCCTCCGTTTGTGGCGAAGCAAAGGGCCATTGTCCACGGTCGCCCTGCTGGGCGTGGGCCCAGTTCATGGAGAAATTGTCGTAGTAGATCGCGTAAGAAGCGCGCAGCACGGTTTTCGGAGTGACCGAGTAGGCGATGCCAATGCGGGGCTGGAAGTCGTGCCGGTCCGGAACGATCATGCCCATCCGGATATTGGCGGGCGCCCCTGTGATAGGGTTCGTCTTGTCCCAGGACCACTGACCGGTTTGCCATGAAAACGACCCGCTACCTATATGGTCAATCAAAGGAGGGGCATAGTCCCAGCGAAGACCCAAGTTGAGATGGAGTTTCGGGGTAATTTGCCAGGAATCTTGGCCGTATACACCTCCCGCGTAACCGTACATATCGCCAACACTGCTTCCAAAAATGCGTGCGGCATCAGTAGGTATGCCCATTAAATAGCTCGCCAGCGAGTATCCCGTGTTCGGCACATAGTTAGAAGTTTGGACACTACTGTAGTCTTCCTCGACGCCAGACTGGTTGTCGGTAATGAAACCTGCCCGCAAGAGGAAACCGCCGAATTCCAAGGTATGGCGGCCCTTGGTCTTCTGCGCATCGCTGCTGAGCGTGTATAACAATTCAGGTCCATTAAATGACTCGCCCTGCGAGAGCGAAGGGAAGCCGGGAATATTCATAGGGGGAATGACATTGTGGCCGTGGAAGGGTGGATACGCAGCGAGCGTCCCGGCCGGCGTTGCCAAATCGGGGCCTCCAACGCTATTAAAGTCGTTGACTCTCTGCTCTCCAAACCTGGTCGTCAGCACCATTGTCGGCCCGAAGGTATGCGTCTCGCCAACGTCAACGTTAGTGAAGCGCTGGTGCGTCAATGTAGGAGACGCCACAAAGCTGACAGTGCTCTGAGGGCTGCGAGCATCGCTATACCGGGCGAAAAAAGTATCCTTGGCGCCGAACTGATGATCGACTCGCGCGCTCCAGTTGTCGTAGTCGTTTATTGCAACCGTAGTACCTATGTAGTTGACTCCGGGAATAATGCCTGGTGCCAAGTTCGCAGTCGGGATCATCCCCTTCATAATGAGCTCCGCCGACGAATTGATGCAAGTCGGTTGTGGGGAGCAGATGTTCGTGGGTCCCAAGGGAATCATATTGTTTGCGAATGGCGTGCGCGTGCTGACCTGCGTCTCCGGGTTCGTCACCGTCGTATACGGATTGTAAATGGTAGGATCTCCAGTGAAATTCCCATTCTCCTCTGCAGCGGTGGGTACGAAGCTCGTGAATGGGCCACTGCTGTGGCGGCGGACGCCCTCATAGTAGCCGAAGACATACCAGGCTTTATTCTTCGACAGTAAGTGTGGGATCATGAGAGGCCCCCCAGTGGCTCCGCCAAATTGGTTCCACTGGTAGGGGCCCACCGACGGCGAGAAATAGCTCCGCGAGTTCAGCGACCCGTTTTGGAGATACTCCCAGACGTCTCCATGGTAATGATTGGTGCCCGATTTGGTAACCACATTGATGTTTGCCCCGGATGCCCAGCCGTAAATCCCCGAATCCATTCCGGTTGAAACTTTCATTTCCGCGATCGCTTCGGGTGGCGGATTCATGGGGATGGCTTGGAATAGGATCTCCATGTTGTCGACTCCATCCAGCATGTATTCGTTATCCATTGACCGTCCGCCGTGGACCGTGGGGTTGAAGCCCGTCCCCTCCGGACTCAGGTTTAGTCGGATATTTTGGATCGGTGACACTCCCGGAAGGGTAAGAATGGCGTTGGAAAAGTTTCTCCCCTCGAGCGGCAAGGCATCTATCATCTGTGAGCCCACCGTGCTGCCCAGCGTCGCGGTTGTGGTTTCCAAGAGAGGAGCTTGCTCGGTAACCGTGACTTGCTGCGTTGTTGCGCCGACTTTCAAAGCAAAGTTGAGCGTGCTGCCTTGGCCGGAAGAGATTAGGAGATTCTCGACCGTGTGCGTCTCAAAGCCCTTGGCAGCAACGACCAGCCGGTAGGTTCCGGGAAGGATAGCGGGAATCACATAAAGGCCCGCCGAGTTGGTTTCCGTTTGTCGAGCAGCTTGACTTT
>Ga0326727_10024974_pt1 | contig 11252 bp, 10 predicted proteins | sample MB2enrmetagenome_FD_207643 | JGI IMG/M metagenome (GOLD analysis project Ga0326727, IMG submission 207643) | Lab enriched peat soil microbial communities from McLean, Ithaca, NY, United States - MB29MY | ecosystem: Environmental > Terrestrial > Soil > Wetlands > Peat | place: USA: New York... | reverse complement strand
ACTGCACACGAACCATATGCGCAATCGCGGGCGGAGGCTGATGGAATGAAGGCGGTGAGAGCGGAGGCGGAGGAGGCGGAGGGGCCACCAGGGCCATCCGCATGGCGGCCTTGGGCAGCGCCTCGGGACAGATTAGCGGAATCAGGATCGGTAACAGCAGAATGAATCCGTTCGTAATGAATGTTACGACCATCAAGGACTTGGTCTTGGTCTTGATCCTGCCTGCGGATTCAAATGTGGAATCTTCGAACATGGCCAGCCTCGGATCGAGTGCTAGTTTACTCCCGATTTAGACCCTGTGAAATTGAAAAGCCACTAGAGCCCATCTCATAAATGTCTGAGCAACATCAAAAGGCAGGCCAGTTGCGCGAAGCCGAGGAAGTTCTCAATGTGGTATTCCCATCGTGTAACCAATCGGCGGTAGTTCTGCATCCAGGCAAAGAGCCGTTCCACCTTCCAGCGGCGGTGGTAGCGGCGCAGTGGGCGTCCTCCTGTGTCTTCTGCTTGCGGTTGGATCGGTTGGGCGAGATTATTTCGATGCCATATTCACTCATCTGCTGGCCCAGCGCGTCTGAGTCGTAGGCCTTGTCGCGTAGATCGAGCAGGGTGGCTTTTTCTTGAGGTATAGCATTTTCGGAATTGGTGTAGACCGAAAGCACAATGCTAAGTGGCTTTTTCCTCAAGAAAAAGCCACCTTTCACTGCTCTCAAACAGTCTATATGTATTCCGAAAATGCTCTAAAAGCCACTTGAGCGTGAGGATTCTGTTAAGAGTAGAAGTGAAAATGCTCTAGCCCCAAAAAGCGCTCTACCCCCGCATCCACTCCGGCAGCCCCGAGGCGATGGCCGCCCGCACCGCCTGCGAGAGTTCTTCGCGCGTGGCGTAATCGCTCGGATTCATGGGCGGGTGGAAGGTGATGTGCGCCGTTCCGGGCTTGATGCGCAGGCTGCCTTTGGCCATCATCGTTCCGGTGCCCCAGATGGAGACCGGAATGCACGGCGCGCCGCTCTCCATCGCCAGGTAGAACGGGCCTTTCTTGAAGGGCAGCAGGTGGCCGTCCCTGGAGCGTGTGCCCTCGACGAAGGTGGTAATGTGAATACCTTTTTTCAGCACTTGCCCGGCCGCGGCTACGCTCTGCTGCGCGTTCCTTGCGCTGCCGGCGCGGTCCACGGGGATGAACTCCGCCATCTTCATGGCGTAACCCAGGGCGGGAATCTTCATCAGCGAGCGCTTGAGAAAGGAAGAGGTGCGGCCGGGAATCGCAGGCAGGAGCGCCGGAGGGTCGAGATTGGAGAGGTGGTTGGCCATGAAGATGCAGGCCGTACCAGCGGGGATGCCTTCCCGGCCGGTAACCTTGACGCGAATTCCCGCCGCTCGCAAACCTGCCCACGCGATGAAGTTGGCAACGCGGTAGAGCGGCATGATGTTGCCCGTTACGATGGCCAGCGGAATGAAGATGACCGCCGAGGGAATGCCGAGGATGAGAATCGTGACGAGCGCCAGAAGTGAAGAAATCATGCGGTTCGAGCCTGCCTGAAACTTGAGCGTTGAAGGGGACGGGCTTTAGCCCGTCCGTTGCGCGCTGGATTAATTTATCGGCTTTAGCCGCCGAGGGAATGCTCTAAATAGCTGCGAAAAACTCCCCTCAGGGGCTAAAGCCCGTACCCTTCAAGCGGATCGAAGTCATTGCAGCGGCACTGAGGTTGAGTTTGGGAACCGTTCTCTGAGCCGTGCGGGCAGCTTTTCGTAAATGCCGTCAAATCCGCCATTGGAGAGGATCGCCACCACGTCGCCGGATTCGAGTTGCGGCGCGATTTCGTTGACGATGGCATCCACATCGGAGCGCAACACGGCTGGGGTTCCAGCCGCATTAAGCGCCCGGACGACCTCTTCCGGGTTCAGCCGCTCCGCCTCGGGAATGCGCTGCTGCTGGTAGACTCCGGCCAGGATGACGCGGTCGGCCTGCTCCAGGCTCGCAATAAGATCGGATTCTAGGACCTTGCGCCGGAGCGTGTTCGAGCGCGGCTCCAGAACGGCCCACAGCCGGGAGTTGGGATAAACCGAGCGCAGCGCCCGGAGCGTTTCGCGGATGGCCGTGGGGTGGTGCGCAAAATCGTCGATCACCGTGACGCCAGCGACCTGGGCGCGCACCTCCAGCCGCCGCTTCACGCTCTTGAAACTGGCCAGCGCCGCGACGATGGCTTCCTTGCCGATTCCCTGCCCTGCGGCCAAGGCCGCCGCCGCAGTCGCGTTCAGCGCATTGTGCTCACCAGCGAGGCTCATCGCAAGTTCGGCCCACAATGCGCCGCCGCGCCAAACCTCCCAGCGCGTGAGGCCATTTTCGTGGCGGAGATTTTGAATGCGCCAGTCTGAAGTTTCGGAAAACCCGTAGCGTTCGACGCGGCAGAAGGCCCGCTCGACGCACTCGTTGACATTCGGGCTGCCGTCGAAGGCGACGATCAGCCCTCGCCGCGGAACCAGGTTCACCAGCCGCTTGAAGGCCGTTTTCACTGCGGCCAGGTCCGAGTAAATGTCGGCGTGGTCAAATTCGACGTGGGTCAGAATCAGCGCGTCGGGAAAGTAATGCAGGAACTTGGGCCCCTTGTCGAAGAAGGCCGTGTCGTACTCGTCGCCCTCGATGATGAAGGTGCGCGTGGGCCGGAGCTGGAAACTGGTTCCAAAGTTCTCCGCCACGCCGCCGATCAGAAACGAAGGCTCCAGCGCCGGATTTTCACGCGCGGCCACCTGATAAATCCAAGCCAGCAGGCTGGTGGTCGTGGTTTTTCCGTGCGTTCCGGCCACCACCAGCGAGGTGCGGTCGACGATGAACTCATCGTGCACGAGAGCCGCCATCGAGGTGAAGGGAATGCGCTCGTCGAGGACGCGCTCGACCTCCGGGTTGCCGCGCGAGAGCGCATTGCCGATGACGACCAGGTCGGGCACTGGCAAATCGGAGGTGGCGTCGAGATTCCGCTCGGCGTAGGGCTCCATCACCGGAATTCCCAGCCCGTCGAGCAGGTCGCTCATGGGCGGATAAGCCGCCTTGTCGGAGCCGGTGACGCGGTAGCCCTCCAACTGCAAAAGCCCGGCCAGCGAGGCCATCGCCGTGCCGCAAATGCCGCTCAAGTGAATGTGCCGGGGCTCTTGCTTCATTGCGTCACCATAGATGCGATCAACTTCATATTCAATCCCTGCGTCTCTAACCGCGTGATTTATGTGCATTGAGTTCGTGCTTTCCCAGGTCCCAAAATCGGGACCTGGGGCACCCATCATTGGTATAACAACTAGCGCTCAGAGACCTAGTCCCTATGTCACTAGTCTCTAGTCCCTAGGTTTTCACCGCCGGCTCAATCAAATGGAGCCGCGCCTCTTCCTGAACCGTCAGTTCGGCCTCCACGCCCAAAGTCAAGGTCACATTCTGGCGTGAAACGTGGCCGCTGCGCAGGCCCATGGCAACCGGCCCGGCGAAGTCGTCGAGGGCGCTCAAAATCGCTTCATCAAGCAACTCAGGCGGCGCGCCGGGCGAAATGCAACCGAGCATTTCGCCGAAAACAATGCCGCGGACGCCCTCCAGTTTGCCCGCCTGGCGCAGTTGCCAGAGCATACGGTCGACCTGATAAGGCTTGACGCTCACATCTTCGAGAAAGAGCAGCTTGCCCTCGGTCTGCGGCTCGAAGGGAGTGCCCAGCAGTGAGACCAGAATACTCAGGCAGCCTCCATAAAGCGTACCGCGAACAGGCCTGTGCACTCGGCCGGTGCGCAGGGGCCGCAGGCCCTCTTGCGCCCCCACGGAATAGGGCTTGCCGCCGAGCGCCGCTTGCAGGCTGGGCAGGTGGACGCCGTCCAGATCGGGGCGCGCAAAATCCGCCGAGAGCATGGGGCCGTGAAAGGCCGGCAAATGAATCTGGTCGAGCAGCCACAGGTGCACTGCGGTCAAATCGCTGTAACCGAAGAAGGGCTTGGGGTTTTCGGCGATCAGGTCGAGATCCAGCCCATCGAGCAGATAGTTTGAGCCGTAGCCACCACGGGTCGAGAAGACGGCGCGCACCTCGTCGCCGGCAAAGGCTTGGCGCAGGTCGCGGAGGCGCATCTCCGGTGTGCCTGCAAAGTAAAGCGGCCCGCGAGCGAGCGTGTGTTCAGCGGTCTGCGGCAGAAATCCGAGCGTGCGCAAGGCCTCCAGGCCGAGCTCGACCCGCTCCGGCTGCGGCGCGGAAGCTGGAGAGACGATGGCCACCTGGGCGCCGGGCGGAACGGCGCGCGGCTTGAGCAGGGCGGTCACGCTTCCCAGGCCTCGCCTTGGGCAATCAGGCTGGCCGGGCCGGTGAGCCGCAGCTCCGTTCCGGGCCCATCCCACGCGACGGTCTGCGCGCCGCCTGGGGCTACCACGGTCAGCGGCGAGCGGCAGCCGTTCAACGCCAGCACCGCCGTGGCCGTGGCCGAGCTGCCCGTGCCAGAAGAGGTCGTCGGCCCCACGCCGCGCTCGAAGATGCGAATTTCTATTTCGGTTGGGCTCACGATGCGCGCGAATTCCACGTTGGTTTGATGGGGGAAGTCAGGATGAACGCAGATTTCCGCGCCAATCTGCCGCCATGGCATGCCGGCGACGGCAAACTCCGCATTGTCCACCACAATGACAAAGTGCGGATTGCCGGTGGAAACCTCGGCGCCCGCGACAGTTTGCCCATTGGCCAGCCGGACGGAGCGCGGTGCAAACGAGGGAAGGCCCATTCCAGCAGTCACTTCCACGGTGAACGCGCCGCCGGTCTTCAGCGCATTCACGCGGCAAACGCGCACGCCGGCATCGGTCGCAATCTCCAGTTCATCGCCCGGCTGAAAACCGCGCTCCAGGGCCATCCAGGCCGCCACGCAGCGCGTTCCGTTGCCGCTGATCTCGGCGATCGAGCCGTCGGCGTTGTGCAGGCGAATGCGGCCGGAGCGGGGGCCAGTCCAAGCAAAAAACTCGATGCCGTCGGCGCCAATGCCGGTGTTACGCGCGCAGAGCCGCCGCGTCAGTTCAGCCCAGTCGCGGCCCCCGGCCGCCTCTTCGGTCACAATCAAAAAGTCGTTGCCGCAGGCGTGAGCCTTTGCAAAGGGAATCAATCGTCCTCCAAATCACGGAAGGTAAACAGAGCCTCGATGTCCAGCTCCTCGAGCAGCTTTCCGCGCAGCCGCTCATGTTGCTTTTTGGTCGTCGTCAGAGCAAAGCTGACCCGCTGCAACTCGCCGACAACATTCCGCTCGACGCCCGTCAGCCGTTCGCCGGTCTTGTCCATCGCGTCCAGGATCGCCTCCAGTATGAGCGACTGATCGCGGCCGCGCGCCTCATAGACCAGCGGATAAATCTTCAGGTTGGCGACCCGTTCGAGCAGGCCTACCAACTGGAGCGCCACAATCACGATGACGGTTGCCACCACCGCCGCCGCATAGAGCCCCGCGCCGCAGGCCATACCGATCGAGGCCACCACGAAGACGCTGGCCGCGCTGGTCAGCCCGCTCACCCGGCTGCGGGTGTGCAGAATCAGCCCCGCGCCCAGAAAGCCTACGCCTTGCACGATGTTCGAGGCCACGCGCCCCTTGTCCGGGTTGGCGTCGCCGGCCAGCACCGCCGAGAGCAGCGTGAAAAATGCAGCGCCCATGCAAATCAGCAGGTTGGTGCGCACCCCGGCGGCCTTGCGGTTGAACTCCCGCTCCAGGCCCACCGCCGCGCCCAACAGGCAGGACACAAGCAGGCGGCTTATGGCGCCGTTTACCACCACCATCTGTTGCAGCCGGTCAAAGGCGAAGGGTTGCGCGAACTGTGCCAGCGTTATGCTCATTGTGTTTCCTTGCCCGATGCTATCACCGCTCTGCCGGGCCCGTTGAGACTCTTTGTGCCTAATGCTCCAGAGGCGTACCGGAGACGTAAATCGTCCCCCCAGGCTCTCCTGGCGTCGCAAAGCGGCGAAGCGCCGTCAATCCTTCGGGATGAGCCTTCACCGCGCGGTCGATAGCATCGCCATCGAAGGCCACGACAACCGACGCGTGAGTGGCGGGGGCCTGCAGCGCGGCCTGGTAAATCCCCAGATCGCTCTCGTTGATCGTCTGGCGCAACGGGATCCCGGTGAAGGCCACAATCTCGGGAAAAACCGAGGTGTTCATCAGAATCACACTGCCAGGCCGTTCGGCTTCGAGTTCCCGCAGCAGTGGAGGAATCTGCTGGTCGTAGGGCCGGCGCGCCGCGATGTTCTTGGTCCCTTCCACATAAACCAGCGGACGCTCACGCACCATCCGGACGGCGTTCAAGGCCACTACCAGCAACAGCGCACCAGCCGCGCCGCGTTCCCAGATCGGGTTAAACTCCCGCGGCTTGAACTCATTGACTGCCCCCAGCACAAACTGCGCCGCAAAACCCAGCCCCAGCGCAAAGGCGGGCAGCATCTCCATCCCGTAGCGCAGGTTGTACCAGGAGTACGGCCACCAGACCGGCAAAAAAATGGGGACCGAGCCGTAGGAGACAGAGTACACGTAAAACGCCATCGGAAACCACAGCAGCAGCGCCCACGTGAAGGCCCGCCGGCGAGCCGACAGCCAGGCCCAGAGGGTTCCCAACAGGCTCGCGGCCAGCAGCACATTGCCCCAGGCCACAGCGGCCGCGTCCAGCTCCGCCGTCTTCACAAAAAAGATCAGCGCAACCCAGGGATTGTGCCAGCCCGGATGTGGCGGAAAGCCAGGAATGGAGGTGCGTGCCTCGATAGCCTTGGCCGAATAGGGCCCGCGCACGAAGTAAAGCCAATCACCGAAGCCCGCGGCGTTATAAATGAACCACGCCACCGGCGCGGCCACCACCACGGCGCTGGCCAGCCAGAAGACGCCGGAGCGCAACCGGCCGCGACGGAGCAGAGCTAGCCCCACGCACACCCAGGCCGCCAGCGCCATTACCCAGCCGTCGTAGCGGGTAAAAACCGCGGCTGCCAGCGCCAGAGCAATCCACCAGAGCAGCCGCCGGGCTGGCCGCGAGCCTGCACGCAGGTTGGCGCAGCCCAGATTTGAATTCGAATTTGAGTCCTGGCCAGAATCTGGGCCTGCATCCAGACTTGCCCGCCACTCCACCAGCCAGACCGCAACCCAGATCATCTCGCAGACAAACAGCGGCTCGGTCATGGCCGTGGTTTGCAGGTAGAGCAGGTTGGGATTCAGCGCAAAAAAAGCCAGCGCCACTGCGGCCGGAGCCGGCCGCAGCCAGTGCCGCGCCAGCCGGTAAATTCCCAGGCAGCCGGCCAAGTAGGCCAGCGCCGAGGGCACCACGCCCGCCAAACCGCTGGCCCACCAGCTGTAAATCTGCACAAAGGGCAGCAGCAGCAGATGCGGCAGCGGCAACCAGACCGAGCCCAATTCCGTCAGCCGGGGCTGGTGCGCGTCGAAGACCCGCCGCGCAATGTGCAAGTGGGCCACGGCGTCGCCGTAGTCGAGCATGGCCCCATGCCGCCAGCTCCACGCAATCGCCGCCAGCGAGGCCGCCGCGCACGCGGCCACGACCGCCAGCCACTCCGGCCAACTTACACGGCCCGCAGTCCCCTCCGTCCCTCTGGGAATCTCAGTCAAGGTGCGTCAGCTCGCGGAAGAGAGTGAAGCGTTCGTCGATCTCCTGGCGCGTGAGCTTCTGCAGCCGCTCAGTACCGAAGCGCTCACAGGCAAACGAGCCCATCACGCCGCCATAGAACATGGCGCGGCGCAGGGTGGCCGGCGTCAGTTCGCGCCGCGAGGCCAAGTAGCCGAAAAAACCGCCGGCAAAGCTGTCGCCCGCGCCGGTCGGGTCCACCACTTCTTCCAGAGGCAGCGCCGGTGCCCGGAAGGGATGGTGCGCGCTCCCGTCACTTTTCGGTGCAAAGCTGCGTTCGCCGAAGAAAGCCGTGGCGCCATACTCCCCGTGCTTCACCACCAGGGTGCGCGGGCCCAGCGCCAGCACGCCGCGCGCCGCCTGCACCAAATTGTTGTTGCCGGCCAGCATGCGCGTCTCGGTGTCATTGATCAGCAGCACATCCAGCCCTTTCAGCACTTCCTTGAGCGCCGGGCGATGGTCCTTGATCCAGTAGTTCATGGTGTCGCCGGCCACCAATTTCACTTGGGGCATCTGCTCGCGCACACGCCGCTGCAGGACCGGATCGATGTTGGCCAGAAAGAGAAACTCCGAGTCGTGGTAAGCGTCGGGGATCTTCGGCTCGAAGTCCGCAAAGACATTCAGCTCTGTGGCGTGGGTCTTGGCCTCGTTCAGGTTGTCGAGATACGAGCCCTGCCAGAAGAAGCTCTGGCCGCGAGCGTGCTCAATGCCGCGCGTGTCGATGCCGCGCGCATCGAAAACCGCTTCCTCGGCCGCGCCAAAGTCCTCGCCCACCACCGCGATGACGCGCACATTGGTGAAAAAACTCGCGGAAAGCGAAAAATAGGTCGCCGCCCCACCCAGGCAGCGCTCCTTGCGCCCCGCCGGCGTCTCGATCGAATCGAAGGCCACACTGCCCACTACGGTAATCGCCATTTGTTTCCTTTCTTACTCAAACTTACTTAACAGCTGTCATTCTGAGCGTAGCCGAAAGCCTGCCCTGAGATAGTCGAAGGGAAGCTGCTTCGTGAAACTTATAAGGCTACACCTGCTCTGGTTTCGCTCCTAGGGTGGGGTCTTATTGATCCGGCCCTCAGGAGGAAGACCTGGGTGCCCCATCCATTCCGCGTACTTTGCGGAATGGGTGGGAAAGAGGGTCTCACGCAATCGGGCCGAATCAATATATTGCAATCCAATCTGGCCGAATCAATAGCAACAAAGAAAAAGGCAAAAGCAAGAACAACCGCAGGTCCTTCGACTCCGCTGCACTCCGCTCAGGATGACAGCTTAATGGTGATGCAATCGCGCGGGGCGAACCGAAGGCAGATGGCCACACCGCAGGTGGTTACCACCCCAGGTACTTCCCAAACAGCAGGCCCACCTTTTCTTTGGCCGCCGCTGGAATCGTTTCCGGCTGGGTCATCACGGCAAACCTGGCCGCCGAGGCGCAGACGCAAGTGCGTTCGCGCGGCATTGCCGCCACGGCCGCCCTCACCACCTTGGCCGCGTTCTCCGCGTTCCGGTGCAAAACGGCCACAATCTCCTCGGTGGTGACTGCGTCGTGGCCCTCGCGCCAGCAGTCGTAGTCGGTGACCATGGCCACGGTCGCGTAGCAGATCTCCGCCTCGCGGGCCAGCTTGGCCTCCTGCAGGTTGGTCATGCCGATCACGTCCGCGCCCCAACTGCGATAGAGCTTCGACTCGGCGCGGGTAGAAAACTGCGGGCCTTCCATGCAAACGTAGGTTCCGCCCAGCTTGCCGGTGACGCCCACCTGGGCGCAGGCCTGAGCCGCGGCCTGGGCCACCGTCGCGCAGACCGGATCGCCAAAGGAGACGTGGCCCACAATTCCCTCGCCGAAAAAGGTCGAGACGCGACGGGAGGTACGATCGATGAACTGATCGGGAATCACAAAATCCGTCGGCTTGTGCTCTTCCTTGAGCGAGCCAACGGCCGAAACCGAGAGAATCCGCTCGACGCCCAGCTTCTTGAAGGCGTATATGTTGGCACGGAAGTTCAGCTCCGAGGGGAGAATGCGATGGCCGCGCCCGTGCCGCGCCAGAAAAGCCACCTTGCGCCCCTCCAGCTCGCCCAGGACAAAAACTTCCGAGGGGTCGCCAAAGGGCGTCTCCACGCGCTCCTCGTGTACGTTGGTGAATCCGGGCATCGAGTAGAGCCCACTGCCGCCGATAATGCCAATCTCCGCCTGAGCCAAAGCTCGCTCCTCCTGGCCCCGGTGACCAGTACCTGTCGCCCGGAGCCCTATCTTTCTGCCCCATCGACGAAAACCTGTCGTTAAGGGCCCTTATCTTCGCCGCGCGCCGTTTCTCAGCGGGCGTTTTTGTCTTAGCAAACTATTCAGTATAAAGGCAGGCGATCAACTTCTCTTCAGACGGTGCGCGAGAGAGCGTGGCGCTGCTTCCGCCCCTAAAGGATTCCCAGCATACGGAGCCGCACCAGCCCCCCGGCCAGTACGCCGATGGGCGAGATGGCCACCTGTGCCAACTGGTACCCGACCGGCTGCCTGCCGCGCGCCTGCAGAGCGCTCAGCGCGGAGAGCGCCAGCACCACTATCGCCAGCGCCAGCACATGAATCAGCGGATTCGCCGCCGCGATCCAGGCGGTCACGTATCCGCCGGCTGCCGCGGACAGGAATGAAGAACCAAGGTTGACGAAGATGCAGGCCGGCCCCCACCCTGCCGGACGCAATTCATCTACTGAGGGTTCCGGTTTATACCCCGCCGGACACAAATCGCCCGTCGGGTGCCCTGGTTTCCGCGGTTCACTATGCGTATCCGCCCAGCCTGGCGCCAAGCGGGCAATCAGGGCCGTCAGCCCCATCGCCAGCAGGACCGTAACGGCAAAGCCGGCCACCAGCGCCAGAAAGGCGTGCACCATTACCACGGCCGTTTTTCCCCTGGAGGCTGCGAACCCACCTCGCCCCGTTCGATGCGCTCCAGAAAGGCCCGCGCCAGCTTCCGTTCGCCGGGGTGGCTCTCGCCGTGCATCGAGCACAGGTCAAGAAACTCGTCGCACAGCGCGTTCCGTTCCTCCTGCTGAGCCATAATGCCTTGCAGAGCAAGGGCCAGTTCGCGCAATCGGGCCGCCTCCGGCCAGGGATTTTCCTCGTCCTCGCCGACCAGGTGCTCGAAGCTGGAAAACAATCCTCGCCGCCCGCGGGCACACTCATCCAGGCAGGCCATCAGTTGCTCGCAGAAGACCTGCGCCAGCATCTCCCACTGACTGGGTGCGATTTCGTCCTGGGGTTCCATGGTTTTTCCTCGACAAACCATTCCCATCGCCGGGGGGAGGCAAACGGCTATGCAACCAGCCTCATGGACGCCTGCGGCGGCTGTCAAGCGGGCTTCGATTTCGTCAGTAGGCAATCTCTTTCAATAGAAGCTCTGTTCCAGCAGGCCAATCAACGCTTAATTCCTGTAGAAAGAACTGAAGCGAGGGCCCGGCACCGCAACTGCTCAGGATTCTGCTACACTGATTCAAGCGTTATCGAGGGGTCAAGTGCGCCAGGCCGCCCCCAAGGTACGCGACTGCAACCCAAGTTCGGGGAGTGGCTCAGCCTGGTAGAGCACCTGGTTCGGGACCAGGGGGTCGTAGGTTCGAATCCTATCTCCCCGACCATATTTTTCAATAACTTACATTGAAATCTTGCTTGGCAAAA
>Ga0326727_10024973_pt1 | contig 11252 bp, 11 predicted proteins | sample MB2enrmetagenome_FD_207643 | JGI IMG/M metagenome (GOLD analysis project Ga0326727, IMG submission 207643) | Lab enriched peat soil microbial communities from McLean, Ithaca, NY, United States - MB29MY | ecosystem: Environmental > Terrestrial > Soil > Wetlands > Peat | place: USA: New York... | reverse complement strand
CCGCCGGCGGCGGCGGCGAGGCGCGCGTTCATCAGCGCCGAATAGGCGTGACCGAGGTGCAGCGCGCCGTTCGGCGTCGGCGCGAAGCGGAAGACGGGCGCTATCGGCATCGGCTCAGAGAATCGGACGGCAGCGAGAATGGCGGGCACTGTTTCGAAAAAGCGCGGCGGCGGCAAGGGCGCAAAGACGGTTGCGCGCAAGAGCGGCGTCAAGCGCGGCGCAGCCGACCAGCGCGCGAGCGCCGCCAAGCGCAGCGCGGCGAGCAAGGCGCGCCCGGCGAGCAAGCGCGCGACGAAGACGCGCGTCGCCCAGCCGCGCTATCGCCCCGGCCCGCCGATCGCCGACGAAGCGGCGCTCGCCGCGGCGCTCGCCGGCCTCCAGGCGCTCGATCCCGAGACGGTCGGCGCGATGCTCGAGGTCGGCGGCCCGCCTGCCTTACGCTGGCGCGAGCCGGGATTCGCCGGGTTGGTGGCGATCATCGTCTCGCAGCAGGTGTCGGTCGCCAGCGCCAACGCGATGGTCGCGCGCCTCCATGCGGCGTTCTCGCCGCTCGACGCGGCGAGCGTGCTCGCCGCCGAGGAGGCGGCGCTCAAGGCTTGCGGCCTGTCGCAGGCGAAGACGCGCGCGCTGAAGGCGCTCGCCGAAGCGACGACCAACGGCCTCGATCTCGCCGGCCTGGCCGCGCTCGAGGCCGAGGCGGCGCATAACGCGCTCATAGCGGTCAAAGGCGTCGGGCCGTGGACGGCCGATCTCTTCCTGCTGTTCTGCCTCGGTCATCCCGACGCGTTTCCCGCCGGCGACCTCGCGCTGCAGGAGGCGGCGCGGCTCGCGCTCGGGCTCGGCAAACGGCCCGACGCGCGCAAGCTGGAACAGATCGCCGAGCGCTGGCGACCGTTGCGCGGCGTCGCCGCGCGGCTGCTGTGGGCCTATTACCGCGGCGTGAAGCGGCGAGCGGGGGTCGTCGGACAGTAGGGCGAAGGGGGCGCCATTTTCCGGCGCGAAGACCTTCTCTCAATGGCTTGCGGGGAATTTTTCCGCCGTCTCGCCGCCGACGCAGCTCGGCGGTGAGGACGTCGGCATGGGCGGAGACACCATTTAATACATTTACATTGTGTATTTTATCCGAATGATTCGCTTCCGTGCAGCGCCCATTCGGCCGCGGCGGCCGCCTTCCTCGGATCGCGCCGAACGGTGGCGCTGGCGGCGTCGGCGCGCTAGAGCGATGCCGACTTGCGTCGGAGTCGCACAAAGATGTCGGCTGAACTCAGTGGCCCTCGCCTCGATCCCGAGGCGGCCCCCGCCAAGCGGCTCGTCGTGTTCCTGCACGGCTACGGCGCCGACGGCGCCGACCTCATCGAGCTCGGCCGGCAATGGCGGAAGCTCATGCCCGACGCCGCTTTCGTTTCGCCGCACGCGCCCGAGGCTTGCGCCGGCGCGCCGATGGGCCGGCAATGGTTCTCGCTCAACCGGCTTGCGCCGGACGACCCGCGCGGCGAGGATGAGCGCTGGCGCGGCGTCGTCGCGGCGCGGCCGGCGCTCGACGCCTTTCTCGACGCCGAACTCGCGCGGCGCGGCCTCGACGATTCGCGGCTCGCGCTCGTCGGCTTCAGTCAAGGGTCGATGATGGCGCTGCACGTCGGCCTGCGCCGCCGCCGCGCGCCGGCGGCGATCGTCGCCTATTCCGGCCTGCTCATCGGGCCGGACAAGCTCGGCGAAGCGAAAGCGCGCAACGGACGGGGCGAGCCGCCGCCGATCCTACTCGTCCATGGCGACCAGGATCCGATGATTCCGCTCGAAGCGATGTTCGCGGCGATGGACGATCTCGCCCGAGCCGAAATCCCCAGCCAATGGCATCTGTCGTTTGGAGTCGGCCACGGTATCGACGCCGGCGGGCTGCGCCACGGCGGCCTGTTCCTCGCCCAGGCCTTTCGCGCCGCGCCGCGCTGAGACGGCACACAACGAAAGAGCCGCCTCGACGAGGCGGCTCTCGAATGCGTCGCGACGCACGAAGCGAGGTCAGCGCGAGTAGAACTCGATGACCTGGTTCGGCTCCATCTGGGTCGGATAGGGCACTTCGGTGAGGCCAGGCACGCGGGTGAGCTTGGCGGCGCCCTTGCCGTGATCGACCTCGAGATAGTCGGGCACGTCGCGCTCGGCGAGCGCCGCGGCCTCGAGCACTGACGCGAGCTGGCGCGAAGCTTCCTTGATCTCGATGAGGTCGCCGACCTTCACCTGATAGGAAGCGATGTTGACCCGACGGCCGTTGACCTTGAGATGGCCGTGGTTGACGAACTGGCGCGCGGCGAACACCGTCGGCACGAACTTGGCGCGATAGATGACCGCGTCGAGCCGGCGCTCCAGCAAGCCGATGAGGTTGGCGCTCGAGTCGCCTTTCATCCGGATCGCCTCCACGTAGTACTTGTGGAACTGGCGCTCGGAAATGTTGCCGTAATAGCCCTTGAGCTTCTGCTTGGCCTTCAGCTGGGTGCCGAAGTCGGTAGCCTTGCCCTTGCGGCGCTGGCCGTGCTGGCCGGGTCCGTATTCGCGCTTGTTGAACGGGCTGCGGGGGCGACCCCAGATGTTTTCGCCCATCCGGCGGTCGATTTTGTACTTGGCTTCGGCGCGCTTCGTCATCGCGGTTCCTCTGGTTCATCAGTTCAGGGAACGCGCCCTCCTCTGCGCCGACCCCTACGCGAACGTGGAGGCCGGGCCGACAGGCCTGTCGCCGAGCAAGGCGAAAGCCGCGGGTGCGTCAAACGACGAACGCGCCCTCGTCAGCCAAGGGCGCGCCGTCAGGCGGTCGTCTAGGCTGACCAGGCGTGGATGTCAAATCGAATGTCGACGCGCCGGCGGCGGGAAGAAATGCCGCAGGCCGACGGGATCGACATTTTGTTGACCGAATGTTCTCTTTATGTTCTTATCATCGCGGGGCGATATTATATTTGACATACCCAGCCCCTCGGCGTAGTGTTTTGGCCATAGGAGCTTTCGCCATGGCCAACCCCATTCTGACCGCCAAGCACTTTCAAGACGAGGAAGCCGCCTTCGCCTACGTCGAGGCGGCGCTTTGGCCAGAAGGCCCGCATTGTCCTCATTGCGGCGGCGTAGAGCGCATTTCGAAGATGCAGGGCAAATCGACCCGCGTCGGTCTGTACAAGTGCTATCAGTGCCGCAAACCCTTCACTGTGCGGATAGGGACCATCTTCGAGTCCTCTCACGTCGCGCTGCACTTGTGGCTGCAAGCGATCCATCTCATTTGTTCGTCCAAGAAGGGCATCAGCGCCAACCAACTGCACCGCACTTTGGGTGTTACTCTGAAAACCGCTTGGTTCCTCGGTCATCGTATTCGCGAGGCGATGCGCGACGGTTCGATGTCTCCCATGGGCGGCGAAGGACAGACCGTCGAGATCGACGAAACCGTGTTTGGCAAGCTCGAAGGCGCGCCAAAAGATGCCAGCTTCCGCGGCTCGAATTTCCGTAATATCGCGCTTACTCTGGTCGAGCGCGGCGGTCGGGCGCGCAGCTTCCATGTCGACAGCGCGTCGATTGCCGACTTGAAACCCGTCATCCGCGCGAACGTCGCCCGCGAGGCAGCCATCATGACCGACGAATGGAAAGCCTACCGCGAGATCGGGCGCGAGTTCGCTAGCCACGACACCGTCACCCACAGCAAGGAAGAATACGTCCGCCGCGAGGGCGACAAGGTTGTCACCACCAACACTGTTGAGGGCTTCTATTCGATCTTCAAGCGTGGAATGAAGGGCGTCTATCAGCACTGCAAAGAGCGTCATTTGCACCGGTATCTCGCGGAGTTCGACTTCCGCTACAGCAACCGCGTCCGCTTGGGCGTGAATGACACTGCTCGCGCCGACCGCGCGTTGCTCGGCGTCAAGGGCAAGAGGTTGACCTATCGAACGGCTCATAGCGCAGAAGCCTAAATGAGGTGACGCCATGCCGATAGAAATTCGCGAAACCATCGTAACGCCCTGCGGCGGCGATCAAGACGCGATTCAGCTTCATATCGCCGACGCTGCACCAGACGACGAATCTTTAACATTTCAGCTTCGGCTTCTCGTGAAAATGCGAGCCTCACGGACCCCCACGCTCGCTCATATTCAGCGCATTGCGTTGACGCCGATCCTTCAGGACTTAGCGCGCGAGATACAGGAGTCGGGCTACGGTCTCGAGTTATCTCCAAAGAATCCGCGGCGCTAACGGGATTGTCGATCATGAAAACGACCTTTCTCTCCGGACTGCTTTTAATTTTGGGGACATTCGACTTCGCACAAGCCGAGGACGCGGGCCGATGGATCGTTACCCCGGCAACGCAAAATCCAATGATAAATCAAGGTTCGCCGTTCGTGTTTGCATGGCGCCTTGATACCAAAACCGGCGCGCTGGAAATGTGCACCTATGATCCGGGAGGATGGATAAACGCCGCAGCCAAAATGCCACAACCAGAGAGCCTGAATTGCACGCCAGCGAATACGCCGCCTTCCCGATAAGAGGTTCCCATGCCACGCAAATCGCCACCACAATCCGACGAAAAACCTCAGTTCGAACGCTTCATTGAGGCGGCCAAGAAAGCCGAGGCCGCAGAGACCGATGAAGGTCTCGCAAACGCTATTCGTAAGGTCGCGGCGCCTAAGCATCCTGTCCGCCCCTCTCGGCGCGTCGCGCGATAGTCGCCTCACGTCTGAGGCGTCTTCCCTCAAGCGTTTGCAAGATGAACTCTCTATACTGCGTAAGAACATCGCTGGTCATTGGTAAGTGAAAAATGGGGACCTTTTGAATCTTTCTCGCTTCATCAATCGTACTGTCGTTAGGAAGCGAAATCAGTTCTAAGTCATTGTCTCGTGTTTCGTATTGAAAAGCGCTATAAGCATTGACGTCTGCGGCCTGTAACCCAGGAAATTTCTTTTTGTCCCCGCGAGTAATCGTGTTTAGCGTCTCCATAATCTGGGCAACTTCTGCGGTCGGCTCTTTGAACGCCTTTACTTCATGGAATATCGCTTCCGCGTTTGGCAGATTTGGATGGCCGGACTCCAGAACGAAATTGATGTCGAGCGCCCTGTCTTTGAAACGATCAATTGCGAGCTTCGGGACAATCCCCACGCAATGTCGGAAGCAGATCCCATAAGGACTATCGATCGCGACGCCCTTTAGTCGCTCTTGACCGATGTAGAACTTTTTGAAGTCTGCGAGGTGCAGCGAGATCGAAAATCCAAAAGACAGATTCTTTATCGCGAGGGCTCCGGCCTCCGCCATAAAGGCGCGTTTTTTGGGAAGAGACCACCCGGCAAATTCGTTTTCGCTATGCCGCATTTCCTTCGAATGGAAATAGGTGAGGCCATTTTGTTTGAGCAGCCGATTCCACTTCCGATCGAACGGAACCCATTGCCCTAATCGTCCTACCCATCCGCCGAGAATAACGACTGGCGATCCGTGCGTGCCGCTTTCGTCAATGTAGATCGTGACAATCACAAAAAGCCTCTGCGGCTGCCATTTGTGAAAGAGAGCAAGCGACAAATCGCCGGTCGCCCCTTTCGAAGCAGACTCGCCTTCCCAGCATACCGCTTGTGGTTGGGTATGGGAAGTATAATATCGCCCATCGCGGGCGCGTCCGAGCTAGAGCCGTGGGCATGGGCAAGTTTCCGATTTCGCGCTTTTTTCGCCTGAACGTCGACGGCGTGCGCTGCGACGAGCGCGGGCTGTTCGTCGGCGGAGCGCCGATGCTCGAACATTCTGCGCGGCCAGGCGGACGTGAAGGCTGGACGCCGCGTCCAGCGGCGGAGCTGAATTGCGATCTCGAGGCCTGCTACGATTTTCCCGTCGACGCGTCGGCGAAGCAAGGCGGTCTGGCGGTCGTCGCCCGGGCGCTGGAGCGCGACGATCTCGCGCTCGCCCAAATCGCGGCCCTTCTCCTGCGGTTTCCCGACCCTCCGTCGCTGACCAAGGATTCTTCGGCGCAGGGCGCCGCGGCGCTCGCGCGGCAATTGATCGACTGCGGCCTGCTGAAGACGGACTGGGATTCGGCGAAACACCCGCGCACCGGCGAGCCGCCCAATCCCGGCTGGTTCGCGCCGAAGGACGACGAGGACGTCCAGGTCGCCGAAAACGACGCCGAGCCGCGTCCGACGATGACGGACGCGCCGTCGAAGCCGATCTGGGTCGAGCCGGCGGAAAGCGAGGGCGCGCCGCCCGCGTCGACTCGGGAGCCTCCCTCGCCCGCAGGCCCGCCTGAACCTGAGCCGAGCGCGGAAGCCAAACCTGAGCGGCCATTCGCCGAGGAATCTCCTCGCGATGTGATGAAAGCCCTGCGGGCGCTTCTCAAGGCCGGAATATTCCCCCTCGTCGAGGCGGGGCTTGCGGTCGATTGGCTCGATTCCAAGATCCAGGACTTGATTGACGAAGCAACGGCGAAGCTGAATTGGTTGACCCTCTGCTCGCCACAAAACATGATCTTGATGGCGTTGCGCGCGCGCGCCGACGCTGAGGCGTGCAAGGGCCCGCCGAAAACGTTGACGGAGCTACAAACGCCGCCGACTGAGAACGCCAGCGGCTACGATCAGCACCACCTTGTCCAACAGAACCCCAGCAACGTCGTGAAGTCGCCGGGAGACGTTCAGATCGACAAGTTCGGCCGCAACGCGCTCGATGCGCCAAGCAATCTTGTTTGGCTCCCCCGCTCCAAGCACCAGCTGATCACCGACTATTACAACAGCGTCGACCCAAACGACGCGCTTGGGCGCCTACGCAGGCAAGTGGTCGCCGATATGGATTTCGAGGCCCAGCGCGAAGAAGCGCTGGCGACGTTGAGAAGGTTTGGAGTTCTGCAATGAGCCAGAACGACTATTCGACGTTGAGCGACAAGCGGCTGCTCGAGTTGTTCGTGGCGGCGGCCAAGCGGCTCGGGATCGTGAGCAGCCACGTGGAAGGCCTTCGCTGGCTGAAAGGCGAGAGAGCGACGAAGCCTGTGGTCGATTATGAGGCGGGCGTGCCCTTCGCCGAGCAAATTCGCGACGTCGCCGACGTCCTCCGCGCGCGCAAGGCTATGGCGGCGGTCAAGCAGTTGCTGGCGAACGACGATCCGGACGTCCGCGCCGTCGCCTCGGTCGCTTTCGCCGATGTCGCCCCCGACCTCAGCTACGCGGCGGGGCAGGCGGCTTACGCCGGGCTAGCGACCGACCGTGTGGCGGAGCTGCAGCGGCGCGCGCGCCAGAAGCCGCCGGAGCGGCCGACCCTGGCCGAGATGAGCGACGACGAACTGGTCGCCCGGTTCAAGGACGCGGCCGAGCGCGAAGGCGGGACGCATTTCCTCGATTACCTCGACGACCCCGCCGACAAGGACCTGCAGAACGAAATCGTCCGCGAGGTCTGGGACGTCATGCGGCAATTGAAGGCGCGCGGGCTGCTCGCGCGGCTGCTGCCGCTGCTCGCCAGCGACGACCTCACCGTCCGGCGCGAGGCGGCGACCGGTTGCCTGCGGGTCGCCGCGCCACGGGCCGAGGCGGCGCTCGAAAGCGTCGCCCGCGACGGGACCTACCCCGACAGCTTCCTCGCCCGGGAGGCGCTCGCCAATTGGCGCGACAAGGGGCTGATCGTCTACGGCGTCTGAGTCGCGGCCCCCCGGCGGTCCCGCCATTTCTTTGTCGCCGACGGCGCGCCGAAGGTCCGCTCGACCCGCAAGCGCCGAACCTGCCGGCCGCTATGCGCGAATCACTTGGCTTGCCCCACCAGGCGCCGGCCCGTGTCATGCAAAGCTTTCATGACAGCCCTTCCGAGATCGCGGCGATTCGTTCATCTTTGGTGAATAAATTCTGTTAATCAGAAAGATTTGGCCGATTCTCGGCTTTGGCATGCAGGCTACGCATGCGTCCTATGCATAGATAGTGCGCTGCAACATTGACCTTTGTGCAGCGCCGAACTATGTTGGGCGCGTCTGGAGATGGAACGCACAGGGGCTCACGCCGACGATCGGTCCACAACCGGCGCCGGCGACGACATGAAAAGGAGCCAGCCATGAACTTCGATTCGATCCGCCGTTATTTCCGTGAGCGTCGCGTGTATTGGGAGACGCTGCGCGAGCTGTCCACCTACAGCGATCGTGAGTTGCACGACATCGGCATCGATCGCGCGGACATCGAACAGATCGCTCGCCAGGCGGCGCACGGCTAATGTCCCCCCTGACGAAGCTTCCGGCGCGCCGGCCCCAGCGGCCGCGGCGCCGGGGTTCGTCTTTCCGCCGCTAGGCGCGGCGGTAAGCGCCGGTCGGCGCGAAGCGTTCGTCCAGCCACGGGCCGGCGTCCTGAAGTCGCATTCTCACTCGCCCCGCGCGACCGATTGTACGGGGGCGATCGTTTCCGACAAGCGCCAGGCCTGAGCCCGCGCGGCGACGACAAAGACGCATTCGCGCTCGTGCGAAGCGCATCCCCCACTCCATACCATTCAACTTAGACGGCCGCTCTCGGTCCGACGACGCGCAGCGTCGCCGCCACCGCCGCGATCAGCAACAGCGCGGACAGGACGGACGCAGCCAACAACGACAACGCGTCGGCGATCGACACACCCAAGCCGGCGAGCCTCGCCAAGTCCGGCGCCTCGCGGCGCGTCGATTCTCCCCCGCGCCGAGCCTAGGCGCGGCGCCGGCGCCTGTAAACGGCGCGCTCACTTCGCCGCGGCCACGCGCGCCTTCGCCGCCTCGCCGTTCGCCGGCTCGACCTCGACCGGCGCGACAGGCGCGGACGGCGCGACCGGCACGATCTGCGCGGACGGCGCGACGGGCACGATCTGCGCGACCGGCGCGGCCGCGGCCGCGCCGCTGAAGCGCGCGATCAGCCATGAGCGGAACAGAGCCACCGCCTCGTTGCTGAGGTCTTCAGGATGGGTGGTCAGGTAATAGCCGTAGCCTTCGTCGAGCCACAGGTCGAACGGCTGCGCAAGCCGCCCGGCCTTGAGCTCCTCGGCGAACAGCAGCGGGTCGGAGAGCGCAATCCCGTCGCCGAGGACCGCATACTGGACCGCGAGTTGTTCGGTGTCGAAGACGAGGCCGCGATCGACCGGCAGATCGGGACGGCCGAGCGAGCGGACGAAATTCTCCCAGAAGAAGTGCCGCGAGCGGCCGTCGATCTTGACGTGCAGCAGATCGTTGGCGGCGATGAACTTCAACGGATCGGAGCGATCGGCGTTTTCGAGCAGCTTGGGGCTGCACAACGGCGTCGCGCGCACCATCCACAACAGGTCGTGGATCGCGTCGGCGACGCGCGGCTCGGAATAGACGATGGCGATGTCGATGTCGCCTTCCGTGTCGGCGGCGGCGGTCGGCTTGGAGACGATCTCGAGCGTGATGCCGGGGTTCTCGGCGCGGAAGTCGCGCAGAATCGGAATCGCCAGGCGATGGGCGAAAGCGGTCGGCAGCGCGACTTTCAGCACGCGCTTCGGCCGGCCCTTCTCCTTGATCACCTCGCCGAGCGCCTGGTCGATGCGGTCGAACGACTTCGACACCACCGGCAAGATGTGACGTCCTGCTTCGGTGAGCACGAGCTGCTGCGGCCGGCGCTCGAACAGCGTCACGCCGAGGAAGTTCTCCAGCACCATCACGTGCCGGCTGACCGCGCTCTGGGCGACGGTGAGGCTATTGGCGGCGGCAGTGAAACTCAGGTGCTGACCCGCCGCTTCGAACGCGCGCAGCGCGTTCAGCGGCAACCATTTGCGATCCATCGTCCATCATCCCCGAGGGCGATGCGGGACGCCAGCCGCGCGACCGATCGCGCACGCTCGTCCAATATGACGATATTGCCGGCGCTTCGCACTCGCAAGAGCCCGAGCCTCAATGCGCCTGCTCGGTCCACACCCGATTCGCGCTTGCGGCGCGCTCGACGACCGAGCCACGGACGACGGCGCGCGGACCGTCGCGCCCCAGCGCGCCGCTTTCCATCGCCGCGCGGCTGGGCTAAAGCAGCGCCCGACCCTACCCTCCTGAAATTCCATGACCCCTTCGAGCCCTGTCGCGCGCCGGCGCACTTTCGCGATCATCTCCCACCCGGACGCCGGCAAGACGACGCTGACCGAGAAGATGCTGCTCTACGGCGGCGCGATCCAGCTCGCCGGCGAAGTGCGCGCCAAGGCCAACCGTCGCCAGACCCGTTCCGACTGGATGGGCATCGAACGCGAGCGCGGCATCTCGGTCGTCACCTCGGTGATGACCTTCGAATACGGCGACTGCGTCTTCAATCTGCTCGACACGCCGGGCCACGAGGACTTCTCCGAGGACACCTACCGCACGCTGACCGCGGTCGACTCGGCGGTGATGGTGATCGACGCCGCCAAGGGCATCGAGGCGCGCACCCGCAAGCTGTTCGAGGTCTGCCGCCTGCGCGACATTCCGATCGTCACCTTCATCAACAAGATGGACCGCGAGACGCGCGATCCGTTCGACCTGCTCGACGAGATCGAGAAGACGCTGGCGCTCGACGCCGCGCCGCTGACCTGGACGGTCGGCCGCGGCCGCTCGCTCGCCGGCGCCTACGACATCCGCCGCAAGACCCTGCATGGCCTCGACAAGGACGCGGCCGAAAAGCCGGTGTCGGGCCCGGACGACCCGGCGATCTGGGCGATGCTGCCGGAGCACGAGCGCGCCGCGGCCAAGGAGGAGATGGAGCTCGCCGTCGCGGGCTGCAAATCCTTCGACCGGCAGGCGTTCCTCGAGGGCCACCTGACGCCGGTGCTGTTCGGCAGCGCGCTCAAGGAATTCGGCGTGCGCGACCTGATCGACAAGCTGGCCGAATTCGCGCCGCCGCCGCGCGCGCAGGCGGCTTCGAGCCGCACGGTCAAGGCCGATGAAGCGAAGATGACCGGCTTCGTCTTCAAGATCCAGGCCAACATGGACCCCAACCACCGCGACCGCATCGCCTTCATGCGCGTCTGCTCGGGCAAGCTGGTTCGCGGCATGCGCGCCAAGCTGACCCGCACCGGCAAACCGATCACCCTCTCGGCGCCGCAGTTCTTCTTCGCCCAGGACCGCTCGATCGCCGACGAAGCATACGCCGGCGACGTCGTCGGCATCCCCAATCACGGGCTGTTGCGCATCGGCGACACGCTGAGCGAGGGCGAGGACCTCGTCTTCCGCGGCGTGCCGAGCTTCGCGCCGGAGCTCCTCAGGCGGGTCAAGCTCGCCGACGCGATGAAGGCGAAGAAGCTGCGCGACGCGCTGCAGCAGATGGCCGAGGAGGGCGTGGTGCAGGTGTTCCTGC
>Ga0326727_10024971_pt1 | contig 11253 bp, 8 predicted proteins | sample MB2enrmetagenome_FD_207643 | JGI IMG/M metagenome (GOLD analysis project Ga0326727, IMG submission 207643) | Lab enriched peat soil microbial communities from McLean, Ithaca, NY, United States - MB29MY | ecosystem: Environmental > Terrestrial > Soil > Wetlands > Peat | place: USA: New York... | reverse complement strand
GCACTGCCTCTTGCTGCCCAGGGGTCAGGGCCAGCCGGGTCTGCGCAGCCAGGGCGGCAAACGCCGCCGCCCAATTGAAATGCTGGAACACCGCCAGGCGGTCTGAAGGCGCGTCGAGCAACCGGCGCAGCCGGTTGGCCACGCCCAATTCGCCATAAAAGAAGGGGGTGAGATAGACTGCCCGCGCGTCGGCGAGGGCCGCGGTGGGCCTGATGTTCTCGGTCGCACTCGAGGGACGAGCTTCGGCTTCAGGAATAAGCCCCCGTGAGCGCATCGCCAGCTGGGCGGCCGGGGGCGCCTCCTGGTCAGGAGGCCCGGCGCCAGCCTCGACCATCACCTGCTCCTCTTCGGCCAGTGTGGCGATGCCTTGCGCGGCCTGCTCCGGCGCGACCTTGAGCAACTCAGCCGCGCGCGCCGCCAGGTCGGCAGCGGGCAGGTACACGTGGCCCTCGTCGGCAGCCTGGCTCAAGACGTAGGCCACCCCCGCGGCCACGCGCTCGGGCGCGTCGGCAGCGATCCCCAACTCGCGCGCGATCTTGTCGGCCGTGATGAAGCCGATCCCGTAGACATCGCGTGCCAGGCGATAGGGGTCTTGCTGCACGACAGCGATGGCCTCGTCGCCATACTGTTTGTAGATCTTGACTGCCAGGCCCGTCGAGACGTTGTGGCTTTGCAGGAAGAGCATGACCTCCTTGATCTTCTGCTGCTCGGCCCACGCCTGGGCGATCTGTCCCGCACGTTTGCGCCCGACCCCCAAGACTTCGTGCAAGCGGTCCGGCGCTTCCTCGATCACTTGCAGCGTCGCGAGGCCGAAGTGGCGCACGATGCGCCGGGCCGTGATCGGCCCCACGCCCTTGATCAGCCCGCTTCCGAGGTATTTCTCGATGCCGGCAATGGTGGCCGGCAACACGGTGCGCACGCTCTCGGCCACAAACTGGCGGCCGTACTGCGGGTGCGCCGTCCAGTGGCCGCTCATCTGAACCGATTCGCCTACGTGGATGCCCAGCATGTTGCCGACGACCGGCACCGTGTACGGCTTGCCTTCCGGCGTCAGCTGGGCCACCGTGTAGCCGTTCTCGTCGTTGTGGTAGGTGATGCGCTCGACAATGCCGCGCAGCTTCTCGCTGTGAGCTGAGTTCGCCTCGTTGGCCACGCTGGCTGCACCCGTAGCGACGTCAGGCCGTTATGCCGAGCGCGACCCTTTTTTTGGCGATGCGCTCTTCAAAACGCGCCAGGTCGATCAGCGCGCGCACATGCGTGCCTTCGCCGACGGTCTCCACGCCGTCGGACGCGCTGACCTTGAAGGTGAGGCGTCGCCTGTCGATGCCCACCAGCTCAGCGCGCGCCGTCACCGTGGCTCCGACGGGCGAGGCTGCCAGGTGCTGCACGTCGACCAGCACCCCGACCGACTGCTCGCCCGGCCCCAGCCGATCGGCAAGAGCATGTACGGCGGCCTGCTCCATCAAACGCACCAGCTCGGGGGTGGCAAAGACCTGCACGGCCCCACTGCCCATGTGCCTGGCCGTTACGGCAGGCGTCACCGTGATGGTGGCCGTGCCGGCCAACCCGATGGGCAACCGCTCGCTCGCGTCTGGCATTCCTCCCTCCACAAGTTCAACCACGCAGCCCTTACAGGCGGATCTTCCTGCTCCGGGCAAACAGGAAGGTTGGACGGGGACCGTCCAACCTTCAGCCTTCGATCATCCTGCGAAAGTGACGCGCCGGCGCAGCGGCGGTTCAAGCCGGCGCGGGCGCCGGGTTCGGTGATTGGCCGGGCCGCCCGCGGCCCTGGGCGTCAGCCGGGCGGTTGCCCTTGGGCGCCGGGTATTGCGGTGGATTGGGCTCGTACTGGCGAGGTGGTACCCCCGGCACATCGGCGAAGAAGGTCTCGAATTCTTCGGCGTCGATCGTCTCGACCTGGATCAGCCGGCGGGCGATGGTGTGATGGAGGTCGCTGTACCTGGTCAGGATCTCCTTGGCTTGCTCGTAAGCCGTGGCCACGATGCGCCGCACTTCCTTGTCGATTTCCCGCGCCACAACTTCGCTGTAGTTGCGCTGTTCGCCGATATCTCGGCCCAGGAAGACCATCTCATGCCGCTGGCCGAAGACCATCGGACCCATCTTATTGCTCATGCCGTACTGGGTCACCATGGCGCGCGCCAGGCGCGTGACCTTGTCCAGGTCGTCGACGGCGCCGTTGGTGATGTCGTCAAAGATAGTCTCTTCGGCCACCCGGCCGGCCAGCATGGCGGACATGTCGTCCTCGAACTTGGCCTTGCTGACCAGCACGCGATCGGTCTCGGGCAGCGCCATCGTGTAGCCCAGCGTCATGCCCCGGCTGATGATGCTGATCTTGTGCACCGGATCGCACTTGGGCAGCATGCGCCGCACCATGGCATGGCCTGCCTCGTGGTAGGCGATGATCGCCTTCTCTTTGTCCGAGATCAGCCGGCTCTTGCGCTCCGGACCCGCAATCACCCGCTCCACCGCTTCCTGAAATTCCTGCGTCCCGATGCTGCGCTTGTTGCGCCGCGCCGCCAGGATCGCCGCCTCATTCACCAGGTTCTCCAGGTCCGCTCCCACAAACCCCGGCGTGCCCCGCGCCACCGTCTCCAGGTTCACGCTCGGCTCCAGCGGCTTGCCCCGCACGTGTACCTTCAGGATCTCTTCCCGCCCCCGCTTGTCCGGCCGGTCCATCACCACCTGGCGATCAAACCGCCCCGGCCGCAGCAACGCCGGGTCCAAGATGTCCGGCCGGTTGGTGGCCGCAATCAGGATCACGTTGGTGTCGGTGTCGAAGCCGTCCATCTCCACCAGGATCTGGTTCAGCGTCTGCTCCCGCTCGTCGTGGCTGCCGCCCAGCCCCGCCCCACGCTGGCGCCCCACCGCATCGATCTCGTCGATGAAGATGATGCAGGGCGAGTTGCGCTTGGCCTGCTCGAACAGATCGCGCACCCGGCTGGCGCCCACACCCACGAACATCTCGACAAACTCCGAGCCTGAGATGGAGAAGAAGGGCACGCCGGCCTCGCCCGAGATGGCCTTGGCCATCAGGGTCTTGCCGGTGCCCGGCGGCCCCACCAGCAGCACGCCTTTGGGGATGCGGGCGCCCAGGGAAGCGAACTTCTGCGGCTCCTTGAGGAACTCGACGATCTCCTGCAGCTCGGCCTTGGACTCCTCGGCGCCGGCCACATCCTGGAAAGTGACGGTGGGCTTGTCCCCGGTAAACATGCGCGCCCGGCTCTTGCCGAAGTTCATGGCCTGGCTGTTGGAGCCCTGCGCCTGGCGCAAGATCAAGAAGAAAAGCCCGGCCATCAGGACGACCGGCAGCAAAGTGCCCAGGATCGTGAGCCAGCCGGAAACGTCATTGGGGGGCGATACCTTGACGTCGACGTTGGCCATTTCGGCCGGGGTGACGCCCAGGCTCAACAAGGACTGCGTCAACCCGACGTCGGCCTCTTTGTGCGAGACATAAGAACGGCTATCGCCAAACAGCTTGATCTGCAGCTCGTCGCCGACCACGTTGATGCTTTGGACCTGCTTCTGTTCCATGAGCGTGGCGACTTCGGTCAGATCCTTTTCAGGCGGCTGGGATCCTGGCCGCGAGGCGCTATAAAACAGCGCGCCCAGTGCGATCAGGATCAAGATATATACCAGCCCATTTCTCTTCCAATTGGTGGGGTTCACCGCGTTTGCCTCCAGCCATGGGCGGGAAAGAGGGACACCCTACGACCCTTTCTATACGATGTGATGCGGCAATGTGCAAGGAAATACAAAACTTGCCCTATTATACCACGCTGGGCCGCAAGAACGCTAGGCTGCTGGCTTACATTGGCTGGGGGAACAGGGCATAGGGGAGAGAGCGCCTATTCCCCCTCGCCTATTCCTTGCTCCCTGTGGGGTCGGTGCGTGCGCCCAGGATGCCCTTGATATGGCGCAACGCCCAGGCGTGGGCGTCCGGGTCGAATGAGGCCACGCAGTTCGAAGGCACCCAGACCGGATAATCGCGGTTGCGCGCGTCGGCTACGGTGTGCAGCACGCAGATGTCGGTGCAATCTCCCACCACGATGATCTGCTCGGGCCCAAAGGCGGCCAGCTGCTCGCCCAGGTCGGTATCGAAGAAGGCCGAGTAGCGCCGCTTGGGCAGCACCGCGTGCTGCGCGGCCAGGTCGGCGAGCTCCGGGATGATCTCCACCTCGGGTGTGCCGGCCACGCAATGGGGCGGGAACATGGCGAACTCTTTGTCGTCAGGGGCGTGCGTGTCCGCCGTGAAGATGACCAACGCCCCTCGCCCGGCTTCGCTTTCGATCAGCAGACGGACAGGTGGAATGATCGCCCGGGCAGCGTCGCCGCAGTACAGCGTGCCACCGGGCGCCATGAAGCCGCGCTGCATGTCAACCACGATCAAAGCATTGCTCACAGAACGCCTCCCCAGGTCTCAGATAAGTCTTCCGATCCTTCGTGGATTCCAGCCGTGCCTATTCCCGCACACGCTCGATGTGGGCACCCAGCCCCCGCAGCTTGTCGTCGATGCACTCATAGCCGCGATCGATCTGGCCCACGTTGGCGATCTGGCTGGTGCCGCTGGCAGCCAGGGCGGCGATGAGCAGCGCCATGCCGGCGCGGATGTCAGGACTGCTCATTTCCTGGCCGTGCAAGGGCGACGGCCCCACGATCACGGCGCGATGCGGATCGCACAGGATGATACGAGCGCCCATGGTGATCAGCTTGTCCACGAAGTAGAGCCGGCTCTCGAACATTTTCTCGTGGATCAGGATCGTGCCCCTGGCCTGTGTGGCCACCACGAGGGCGATGCTCATCATGTCGGCAGGGAATTGGGGCCAGGGCGCGTCGTCGATCTTCGGCACCGCCCCGCCGATATCGTCACGGATGCAGAGATCTTGCTCGTCGGCGACAACCAGCGTTTCATCTTGCATGCGCATGCGCATATTGAGCCGATCGGCGAAGACCATGTTGATCATACGCATATGGTCCGGCACCACGCCATGGATGCGGATCTCGCCGCGGGTCATGGCGCCCAGGCCCAGGAAACTGCCTACCTCGAGGTAGTCCGGCGAGATCGCGTACGTCCCGCCGTGCAGCCGTTCCACGCCATGGACGGTCAGTATATTGCTGCCGCTGCCTTCGATCTGGCCGCCCAGGATGTTCAGGAATCGGCACAGGTCCTGCACATGTGGCTCGGAGGCGGCGTTGCGGATGACGGTGGTGCCCCGGGCCAACACGGCGCCCATCACGGCGTTCTCGGTGGCCGTCACGCTCATCTCGTCGAGCAGGATGTCTGCGCCGCGCAGGCAGCCGTCGCAGCACATCTCGAATGCATAGGGGCTGACCTCGATGTGTGCGCCCAGCGCCTCCAACACCTGCAGGTGAGTATCGACGCGCCGCCGGCCGATGCGATCGCCCCCAGGCAGGGGCAGGCTGGCGCAATTGAAGCGCGCCAACAGGGGCGCGGCGAGCAGGATCGAGCCACGGATTTGCTGAAACAGCTCGTGGCGCATGTTGGCTGCGCGCGCCTCGCGGGCGCAAAGATGCAGCGTCTGCCCTTCCTCATCGACCGCGACCCCGAGTTGGTCGAGAAGACGGACCATCGTGGCGACGTCCCCGATGCGCGGCACGTTGTGGAGGGTGATCTCCTCGTCGGTAAGGAGCGCCGCTGCCAGGATCGGCAGCGCTGAATTCTTGTTGCCCTGGGGATACACGTCCCCGCTCAGGGGATGGCCGCCTTCGATAACCAGTCTTTCCATCAGTACTGCTCCTCGGTTCAACCTCGAAGCCCCTGCAAGGGGGATCGGGGCGTCCCTCAGGCCGGCAGCAGGAGCACCGGCTCGCCGGTTCCCACGCCGAGACTCGCGGCGGCACTGCCTTCACGCACGGCAATCTCGAGCGTGCCTGCGCTGGAGACCAGCGCCAACAGGGCGCCGCGTTCTGCTTCGCTATAGCTGATGCTGAGCCGGTCGATGCTCTGGCCGGCGATCCGGCATGACCAGCCGCGCCCCGCCAGCCAGGCGCCGGGGACATCGGTGATCAGGTTGCCGAAACGGTCGACGTGGACGACCTGCCCGCCGAGGCTGCCGTCCGGCAGGCGCCGGGGAGCGGGCGCCGGCGGCAGGCGCACCGGCGCGCCGGCAGGCGTTCCCAGCTCTTCAGGCTGCCGCCCCAGCGCCAGGTGCGCCGCCAGAGGGGCAAAGATATCGCGCCCGTGGAACGTGTGGCTCGGCGCCGGCAGCCAGAATTCAGGCCGATCGGCAGCGTAGATGCGAGCGTTCGTGTCTGCCAGGGGCTCGCTGAAAAGGCCATTGTCTGGCCCGACAAAGAAAGACCCGAGCGCAGCCACGATCAGGGCCCGGCGTGAGCCGCCCACGCCCGGGTCCACGACCGCCAGGTGCACCGTCCCATCCGGAAAATAGGGGATGGCCCGGGCCAGGACGGCGCTGGCACGCCGGATATCCTGCGCCGGCACCTCGTGGCTCAAGTCGACCAGGCGGGCCTCCGGCGCGATCCGCAGGATCACGCCTTTCATGATGCCCACGTAGCCATCCGCGAGCCCGAAGTCCGTGGTCAGGGTGATGATCGCCATGATGGATGCTCTTGAGCTCAGTGCAGCCATTCTACCGCAGCCCGCCGAGGCCCGTCAAACGTCATCCGTCCCCCAAACCACATGCGAGCTCGGCCAAAGCAAGATTAGCTTATGACGCGCGTCATTGTTTACGTGGACCAAGTCGATTAGCATCATCACTGGGAAATGTCTTCCCGACCACGTGGGTTCCGCCCAATTTTAGGGCGGCTTTGGTCCCCCGGGCGTGTGTCGAGTGCTTCCCCTGATTGTCTCGCTTGACAAGTTCCTGCAATCTCCCTGCCGCCCCCTTCACGATGTTGGTGAGGAGGTCATGGTTCAGGCGCGATCGATTGGACGGCGAGCATCTCAAGTCGTGAGTCGGGCCCCGCTCTGCGGCTCCCTTCTGGCTTGCTTCGATCGCGTGTGGGATCTGGCTGCCGATGGCGGCGAGATCCTCGCTCTGGCCTGGGAGCCTATGGTCGAAGGACCGTTCAATATTCTCCTCGCACGGAAACCGGGCCCTGCACTGCCAGCAGGCACCCGGTTCTTCATTTCTGGGACCTATTTGAGCTTCGGCTCCCCGGCGATCTGCTCGATCGAGCTGAGCGGCGCGGTGCTCTGGGATCCGTCGCCAGATTGGAAGGCGCTGCGAGAGCGCAGCGACGCGGTCCGCGGGCACCTGCCTGTGCTGGCCGCACTGCTGGCTGGCGAAGCGGACAAACCCGGCAGCGCTATTTCTGCCGGCGGCATGAGCCTGGACGGCGGGGGTTGGGTCCAGAGCTGCGAGCGCAGGGCCGAAAGTCTCATAGGGCAAGTTATCGCTGCCCACAGGGATGGCGACGGCCGGGCTCTTTCCTCTGCAGTGGCAGCACTGTGCGGGCTTGGCCCAGGCCTCACTCCAGCCGGCGATGACTGGCTGGCTGGTTGGCTGGTGGCCTTGTGGTTGGCGCAAGATCTACGTCTCGACCTGGCCCGGCAGGCGGTGTCCGGCGCCGCGGCGCGTACGACTCTTCTGAGTGCAGCCTTCCTGGACTGCGCTGTCGAAGGCGAGATCGACGCGCGCTGGCAATTGCTGTTGTGCGCGCTGGCCTGGGGAACGGACGATCAGGTCGCGAGCACCGGCCGGGCGGTCGTCGGTCAGGGTGCCACATCAGGCCAGGCCATGTTGGCTGGTTTCCTGGCTGGCATCCAGCCAGCCTCGGCATCGCCTTCATCCGCATATCCGGGTTGCAAGTCTTCTCACGTGCCGCAAACGGGGATGTTCTCAGGGGAGCGGGTCAGGACGCCTGGCTACCACCTATTTCTTCCCTAGCGAGGAGGGTTTCGTTGTGAGAGCAATCGATCTAACCATACCGTTGGGCATCGCGACGCCGCCGTGGCCGACCTATGAGCCGCTGCAGGTGAAGTATTTCAAACGGCTCGCACCCAACGGAGCCAACGGCCAGGTCTTGACGCATTCCAATCACCTGGGCACGCACCTCGACGGCGAAATCCACTTCCACACGCCGGGGAAAGATATCGCCCAGCTGGACTTCGATTTTCTGATGCACGAGGGTGTCGTCGTCGACCTGTCGGAGTGCGTTGCCGACTATGACATCTATACGCCTGACATGTTGGAGTCAAGGGTTGAGGTCAAGACCGGGGATATCCTCATCATTCATACCGGCTTCCACCATTTTGGTTGGGATATGCCGACGGCCGACGAGGTGCGCTACATGGTCCAGCACCCTGGTCCGGACCGGGATTTCGCGGTGTGGGCGAAGGACAAGAAGATCCGCTGGATTGGCGTCGACTGCGGCAGCGCCGACCACCCGATGAACACCATTATCCGGCAGTGGATGCCGCGGCAGGCCAAGCAGGCCGATGCCTGGTTCCGCCGCCGATACGGACAGGCCTTGGAAGAGCGCTTCGATGATTCCAAGTACCAGCTGATGCACATCGAGATGTTCCCCTATCACATCATCCATGCCGAGTGCATCGGGGGTGATATCGATCTTTTGATCAACCAGCGTGTGCAGATCGCTTTCTTTCCCTGGCGATTCGTGGACGGCGAGTCCAGCATCGGGCGCTGCGTGGCGATGGTAGACGACGAGAAGTACGAAGCGCTGATGCAGCGGAAAGCCCAGATGCCCTTGACGAAGTTCGGCGACGCGTACGACCCGGCTCACCTGGCGAGCCTCAACCGGCAAGTGGCCGCGCGTTCGTGACCGAACGCCCTTTGTCTGAGCTCAGAGTCGCCTTCTCGGACCTTTTCGTTTGTCGTTGCCCGGTCAGACGGGGGTGAAGGTCCGATCGTTCATCCGGGCCCGGGCGATGCGCCTGCGTCGCCATCGAGACCAGCCTGGCTGCGACAATAACGTCTATCCCTTTTTGGCCTTGGCATTGGCTTGCTGATCGCTCGATATTGGGACGCGGATGACCAAAGTCGTCGCGGTCCCATCAGACATCCTAGCTACCCATGAACAGGAGACACTCTACCATGCGGATCCCTCCCCCCGAACGTGTTACCAAGGACAAGTTCACTTTCGACGCCCAGGAAATCGAGCCGTTCCTGCGCGCGCCGGCCATGCAGCTGCCGCCCTGGCCCAACGCCATGATCCCCATGGGCGATGGCCGCACCATGTTCCTGCGCGCGGCACGCAAAGAGGAAGTCCCGTCCATCTTGCCGTACCTGAAGAAGGTCATGGATTGCGACCACGACTTCTACGATATCGTCGGCGTGCGCGTCTATGCGGAGCTTCTCGGCTGGTATCGCGAGCGCCTGAAAGATCCCTACGTGATTCTGGGTATCATCGACGGCAAGCTCGCCGGCCTGGCCAATGGCCGGATGTGGAACCGCGAGATTTGCATCAGCCACCATACCATGACTTTCCAGCGGGCGGCACGCATCGGCGTGGTCATGTACTACGCCAAGGCATACTACGCCTTTGAAGTCCTCGGCTGCCAGGAGTTCTGGTCCACCTTTGAAAGCTACAACGGCTTTCGCATGGGTTTCCAGATGTGCCAGCCTTCATACACCTGGCCAGAGCACCAGCATGAGCTGGGCGGGGCTGCCATCTATTACGTCACCCATGATAGCTGGAACGAGCGGATCAAGGGCTACTGCCGAGAGATGATGGGCAGCGACCTGATCTTCGATGGCATCCCGGCGGAGCTGGTCAAGGCCAGCGAACACATGCAGGTGCCGGAGGAAGTCGCTCTTTGATGCCGTCGGGCGATGGCGCACTTGATGCAGGTTGAGGTAGCTATGACAGCTGTGGCAGTCGAGATCCGCGCCGGGGCCTACTATGATTCCGTGGTGCTCATGCAACTGCAGCGCTCGCTGGCGGCCCTACCCGGCATCGTGGACGCCGGCGTGGCCATGGGCACGCCGTCTAACAAGGAATTGCTGGAACAGGGTGACCTGCTGCCTCCTGAAGCCGGGGCCGCTGCGCCGGATGACCTGATCATCGTAGTCCGCGGCCCAGATGCGGCCACAGCGCAGGCGGCGCTGGCCCGGGTGGACGAGTTGCTCAGCCGCCGCAAGTCTCGGGACGACCAGGACTACCGCCCGCAGAGCCTGGAGACAGCCTGCGAGATGCTGCCTGGCGCGGACTGGGTAATGATATCGGTGGCAGGGCGCTATGCCGCCGGCGTGGCGCGCCAGGCGTTGCGCCTGGGCAAGCATGTATTCCTGTTCAGTGACAACGTGTCGGTCGAAGACGAGATCGGCCTCAAGCAGATGGCCGCCCAGGCGGGCCTGTTGGTCATGGGCCCTGACTGTGGCACGGCGCTCATCGGCGGCGCGGGCTTGGGCTTTGCCAACAAGGTGCGGCGGGGACCAATCGGCGTCGTGGCCGCCGCGGGCACCGGTCTCCAGCAGGTGACGGCGCGCATCCACCAACTCGGCGGCGGCGTCAGCCATGGCATCGGGACGGGCGGCCGCGACCTATCCGAGCGCGTTGGCGCAGTCACTTTTCGGCAAGGCATCGACCTGCTCAACCGCGACCCCGGCACGCGCGTGATCATCCTGGTTTCCAAGCCGCCGGCGCCGAAGGTGGCCGATGAGGTGCTGGCCATCGCCCGCGCCGCAGGGAAACCGGTGGTCGTCAACTTCATTGGCCGCACGCCGGGCGCCCGCTCCCTGGATAACCTGTTCTTTGCCACCGGGCTCGACGATGCCGCCCGCCTGGCCGTCGACCTCCTCGCCAGGCCTGCTGGGCCTGCCGGCGCCGAGCCGAACCTGGAGCGCTTCGCCCCCGGGCAGCGTTATCTGCGCGGGCTCTTCTCTGGCGGCACTTTGGCCTACGAGGCGCAATATATCCTCCAGGACTACCTTCCCTGCGTGCGCGCCAATGCTCCCCTGCGCAAGGAGCTCAAGCTGGCCAATTCTCTCGTCAGCGAAGGACATAGCATCGTAGACCTGGGCGAAGACGAATTCACCGTCGGCCGCTTGCATCCCATGATGGACAATGAGCTGCGCATTCGCCGCCTGCACCAGGAGGCCGCCGATCCAGAGACTGCGCTGATCATGCTCGACGTGGTCCTGGGTTTCGGCTCGCACCCTGATCCCGCGGGCGAGTTGGGGCCCGCGATCGCGCAAGCGCGGGAGAAGGCTGCTGCTGCCGGGCGCCACCTCGCGGTCCTCGCCGTCGTCACGGGAACCGACGAGGACCCCCAAAACCTCAAGGAGCAGA
>Ga0326727_10024970_pt1 | contig 11253 bp, 12 predicted proteins | sample MB2enrmetagenome_FD_207643 | JGI IMG/M metagenome (GOLD analysis project Ga0326727, IMG submission 207643) | Lab enriched peat soil microbial communities from McLean, Ithaca, NY, United States - MB29MY | ecosystem: Environmental > Terrestrial > Soil > Wetlands > Peat | place: USA: New York... | reverse complement strand
CCCGAAGGTGATCTCCTCGCCGCTCACGGTCGGCGAGTGGTATACGCGGCACTCCGAAGCGCTGCAATTGCGCCTGGTGGGTCCTGCAGTCGGCTTTGACCGGATTATCCGGGAGCCGACCATAAACCGACCGGGCCTCGCGCTTTCGGGGTTCTTTACCTACTTTGCCGTAAAGCGCATACAGGTCCTCGGGAGCGCAGAACTCTCCTACCTAAAAAGCCTCTCCCGCGAGGAGGTCCGGATGCGTGCGCGCGAGCTCTTCTCCCGTCCGCTGCCGTGCCTCGTGGTGTCCCGCGGCGCGAAGCCGCCCACCGCAGTCCTCGAAGAGGCCGCCGCGGCTGGGGTGGCCGTGTTCAAGACGCCGATGATTACGATGCGCTTCATCAACTCGGCGACCATTCTGCTAGAGTCGGATTTTGCACCGGTAATCAGCGAATACGGGAGCATGGTCGACATCCTCGGGATTGGAGTACTGGTCCGCGGGGCGAGCGGGATAGGCAAGAGTGAATGCGTGTTGGGGCTCATCGAGCGTGGTTATAGCCTTGTCAGCGACGATATGACGCGTCTACGCGCGATAGAAGGCCGGGATTTGATCGGGACTGCCCCGGAGTTGACCCGGCACCACATGGAAGTCCGCGGTATAGGGATCATCAATGTCACCTCGATCTTCGGGATCTCCTCGACGCGGCTGGAGAAGCGTCTTGACCTGGTTGTGACATTAAAGGATTGGCAGGAACTTGAGGAGGTGGATAGGATAGGCTTGGAACAGGAATTCTATGAGATACTTGGAATTCTCGTTCCGCATGTCACAATCCCCGTGCGTACTGGCCGTGACCTGGCCCGCCTGATCGAAGTGGCGGCCCTGGATCAAAAGCTTAAAAGCATGGGCCAGAACAGTGCCTTTGAATTTAACGAACGTTTGTTGAGAAGAATGCAGAAGCAAAGCATCGACTAAATGAGCATCCTGAGCCGCAAACCCTCATCCGCTTCCGCCAAGAAAGTGTCCAGAGAGGTCACCATTCTGAACCGGCTCGGTTTGCACGCCCGTCCTTCGGCGATGTTTGTCAAGGTCTGCAACCGCCATAAATGCGATATCTGGGTGGAACGGGATGGAGAGCAGGTGAACGGCAAGAGCATCATGGGCCTCATGATGCTCGCTGCGGGCCAGGGGTCGAAACTGCGGATCACATGCGAAGGAGCCGACGCCGAAACCGCCCTCCAGGAAATCGAGGAGCTGATTCAGCGGCGTTTCGATGAGGATTGAGCGCCCAATTCTTTCGTCCGTGAAGCTCCATAGCCCTGCCCACTCTTCCATCGGCGGGGTGATGCCGCCCACCCACCGCCCGCCGCCGCATTCCCCATGAGCGAGCTGGCCGGCGAAGAAAAGCGCTTTTATGGTGTCGGTGTCTCCCCCGGCATCGCCCGCGGGACCGTCTTCGTCTATCGCACCGATGACGACGAGGAGCCGCCGGTGCGGCGCATCCCGGAGTCGGAGATACCGGGGGAAATCGCACGATTTGAGGCGGCCCTGATTCAAACCCGGGCGCAGATCCTGGAGATGCAGGAGCGGATCGCCGAGGCAATCGGTGCAAAGGACGCGGGAATATTCGACGCGCACCTCCTGGTGGTCGAGGACCGGACATTGATCGACGAGGTCCTGCGGACCCTGACCAAGGATCGGAACAACATCGAGCACATCTTCCAACAGGTCGCAAATCGTTACTCGAAGACTCTCAGCGAGATCGACGACCCCTACCTGCGGGAGCGGGCGCTGGACATTCACGACGTCGCGCGTCGGGTCCTGCATAACCTGATGGGAAAGCAGACCCGGCCACTTTCCTCCATCGATACGCCGCACATTCTCGTCGCGCATAATTTGACTCCGTCGGACACCGCCCAGCTCAATCGTGAGCTGGTCCTCGGCTTTGCCACCGACGTCGGGAGCCGGACCTCGCACACCGCCATCATGGCGCGATCGATGAACATACCCGCCGTGGTCGGCCTGCATAGCGCCCAGGAGGCCCTGGAGAGCGGGCAGCACGTCCTACTAGACGGCTATAACGGCCTGCTGATCGTCAGTCCCAACGACCAGACCCTCTGGGAATACGGCGAACTGGAGATCAAGAAGACTCAGGTTGAGGAAAAGCTTACCCAACTCCGCGAAACATCCTCCACGACTCTTGATGGACGTCATGTCGTGCTTTCCGCAAACATCGAACTGCCCGATGAAGTCAGCGTCGTGAAGAAAAACGGCGCCGAGGGCATCGGGCTTTATCGGACAGAGTTTTTCTACATCAATAAGGCCGAGCTGCCCGACGAAGAGGAGCAGTACGCGAATTACAAGCGGGTGGCGGACGAGGTGCTGCCCTTTAGCGTCATCATCAGGACGCTCGATCTGGGTGGAGACAAGTTCATGAGTGCACTGGAGCTGCCGGAAGAGCTGAACCCATTTCTCGGCTGGCGGGCGATCCGGTTTTGCCTTGAGCGGCCGGAAATATTCAAGGTTCAGCTCCGTGCGATCCTGCGTGCAAGTGTCGGTGGCAATGTGCGGATGATGTACCCAATGATCTCCGGGGTGGATGAATTGCGGCGGGCAAACGCCATGCTGGATGAATGCAGGGCGGAATTGCGTGTCGAGGGGATTCCGTTCAACGAACAGATGGAGGTGGGGGCGATGATCGAGGTCCCGAGCGCGGCGATTACCGCCGATCTTCTCGCGCGGGAGGTCGACTTTTTCTCTATCGGCACGAACGATTTGATTCAGTATTCCATCGCCGTCGACCGAGTGAATGAGCGGATCGCACATCTTTACGAGCCGACCCATCCATCGATCATACGGCTGATAAAGAACGTAGTCGACGCCGGGCACGCTCACAACCTGTGGGTCGGCATTTGCGGAGAAATGGCCGGGGAAATTACCCTGACGCCGCTCCTGATTGGGCTGGGCGTGGACGAACTTTCGACGGGTGCGGCGTTGGTCCCGCGAGTCAAACGGGCCGTGCAGAGCCTCGATGTCGGGTTCTGCCTGAAATTGTTGGACGAAATCGACCAAATGGACAGTGCCGCGCAGATCCTAGAGCGCTGCATCGCCGTCGCGCGGGACCATTATCCGGAATTGCTGACTTGAAGCCGGTGAGCAACCCACTAGTCATTGCGCCGTCCGTGCTTGCGAGCGATTTCCGGCGGCTGGAGGAGGAAATCGTCCGTGCGGAGAAGGCGGGCGCCGATTGGCTGCACATGGACATCATGGACGGGCATTTCGTGGACAATATTTCGTTCGGACCAGCGTTTGTTGCGGCGGCGAAGAAATGTGCGATCCGTCCGATTGATGTCCACCTGATGGTGACCCGGCCTGACCATTATTTTCCGCGATTCGTGGAAAGCTCGCGCAACATCACTGTCCATCTCGAGGCGGATCACGATGTGCCAGCGACGCTGGCGGCCATCAGGGCCGCTGGTTGTACGGCAGGGCTGGCGCTCCGCCCGGGCACGCCGCTCGACGGAGCCGTTCCGCTGTTGGGCCAGATCGATCTGCTCCTGGTGATGACCGTCGAGCCGGGTTTCGGCGGGCAGGAATTTATGCCAGAGATGCTTGGGAAGATCGAGCAGGCGGCACGGTACAGGGAGGAGCAGGGATTGGCGTATCGGATTGAGGTGGATGGCGGGATCAATGCGGAGACTGGGCCGCTGACCGTAGCTCGCGGCGCGGACACTTTGGTGGCGGGGACATCGGTTTTTCGCGCCATGCGGATGGACGAGGCGATTGCCCGGCTGCGAATCGGGTAGATTTATTGGGCGCTGATTTCGGGCTCGCCTTCGGCAAGGCCCAATGACACTAGCGCCTGGCCCATAAGGAAAAGAGAACCCGTAATAAGGGTGGGCACGTCTCCACGCGGAGTTGTCGCGATGGCCTCATCCAGCGAAAGACAAAGACGTGAAGGACGCCATGCCTCGGCAATTTTCAACAACTCCTCTGCGGGCGTCCCCCTCGGACCCGGGACCGGGACGACGACGAAGTTTTCGGCGATCGCAGCCAGACTGGCGCAGATGCCGGCGGAGTCCTTGTCGCGGACGGTCCCGAGGATTACCACCGTACGGGAGGTTCCATGGATTTCGCGCCATGTTTCGACTAATCGGGCGGTGGCATCCGGATTGTGTGCGCCGTCGAGGATGAAACCTTTGCCCGTGTCCTGGAAGCGGCCCGGCCAATTGACACGGCGCAAGCCCTCGGCGAGATATTCTGACGGAACGATGATTCCCGCTGCCTCAAGAGCACGCAGGGCGATCGCGGCATTCAGCCGCTGGTGCGGGCCCTTCAATGTGACCGGAACGGTTGATTCAGGTGCGCTCACGACAATGAGAGGGGCGCCGCGTTCTCTGGCGACGCTGGCAACCGCTGCTGCGGCTTCTTCCGGAAGGGGGCCGGTGACCACGGGCACGCCGGGTTTGATGATGCCCGCCTTTTCGGTTGCGATTTCCCGCAGGCTGCTCCCGAGATATTGCATATGGTCCATTCCTATCGACGTAATTACGGAGACCTTCGGGCGGATGATGTTCGTCGCGTCCAGTCGTCCGCCCAGGCCGGTCTCGAGCACGACGACATCCATCTCCAGCCGCCGAAAAAACTCGAATGCGAGAGCCGTGGTAATCTCGAAAAATGTCGCGTGGATCCTCCTGCTTTCACAGACGAAGCGGATGCGCGTCAGCTCCCGGGCGATGTCGTCTTTTGAGGCCATTTCGCCGTTCAACAATATGCGCTCGCGAAAGGTGACGAGATGCGGTGAGGTGAATAATCCCGTCCGAATGCCGGCGGTGCGGCAAATGGAGTCGAGCATCGCGCAGACAGAACCCTTGCCGTTGGTGCCGGTAACGTGGAGGAATTGGATCTGCCCAGAGCTCCAGCCAAGTGCGTCGACGAAAGCCCGGACGCGATCGAGGCCGAGCTTGATGCCCCGGGTCTGCAGGCCATAGATCCACGCGAGCGCTTCCGCGTAGTTCATCCGCGAACCGGAGGGCTGCTCATCCATTACCAATTACGCGACCGGCGAGAGAAAATTGAGGATTTCCGCGATGGTCGAGCGCATTTTCCGGCGGTGAACGATGAGGTCGAGCAGACCATGCTCCTGGAGGAACTCGGCAGTCTGGAAGCCGGGCGGCAAATCCTGGTGGGTGGTCTCGCGAATGACCCTGGGCCCGGCAAAACCGATCATGCACTTGGGTTCCGCGAGGATCAGATCGCCCAGCGTTGCAAAGCTTGCCGAGACGCCGCCGGTGGTGGGATTGGTCAGCACCGGGAGATAAGGAAGACCGGCCCGCGCGTGTCGCGCCAGTGCGCCGCTGGTCTTTGCCATCTGCATCAACCCGAAGAGCCCCTCATGGACGCGTGCCCCTCCGGCTGCGGCAAAGATGATGACGGGTAGCCGGCACTCCGTGCCGTATTCTATTAGGCGGGTAATCTTCTCCCCGACGACCGAACCCATGCTCGCGGCCAGGAACCGGAAATCCATCACTGCGACCGCGATCTGTCGGTGCTCGGACTTCCCGGTGCCGGAGATCACGGCGTCGGGCATGCCGGTAAGCTTTTGGTATTTTTCCAGGCTCTCCCGGTAGGCCTTCGGGCCGCGGAAGTTGAGGACGTCGGTCGGCTGGAGATCGGCGTCGAATTCCTCGAAGGTATCCGGATCGAGGAAGAAATTTAACCGCTCGCTCGCGTCAATCGTGAAATGGAAGTCGCACTTCGGGCAGACGTGGAGATTCTCGGCGAGAGTGAGTTGGTGGATCACCTCCCCGCAATCAGGGCATTTCTGCCATAGCCCCTCGGGCATATCGCGCTTCCGATCGCCGGATTTAAACGAGGGTTTTTTGAAAATGGACATCGTTGGCTCCTAGCCGCGCGCCACGGTGATCGCCCGGACCGACTTGGCTCCGCCCGCGAGGAGCGCACGCGCGCATTCGTCCAGGGTGGACCCGGTGGTCAGGACGTCGTCGACGAGGACGGTATGAAGGCCGCGCACGGCAGTAGTGTCGTCCATTTTGAAGGCATTTCGCAAGTTTTCCATGCGGCCCGCCCGCCCCCGGGTGAGCTGGCTGCTCGTATTCCGGATGCGCCGGAGGCAATGGGCGACTGGAATATCGGCCCGAACCCCGATCATGTTGGCGAGAACGGCGGCTTGGTTGAATTCTCGATGCCGCTCGCGCGCAACAAAGAGCGGTACCGGGACCAGGGCGTCGACCGGGTGCTCCCGGATGCGGTCATCATCCAGGGCTTCCAATGCCCAGGCCGCCAATGGATGCCGTAGGTGATACTCGCGCCAATATTTGAATCGGTGGATGAAATCGCGGACGACACCCCTGCTGCGATATCGCGCGACGGCACAGGTGAAGTGGAAATTGCGGCCGGAGCAATTCGAACAGGTAAACGGTCCTGTGATCGCGCCTTCAAACGGTTCCGAACAGACCTTGCAAAACGGCTCCGCTATCCGCACCGCGCCAGCCTTGCACTTTTCGCAGAGATAATCCGGGTGCTCGACGGCGGAGCCGCATCCCTCGCAGCACGGCGGATAGATCAGCGAAAGGAAAGCCCGAGCCGCATCCGGGAATCTCATAGGGAGATATTAGTCCGTAACGTCCCTGAGGAGCAACCACACGATTCCCCACGTGGCCAGGAGCGCCAATAGCGGGGCGAGGCCCACGAGGGTGTTCGGGATGTCCGGGCCCAGCCACGGCCACGCGACGGAGCGGCGCGTGAGGGCCATCAGACTCTTTTCCCCCAGAATCCAGCCCGCGTGCAGCCCAATGGGCATCCAGAGCGAGCGGGTACGGTCACGAGCATAACCGAGGATGAGGCCCGCGATAAGGAGGGTGACGAAGCCGCCCAGCAGCAACCCCGGTTGACGGAACATGCGCAGGGTATCCGGCAGCAACCCCAGCCCCGACCACCAGTGGATGCTGGCCGAGTCCATGTGGCCGGCTGCAGGCTTTAGGAAATGGACAGCCGCAAACAGGATCGCGACGGTGACCATGGCAAAGCCGTCTACCGTTGTCTTCCGCACGGCTCCCTGCAGCGCCCCGCGAAAGAATATCTCTTCGATGACTGAGACCACCAGGGCTGTCAGCGGCACCTGCCACGCCAGCCGCCCATATTCCGCGTGCATGCGGAGCCGGCATACGCCGGTAAAGTAGAAGACGGCTGACATGATCAGCATCATCGCCAGCGCGGCTAGGAGCCCAGCCCACATCCGCCGCCATCCGCGTCGGTCGCGCCTGAGGCCCAGGTCGTAGTGGAAATTTTCGACCTGAAGCGACCTCAGCAGCGGCCAGAGCAGCACCAGGGCGGTCAGCATGATTCCCCGGTCAAAGTAACGTTGAAACTCGGTTTTCTCGACGAAGGCCGCGAAGGCGGCGCTGTGAACGTGGCTGGCGAGGTTGTGGGCGATCCAGAACAGCGGCGGCGCCAGCAGCGCGCCGATGAGAACGGTCGCAATGAGATAAAGTAGGATCTGGCCGAGCGCTTTCAAAGGGCACCGTTAAAAGCCAAGGCAGCCGCCTTGTCGAAGCATCTCTGGTTGGATATGCTTCCTTTTTCGACGCTATGCCGAACGAACACACATGGAAGGAGACCACCGCAGACGGTGACCGGCGCGAGGTGCGCGCAGTTAAATTCGGCGGAAAATGGCGGATCCAGGCTCGTCTCAAAGGGGAGGAATCGTGGACCTATTTCGATAATCCCCGGATCGAGGACCTGCGGGAGTTGCACGACGTTCTTTTTCGCAAATATCAGCGGCGACGGGCGACGCATGAGGAGGTGGTGGATTTGGAGGCATGGATCAAGCGGCTGGAGAATCCATGACCCCACTTCGCACGGCGCAATTGCTCATGCTCGACAAGCGGCATGGGTGGCACCCGTTTACCGCTATGCGCGATTGGTGCGCGCCGGGACACGAGCCGCTCATTCTGGTGTCGGGACACGGGGCGATGCTGCGGGACAGCGCAGGGCATGAGTACGTCGACGGTAATTCGTCGATCTGGACCAATATCCATGGGCATAACCATCCCGCCATCAATCAGGCGATCCGGGCGCAACTGGACCAGGTGGCGCACACTTCGTTCCTTGGATTTACGAATCCACCGGCCATCGAGTTGGGCAATGAATTGGTCAGGATCGCTGCGCCGGACGTGCTGACCCGGGTGTTCTTTTCCGATGACGGATCGACGGCGATCGAGGTCGCCATCAAGATGACGATCCAGTATTTCCAGCTCATGGAACAGCCAGAGCGGGTGCGGTTTGTGGCGTTCGAGAACGGTTACCATGGGGATACGCTGGGAGCGGCCAGCCTCGGGGGAATCGGGCTCTTCCAGGGGCGGTTTTCGCGGCATCATTTTCCGGTTGAACATGTGGCGAGTGCGGCGGAGCTGGAGGCGCTGCCGGAGCCGGAGAGTATTGCGGGGGTGGTGATCGAACCGCTGATCCAGGGGGCGGCAGGGATGCGGACGTGGCCTGTGGGGCTGCTTGGGGAAGTGCGGCGGTGGTGCGACCGGTCGGGGGCGCTGCTGATCGCGGACGAGGTGATGACGGGGTTTGGGCGGACGGGGACGATGTTTGCGTTCCAGCAGGAGAAGGCGGTGCCGGATTTTCTGGCGCTGGCGAAGGGGTTGACGGGGGGGTATTTGCCTCTGGCGGCGACGCTTACGACGGAGCGGGTTTTTGAGGCATTTCTCGGTGAGACGTTCTACTACGGGCACAGCTATTGTGGGAACCAGGTGGGGTGCGCGGCGGGGCTGGCGAGTCTGCGGATTTTTGAGGAGGAGGATGTGCTGGGGGGGCTGAAAGCGAAGATTGGGCACCTGGCGGAGCAAGCCGCAAGATTCAGTTTTAATGCGCACGTGCGCGGTATAAGTCATTGCGGCTTCATTTTGGGGATCGATGTTGGGGGGCCTAACGGGGAATTGCTCGACCCGAAACGGTTGACTGGCGCGCGGGTTTGCATGGCGGCGCGGCGGCATGGGCTGCTGACGCGGCCGGTGCGGGATACGATCGTGCTGATGCCGCCGCTGTGTATTTCGACGGAGCAAATCGACGCGGCTTGCGAGGCGATCGAGCTGGCGATCGAGGAGGTTCTGGGGACTTCGTCGTGAAAATGGGGGTTAGCGGCTGGATTGGGGTTACGGTTCTGGCGGTGGCGATTTGCGGGCGGGGGGACCCGGGGTATGTCCCGGCGGGGGGTGAGCAGGGAGATCGACGGGAAGTCGGTGGATTACGAGCCGGGGATGAGTTTCGACGGGCGGGTGCTGCAATCGGAATTTGGAGGCACCAGCGTGGAGGTTCGTGCGCTGGGGTGGGGGCATAGGCTCTCGTTTTGACTCGGGGTGGTTGGATTGTGTAGCGGAGAATCCTTGGCGCAAAAGTATGGCACTCCTGTCCGACCCCGCGCTTCCTATTGCCTCCGCCGTCCCAAGGCGTGACAAAGCTTGCAGACGAAAGAAGCAAGAATCATTACAACAAGTGTCACCCATGTTTCCGTTTGCACCCATCCGATCCCTCTGTGTTCTAGGCCTGCTGGCGTTTTCCGCGAACGCGGAAGGAGGGCCTCTTGCCGGCGCTCTGCAACCGTTTGTCGATCATCATACCGTGGCCGGGGCAGTTGTGCTCGTAGCGTCCGTGGACAGGGTGCTCGACGTCGAGACCGTCGGCTACGCGGACCTTGAGACGAAGAAGCCGATGGCGCCGGACTCCGTTTTCTGGATCGCTTCGATGACGAAGGCGATGACCTGCACCGCGATGATGATGCTCGTCGATGAAGGGAAGGCGAGTGTGGACGATCCGGTGGAAAAGTACCTGCCCGAATTCAAAGGCCAGATGTATATCGCGGAGAAGGATGACGACCATGTGCTGCTGAAGCGGCCACGGCATCCCTTCACGATCCGCCAGCTCATGAGTCACACGAGCGGCCTCGGGATCACCTCGCCGATGGACCGGCCGAGCTACGACATGGCGCCGCTGGCGCAACGGATCCCGGAGTACGCAGCTCTGCCGCTGCTGTCCGAGCCCGGAACGAAATTTCAGTACACGAACGAGGGTATGTCGACGGTCGGCCGGCTCATCGAGGTGATAAGCGGTCGTTCGTATGAGCAGTTCATGATCGAGCGCCTCTTTCGGCCGCTTGGCATGACCGATACTACGTTTCGTCCCAACGCGGACCAACTGCGGCGGCTCGCGAAAGCATACAAGTTGAACGCCACGAAGGATGGCCTGGAGGCCGCGACCCTCGGGATGCTCAATCGTGACCTAACCAATCCGCAACGGATGGCGTGGCCCGGGGGCGGGCTCTTCTCAACCGCGAATGACGTGGCGAAATTCTGCCAGATGTTCCTCAACAATGGCGTTGGCACGAACGGCCAGCGCATCCTGAGCGAGGCTGCGGTGAAGGCGATGACGCGGAAGGAGACAGGCGACTTGGTGAAGGATTCCTACGGTTTCGGCTGGAACGCCAATGGCGCGGTCTTTGAGCATTCGGGTGCCTGCCGGACGGAGATGCGCGTGAACAGGGCGACGGGACTGATCACGGTATTCATGGTGCAGGTGGACGGCGAATGGCCGGACGATGGCAAGGAGATCGTGCCGGCCTTCCTCAAGGCTGCGGAACCATTCGCTCCAGCCGCGGCGAACGACCGTGCGGCGGACTCGCCGCATTGAAGGGAGAATGAACCTGCGACGAGGAGCGTTTGGCGAGGAGAGTTGACATGAACAGGCGATGATGGCGAGAAAATGGATTTTTAAATCACCGGAGAGTGAATGTTGCTGGAGATCGACGGGAAGGCGGCGGATTTCGAGCCGGGGATGAGTTTCGACGGGCCGGTGCTGCAAGCGAGATTTGGAGGGAACAGCGTGCATGTGCATGTGCCGGGGCAGGAACATACGCTCTCGTTTTAACCCGTAATCCGAAGTTGATCGCGGCGGTCCGATTGCGTAACCGGAAAAACTTTCTCAAAAGCAGTTCGCGACGGGCCGCTTGCCGGAGATTGCGCGGCAGAGTTTGAGCGCTTGAGGCCAAACCGCGGAACGCCGGCCATTCTTGCAGGAGAAGTCACTGACTCGTGGTTTCTCTTGCGGAGGTGTCAAGTTCAAGGTAAGCGGTTCGCCAAGCACCACTAGCGCTGGGAGATCAGATGCGTCATATCAGGAGGGATATGACGGATATGATACCTGGTCAGACGATTCTGAAGACTGACGCGCGGGGGCGTGTTCGGGTGCCG
>Ga0326727_10024969_pt1 | contig 11253 bp, 12 predicted proteins | sample MB2enrmetagenome_FD_207643 | JGI IMG/M metagenome (GOLD analysis project Ga0326727, IMG submission 207643) | Lab enriched peat soil microbial communities from McLean, Ithaca, NY, United States - MB29MY | ecosystem: Environmental > Terrestrial > Soil > Wetlands > Peat | place: USA: New York... | reverse complement strand
CAGGGCGCCGCAGATCGCGATTCCGCAGAGGCGCGAGTCCAAGCCTGGAGGAGTCCGACAGTAGTTCAGCTTTCGCAACAGCGTGGCGGCAATGTCAGACCCTTTGCTCGCGCCCCTTCTTCTCTGCCGGGTCTCAGGTTCAAATGCACTTGCCCTGCCGATCTGCCGGGGGTAAGCGTGACGCCGGGCGGACCGGGAGGGGCGCCTGGAACCCCCGCCCGACCGTCCGGATTTTTCTCATCCTGCCTGCGTCAGGGCCGCTAACCCGTCTTGATCTCTATCTTCTTCGTCTGCTCGATTGCCCGCGGCGACTTGGGCAGCACGATGCTGAGCACCCCGTTCTTGAAGGTCGCCTCCACCTTGTCGGGATCGACCTCCATGGGAAGCGGTATGGACCGCCTGAAGGACCCATAGCTACGCTCGCTGTAGTGCACGTCCTCACCCTGCTCTTTCCGCTCCCATTTTTTCTCCCCGCTGATCGTGACGGCGTTGTTGCCCGAAAGGGTGACCTCGATGTCCCCAGGGCCCATGCCCGGTGCCTCCGCGTTTATGCGGATCTGCTTCTCCTCGTCGATCACGTCCACGGTCGGCATGAACTCCTGGGTCCGCCACTCGAAGGGGCGCAGCCGCAGCATCGGCCACTCCTGGAAAAGGTCGTCCATCCACCTGTCCATCATCTCGCGCATGGCGGCCAGGCCCGACTGGCCCTGGGTCCGCCTCACCGGTACGCTCGCCTCTTTCTTTGCTACCTGTTCGGCCATGAAACACCTCCATACTTATCTGGTTGATTAATCAACGTAATGCACGGGAAAAAGCGTTTCAAGGCGCAGGCGCGGCTGAAGGGCGCCGGGGCGCGGATCGGCGGTGCGGCCGGTCCGCGAAAAGCCTGCGCCCGTAACGGTAAAAGCACAAATTCCTATTGACAATACTGGCGTTTTAGCCTAATGTAGAAGGTAAGGCGGTGTAGCTCAGACGGTTAGAGCATGCGGCTCATATCCGCAGTGTCCGGGGTTCAATTCCCTGCACCGCCATATTGCAAGGTAAGCTGTCCCGTTCCACTCGCCGAATTTTCAGGAGGTGTGGAGAATGACGAAAGCGGAGTTGATCGCCAGTGTTTCAGCGGAAGCGGGAATCAAGAAATCGGTGGCGGAAAAGGTGCTTAATTCCTTCATCACCAATATTGAAAAGGCGTTGAAGGGCGGGGACAAGGTCACGTTGACGGGCTTCGGCACCTTCCAGTGCGCCGAGAGGGCCTCAAGGACGGGCAGGAACCCCAAGACCGGCAAAGAGATCAGGATACCTGGATGCAGCGTCCCGAAATTCAAGCCGGGCAATAAGCTGAAGGAGGCCCTGAAATAGAAGCCGCGAGAACCAAGGGGACGCTCGCGCTCCCTTTGCTCATCATATTGACAGCCGCGCTCCTCTGGCCGTGCCAGGCGATGGCAGCCGAAAAAAGGGCGAAGCGGCAGGCCGCGAAGCCTGCCCATTCCGAGTCGGTCGCCGCCGTAATGGTGAACGACGCCAACCTCCACGACTCCCTGCGGTCGGCCGAGGACCAGATGAAGAAGGGAAGGACCGACGATGCCCTGAACATCCTCCTGGCCGTGCACGCCTACGCTACCGAGAGCCTGAAATTCCTGGTTTGCGCGAATGAGGCCTACGAGAAGGCCCGGAGCGACCCGGCGCTGGCCCAGGACCAGAAGGAGACGCTATACCTAAAACAGCAGCGTATAGGGAGTCTCGTCACCCGCTACAGCAAGGTGAGGGGTGAGGCCGCCTACGAGCTGGCCGTTGCCTACGCTAAGAAAGGGGACGCCGGCCAGGCGAGGAAATACCTCACGGAGGCGTGCCGGACATTGCCTTTCTCCCTCGACCCCGCCTCCCCCTGGATGAAGTCGAAGGACTTTTTCCTCAAGGTCTCCAATCTGGACGGCGAGTTCTAGGGCGAAAAGGCCGGTCGCGCGTTGCTGTTTTTCGGAAAGGCGCCCGGGCGTCCTTGAGGCGGCTTGGCCCTTCAGGCGTTGTCGCGCCGGAGCCGCTTCAGGGCAAGGCCGAAGGCGTATTCGTAGAGATGGAGGCCCTTGCTGACGGCTATTATAGAGCCATCTTCGACGCCTATCTCATGGCACATGTATTCCTTGAGCAACTGGATGGCCGCGAGGTTCGACGGGAAGCCCGCCCAGAGGTCCCAACTCCTGAAATATAGCACAAAGTGCAGGCGTTCTTCCGCGACGCGCGTGTCGATCAGGCGCAGGCAGGGAGGGTCGTCGAGGAGTATGTCCTGGGGCATGCCGACCTCCATGATCGCCTGGTTCGTGCCCCCTTTCTTGCTGCGATACATGTCGATCACCCGCTGTACCGGGTTGACCCCGAAGGCGTATTCCTTACCGTCTATCGAGACCTTCGGGTTGGTCAGCCGCTCCCCGTACGTATAGACCTCGTTCTCCCTCTTCCTGTCCGTCATCAGGTATTGCAGGTAGTCCTCGACGTACTCCATGCTCGTCGGCGCGGGTATGCCGAGCCCCGCAGGTATGTCGGGTATCAGCGGCCTTGCCCCCGGGTGGGCTATGCGGACCATGATAAGGTCGAACTCCCGCCTCCTCACCCCTTCGAAAGAGCCCCTCTCCACCTCGTACTCGTGGACGCCCCCCTCCTCGAAAATCCTGTATATGCACTGAAACCAGGCATCGGGCAGGTCCCGCGCCTCTATCACAACCGGCTCCATCATAACCGAAAGCCCCCGTCCGTGTTCTGAAAATTCCTTAGAAACTATATACCGATCGTTTGGGAAAGTCCAAGGCGCATTCTTGCCGGTGCGGTTGTAATCACCCGCCGAAAATAGTATGCTAAGGCAAATCTAACGCGGAAGGGACCATGTTCGTAAAACAGATGGAGGTGGGAAATTTTTCGGTTTTCGCGTATCTGGTAGGCTCGGAAGAAACGGGGGAGGCCCTCGTCATCGATCCGGCCGCCGACCAGGACCGGATCCTGCGCGAAGCCGATAAGAAGAAGCTGCGGATAAAGTACATCGTCAACACCCATTGCCACATCGACCACATCATGGGCAACAAGAGGATGAAGGAGCTGACGGGCGCCAAGATCGTCATCCACGAGGCTGAAGCTGCCTATCTCACGCACCAGTCCCGCCAGATGATGAGCATGTTCGGGGCGGAGCAGTCTCCGCCGGCGGACGAAACGGTCAGGGAAAACGACCTGATCACCGTGGGGAAGGTCTCGCTCAGGGTCATCCACACGCCGGGCCATTCGCCGGGGGGCATCTGCCTGCACACGGACGGCCTCGTCTTTACGGGCGACACGCTTTTCGTCGGGGGCGTGGGGCGCACGGACCTGGACGACGGCTCCTGGCAGACCCTCGTCAACTCCATCCGCAACAAGCTCTTCATCCTGCCCGACTCGACAGTGGTCCTTCCAGGACACAATTATGGAGAATACCCAAAAAGCACCATCGGAATGGAAAAGGCCAACAACCCGTACGTCGGCACGCGCGGTTAGCCCCGGCTTTCTGCTCGCCCTCTTCTCGCTTCTCTTCCTTTTTTCCTGCCAGACGGGCCAGCTAGGCAGGGAGGGTGCGCCGGGCGCCAGGGGGGTAAAGAAAGAGCCGGTCATCGCCCTCGTACTGGGCGGGGGCGCGGCGAAAGGCTTCGCCCACGTCGGCGTGATCCGCGTCCTGGAGCAGGAAAAGATTCCGATCGGCATGATCGTCGGGACGAGCGTCGGCAGCCTCATCGGCGGGCTTTACGCTGCGAACCCCGACAGCTTCCAGCTCGAATGGACCGCCTTCAAGATCGACCGGAGCGACATACTCGATTTCTCCATCGCCTATTCGAAGATGGGGCCGGTGCAGGGCAGCCGGCTTGAGAGCTTCGTCGAGCAGAACGCCAAGGTAAAGCGGGTGGAAGATACGAAGATACCCTTCATACCCGTCGCCACGGACCTGAACACGGGCGAGACCCTGACGCTCGAAAAGGGCTCCCTCGCCAAGGCCATACACGCCTCCGCCGCCATCCCGGGCATCTTCGTGCCGGTCTCTTTCGGCAACAGGACACTCGTCGACGGCGGCGTCACGGACAACTGCGCCTGCGACATCGCAAGGGCGAGGGGCGCGGACATCGTGATCGCCGTCAGCCTTCAGAAGAACATCAAGAACTACAAGATCGACTCCCTCATCGACATCATCGCCCAGTCGATCGACATCATGATGCGCGAGTCGGGCAAGGTGAAGCTGGGGCAGGCCGACGTGCTGATAGAGCCGGACACGAAAGGCATATCGACGTTCGACTTCAGCCGCAAGAAGGAGTTGATGGACGAGGGCATCAAAGCCGCGAAGCAGGCGGTGCCGCGCATAAGGGAGCTGATGGAGCGCAAGCGATAGCGCCCCCGGGACGCCCTAGCCCCGGCTGCCTCCCGGCAGCCACAGGTAGTAGAAGCCCGGCTCCAGCGGAGGCAGGATGTCGGGCAGGTTGATATCGACGAGCGGCGGGAACGGGCTGCTTCCAGCCGCGCCGGCTGCGGTGTTGTACAGCGTATCGTCCGGGTATTTTTCGCGCCTGTAAACGACCACCCGCGCGTCCTCCGGCAGGCCGGCAAGCTTCCGGGCCTCCTTGACGCCGTCCTGGACGTAGCCGATTGAATCAACAAGTCCAAGCCGCAGGGCCTCGTCCGCCGTGTAGATGCGGGCGGTAGCGATCTTTTTCAGGTTTTCCCGTCCTATCTTCCGGTTCCGGCCCACGAGGTCGATGAACTTCCTGCCCATCTCATCGGTGATGTCCTCGAATATCTTCCGCTCTTCGGGCGTGGCGGGCCGGAAGGGGGAGCCTATGTCCTTCTCGCTGCCCGACTTGCTCACGTCAACGGCTATGCCAAGCTTATCCATGAGGCCCGACACCTGCGGCCTAACCAGGATAACGCCGATCGACCCGGTGATGGTGGTAGGGTGCGCGACGATGCGGTCCGCTGCGAGGGACACGTAATAGCCCCCAGAGGCCGCGACGTCCATGAAGAGGGCGACGACCTTCGCGCCGGTCTTCTCCTTGAAGTCGACGATCTCCTTATAGATCATGTCGCTCGCCGTCATGGACCCGCCGGGCGAGTTGACCTCGAAGACGACCGCCTTTACATCTCCGCTTTCCCGCGCGAGCCGGAGCCTGGAAGCAACCTCCTCGACGGCGCTCGGCCTGCTCCCTGCGAGCCTGCCCCCAGGCTTGTCCGAAATAAACCCGGTCACCGGGATGACGAGCACCTTCTGTCTCCCCTTGCCCTCTATTGTATACTCCTTGAGGGCCTCTCCCGAAGGCCCCCCGAGCTGTACCTTCAGCCTGAAGCAGGAGGCGGAGAGAAAGGCGACGGCGAGGAGCAGGATGGCGAACGCGAGAGTCTTGGTTTTCATAGGATTCCTTTCCGGCCGGAAGGGCCTACTCCATTGTCGCCTGTTGTGACTATGCTGTCAAGCAAAATAGCGCGGTCAAAGCGTCCCGTGATTATCGACCTGGCGCGAGTCCAAGCCTGGAGGAGTCCGACAGTTTTTAGATGTCTCCCGATGTCGTGATAACTGTGCGCCTTTGTATTGCCTCCTTCCTTTTACCCTGCCGCCGTGGTAAAAATAGACGTGGCCGGGAAGATCGAGACTACCAGGATAATCGGCGCAGGGGCAGTCGGGGGCGCAATGGCGGCCATGCTCCACGACGCGGGCGAGGCTGTCTCTCTGCTGGCGGCCGGTCCGCGGCGGGAGCGCCTTCTGGCGGAAGAGCTCACGGTCAACGGAAGACCTTACGCCATGCCCATTATCGACACGGATGGGCCTGGAGGCCCGGCCGACTTCATAATAGTCGCAGTGAAGCACCACGACCTCGACGCGGCGATACGCCAGATGGCCCGCAGCGTCGGACCGGAGACGATCGTCATGTCCCTCATGAACGGGGTGGACAGCGAGGAGCGTATAGGAAGGGTCTACGGCGAGGAGCGCGTCCTGCCCGCAGTCATCGTCGGCATCGACGCGCTTAGGGAGGGCAACCGCATCACCTATTCCAATAAAGGAAAGATATTTTTCGGAGATCCAGCGGGCGGCGAGACGGAACGGACCGGCCGCGTCCGCGCGCTCTTCGACCGCGCCGCTATCCCCTACGAGATACCTGCCGATATAAGGCGCACGATCTGGTGGAAGTTTATGATAAACGTCGGCATCAACCAGGCATCGGCAGCCCTGCTTGCGCCTTACGGCGTCTTTCAGCGGCCTGGCGAGGCGAGGTCGCTCATGGAGTCGGCCATGCGCGAGGCCATAGCGATTGCCGGGAAAATGGGCGTATCGATCACGAGTGCGGACCTTGCCGATTGGGACAGGGTGCTCGCGGGCCTACGGCCGGAAGGCAAGACATCGATGCTCCAGGACGTCGAGGCGCGCAGGAAGACGGAGGTGGAGATGCTCGCAGGCAAGGTGATGGAGCTGGGCAGGCGCTTCGGCGTCCCGACCCCTGTCAATGAAAGGCTCTTCGACATTATCACAAAGATCGAGGCGTCATACGCCTAGGAAAGAAGGTGGCCCCCCACGGCCTGAAGGCGTTATTTCCCCCGCGTCTTCTCGACCGTGCAATCCAGCCCGCCCCGGAAGAGCCTCACCCGCACCTGCTCCCCGGCGGCCACCTGGGCCGCCTCCCTCACGACTGCGGACGTGTCCGCCCGCATCGTGATGCTGTACCCCCTTTTCAGGATATTGTCGGGGTTGAGGTCCGTGAGGCGCTGGCTGCACGATTGGAGGCGCACCCTTTTTTCGCCGAACAGGGTCGAAAAGGCGTTCTGCAGGTTGTTCGAAAGCTCGTCGAGGTACATCTTGTGGCGTATGAGGAGCGCCCTTTGCTCCTTGAGGGCCGATGCGTCCCTCGCAAGGACGAGCCTTGCCCCCTCCAGCCGTTTGAGCATAAGGCCCACGAGCCGCTCGCGCACGCCGGCGAGCATGTCGGCCAGCTCCCCCTTGTGCCGCACGACCATGTCCGCTGCCGCCGTCGGCGTCGGCGCCCTGACATCGGCGACGAAATCGGCTATCGTGAAATCGATCTCGTGGCCTACCCCGGAGACGATGGGTATGCGGGAGGCGCATATGGCCCTCGCCACCGCCTCCTCGTTGAAGCAGGCGAGGTCCTCCAGGGAGCCGCCGCCCCGCCCAAGGATGATGACATCGACGTCCCCTTCACTGTTGAAGTGCTCGATGCCCGCGACGACCTCCTGGCACGCCTGGTCTCCCTGCACCCTCACCGGGTAGATGCGCACCGCCATATTCTCGAACTTGCCGTAAATGATCTTGAGCATGTCCGTTATTGCCGCGCCGGCGGGCGATGTGACGATGCCGACCCTCCGCGGCAGGAAGGGAAGGGGCCGCTTGCGGGCCGCCTCGAAAAGGCCCTCCTTGAAGAGCTTTTCCTTGAGCAACTCGAACTTGATCTGGAGGAGGCCGAGGCCCCGCACCTCTATCTGGTCCGCGATGAGCCTGTACTCGCCCCTCTTCTCGTATACGTCGATCCGCCCCTTGCAGATGACGGCCGTGCCGTCTTTGATGAGGTCGCTGCGGCATTTCCCCTGGTAGTTGAACATGACGGCCTTGATGCTCGACGCGTCGTCCTTGAGGGTAAAATAGAGGTGGCCCGACGGGTAGACCTTGAAGTTGGAGACCTCGCCCTCGACGATCACGTCACGGAAGCTGCGGGAGATGCAGTCGCGGATGCGCGACGTGAGCTGCGAGACCGTCAGTACGTCGATCGGCCATTCGATGGGGTATCGCATCTACTTCTTGAAATACTCGGAGACGATCTTCATGGCGCAGAATTCGCCGCACATGCTGCACACGTCTCCGTGAAGGCTCCTCTCCTTCCTGAAATCGACGATCTTCTGCGGGTCTATGGCAGTCTTTATCTGGCCTTCCCAGTCGAGGGCCTTGCGGTACTGCGACATCTGCCGGTCCCTGGCCCAGGCGCCGACCCTGCCCCGCGCGAGGTCCGCAGCGTGGGCCGCGATCCGCGCGACGATGACCCCTTCCCTCACGTCCGCTATGGTGGGCAGGCCGAGGTGCTCGGAGGGGGTTACGTAGCAGATGAAGTCCGCCCCGTAGTAACCCGCCAGGGCGCCGCCTATGGCGGACGTTATATGGTCGTACCCGGGCGCCACGTCCGTGACGATGGGGCCGAGCACGTAAAAAGGCGCACCCTTGCACAGCTTCTTTTCGATGAGGACGTTCGCCTCGATCTGGTCGAGGGGCACGTGGCCCGGGCCTTCGATCATCACCTGGACGCCCTCTTTTTGCGCCTCTTCGCACAGCTCGCCCAGGAGCAGAAGCTCCTGCACCTGCGTCCTGTCGGTGGCGTCCGCCAGGCAGCCCGGCCGCAGGCCGTCCCCGAGACTTAAGGCCATGTCATATTTTTTTGCGATGGAGACGAGGCGGTCGAACCGCTCGTATAAGGGGTTTTCTTTCTCGTTGACGATCATCCATTCCGTAAGGAATGCGCCGCCCCTGCTGACGATGTCCGTGATCCTCCCCTGCTTCCTGAGCCTCTCCAGGACGCTCCTCGTGACGCCTGCATGGACGGTGATGAAATCGACGCCGTCCTCCCCGTGCTTCTCGATGACCTCGAAGAGGTCGCCCGGCTCCATGCGCGTGATGCTCTTCCTTTTTGCTATCGCTTCTACAGCCGCCTGGTAGATGGGGACGGTCCCTATGGGCACGCGGGCGTGGGACATGACGATCTTCCGTATCTCGTCGAGCTTCCCGCCCGTGGACAGGTCCATGATCGTATCGGCCCCAGCGTCCTCGGCGGCGCGCAGCTTCGCGATCTCCTCCTCGATGTCCACCCTTTCGGGGGAGGTGCCTATGTTGGCGTTGACCTTTATCGAAAGCCCTTCCCCTACCCCCATGGGCGTCGAATTCCGGCGCCTGTTGTTGAGAAGGACGATCGCCTTGCCGGAGGCAACGAGGTCGCGCAGGGCCGCGGCCTCCATGCCTTCCCTGCCCGCGACGTCCTTCACGGCGTCGGTGATCTTTCCCTTGCGGGCCTCGACCAGTTGATTACTCATCGTATCATCTCCATTTTCTTAAGCAGCTCCTCCGGGTCCCGCGCAAAGAGCCTGATGATCGGCTCCTTGCCGACATCCCCATGATCGTAGACGATGTCGGGCGGCCCGTCTGCCTGCGCAAGGGCCGCTTCCACAAGAAAATCGAGGCTCCTGCCCTCTTTTTCCTTCACGCCTTGCGGTTCGTTCCTGCGGTCCCAGAAGAGCGCCGACAACCCCCGCTCCCGCGCCCTCGCCAGGACGGCCTCTCCGTACTTTATCGCGACCGCCGCACGCTGATACGGATAACGCCGCATGTAAGTCAGGCAGAGACGGGCCACGTGGGATGATGCTCCGAACTCGGGCGCCCCTTTGAAGCAAATCTTTCCGCCGAGCGTCCCTATCCTGCCGGGGAAGGCGGCTACATCGGCCGTTGTCTGCGCCCCCCGCAGGGCGTAGCCCATGTTCATCTGGACCGCCGGCACCATATCGGCCACGCCGAGCTCCTCAAGGCGCACCGCAGCCTCTCCCATCGCCTGGAGGACGGCCCATCTATCCGCGTCCACGGCGGCGACGCAGCCGGGGTCCACGTAGTAATACGCGCCCTCGCCAGGCCGGTGGGCCTCGCAGAAGAGCCTGTCGAGACGCCGCTCCGTCTCGAGGAACGCCTCTTTCACGGGGTAGCCGAGGGCCATGTGGCCGAGGAGGGCCGCAGAGAAGAGGCAGCCCGTCCCGTGGACCGTCTTATCGACCCTTTTCCTCCCGTACGTCGTCGCGCCGACGCCGTCGAAAAGAAGGTCTACAGGCGCCCCTGCGATATGGCCGCCTTTCACGACCGTCTGCCTCGCCCCTTTCGCGCAAAGGGCGCGGGCCGCCTTTTCCATCGCCGCGATATCCCCGATCCTGCCGCCCGTAAGGGCTTCGGCTTCGTCGATGTTGGGCGTAAGCGAAGGTCCGAGCGGCAAGAGCAGGCCCGCGAGGGCGGCCTCCCCCGCCTCTGTCGTCAGTCTGACGCCGTTCTTTGCGGCAAGAACGGGGTCGAGGACGAAGGGGACGCCTCCCAGGGAGGCGAGAAAAGCGGCCGCCTTTTCTACGTGGGGAGCATCGGGAAGGACCCCCACCTTGACGCCTGAAAGGGGAAAGGCGTCTTTGGCCGTCTCCAGCATCTCCGAGAATACCCCCATCGGCACCGGCTTTACGCGGCTTGTCCCCTTCGGCCCCTGCACCACGTAGGCCGTCGGGACGGAAAGGCCGTGCAGGCCAAGGGACGCGAAGACCTCCAGGTCTTTCGTGATGCCCGCCCCATGAGAAAGGTCATGTCCAGCGATGGTAAGCACGTACTTCATCGGTCATCTCCGCGGCCGTATTCTTCCGGTCGCCCCCGTCGTCTCTGCAGGTTTTTTGGCCGTGGGCGATGGCTTTAATATATCACGTTGCCGGCCTCACATACAGATGAAATTCACCCTCGGGCGGCCCCGGGGGACCGGAAAGACGGGTGGGCCGGACTTCGCAAGAAAACGGTCTTCTACGAGCGGATCATGACGAGGAGCATCTTAAAAGCGTCGAGCGCCTTCACCGCGTGCTGCCTCTGGGCAGGCATGACGATCATCTCGCCCGCGTCCAGGACGTGCTTCGTGTCCTCGATGGCGATCTCGGCGCGCCCCTCGACCACGTATACGAAGGCATCGAAAGGGGCGCTGTGGGGGCTGAGGCCCTGCCCCCTGTCGAAGGCGAACAGGGTGATCGTGCCCGCCTGCTTGCCGATGATCTCCCTGCTCACTATTGAGTCCTTCTGGTAATCCACAAGGCCGGCCAATCTTTCCCGCACATCCGTCTCGCCTGCCTTCATGACGGCCCCCCTTTAGAAATAATCAAACACGCATAGATTATCATATATTAACCACGGAGAAGCGGCCGCGCAACGCCGGACAGGTGGGATATAGGCCGCAAATACGCGGAGTTTTGGAGTTTTTCCTTGACTCCCCGTGTTTTATCTGGTATTGTGAGGCCATGAATCAACAAGAAGTGAAAGACATCTATTCGAAGTATTCCACATTCTACGACCGGATATTTTCACCTTTTTTTTTTCCAAGGATAAGACTCGGCATCGATAGATCGACGATCAGCGAGGGCGACCGGGTGATCGAGGTGGGCATAGGGACGGGCATCTCCCTGGGCCTGTACCCGAGCGGCTGCGAGGTC
>Ga0326727_10024967_pt1 | contig 11253 bp, 9 predicted proteins | sample MB2enrmetagenome_FD_207643 | JGI IMG/M metagenome (GOLD analysis project Ga0326727, IMG submission 207643) | Lab enriched peat soil microbial communities from McLean, Ithaca, NY, United States - MB29MY | ecosystem: Environmental > Terrestrial > Soil > Wetlands > Peat | place: USA: New York... | reverse complement strand
CCCGGCCAGGGATGGGGATAAGTGCCGATGCTGCCAGGGTGAGTCACCTTATACCGAGGTTACGAGCTATCATAAGACATATGAATGCGATCAACCGGACGGCCATGACCGGAGTGATTCTGGCCGGAGGGAAAAATACGCGAATGGGCTTGAACAAGGCCTTCCTGAAAATTGACGGTGAGCGGCTCATCGATCGGATCGTAAGGATATTCAGAGAACTTTTTCCCGAAATTCTCCTGATCACCAATGAACCGTTGGCCCATCTCGATTTGGATGTGAAAATCGCCTCGGATATCTTTCCCGGGAAAGGCCCGCTTGGTGGGATCTATACAGGCCTTTTTTATGCGACCTATTCCAATGTCTTCGTGTCTGCATGTGATCTGCCATTCCTCAATCCCGCTTTTATCCAGGACATGACAGGCCGCATGGAAGGATACGACATCGTCGTCCCCAGGACAGATGCCGGTTATTACCCCCTGCATGCCATTTACAGTAAGCGCTGCATGCCTCCCATTCGCCGCCTGATCGAGAAAGATTCATTGAAAGTCATAAGTTTCTACAAAGGCATGCGCACTTTGATTCTGGGGCCGGAAGTTATTCTACCCTTCTATTCGCATGGAAACATGTTTCACAACATCAACACAAAGCGGGATGTTGAGGGCGCCCCCTTTAGTCTGGTGGTTTAGGTTTCTCTATCTTTTATGATTTGGGAATGCCCTTGAAGTCAATAAGTATCAACGCCCCTATAGCGTTTATTACAGATAGTAACGGATGGATGTTATTCATGGAGTACTTCATTTGTTTGTAGTTTGAGCTAGCTATTTTCTACGCGGCGTTGATTAAAAAAATTTAACCTCATTGGCTTCGACTGTAACTTCCAGTAATCGTTACTATTCTATTACCCTTTATTTGAAAACTCGCAGGTGAGGCTGAATCTATAATCTGATATAAGTTTAGAGATGGCTAAAATGACGGTTTATCTTTAGGAAAGGAAGAACCAAAAGAAATCTGCTCTTCCCTTCTTATTTTCATGTCATGCACCAGTCATAGACGCATGCAAACAACGCCTTTGGCTCCAATCACTAAAAACCGGCGATATGTGCCGCTTACTGTTTCCAGTAGTTGTCCGCTGCTTCATGTTCCCTTCGCATGTCGTCTTCTATCTCAATACGGAATGCTTCAAATTGATGGTCATCCATATTTTCAGGGATAGCATAAATCTTGCCAAACCTGAAAAGAATCCCACTGAACGGTTTGGGAATCATGAAGCGGTCCCAGCTGTTTGCTGACCATGCGTTTTCATAAGAGAGGATACCCGGACAGATCACCGCGCCGGCATCCCGGGCTATCCGGATAAGACCCGGTTTGATGATCTGCGGAGGACCGGTAGGGCCGTCAACAATGTGACCGCCGATGCGATGTTCCTTAAGGCCCTGAACCATGGCCTGACTTGCTTCCCTGCCACCCTTGGAGCGTGATCCCCTCACCGGCATCCATCCTATGCGCTGGACAACCTTGGAGATGAAGTCGCCATCACGGCTCCGGCTGATTATGATGCAGGGGGACCAGGCGAAAATCGTCGGCAGAGAGAAGCCGCCGAAAAATCTTTGATGCCACCCATAGAGGAGGACCCGCCCGCCGTTTTCCAGATGCTTCTGGACCTTCTGTTCACCCTCAAATTGCACACGAAGGGTTTTTACGTAGAGATTAAACAGATGGTAAACGACAGGTGGAAGAAAATTGTTCAGTACGAAATATTTTATTTCTTTTGTCACGGGCATGGGTGCATTCCCCTATGTATGACATTAAATTATTATCATTTTATCACTACCACATGAAATTTTGATATTCCAACAAAATTGATGTTTGGAAAACTGGAGGAAGAGGTTATTTAGTGACCCGCTTATCCCTCAGTGCATGGTAAGAAGGATGTCGCTGATTGCTGGTAGTAGTAATAAACAAAAGGGGGTAGGGAAAGACCCTACCCCTCTTTAGAGCAACATTGGGAGTTGGTTACGGAGTAATTCCGCCGTTGGCATCGACGGTGTAGGTGGTATCGCTGGGTCCGGCCGCCTATTGGGACTGCATGCCGAGACTACCGATCGTTCCAGCGTTGACCGTTGAAACAAAACGATGAAGGGGGCGAGACAGGTAATTTTACCAAACAGTCCGTCATTTTCACGGTACATGGCCGCTTTGTTTACTTTCCCCGGGCGGGTTTTATTTTCTGGCAGATGTAGTCGATTGTTTCAAAGTCGGCATGGTTTGAGGAACTTGAACTGCGGGAAACCGATCATCCTCATCACGTTCTTTGATGTAAATGATTATAGTCGAAAGTATTATCGAGATCATGGGGTATATTTTATCGAGCATGCGGAAGACGGCTTCAAAGCCGTTTCCCTCCTTATCCAATATGCACGATTTCAAAGGAAATTTTGTCTTCAGCAGCAGATAATGTAAGATCGTTTCTAATCAGAGTGTCTCTGATATAAATGCTTATATTGGAGATGCCTTTGTGTCAGTAATGTTCGCATTTGACAAATTTCTTTACCTTACATTTTTTAGGTGCAAGTGTTTAATCGACTTTCAAGCGGGAATGTTTCTTCAATTGTAAGAAGTACTTCCGGAGCCTTGCAATTTACACTCTTGGGAAAAATTACAACATTTCAGTTGGTAATCAATATGATTAGCTCGTTTCAAAAGAACATATCCAACAATTAATCCTTGATCTAATAAGGATGGTTCATGACTTTCTATAGCTATTGGTGCCGGTGCTTTTTCCGCCACTCATGATACCGGTAAATTCGGCTGAATGCGACTACTGCTCTTTCCACCGTCTCAAAAAACGGCAATCCGGAGCGACGGAAATTCGCGCTTATGGAGGGATCGAAGCCTGGTACATTGACCATCAGGAAAGGTTTCCCCGACTTTTGTTGAAGGTCGATCACTGATTCCGTGTATCTCAGGTTCGTCTCAGGGGTGAATCCCACTCCGATGATCAGCAGCGCATCCACCGATGGATCTTCTGCAACGACCCGAACAGTCTGAGTGTAGATATCTATGTCGATGGATGCAGTCATTCCCACATCGATCGGGTTTTGCAAACTTGTTCCCGTGGGTGGGACAAAATGGGACAAAGCACTTCGAGTCGCCTCGGAAAGTCGGGCAAGTTTCAAGCCATTGAACCCACATGCCTCAGCGGCGGATACCGCAAGGCCGCCCGGACCAGATATCACTGCGACCCTATCACCAGCCACTTCCTTCAGCAGAGAGAATGCCATCAGGGTATCGGCGAAGGCTTCAAATCCAGAAACAGTCACTGCACCACCCTGACGTGCCATATCCTGCCAAACTTTTTCGGAGCCTGCGAGGGCTCCGGTGTGGGAGGCGGCCGCTTTTGCCCCTTCCGGGGTGAGACCAACTTTCCAGATGATGACGGGTTTTTGTAGAGAAGTGCTTTTCAGGGTCTCGACAAAGCCTGGGCCATTTTTGATGCCTTCCATGTACATTCCGACCACACGGGTATCTTCGTCTTCTTTCAGATAACCCAGAAAATCTGCCATGGTGAGATCGCATTCGTTGCCAAGGCTGACCATCTTGCTGAAGCGCAGGCATCGATCGTCGGCAATAAATGCCAGAATATTCGCCAGGGATCCGCTGTGGGAAAGAATCGCTATTGACCCGTGTTCCCGCGAAATCTGCGGAAAAAAAGACAGGCCGGTTTTCGGGCAATATAGCCCCATGGCATTCGGTCCAATAAGGCGGACCCCGGCATTTCTTGCAACCCTGACAATTTCCGCTTCAAGGTTTAATCCTTTCTCTGTGCCGCTTTCCCCATAGCCTGCGGTGAATAGCACGGCGCCTTTTACGCCTTTTGCGGCACACTCTTGGATGACGGACAGGGTATCAGACTGGGGAGTGAGAATGATGGCCAGGTCCACCGGCCCTGGAACCGAAGAGAGGCTGGGATATGCCGGCAATCCGTCGATTTCAGAGGCGAGAGGGTTGATGGGATAGATAGTGCCCGGGAAGCCTTGATCAATCAGGGCCGTGAGGAACAGTCGGCCCGTTTTGATGCCGCGGGGAACCCCGATCACAGCGATCGAACGGGGGTGGAAGAGATCGTGAATCCGTATGCTCGTGTCACTGAGCCTTTTCATGACTGGCCTCGAAATTTTATCAGGGTGATAGTATACGGGAAAGAATACATGATCTTAGAGGCGAGTCAAGGAATAGTAGGATGGATGCAACTGGCTTTTTTCGGCAGGCATATTCCGCCTGTGGCATTCGTGTCGCATCGCCGTTAATGTCAGTCATCGGGGAAAGGCCATGCATGCGCCGGTCCTTCGAGAGTGTTTGCATGTGTTCCTCTGCAACCATTGATTTTTATTTACAACGGTTTTAAGGACTCGCAGGCGAAGCTGATTATTTTGCATGCAACACGGTTTGAGAAAATCTAGCTGTAGGAAGCTGAGAAATATCCTCCTGTCATGTTGATTTTTCAAATTGCTTCGCCCATACCATGTTTCAATCCGCAATAAACAAAAAATGCAGAATTATGACTGAACATGTGGTACAAGCATCAGGGGCGGATCACTCTCACCGAGAGTATATTCAATAAAACGAGAAAACTCTGGGATCGCTCTAGGATCATTCGGAACCATTTTTAATTTCTTCATTGTCGGAATTAAGCATCCTTCTTTAAATCTTTTACTTTGTCGGTTTTTTCCCATGTGAAATCGGATCCGGATCTCCCAAAGTGACCATAAGCAGCAGTTGCTCTGTAGATAGGCCTCCTCAAATTCAGCATCTCGATGATTCCACCGGGTGTGAGTTGAAAATGCTTTCTAATCAGTTTTTCAAGTTTCAGATGAGGAATTTTTAAAGTCCCAAAGCTGTTTATCATGATGGAGACTGGATCAGCCACCCCGATTACATAGGCCAACTGAATCAGCAACTTGTCCGCAAGACCCGCAGCGACAACGTTTTTTGCAATGTAACGGGCGGCATAGGTGGCCGAACGATCTACTTTTGTGGGATCTTTGCCCGAGAATGCTCCTCCCCCGTGGGGCACCATGCCGCCATATGTATCCACAATGATCTTCCTGCCTGTCATTCCGGTGTCAGACTGAGGGCCGCCAACTACAAATATTCCGGTGGCATTTACAAAATACTTGGTTTTATCATCTAAAAGTTCCCCTCCGATGACTGGTTTCACTACATTTTCTATGATCTCTTCTCTGGCTTTTTGGGTGATCTTCTTTTTGGTTCGGTCGAGTATTTCCTCGGTATGCTGGCAAGCTAGAATAACCGTGTCCACTCTCTTGGGGATACCGTCTTCATATTCCACCGTGACTTGTGATTTTCCGTCCGGACACAGATAGGGGATAATCTTTTTCTTTCTGACTTCTGTCAATCTGCTACAGAGTTTATGAGAGAGCATGATGGGCAGAGGCATAAGTTCTGGTGTCTCCCTGCAGGCGTAACCGATCATAAAGCCCTGGTCTCCAGCGCCTCCGATATCCACTCCCTGGGCAATATTCGGAGATTGCGAGCCAATAGCATTTAAAATCGCGCAGGCATCCGCACTAAATCCATATCTGGCATCGGTATATCCGATGTCTTTTATTAGTGGCCGTATCAGGTTGGGCAGGTCAACATAACCCTTGGAGGTTATCTCCCCTCCTACAATCACCAAACCGACGGTAACAAAAGTCTCACATGCGACCCTGGAAAGGGGATCTTGTTTGATCAAATTGTCTAATACGGCATCCGAGATCTGATCACACATTTTGTCCGGATGTCCTTCGGTCACAGACTCTGATGCAAAAAAGTATTTCTTTGCTGGCATTTTTTTCTCCTTATCTGAAATTTTTTTATTTAATTTAAAATTCTCTTCATTACATCTCTTTTTTACCAATAAAAAACCCGGGCCGAAGGACTCGGGTTAGAATATCACTCTTTTGTGTTCCCGGCGCTTTAGCTTTTGGTACAGCGGAGCAAGTTGCCATTAAATCACCGCGCGGCGGTAAATGAACATTATTGTGGATGAAAAGCAAGGAAAATCTAACAACGGGGAATATTTTTTTGATAAACAATTGGAAGGGCATACGTCCGTTAAAAATGCCGGATGCTTGACTTCAGGAGGAAAGCGATTCGCTGCTTCTAAAATCTTTTTATTTCCACTAATTTCCAGTTGATTTTCCCCGAACATCCCGTTTACGCTCGACACAAAATAGAAAAATCCTATGCAAAAGAAATTTTAACATGTACGGTTGTCAAAAAAGCCTTACAGGCAAAATGCGATTCTCGATCTGAAATCAAAGCATAAAAAATTATCAAAAACAGATAACCGCTCCAACCATGGCTTGTCCTGATAGTGAGAAATCTTGTATTAACTACTTCCTCTGATTCTATAAACTGGCGATCTCAAATCATGCATGACTTCAAAAATCAACAATCTCATAAGCATTATGTTATAATGGGGCACTGATCAAAACGATCGTGATGAATTAATATGCGAAAAGCCGAGAAGGAAATCAAAGACCCAGTGCTAATCAACGAGATCCTGGCAAATGCCCATGTTGGCCGCTTGGGAACTGTGGGGATGGACGGTTATCCCATTGTAAAACCGCTGAATTTCGTCCACAGCGGTCAATACGTCTATTTTCATAGTGCCGTAGAAGGGGAAAAGATCGATAATATTCTTCGGGATAACAGGGTATGTTTCGAAGTCGATGTGCCAATTCGATATGTAAAGGCCAAGGGTAATCAATGTAAAGCCTCTTACCATTATCGGAGCATCATAATCAAAGGAAGGGCTGAAATAATTGAGGATCACGAAGAAAAGCTTATGGCCTTAAAAGCCTTGATGGAAAAATATCAACCTGAGGGAGGATACGATAGTTTCCCGAAGGAAAAACTTGCAATTACAGCCATCGTGCGGATCGAAATCGGGACGCTGGCGGGGAAGGAAGACATTGCAGAACCATAGAGGAGGCAGTTTATGGACGTATATGAAGCAATAGCGAAAAGAAGGACGATTCGCAGTTTCACAGAACCCGCCACGGAAGAAGCCCTGAAAAGGATTATCATGGCCGGCACCATGGCGGCGTCACCACTGAATTTTCAAGCCTGGGCCACATGAATTTCGGCATTTCATTTTTTATCCATGCCATTAAAGGTTCTTCCGCTATAATTTCCCCAGCTTTGAGTATCGGACGGGGGATGACTCGGGGTTGTCTCGCCGAAAGGACGGCTGCATAGGGTGAAGTTGATTTTTTGAAAGCGAGAAGTGCTTCCTGAAAGCATTTATATGGCAGTTTCTTTCTTATAGTAGATTTCTGCTGATAATTATGGTCAAATAAGGCTAGTTTAACAGTAACATATATGGAGCCCCAGTCACGTTAATCCTACCTGATGAATTTGCTACGATAAAGATAAAGGAACTTACCCTTAACGTAAAGTAGGCAGATAGGAGGCATGCATGGCTAATTTCAGTGAGTATAGAAACTATGACGCGACGGGGCTTGCAGAGCTTGTGCGAAACCGCAATCTGACCCCGGGGGAGATCCTGGAGGACGCAGTCAGGCGTATAGAAGCACTCAACCCTGGCCTGAATGCTGTAATCTTGAAAATGTATGACCACGGCCGCAAGGCTATCCGAGACGGTCTTCCCGAGGGGCCATTCACGGGAGTGCCGTTTCTCATCAAAGATCTTATTGCCTCATTCAAGGGCGTCCCGTTAACGATGGGCAGCAAGGCGTACCGAAACTATGTCCCAGATTTTGACAGCGAGTTGATGAAGCGTTACAAAAAGAGTGGAGTCGTGATCCTGGGCAAGACTAACACCCCGGAATTCGGGCTTATGGGAGTCACGGAGCCCGAACTTCATGGTCCCACCCGAAACCCTTGGGACCGGGAACGCACGCCCGGGGGATCCAGTGGAGGATCTGCCGCCGCCGTTGCCAGTGGCATGGTGTCCATGGCTTCAGGGGGCGATGGTGGCGGGTCCATACGGATACCCTCGTCCTACTGCGGCTTGTTTGGGCTGAAACCATCGCGGGGAAGGAATCCCGCGGGTCCCGAATTCGGAGAGATTTGGCAGGGTGCGGCGGTGGAACATGTACTGACACGCTCCGTGCGCGACTGCGCCGCCATGCTTGACGCTGTGTGCGGACATGCACCGGGTGAGCCCTACTTCCTCCCGCGACCGGAGAGACCTTTCCTAAGAGAACTTGAACAGGACCCCGGATCCCTCAGGGTCGGGTATACTACGGCCTCTCCCCTGAAGACTGACGTTCAGCAGGAATGCAAGGAGGCCGTCCGGCACACAGCAAGGCTTCTTGAAAACCTCGGACACTGTGTTGAAGAAGCGGAACCGGTCATAGATGGCATCCTCCTGGCCAAGAGCTACATGATGATGTACTTTGGCGAGATAAGCGCTGACATCATGCACCTGCGGAAGGTAATGGGCAGGAAGCCACAGCCCTCCGATGTGGAGGATACCACTTGGTCACTCAACCTGCTCGGTCGGGCTTATTCAGCCGGTGAATTCGTGTACAGCTTGCGGGAGTGGAACAAGGCAGCCCGGGCTATGGCTAGCTTTCATGAACGGTACGACCTCTATTTGACTCCTACCACGGCATATCCCCCGGCAAGGATCGGCGAACTCAAGGTGTCGGGCGTGGAGGAGTTCCTCATGAAAATCACGAACAAGTTTGGCCTCGGTAAAATGATGCGGCTTTCAGGCATTGTAGACAAGATTGCGGTCGATACCCTGTCGAGGACCCCCTTCACCCAGCTCGCCAACCTCACCGGGCAGCCTGCTATGTCGGTACCGCTTTACTGGACAAAGGATAACCTTCCCTGTGGTGTGCAGTTTATCGCGCCTCTGGGTGATGAAGCCACGTTGTTCAGACTCGCAGCCCAGCTGGAAAAGGCACAGCCCTGGTTCAACAGGATACCAGGCGAATGATACTCTTGGCTGGTCAACATCCTGTGTCGGTTTCAGGTCTTTAGGAAGGGCCTTTTCTAAAGAAGGCAATCATGAAGGTATTTGCGGAGAGCAGTATCGCGGGTGTGCGGCTGAAAAACCGAATTATACGATCCGCGACCCGTGAAGGGATGGGGGATGCAGAGGGGCGTCCATTGCCTGAACTTGCCGGTCTATATATGAAACTTGCCGGTGGTGGTGTTGGTGCCATCATTTACCGGTTATGTGAGCGTTCAGAAAAGAGGCAGGGCCTCAGCAAACACGGCCTTATTCGATGATGACAGGTACGTTGATGATTATCAGAGCCTTAACCGGGCCCTGAACGAACTGGGGGTTCCTGTATTCATACAACTGGCTCACGCTGGAGGCATGACGGCATCTGTCATCACAGGTGAAGAGGCCGTGTCCCCATCTCCCTTTTACAACAAGCTCCATATGAGTCATTCCCGGCAACTCGCAGAGTATGAAATTAAGAGTATCATCGTAGATTTTGTCCATGCGATTGAACGGGCAAAAAAAGCCGGATTCAATGGTGTTCAGCTCCACGCAGCGCATGGTTATCTTCTCTGCCAATTTCTCTCTTCATATGTGAACAAGCGACAAGACCAATGGGGTGGAAGTCTGGAGAACAGGTTCAGAATCATATCGGAAATCATAACGGGCGCGAGAAGAAAAGTGGGAACTTATCCCATTCTTGCCAAGATCAGCGCATACGATGGGGATGAAGGCGGGATGCGGTTGGAAGAATCCGTCCGGCTCGCAGGGCTTTTTCAGAGCGCCGGTTGCGATGCCTTGGAGGTATCGTGCGGTGGCATCGACGATGGGCTCAATGCCGTTCGGACCCCTTCCGTTCCGGCCGAGGCACTTGTGGAACTCATCCCCTGGTACCAGTCTTTGCCCGCCCCTGGAAAGGCAGAATTAAAGAAAGCAATCCCCATTCTGGTCAATATGCACACCCCCTTGCATAATTACAATATAGAGGCCGCAACAGAAATAAAAAAGCATGTGGATATACCGGTCATTGTAGTGGGAGGCATCAGAACTCTTGAGGATATCGAAGACATCATACGCGAACAAAAGGCGGATTACGTTGCCATGTGCCGTCCCCTGATTATAGAACCCAACTTGGTGGCTAAGTTCAAATTGGGAAAACGATGGAAGTCACGCTGTATCGACTGTGGGTATTGTTTGCCGGGAGTTGTTGGTGGACAACTCCGTTGCTACCACGGCAAACTGAAGAATCTCTCCCCGTAGATTTGCCCGTCCTGAAGAGGGCTCGGGCCGACAGTAATGCTCAGGCTCGGTATTGCTTCCTTCACGAAGCCTTGTTTTTCTTATTAAGGCCATCTATGCAATACTTCAATGTGTAATAATCAGAAAATGGCAGAATTCTAACCTGACATGTGGTAAAAATGCAATGAAGGGCAATCAAAATTTTTCTACCTTTGTCAGTAAGGTGAGATTGAATTAGTAAGGCATCCGGCAGAAAATGGGAATAAATCGACCCCTATCTTGTTTATTCATGGGGTATGGCATGGTGCTGGGAAGAGTATTTTTTGTTATACTTTGCTGTAAAAGGATATGATGTGTACGCTTTGAGTCTTCGTGTCGTGGACACGGAAACAGCGAAGGGTGTGAAGGTCTGCGGTGGTGGTGGCATATAAGTGATGCGTCAACCCGCTTCGCACCCAAAGACTGGGGTGGAACCTTTGAAGCGAGCATGTTGGACATTATTGAACAGTCATCGACCGGCCGCATTCTGAAGTATGATCCCGAGCTGAAAACAACTCGTATTGTCGCCAAAGGATTTAGTTTTGCCAACGGTGTGGCGCTAAGCCATGATGAGAACTCGCTTTTTGTCAGTGAAACAGGGAAATACTGTGTGGAAAATTTCTGTCAATGCAAGGGATTTGAATATTTCTGTCCCCGGCGACCAGGCCAAGGTGCTCTTTGACAATCTCCCGGGTTATCCCGACAATCTGATGCGGGGTCTTAACGGGGGAATATGGGTGGGCCTGGTGAAGCCGCGCAATCCCGACGTCGATAAAATGGCTGCCAAGCCGTTTCTCCGTAAAGTCACATTGCGTCTGCCGCGCTTGATGTTGCCGGTTCCTAAAGCCTATGGACATGTGTTTGCTTTTAAGGAAGATGGCAAGGTTGTCGCCGACCTACAGGATCCAAGTGGAGCCTACCCGGAAACAACCGGAGCGACAGAAACCAAAGATCGGCACTACATTCAGAGTCTGCACACCAAAGGA
>Ga0326727_10024966_pt1 | contig 11254 bp, 8 predicted proteins | sample MB2enrmetagenome_FD_207643 | JGI IMG/M metagenome (GOLD analysis project Ga0326727, IMG submission 207643) | Lab enriched peat soil microbial communities from McLean, Ithaca, NY, United States - MB29MY | ecosystem: Environmental > Terrestrial > Soil > Wetlands > Peat | place: USA: New York... | reverse complement strand
TCCCGTTCAAGAATGGAACAATCCTCGGAGTCGGAGTCAGCGTAGGCAACGACCAGTACATCGACTTGGAGAAGAAAGCAGCCGCAATATTAGCACGCGAATAAGCACTAACTACATGACTTTAGCGTGCAGGCTGAGGTCGTCGTCGCACACCACTAATACCACGCACACGAATTGAGTGAACTAGACAACGGTGCTTTCGCAATAACATCAGTTGCTATCTCGCTAGATGATTAGCGCAAGGATCATTTTGTCCAATACATGTTTCATAATCTTCAGTGCGTCTTCATCGACGTGCGCAGACCTGCCATGCTCTAGGCCATTGCGTTGTTCTCTGAGCCCTCCGTTCCCCCAGATACAGTCATATTCGGGGGTGGTAATTGTGACCGTCTGGGTCTTGGTTCTTACGAATGCATCGAATCGTTCGCGCAAATCAACGTTGTTTATTCGCGATGCACTCCTAAGGGATAACTCATTCAGTTCCGCAGGCGTCATCAAGCTTCCGTCAGGCTTTTTTACTGATGCGCTCAGCAATGCCGATTCAAGATCTTTGAGACCATCGGTCGAAAGAAATGTGGAAACTTTCTCATGAGAGACTAGAAACTCCAAGGAAATCCAATAATCGAGAAGTCGATCTGTCGGATCATTCTCCTGAGTGCCGAGTCGGAGCCATCTAACCGCAGCCGCCAATGACTTCATGCTATCTGACGCTCGCAGGGTTGCGTCGGAAACCTGGATGAGAGAAGATTGCTCTGCTTTGCCCAGATCCAACTCGCTCTCCGTGGTTGGCTCTCCTCTGAGCCAAGTTTTTGGAGGATCGGTGGACATATCTCGCAGAAAAGTCTCCGATCCGAGAGATAATTTGGAGAATGTGTTGTCCCTTAGCCAGTCGTAACTTTCGTAGTTTCCACTCTGCGTTGGATGGCCAAGTGTTGACAAAGTGGCGCTATAGCTGAGAGAATCCACTAGACGAGAGATGGTGTCGCGTCCATTGGCCCAAGCCTCAATAAAGCCCGGCGCTTTGACGATCAGCGATGCAATTGCAGTTCCTTCAGCCCATTTCCCTTTTTCAGCCATGACCTTGGTGTCATGCGAGGTTGGCTCAAGTCTGAAGAATCTCACATTGGAAATTGAGGCAGGCTTCTTGATTGCTAGACTATGAATCGGCACAGCCACAAAGAAATCGCGAAGGTTTTTGTTTAGAACCAGGCCGTGGATCGATCTCTCAGAGGCATCAATATCCGATTGTTGTTTGACGAGATAGTAGACGATCTCTTGTGGTGTGAAGTTCTCAAAGGCAGCTTTCGTAATCACGAGCTCTTGCAGGTATTGTGCAGCACTTCTGCAGTTGAGCACGTGAATCTTGGGTTCAATGGGGTATGATTCGATGACCACACCTGCGAATTCTCTCTTGTGTTCAATCTCTATGATTACGCGGTCGCGAAGGTTCACGTAGTAATATTCACTGAGACCGGCTACATCGAGAACTATGTTCGCCTCATGATATTGGGTATGTGCTTCCGTGATCTGCCTGATTTGGACGTCTTTTACATGTTTGGTCAGGTCAGTCGCGCCGATTGTCACAACTCGCGGCATTTGCTATCGTATCATGAACTCAGATAGTCTTCTTCTTCAATTTTCGTATGTACAGAAGACTCAGTGTGCGCATCATCTCAGACCGAAGAAATGCCCGTAAGATAACGGTTCAAATTACGACGGCCGCACCAATTGATACACCCCCCCAGAAAATGAAGTCCGAAGTGTAGGTCCCGGACCGTGCCGCAACTTATACGGCAGTTACAAGAATTTCCCATTTCATGCTTGTAGCTCGCAGATGTTTTCTCACTAACTGAATTTCCGCGAGTTTAGAGGTCGCGTCCTTTGCATCTTCAAAGAAGAGAACACATTGGACATTATCCTTTCGCATGTTCACGCCCATGAGTCCTACACTCTCCTTCGATTTCTTACCCGGTCGGCCCCATTCCTGAACTGCGTCACAATAGACTAGCAGGTAAGCAATCGGATCCTCCTCAATGGTCAGAGGCATGATTCCTGCTCGTACCAGATCATTCCAAATCTTCTTGTCATGTAGAGCCACACACTGCGCGGCTGTGGCCACATGACGAGGAGTCTTTTCGATGTTCACCCCAGAGATACAGTTGATCATATCGAGCGCCGCGAGCACACCGTGGTTCTTTTCAGCAGTTTCATATCGATCCATCAATATTTGTTCGAGCTGCTTGGCTTTGTTTTTCTTGTGCCCGCACTTTCTATAAGTGGTAGCGAGAAGTGCCAATATCTCCTTCCACTTTCGGAAATTGACACCGATCTCGAGACCTTCGTCCTCGCCGAGCCATTCAGCATGCTCAAGAGGTTCTAGAATATCGTGGAATATTGAAGCTAGGAGCCATGCCTCCTCTAGATGACCGAAGTCCTGAGAACGCATTAGATTCTTGAACTTGGCATTGTGACTGTCTATCATTACGAGCCCCAACAAGAAAACTTGGAACGGATGAATGAAATGATCTCTGTAATCTCCGTATTCGAGCCGATGTCTCTCTACTCTCTGAGCAAGCCCGATACGCTTGGCCTGACGTATTCCAAAGAGCGTTTCCATAATAATGGAAAGGAAATCTAAAACGAATTCGTATTCCGCTTTTAGCGGATCGCGGTATTTGCTAAAATCCTTGGATTCATAGTTCTCCGCGAAACGAATGAGCTCGTTTTTGAGTTTAACGTGATGCATTTCCTTGACGAGCGTCAGGAGAATTCTTGGTATGTGACGCTTAGATGCTCTTTCGTTTCGAAATGCCTGGACCACAATTCTTTGAAAGACCCACCCGTGACGGTCTAAGGGAACCGTTGAAGAAGAATGTAGGCGAGTTGCCAACGACGCTCAAAGCTTCACATATCCTTACGCCCACGAATGTATCGACCGACTTTTCCTCCTTGTAGGTTTATGATTTTGTGTTCGAGTGGATTCGCAGCGTGTTCTCTGACCATAAGTGACTCTTGACGGCTCCGTCAACGAGAGCAAGAGCCGCATTTGTAATTTGTACCCTCAGCCATGATCCTGATAATGCCTTGTATGCACTACATGTAAACCGGTTATGGCATGGAATACCTTACCAGTAGGCTTCAGCGGAAACTCCGTGCTGCTTCGCTTCTTCGCAAGCAGGCATAAGCATTTGTTGGTGCTCAGCTTCTGAAATTGCTAGTCACACGTAGGACGCCTGCGTTTTCAAGTCGAGTACGCGTTTAGCTCTTGGTTTTGTAGCTGCCGGCGTATGGTTCAAGTGTCGCGTACGCTGAGTCTTGCCATCTTCGATCAGCCACGCCGTTCGCCCAGCAGAGCAAGTCATGGTAGACTGCGGGGGAAGTGTATGCGTTGGGGAAGGCGGTTTGAAGATCCGGGCGGCTATCATAAACCATCATCAGAGCATACCAATAACCAAACGGCGCTAGCTGGTCGTAGGCACTGTCGTTCACCTGACGATTAACCACTCGCCAACCCCAATCCACCAGATTCCGATAATTGCCCTGTTTGACCTCGGGAAACGCTGCCTGAAGATCATACCTAAAGTCATACAAGGCAATCAGGTCACCTAACTCACCCGAACTCCCAACTACTGAGAAATTCGTGCACAGGCCGAAAAGCTGTCCGCGAGTTGGAGGCTGCCAGTTGTTGTACCAGTCAAAACGTTTCGTGAGATCCCATTTTCCGTCGTTATCATATCGTGAAAGGATTTTGGAATCCAGTATGAAGAAGTTTGGATCTTCTTTGAAGTGATCGTAGTGCCAATGCCAACCGCGTGCCCGCTCTTCGAGATCATAGCGTGGGAGTCTTTCCTTGAAGACTCTGCGGACAGCCTGTTCAGGGGTCCTAAACCGGTAGTGTCTCATTACGTATTTCTGAGGACCGATTTTCGGTTCGATTCCCGATGGGAATCTTGGATAATGGCCGCCGGAATCGCGGTCTGTGATTCCCGGATAGTACTTCCACGCCTTGTAACGGTAATCATCGTTCCAAGTGTAATACCGAAGCTTCTTCCGAATATCACGTTCGGTACTATTGTAATCCTTCTCAGTCACGCAGAACTCGAAATTATCAAACTGAATCAAGTTCACTCCACGAGCATCATCGGCGGCGATCGCTTCGAACAAAGTGGCGGTAACAGACGTGGGTTCAAGAAATTCATCTGCATCGTTTCGAAGAATCCAGTCTGGAGAGTACTTGTATGCTAGTTCGAGGCTCGTATCAAGAGCGTCGGACGCTTTCCAAGTATCCATTCTTACTACTATGTGTTCGAGAAGTCCTCGGTCCTTGTAGCTTAGCGCAATTTCTCTGCTCTTATCTTGGGAGCCGCTGTCGACGATTACGAAAAGAATTCCGTGTTCGTACAGATGATCGAGCACCTGAGTGAGAATGTCAGCTTCATTGTAGACACGCAGAGTCGCAATTACGCGCAGCATGAAGTCCATCTGCGCCTCGTATATTGTCGTGCTTCGTAAGAATGATTCTTCAGCAACATAAATCTCTTGTTGTTACGTTCCTTGGCATGGCCTGGTCTTGGAACCGTTTTGGTATATTCTAGGTTTTCGTGACCTAGCTGGGAATAATTCACAGCTGCAATCTGAGTTCAAATTGTGTTGCCAGCACCATTGATACCACACACAAATAGGCCAAGTCAAACTCCATTCCTACTAAAGCCATGATTCAATCTCTGTCCGTCCTACCAGCTTGTCCACACACGAACACTCCTTGTCATGAATATCAGAACCGCGTTTCTGGTTCTTTTCGCGAATCGTACGTACCCGACTCCTCGAAGTGTGACCTTCTGGTGGTACACCGTCATGGCTGGGTTGAAGTGGATCAAGGAGCTCAAGAGTCGAATACCTTTAGGCTACATGGCTAAACCCGAGCAAATAGGAGGAGGCACACCCCGCTCGCCTCACCGCTAGGAGATTATGTTACTGGACAGGTCTTGGTTATTGACGGCGGTGTAACTTCTAACACCACGATAAAGGCACTAGGCTAATAATTAGAACCCTCAAGGCCTTTCCGTAGACCAGCGAATCGCCAAATTAGAGGAGTGGCTTGCGAGAAATAGTCGCCTCACCGAGAAAATGGGAAATTTCTGATGAACGATCATTCAGAATCAATCGCAAGGGGAATGAGAACATCGAGATAATGAACGTCTAAGCTATTCTTGTAAATTAAGAGGATTCAAGATGACGGAGATTCTTGTAGTAGGCGGAGCGGGGTTCCTCGGTTCGCATTTGGTTCCACAGCTACTTGAGACGGGTTCGAATGTCACGGTTCAAGACGTTATACCTCGAGATCAAGCGGCCAAGTTAGGCGACTCGATTAATCTGATCGAATATAGGTCGAAGAATCTTGGTGATATTACCTCAAGGGATGTGAAAGGATTTGATCATGTGATATCGGTTTCGGCTCAAGCCGATGTTCCCTTGGCTACTTCAAGCCCTCGATGGACTTATGCACAGAACGTAGAAAGTTACATCGCTTTGTTGGAAGCAGTGAGGAATTCAAGTCAAACGGTCAAGCTTCTATTGATGTCGTCTGAAAATGTTTACGGTGCTGTTCCCGTTGAACATTTACCAATAACAGAAGTTGAATTACCATATCCAGCCAATTCCTATGGAGCATCAAAGGTTGCTATGGAGTCTCTAGCTTACGCCTATTCACATCAATTCGGAATGCCGATCTCAATCATTCGTAGTACGACAATGTTTGGTGAACGTAGCCGTCTGAAACAAGTTATTCCCATTTTCATTGAGAAAGCGTTAAAGAATGACTCCATAACGATAGAAGGTTCAGGCCAACAAAGCCGTGATTTCACTTACGTAAAGAACACGGTTCAGGGAATTATGAAGGCTTTGAGTTGGAGCGGCCGATGGGGGTTATGGAACATTGGCAGTGGACAAGAGGTAACAATAAAGGAATTGGCTGAGTTGATTATGCTATTAACTGGGTCGAAGAGTGAGATTGTCTTCGGTCCGTGGAGACCGGGGGAGGAAGGGCTTAGATTTTCAGTATCAATCGAAAAAGCCAAACGGGAGCTAGGCTACGCACCTGAAATATCACTTGGTGAAGGTTTAGAGAGAACTATATCATGGTTCCGAAGTTTGAAGAACAAGTAGCCACTGCCGCGTACGCCTTCATCTATTCAATTCAGCGGAATTCACGTATGGATCTGACGACGAACTCTTGATCCTTCTCATTCATATCATTGTACAACGGTAGTCGTAGGAGTCGATCGGCCGTCTCCTCCGCAACGGGGCACTTGTCAGATCCAAATCTTAATCCCATATTTGATAGATGGAGTGGCATGTAGTGGGACGCGGCGACTATGCTTCGTGACTTTAAATGTTGGATAAGGTTGTTGCGCTGTGACACGGTGGGCATAACCAAATAGAACATGTGATAGGATGGCTCACAAGTTTTGGGAACGTAAGGAAGTTTCACATCGTGTTCACTTGCCCAATCTTGAAGGTGAGAATAGTAATATTGCCAAATGGATCTTCTCCTCTCCTGTATCCGCTCGCTCGCTTCGAGCTGGGCATATAGGAATGCTGCCAAAATTTCTGCTAACATGTAACTTGATCCAACATCTACCCAACCATACTTTTCAATTTCTCCTCTTAGGAAACGTCGTCTATCCGTGCCTTTTTCGCTAACAATTTCTGAACGTTCAACGTATTCAGTATCGTTGATGAATAGCGCTCCTCCCGCACCGCAATGGATATTCTTTGCTTCGTGAAAACTTTGGGTGCCGAGACAACCGAACGTGCCCAAATGTTGGCCTCTGTACTTGGCAAATAGGCCTTGTGCGTTATCTTCAACCACGCTGATTCCATGTCTTTGTGCAATCTCCAAAATTGTGTCCATCTCGCAACTGACGCCAGCGTAGTGTACGGGGACGATTGCTTTGGTTCGAGGCGAGATGAGATGTTCCAATTCACGCTCATCAACGTTTAGCGTGTCGGCTCGTATGTCGCAAAAGACTGGACGACCTCCTCGCAGTACGAATGCATTGGCGGTTGAGACGAATGTGAAAGAGGGCAGAATGACTTCATCGCCAGGACCTATGTTCAGCAGTATGGCGACCATTTCTAACGCATCAGTACAAGAGCTCGTCAGGAGAGCCTTACGAACTCCTGTCGCCTTTTCTAGATAAGTCTCGCATTTCTTGGTATAGAAGCCGCCTCCCGAAGTAATACCTCGTCTCATACAATCCATCATGTAGCTGAATTCGTTTCCCACGAGGCACGGACGATTGAATGGGATCCGATAGCTGAGCATAAGACAACTCACCGATTTTCAAGTCCATTAGTATTCGTATCATCCTTCGTAACCCATGAAAGTTCAGTCTTGAGGGCGGTGAGAATTTCAAGAGTTAGAGCCATTTGTGATACCACAACTCCATCGCGGTTGTACGAAAACCAAGCTTCTGGTAAAGGCGTTGAGCAACGTAATTTCGACCATGTGCAACAACACTTACCTGACGAACCCCACGCGACATAAACCAAGACAAGCTTTCGGTCAATAATCTAACTCCTAGCGTTCTTCCTCGAAATCCGGGAGCAATAGCGGTCAATCCTATTCTTCCCCGTTCGTTCCCTGATAGGTGACAAGAGACGTATCCAATCGGATTGTGGTCAATGAGGATGACGAGAACGGTATCGGCAGACCCTTTGCAATTGTTCTCAACCCAAGTCTCATATAACGAATCACACATTTCACGTTGAAAGTTTTGATCTTGATAGAAATGAGTGTGATGATGGCTAACCTTAGCTATTTCACGTAGAATCGGAATGTCCTCAGCCTCAGACGCTCGAATCGTGATGTTGCCGTCCATCGAGGCTGGGAGTTTTTGATCCAACAGAATACGATTGTTCTCTAAAGTCATCCGAACACCCATAAGATGAAATCCGCTGTCTTCCGCTACCCGAATTGTGTCTCCGTCATCAACCTCTGTGAGCAAGTAGATGCATCGAATCGAGTCGCGGGTCGCCCACGAAATCATCAGGTCCGCCTCGTGCAGGGTAACCTTTCTCTTGGCAACTTGCGCAATTTTGAAACCAAAAAAGGAAGTGTCCCATTCAAGAATTTTGCATAACAAACCAGAACCGTCATCTAGAAACGTCCTATTCACGACCGCTTACCCCCAGATCCGGTGACGATATTCAGAATCTTCAGCGATTATTCTCCTCGCGTGTATGTCATATAATGATTTATGGCTAGTCGTATTCGAAACTAGAGTTTTCAGGAGCGCATCGTATTGCAAGGCGGTGTTCCTGATATCATCATGTTCTCGCTCCACGTACTTGCAGTTCAAAACCGGACCGTCGTTCGTTCGTCGTTTGAAAGTGTGTGTGTGGGTCTAATGGTGCGGGCAACTGAATTTGGACTCGTTTTCTAGACTACGATTAAACGCAAGGTAGACCAGATTAGACCGAGGTTACAACAATTCTAGATTCTCAAGCCAAAATTGAGCTTTAGTCCTACAGAACTGTAGGATGAAAATACTTTACAAGTACGGATCGTCTAGATTCTGATCGAATTTCGAGTTTCCCTTACCTCTTGCGCATCCTATTCGGTAGCGAAGTACTGAAACACAGTACTCAACATTGGGAGTTCAGATGTGGCAATAACTGCGTGAGGCCTTTCGCCATCAATCGAGAGTGGTCTGAGAGACGATTTAGGCTATTTGTTTACGCTATTCAGTGAACTCAACGTTTTTTGTTTCCTCTAGAAATCAGTGGTGGAAGAGCTCAAAATGAACATTTTCAGCTAAACATGATTCACTATAGCCCTAACTGAATATAAGTCTGAATAAGTGGAGTATGCCTTCTGCGTTATGGTTTGAAGTCTTTGTGATTCGCGGGGGGCTAATTTATCAATAGACATCAGATCGCAAGGTTCGCAAGCCTAGCCGTCGGATTGGGCGTTCTCGTCGCGTTCCTTTTCTACGTTGGGATTGGGACGATTGTGAATACCCTGCTCAGCGTAAATCCCGTCGCGATAGTCGTGATGGTCGGGCTTCAATTGCTGGGCTATGGATTCTATAGTATGGCGTGGTACGAGTTGATTCTTGCGGGAGGCTTTCGGCTGCGCTTCAAAACCTGTTTCGGAATCGCGATGGCCAGCATCTTCGCGGTGTACGTGACGCCCAGCGGGGTTTTCATGGAGGTCTTCCGGTGTCTGCTCGGATCTAAGGAAGCCGGTATGCCGTTTGGAGAATCGACCGCTTCCGTAGTGCTACATAGAATTCTCTACATCGTGGGCTTTCTGGCAATAACGTCCTTTGGACTGTTTGAAGTTCTGAGCGCTAGCTCCACAGATTCAATGAACATATTCGTGCTCGCATCCATTCCCATCGCGACCGTCGCGGGTCTCGCAGTACTTCTATTCTTCTCGTTGGATCCAAGGAAAGTTTCACCCATTCTTGACCGCGTGTTGAAGCTCGGTCAGCCGCTTTTCAGGCGAATTCAAAGAGAGGCAGTCATCGAGGAGAAAGCGGATCGTTTTCTTAGCGAGTATGACAACGGTTTTCGAAGAATGCTAACGTCGAGACAAAGGATGCTTTTGTCATTTCTGGCGAGCCTTGGTGATTGGAGTTGCTCTGTTGCGATTCTCTGGATAGCCCTCCTCGCGTTGAATGTGAACCCGTCAATCTGGGTTGTTATCGTGACCATTTCGATTGGCAGAATGATTCAAATGACACCGATCGCGATCCCGGGGATGATAGGAGTCTATGAGACCGCAATTACAACGGTCCTCGCTCTCTTTGCCGTCCCAGTCTCGATCGCCGCATCGGCCGCCATCCTATCTCGGATCGTCACCGTGTGGCTTGAACTCCCGATAACCGGAGCCGCAGCATACCACTATGGATTCAAGCTGCTTGGAACGAAAACCGTCTGAATTCTAAGGAAAAGAAGTCGTTCCCGACACGAGTTTAGGCCGCAAAGATTCCTTCTTCCACAACGTACTTCTTTCGAGCTAGGTCCATCAGATTCCTTGTGAAGACTACTCCGTATATGGCGACGACGACGGCGAAGAGCAACGACACGTAGGCGGCGGGGCCTATCGCTCCGTTGGCCATATTGTAGGTAATGTAGTACATCATTCCGAACGGTGCTTGTAACCCTCCCGGCGCAACTTTTGGTGCGATGTCAGGCCAATACTCTCCGATCGCCATTCCGGCCCATGCGCTGTTGATTGTGCTCGAGAGGCCGGTTATGAGGTACGGTAAACTCGCGGGAAGAATCACCTTCCTCATCTTTGGCCAGAACGGAATTTCATGGTTCCGTACGACGTCGAGAAACTCAGATGGAATCGCCTGCACGCCGATCCAAAAGTCGAAGAAGACGTAGTAGAAGCAGCTGAGAAAACCTAGAATGAAAATGTAGACTTCCGAGTAGAGGAGCGGCAATGCACGCTCGAGAAATGGGATGGTGGCGATGAAAAGCAACGGAAAATATGTGGGCGCCGGAAACGCAGCGAAGGCTTGAAGTGGCGGCAACAAAGCGTCGCCTATTCGATGATGCGAGGCGAGGAAGTAGCCCACGAATACCGCAAACGCAAGCGAGGCCAGTGTGATCACGCTAACTCGCAGGTAGTCAGCGCCGACATACTCCAGCAGCTTCGGGGTCTCCTGCAGGAAGACGTACCACGTGGCTTCGGGCACGGAGATCACTAGCATCAAAGATGAGTAAACCAGATAGCCCAAAACACAGGCGACGATGGCGTAACCAAGATATTTGGGCAACTTGCTTGGCCCAGAATGATTGCCGAATTTTTGGTGGGTGTGCCAGTAGGTTCTCATCCTCCAAGTATACCGCGAGAACCCAGCTACTTGCCCGCGAACGGCGCGCCATCTCCGCCAAGGAGTTGGTATGCGTCCACGCCACCTCCCCGCGTGTCTCTTGATGACGGCCGGCGTATCCACCCCATACTTAGCGACGGCCCACCTGCTAAGCCACGAAAGCAATAGGGTGACGGCAATAACCGCTACAGCCACGGAAAACAATGCATAAAACACGCCGACATAGTTTCCCGCGACTGTATACCTCGTGATTAGCGTGCCGATGCCGAATGTCGCGCACACTCCTCCCCGGCAAACATTAGCCGTGGCCGCACCGGCCGTGAAGACTTCGCTTACGGAGATGTAGAAGAATGCGTCCGCGAAACTTGCAAAAAGATTCGACGTTAGCCTCGGGATCGAAT
>Ga0326727_10024965_pt1 | contig 11255 bp, 8 predicted proteins | sample MB2enrmetagenome_FD_207643 | JGI IMG/M metagenome (GOLD analysis project Ga0326727, IMG submission 207643) | Lab enriched peat soil microbial communities from McLean, Ithaca, NY, United States - MB29MY | ecosystem: Environmental > Terrestrial > Soil > Wetlands > Peat | place: USA: New York... | reverse complement strand
CGTTCAACCGCAAGCGGCCTTACTGGGTCGGCCGGTGGTCGATCAATCGGTGGCGCCTGCATCGTTCGAATCCGCCTCGGGCTCGCAAAGTGTCATCGTTCGCTCGCAGGCACCGGACGGGCCACCCGCTTTGTCGGGGAATCCGCCCGTGCCTCCTCCCGGAGCCGTCCCCGCAGTCCCGGGCGATGTCGCTCCGCCGCCCGTGCTAGGAGCACCGGGCTCAACTTACGCCGGCGTAGCGGTCGACCAACCGATCAAAAAGTCGTTTCTGGATCGCTGCAAGGATTTTTTCACGTCCGGTTCGCCGGATAGCAAATGCGGCGGCTGGTTCCAAAGCGACCATGCATTCGACAACTGCACGAACGGCGGCGACTTGATCTCACCGGTCAGCAGCCCGTTCATGTTCGAGGATCCACGCGCTTTGACGGAAGTGCGGCCGTTGTTCATCTACGAAGTAGCTCCGAACCGTAACCCGGCGTTCAGCGGCGGCAGTGCCGAGTTTTTCGGCGTTCAAGCGCGAGTGGCGTTCAACGAACGATGGTCGTTGGTCATCAACGAGATCGGCCTTGTTTCGCTGCAGCCTCATGACAGTGACGTCGATCTGACGGACAAGACCGGCTTCGCAGAGATCCGGCTCGGTCCGAAGTGGACCTTCTACCGCAACGAGCAATCCGGCTCGATCGCCGCATTCGGCACGACGATCGACATCCCCGCCGGCAACAAAGGCGTATTTCAAAATACCGGCTCGCTGAGTCTCGATCCCTACATCACGTTCGGTCAGACGTTCGGGCGGACCAGCTACGGTACGTTCAACTTCCTGGCCGAGGCAGGCTACTGGTTCAGCGTGGATGACGAGCGTACCGATTACTTGCACTTCCACCTCCACCTGGACTACGACGTCGCCAATCTCCATCGCATCTATCCGTTGATCGAGTTGAACTGGATGCATACCACGGCGTTCGGGAAGGGCAACAGCTACGTGGGCACGGAAGGCGCCGATCTCGTGAACTTCGGTTCCGAATCGTATGACGGCAAACGCGACCTGGTGACCATGGCGGTCGGCGCTCGCTACAAGTTCGGCAGCAGCGACCATTACCAGATAGGCACAACGTTTGAGTTCCCGATGACGGATCGCAAGGATCTTGAAGCCTTCCGCTTCGGCCTCGATTTCATCATCCGCTACTAGGCATCGCGTCGGTGGGCGATACAAAGTGGCCGGTCGAAAGAACCTTCTTTCGAGCCACCGCTGACGTGAAGGACTGCCGCATGGCTGTCATCGCCATTTCCGGAGACGCCGCCGAATTTGAACGCGGGCTGCGAATATCTCCATGCGTGCGCGAGGTTAACCGTATTTTGCAAGCAAACGGCTTTGACGTGCGAGTTTTCGCAGCGGACGGCGGCGGCGGGCGGGCGATGGAGGCAGCGATTCTAGCCGGAGAAATCGCCGGCGTGCTCGACCTCAACTTGTCGGAACTGGTGAACGAACTTGCCGGCGGAATTCACTCCGCAGGCCCGGATCGCCTGACGGCCGCCAGCTTGCGCGGCATACCGCAAGTCATCGTTCCGGGTGCGGTCGATGGAGTCTCATTTGGTTCAAAAGCGCCGGCGAAATATGCGCATCGCCTCTTTTTGCAGCGAAGCGAGAACTTCTCGTTGATGCGATCATCGCCGGAGGAAAACGATCGATTGGGTCGCGAGATAGCGCTGCGAGTCAGCGCATCAAGCGGGCCGGCCGCCATCGTTTTGCCTAAGCGAGGAGTTTCTGAGTCAGATCAGGAAGGGAGCCCGTTCCACTGGCCTGAGGCCGACGTGACGTTGTTTCGAAGCATACGCAACTGGATCAGCCCGCAGGTAAGAATGCTGGAGTGTGATCTGCACATCAACGAGCCAGAATTTGCGCAAATCGTTGCCGTGCTTTTGATCGAAATGGTCGGGGCGAACAGGCAAGCCGAGTCTCAATGATGTTCGGATAGTTCCGAGCCGCCGTCGTCGCGGGCGCCGACCCGGCTTTCTTTGTCCGCAGAGGGCTTCTTCTTCTCGGCGGCTTTGGTCGTCTCTTTGCTGTCTTTGAGCAAGTCCTGTAGCTTCTCGCTGCCGCGTTTGATGTCTTCTCCGATTTTTACCGTATTGATCTCGATATTGACGCTTCTTTTGCCCTGCGGCGCCGGAGCACTCTCCACCGTATACCAGCCCAGGTACCAGCCCGAACCGGCCACCGTCAGACAAACGGCTGCCAGGAATGCCAGCAGGTTCCGCATCGCTTCCCCTTTCTCCCGGGTTCCGTCGGCCCGCCTCGGGTCGTCGCGCGTTGCCGCGTATCCGGCCCTTTATCAATGTCCTGAGTTACGGTCCAGCCCAATCGGAACCGATCCAGCGCACGACAGCCTGGACTTCAGTGCATCACGTTTCTGGCCCCCGCGTTGCACTGTCAGCCTAGTTCGCTTGCAGCAGTTGAATCCGGGCCATCAGTTATCTTCTACATTCGCTAAGGTCCGTAATTCCGAACGGACCGCTCTCCTTCTTGCAAGGTATGTTCCTTTAGCGCCGGGGGCAGCCTAAAACGGTCTTGACAATACCCCGCCTCGGCAGCGTATGCTGCTACAGGTGTTAATTCGGTTAGAATTGGCAGAAGTCCCCCGCACGGAGCGGGCCGAAGGCCGCCGAGAATCGATACCTGTCGGCACCCACTCTCGGACCCGGTTTGACGCGGTCAGGCAGACGGGTATAGAATTGACTGGTGAGGGCGGCGGGGGGATTGCAAGGGGAGCGCAGCAGGGGGACAAGTCCCTCGGCCGCCTCGGCGATTCAACCCACCACGGCTCCTGCGACTCCCGTCATTCCGGTCCTCACTCCCGATTCCACGGGCCGCCGCGGCCCTTCGACTCGTCTGCGGCGTTAGCGGGGCCTATTTGGCAAGCCCTCGAATCTTTCCGCTGGTCGGATTACCCGGCCAGGCTTCTTTCCCCCCGGGGTTAGATACTCGCGGTGGCGCCCTGCGGCCCCGCCCCACGGAGGATACCAGCGATGACTCTCGGCAAGGCGATACTCGCCACCGTCCGACAGCAACAGAACCTTACCGACTACCGCAAGACGCACTGGGAAGGCAGTTTCGACGAGTATCTCGACATCGTCGCTGAGCAGCCCCGCGTCACGCGCAGCGCATACGAACGGCTCTATGACATGATCGTCTCCCACGGCACCGAAGAGGTGTTCGAACATAAGGAGAAGATCATCCGTTATCGATTCTTCACCGAGTATGCCGCCCGATTGGGCGACGGCATTTTCGGCCTGGATCGGCCATTGATGCAGCTTGTCAATGCCTTCAAATCGGCCGCCAAAGGCTATGGGACGGAGCGGCGCGTTCTGCTTCTGCACGGCCCCGTCGGCTCGTCGAAGAGCACGATCGCGCGCCTTCTGAAGCGCGGCCTGGAAGATTACGCGCGCACGGACGCCGGCATGCTCTTCAGCTACGCCTGGAAAATGCCCGACAACGGCTGGCAGAAGTGCCCGATGCACGAAGACCCTCTGCACCTGGTGCCACACGACCTGCGGCCGGCGCTTTTGGCCAAGCTTAATGAAGGCCGGCGTCCGAGCGATCCGGAAGTCGTGATCCGTGGCGATATGTGCCCTTTCTGCCGGCAGATGTTCAACGAGCGCCTGGCCAAGGCCGACGGCGATTGGGCCCGCATGCTCGAGGATGTGAAGGTCTATCGCCTGATCCTCTCGGAGCAGGACCGCATCGGTATCGGCACGTTCCAGCCGAAGGACGAGAAGAACCAGGACTCGACCGAGCTGACCGGCGACATCAACTATCGCAAGATTGCCGAATACGGCACGGATAGCGATCCGCGCGCGTTCAATTTCGACGGCGAGCTGAACATTGCCAATCGCGGCCTGGTCGAGTTCATCGAGGTCCTCAAGCTCGACGTTGCCTTCCTTTACGATCTGCTGGGCGCATCGCAGGAACACAAGATCAAGCCGAAGAAGTTCGCCCAGACCGACATCGACGAAGTGATCTTGGGCCACACGAACGAGCCGGAATATCGCCGCCTGCAGAACAACGAGTTCATGGAGGCGTTGCGGGATCGCACGGTCAAGATCGACGTTCCGTATGTCACTCGCCTCAAAGACGAGATCAAGATCTACGAAAAGGACTTCAATCCGGAACGCGTCAAAGGCAAGCACATCGCGCCGCATACGGTTGAGATCGCGGCCATGTGGGCGGTGCTGACTCGCCTTGTACAGCCGAAACATGCGAACTTGACACTGCTGCAGAAGCTGAAGCTGTACAACGGCAAAACGCTGCCCGGCTTCACGGAAGACAATGTTGTCGAACTGAAGCGCGAAGCGGTCAATGAAGGCATGACCGGCATCAGCCCGCGCTACATCCAGGACAAGATCAGCAACGCAATCGTCGCACATCCCGATGAGGACAGCGTCAATCCGTTCATGGTCTTGCACGAGTTGGAAGCGGGGCTGCGTCACCATTCACTCATCACGAACCAAGAACAACTCCAGCACTTCCGCGAGCTTCTCGCGGTGGTCAAGGAAGAGTACGAGGACATCGTGAAAAACGAGGTGCAACGCGCTATCGCAGCCGACGAAGAAGCTCTGGCACGACTGTGCTCGAACTATATCGACAACGTCCGCGCCTACACGCAGCGCGAAAAGGTCCGCAACCGCTACACCGGCAACTACGAGGAGCCGGATGAACGCCTGATGCGCTCGGTCGAGGAGAAGATCGACATCCCCGAGGGCCGCAAAGACGACTTCCGCCGCGAGATCATGAATTACATCGGCGCCCTCGCTCTGGACGGCAAGCGCTTCGACTACAAGACCAACGAACGCCTGCAAAAAGCGCTTGAGCTGAAACTGTTCGAAGATCAGAAGGACACGATCAAGCTGACAAGCCTCGTCTCCAACGTCGTCGACAAGGCGACGCAGGAGAAGATCGACATCGTCAAGAGCCGGCTCATTCGCAATTACGGATATAATGAATCGAGTGCAACCGACGTGTTGACGTTCGTCGCCAGCATCTTCGCGCGAGGGCATACGAAGAAGTGAGGACGCTCGCTTCTGACTTACTGATTGAGCGATGAGACGCTCCAAACGAACGGTCAGATGATGAACGGCGGCGAACCGAAAATGGAATTGCGGCAGGACGTCGTGTCTTCGTTGCGCGAGTTGGCGCTTCGGGGCGCTTCCGTGCGTGCGCTCGTCGACGAGATTAGGCACCGCCTGGACTACCGCGGTGATTCTCCTCTGCCTTTTTTGTGGTATCTCAAGAAAGCGTTTGACTTGCCATTGCCCGAAGTGCTTCCAATCACTGCATGGCTCGGCAGCGATCAGGACGCAGACATCGACGCGGAGATCTTGCCTCGAATCGCCGCGAAAAAAGACAGGTGGATGTCGATAGAGCATGGTAACGGACCTGCGGCAGATTCTTCAGACCACCATGGCTTGGCGGCCGCCGATAAGCGGGGTTGAACGTGGGCCAGAAAATCGAACGCGATCACCAGCGCTTCAAGCGGATTGTCCGCGGCAAGGTGAAGAACAACCTCGGCAAATACATCAGCCGCGGCGAGATGATCGGCAAGAAGGGAAAAGATCTCGTCAGTATTCCGCTGCCGACCATCGACGCTCCGCAGTTCCGTTACGGCAACAAAGGCAGCGGCGGCGTGGGCCAGGGCGACGGTCAGCCGGGACAACCGCTGACCGCTCCGCAGCAGGGCGACGGTAAAGGACAAGCGGGCGATCAACCGGGCGGTCATATCCTCGAGGTCGAACTGACCATGGAGGAGATGGCCTCGATCCTCGGCGAAGAACTTGCTTTGCCTCGAATCGAGCCGCGTGGCAAGAAGAACATCGTCACCACGCGCGACAAGTACACCGGCATTCGCCAAACCGGGCCTGAGTCGTTGCGCCATTTCAAGCGAACGTTCAAAAAGGCGCTCAAGCGACAGATTTCCTCGGGCAGCTACGACCCGGCCGAGCCGATCGTGGTGCCGATCCGGCCGGACAAACAGTATCGCTCGTGGAAGGAAGTGCAACAGCCGCAGAGTGTCGCCTGCATCATCTACATGATGGACGTTTCCGGCTCGATGACCGACGAGCAGAAAGAGATCGTCCGCATCGAGGCGTTCTGGATCGACACCTGGATCAAGGCGCATTACAAGGGCGTCGAGACCGTCTACATCATCCACGATGCGGCTGCCAAGGAAGTCGACGAGAACACCTTCTACCACACCCGCGAGAGCGGCGGGACGAAGATCAGCTCGGCGTACGTGCTGGCGGACAAGATCATCACCAGCCGGTATCCGCCGGACCAGTGGAACGTCTACGGCTTCCACTTCTCCGACGGCGACAACTGGGGGGACGACATCCCGCACTGCATCGAGATCTTGCAAGAGAAGCTGCTGCCGCGCATGAACCTGTTCGGCTATGGCCAGGTCGAAAGCCCGTACGGCAGCGGCGAGTTCTACGAATACGTCCACGAGCTGGTAGGCGATCGCGAAAACATCGTCTGCAGCCGCATTCCGGATCGGGATGCGATTTTGGGTTCGATCAAAGAGTTCCTGGGAACCGGCCGATAGGCCGGCGCACGGCAGTTAGCTGAACGCAACGAGCAGAGAAGAAGGACTCCTATCTCCCACGCTCCGCAGTCGCCCTCCTCCCTCCGCTGCCCGTCTTCATGCTGACTACTGTCCTCGAGTAACTGTCCACTGCGAGCGGAGCGAGCCATGCTCACCCCATACAACACGAATCTGCCGCCAGATCTGCGAGCCCTCAAGGAGGAAATTGAGGGTTACGCGCGCGGCTACGGCCTCGACTTCTTCGAGACCATCTTCGAGGTGATCGACGCTGACGATCTCAACGAGATTGCCGCCTACGGCGGATTCCCGACGCGTTACCCGCACTGGTCGTTCGGCATGTCCTACGAGGAGTTGCGCAAAGGCTACGACTACGGCCTGTCCAAGATCTACGAAATGGTCATCAACAATGACCCGTGCTACGCCTATCTAATGCGCAGCAACCACACGGTCGATCAGAAGTTGGTGATGGCTCACGTGTACGGGCATTGCGACTTCTTCAAGAACAATGCCTACTTTGGCCATACGAATCGGAAGATGATGGATGAGATGGCCAACCATGGCTCGCGCATCCGTCGCTACGTCGAAAAGTACGGCGAGGACGAGGTCGAGACGTTCATGGACCGGTGCATGTCGATCGACGACCTGATCGACGTACATTCGACCGCCATTCGCCGCCGCGAAACGGTCTCGCGCTACGACTTCACGCCGGAGCCGGAAGGCAACGACGAGCTTCGGGCCACGCGCTTCAAGTCCAAAGACTACATGGACGATTACATCAACCCGCGCGACGTCCTGAAGGCCGAGGAAGACGAACGTCGGAAACTAAAGGAGCAGACCGCGCGCAGCTTTCCGGAACATCCTGAAAAGGACGTGCTTTTATTCCTCATTGAGAACGCTCCGCTCAAGCCCTGGCAGCGCGACATCGTCGAGATCATTCGGGATGAGGCCTATTACTTCGCACCGCAAGGCCAGACCAAGATCATTAACGAAGGCTGGGCCAGCTACTGGCATTCCACCATCATGACCCAGAAGGTGATGTTGCCTTCGGAGGTCGTTGATTACGCCGACCACCACTCCGGCACCATGGCCATGCAACGCGGCCGGATCAACCCGTACAAGCTCGGCATCGAGCTACTACGTGACATTGAGGAGCGTTGGAACACCGGGCGATTTGGCAAAGACTACGACGATTGCGATGATTTGGATGAGCGCCGCAATTGGGATAAGAAACTCGGACTCGGCCGTCAGAAAATCTTCGAGGTTCGCCGGGTTCACAACGATATTACTTTCATCGATACGTTTTTGACGCCAGAGTTCTGTGTACGGCACAACTTATTCTCGTTTGCCTGGCAGGAGCAGGGCGGCCAGTACATCATCGAGTCACGAGATTTCGACAAAATTAAGCAGCGACTGCTGTTTAGCTTGACGAATTTCGGAAAACCATGGATCTATGTAGTAGATGGCAATTTCCGCAATCGAGGGGAATTGCTTTTGCGTCACGATTTCAACGGGGTCGAATTGCGGCTGGACCACGCAGCCGATGTCCTGGCCAACATCCAGTTCATCTGGGGTCGGCCGGTGAACCTGCAGACTCTCGTCGACGGAAAGCCAACGATGCTGTCGTTCGACGGGACTGACCACAGCATTAAAACCGGAGGAGAGATAGATGAGCCTCGACGGACTGCTTCTGGAAAAACTCGCTAGATGGCGACCTGACGGCCGACAGGTGTTGGACGTCAACGATCCGGATTCTCAGTGGGCGCTCGCTGTTACCGCCGACGCTGCCGACATTGTCGGCTGCCGGCTGTGGGAACTGACGCTACGCCGCACGGGTAATGCTCCGCTCAATACCGATCTGAAGAAGCGCGCTGAGGCGGTCGCTGCACGGGTTACAGGCCTGATGGAGCCGCTACGCGTGATCGAGGTGGACGAACCGCGGGGGGTGGCGTTGGTTCGAAGCGCTTCGCCCACTGTTCGGGGTGAAATTGTCAGCTATTACGAATTGCTTCTGAACGCCGACCAATCCATCACCATGCGCCGCTTCGAAGGACCGCATGGCGAGGAGAAGCGCCGTCTGCAAATCGCTTTCGCTCTGACCGGCGATAGTCTCGCCAAGCTGGTCTCCGATCTGACTGCCTGAGCGTCCGCGCTCGATACTCATCAGAGCCATGCTGCCTCAACGGAAGCATGGCTCTGATCTTGCGCTGATCGGACTCGCAGCGAGTGACGTGACGTTGGCGGGCGGCTTTATCGCCTTGACCCCCCGGTCGCTCCCGATTAAAAGCGATGTCCCCCCGGAAGGAACCGGGCTCATCCGCGCGCCAAGGAGGCCGTCCTCGTGCTGATGCCGCTGCGCCGCCCCGGTATCATTTCGCAGATGCCGGTCGGGCTCTGTCGTTTTCTTGCACTCTTTCTGATACTTGGCTCCGCAGCACTCCACGTCTCGTACCTGGCTCGCTCCTGTCCTCTCGATTTGGCTAGTGATGAAGCGCATTACTGGGATTGGTCGCGTAATCTTGACTGGAGCTATTACAGTAAGGGCCCGCTGGTCGCCTGGCTCATTCGTGCCAGTTGCGAAATCGCGGGACCGTGGTCGGAACACTTGACGGGCAACCTGGCACTGGCGATTCGCTTGCCAGCGGTTGCCTGCGGAACATTGCTGCTCGTTAGCTTGTACCTTCTTGCATTGCAAATCCACGGTCGGGAGCAATACGGTCTGGCCGCGGTGGGAATTGCTCTGACTCTACCTATCATCGCCGTCGGTGCTTCGGTGATGACAATCGACGCGCCCTATACGTGCTGCTGGGGCTGGGCGCTGGTCTGTGCATATCGAGCTATCTCACGAAATTCGGCCTGGGCGTGGCCGGTAACAGGGATCATCGTCGGCCTGGGGATACTGGCGAAGTACACGATGGGTCTTTTCATCCCGTCCGTGTTTCTTTATCTGTTGGCGAGTCCGACGCAGCGCTATCTGTTGCGCCGGCCGGGATTCTGGGTGATGTGCGGGGTGGCTCTGTCCTGCTGCCTGCCGATCCTGATCTGGAACGCAGAACACAATTGGGTGACGTTCAATCACCTTCTCGCACTGGCCGGGTTCGGACCGGCTCATGCCGATGAACCAACGGACGGTCCCCGCTTTCAACTGCTTGGGCCGCTAGTATACGTTGGCGGTCAAGCGGCGTTATTGCTGGGCTTTTGGTTCGTGACCTGGGTTGCCGCAATGTATGTTTATCGCCCGACAGTCGAAAAAGACCCGGGGTTGAATTACTTGTGGTGGATGTCGGCTCCCATGTTCGTTTGGTTTTGGGCCTTCAGCTTCAAGACCGGCGGCGGAGAGGTCAATTGGCCTGTAACCGCATATTTGTCCGGCCTCGTGCTCGCTTCGCGCTGGATCCAGCGGCAGTTGGAATCGCCGAGCGGCTGGTACCGGCACTGGAGCCGCCTGAACGTGGCGACCGCCTGTACGATCGGCCTGGCAATCACACTGCTTCTGCACCACAGCGAAGTTGTGCACCCCCTCTTGGCAAAAATCACGGGCAAGCCGACGGCGAGCAATCGCTTTCCTTTGAGGAAACTGGATCCGACTTGCCGCCTTCGCGGCTGGCGAACGCTCGCAGCCGCTGTCGATGAAGTACGACAGCGCTTGCAGGAGGAAGGCGCCGGCGAAGTCTTTCTCGTCGGCGTGAGCTGGACAACGCCCGGCGAACTGGGTGCTTACTGCAAGGGCAATCCGCGGGCATACACATTCGGCCCGCTAGCCGGCGACCGGCATAGCCAGTACGACCTCTGGCCCGGCCCGCTTTCTCAGCCCGAGGATTTCAAAGGTTGTACCTTCCTGTTAATCGGTGATCCGATTCCGAATCTCGCTGCCGGCTTCGATCACGTCGAGTGTGGACAAGAGGTCGTCCATTACGAGCATGGCCGGCCGATTTCCAGCTGGTGCCTGACAGTTTGCCGTGGCTTCAAGGGCTTTCCCGCTCCGGTGCAGAGGGGGAACTTTTGACCGCTTACTTACCCATTAGTTTGTCGATGATGTGCATCTCTAAACCCTCGTAATCGCGCTCTTTGCGAAATGCCTCGATTTTGGTCGAGTCGACGCTGCGCGCGACCTCCACAAGACGCAAGAACACCGCCTTGCTGTTGGCAAGATGCCGCGTCTGATCGGCGGCCTTGGTCGTTCGCATCGCCTTGACGTCCAGGCCGATGCAACCGTTGTAGCCGGCTCGTTCGAGAACCCAAACCGTGTTGAAGGCCCGGCGCAGGTCGACGGAGCCGAATGTCTTGTCCTGGTCGTACTTGAGGCCGTTTTGGTCGTTGAGGTGAACGCTCCAGAGTTTTTGATGCCACAGCGCACACGCCATGTCGTCCGAAGGGTCGAGGCCGGCCAGGATCGAATGCGCCGACTCGATGAGCACGCCGCTGCGGGCCGGGTCGACAGTCTTGTAACACAGCGCGAGGAAGTGTCCGACGGTTGGCATGTACGCTTGATCCATCGGCTCATTCGGCTTCATTTCGCCGAGAATGCGGATATGGGGATCGTACTCGAGCAGTGCGTTGACCGCGTCGAGAATTCGGCCGACGCTGGCGATCGGATCCTTCGCTTCGCGGACGCAGGTGCCCTCGCGCGCGAGCCAGAGGACGATGTCCTTACATCCCAGGGCG
>Ga0326727_10024962_pt1 | contig 11256 bp, 6 predicted proteins | sample MB2enrmetagenome_FD_207643 | JGI IMG/M metagenome (GOLD analysis project Ga0326727, IMG submission 207643) | Lab enriched peat soil microbial communities from McLean, Ithaca, NY, United States - MB29MY | ecosystem: Environmental > Terrestrial > Soil > Wetlands > Peat | place: USA: New York... | reverse complement strand
TGATCCAAATGCAGTTTTGCGCCATTGAGCACGATTTCAGAGTCGGTGATGGAGACCACTTCGCGAGGAAGGCTGTTATGAATAGCAAGGCTGGTGGAGTAGGGACCCTGCCAGTCGATCCACGCGAGCGAATCGTCTGCCGACACGAGCCTGCCCCACCTCAACTGGCGCATCGGCAACTGCCACGGGGGCAAGGTCAGGGTGAGGCATTCGGCGTAGCCCAAGCCGGTCAGATCTCGATCTCCGACGGTGACGCGCACGGAGGAAGCCGGCTGCAGGCAGTTCCAGATCACGGCCCCGGAAGCATTCCGATATACCGTCTGCTCAAACGGCGCGGTTGCAGCCGTCCAGGTTCCCGCGACTCCGAGCTGGGGAAGCTCGACGAAGATTTGATCGCTATTGGAGGTGAGACGATGGCGCCGCATGGAAGATCGTGTGGTGATTGCGTGCCCATCCGCCAGAAGAACGCTGCTATACGCCCCCTGGAATCCTCGCCAGCGCAGCTCGGCACAGTAAAGAACCGCAGTCTCCCCCAGCTCCGTGACACAATCCAAGTACCACTTGACCAGCGAGAACGAAGCTGGGGTCACCGCAGGCCGGGCTGCTTGAAAAGGCATTTGAGGTCAGGATCGAGAACGCCTGATTATATGCGCAGCCCGAGATGGAAGGTGTGGGGCTGGCGGCTGGTTTGCAAACGGTGAGGGCGTTCGGTAGGCTGGCTTGGAGCAAATTTCCTGTAGCTGTGGAGCGGAAGATTCTGTGGAGTACCGTTTTCCTTGAGAGAAAACGGACATGAGCGCAGGCCTCCTCTATACACACCCACAGGAAATTTGCTCCACCGGTCGGCGGCGCTTGTCTTTGCAATCAGAACTGACCGCGAACGAGGTGGTCGATGGTTGCCAAGTGGAAGATTTGTGCGGGGAGCGCGGCGGTCTTGCTGGCGTTGCAGATGGCAGCGGCCCAGACGAAGCCGGCGAGTGGGCCAGTTAAGGCCTTGCCAACCGAGGTGCAGCGGCATATCGATAAAGTGACATCCTGCCTGGCGGCGGGGGTGCAGGTGAAGGGTGAAGCGGCCGGGTGCAAGACGCTGGCTGCACAGATGGCGGCGCTTCACGTTCCCGGGGTGAGCATCGCGGTGATCCATAATGGGGTGATTGAGTGGGCGGAGGGCTTTGGCGTGACGCAGGTGGGAGGCGCGCCGGTGGACGCCGATACGCTGTTCCAGGCAGGGTCGATCAGCAAGCCGGTGTCGGCGATGGCGGCGCTGCGCGAGGTGCAGGACAAGAAGCTGACGTTGGACGCGGACGTGAACACGGAGTTGATGTCGTGGAAGGTCCCTGCGAGTGCCGTGGCCAATGGCAAGCCGGTGACGCTACGCGAGCTGCTGACGCATACGGCTGGGTTCACGGTGCATGGATTTCCCGGATATGCGGCCGGCGATCCGGTGCCAACGCTGGTGCAGGTGCTGAATGGCGAGAAACCCGCCAACACTCCGGCGATCCGACTGGAGAGCGAGCCTGGGAGCAAATTTAACTACTCCGGCGGCGGATATGTGGTGATGGAGCAGGTGCTGCTGGACACGGCCAAGGAGCCGTTTCCGAAGCTGATGCACGACACGGTGCTGGCGCCCATCGGGATGACCCACAGCACCTACGAGCAGCCGTTGCCGGCGGCGATGCGGGCGAATGCGGCGGCGCCTTATAGCGCCAATGGAACGGCGATCAAGGGCGGCGCGCACACCTATCCGGAGATGACGGCGGCGGGATTGTGGACGACGCCGACGGACCTGGCCCGGTACTGCATGGAGGTGCAGCTATCGCTGCAAGGGAAGGCGAACCATGTGCTGTCGCAGGAGATGACGCGGCAGATGGTGGCCCGCGGGATGGGCGACTGGGGACTTGGGGTGCAGATTGGCGGATCTACGACGGACCCATATTTCGGCCATGGCGGCGTGAATGAGGGGTTCGAGAGCGAGATGATCGCGTATCAACATCACGGCGATGGCGCGGTGATTATGACCAATGCGCAGGGCGGCACGCGGCTGGCAGAGCAGATTATGGCGAGCATTGCGACCGAGTATGGCTGGCCGGACTTCAAGACGGTCGCGCATGAGGAGGTGAAGGTTGCGCCGGATGTGCTGGCGGCGTACCCGGGCGTGTATCAACTACAGCCGGGCGTGACCATGACGATCACGATGGACGGCGACCAGTTGCAGAGCCAGCTTACCGGGCAGCCGAAGGTCGCGATCTATCCTGAGGCGGATGGGCGGTTCTTCCTGAAGGTGGTGGAGGCGGAACTGGTCTTTGAGAAGGACGCTGCGGGGAAGGTCACTGGTGTGGTGCTGCACCAGAATGGGCAACAGATGCCGTTGAAGCGGCTGGACGATGCCGAGGGCAAGCGGCTGATGGACGCGGCTGCCGCGAAGGACGCGTTGGCAGCGAAACGATTTGCCGAGCAGACGCCGGCACCGGGAAGTGAGGCCGCACTCCGGCGAGACATCGCGGGAGTGCAGGCGGGAAAGCCGAATTATGACGAGATGAGTGCAGGGCTGGCCGATGCGACGCGGCAACAACTGACGGCGATTACGGCGTTGTTTGCCAAGTTCGGCGCGGTGCAGTCGGTGACCTTCGGCGGTGTCGCGCGGAACGGCGCGGACATCTACACGGTGGAGTTCGAGCACGGGAAGACGGAGTGGCGCATCACCATGGCGGCGGACGGGAAGATCGATGGAGTGAACTTCCGCCAGGTGCAGGGGCCGTAAGCCAGCTGACCGGATGGTGGGCTGTGCGTGAGGCTCCTTCCCGAGGGGTGGCGGGAGCGGTGCGGGATTCCTCTACAATGAAGTGTTGTGCGATCGACTGGTTCGATCGGAGGGCCAGATGACAAAGAGGAGTTTGCTGCGGATGGGCGTGTTAGCGGGCGCGGTTGCGCTGGGTGGGGTTGCGGCCGAGGGACAGACGGCGGTGTTTGGGCCGGAGAACCCGTTCTATGCGGCGAGCGCGCTGCCGTACCATGCGCCGCCGTTCGACCGGATCAAGGATACGGACTACCAGCCCGCCCTGGAGGCGGGGATGGCGGAGCATTTGAGGGAGGTTGAGACGATTGCCAACAACCCGGCGCCGCCGACGTTTGAGAACACGATGGTGGCGCTGGAGAAGAGTGGGCAGCTCTACGCGCGGGTAGCGGAGGTGTTCGACGGGATGACCGGAGCGAATACGAACCCGACGCTGGACAAGGTGGATGAGATCGAGTCGCCGAAGCGGGCGGCGCACGACGATGCGATCTTTCTGAATGAGAAGCTGTTCGCGCGGGTGTCGACGATTTACAAACAGATGGATTCGCTGGGGCTGGATGCGGAGTCGAAGCGGCTGGTGGAGATGTACTACAAGCACTTTGTGCACCAGGGCGCGAACCTAAGCGCGGAGGAAAAAGCGAAGCTGAAGAAGCTGAATGAAGAAGAGTCGACGCTGGAGAGCGCGTTCCGGACCAAGCTGCTGGCGGCGACCAAGGACGCGGCATATACGACCAAGGACAAGAACGCGCTGAAGGGGTTGAGCGACGCGCAGATGGAAGCGGCGGTGGAGGCGGCGAAGGGGCGCAAGGTGGAGGGATACGTGCTCCCACTGCAGAACACGACGCAGCAGCCGATCCTGAGTTCGCTGGAGGACAGGTCGACGCGGCGGGCGTTGTTTGAGGACTCGTGGAACCGCGCAGAGCGGGGCGGGACGAACGATACGCGCGATACGATTGCGCGACTGGCCCAGTTGCGGGCGGAGAAGGCCAAGCTGCTGGGTTATCCCAACTTTGCGGCATGGCAACTGGAAGACCAGATGGCGAAGACTCCGGAGGCAGCGGTGAAGTTTATGGACGCGCTGGTACCGGCGTCGACGGCGAATGCGGTCAAGGAGGGCAAGGAGATTCAGGCCGTCATTGATTCTCAGGCCGCGGGCGCCGCGCAGAAAGGCGGGTTCCAGCTGCAGCCGTGGGACTGGGAGTTCTACTCGGACCAGGTGAGGAAGGCGAAGTACGATCTGGACGACGCGCAGGTGAAGCCGTACTTCGAGGTGTGGAATGTGCTGCAGAATGGCGTGTTCTATGCGGCGACGCAGTTGTACGGGATCACTTTCAAAGAGCGCAAGGACATTCCGGTTTATCAGGCGGATGTGCGGGTGTTTGAGGTGTTCGACGCGAACGGCAAGCCGCTGGCGCTGTGGTACTGCGACTACTTCAAGCGCGACAACAAGAACGGCGGCGCGTGGATGAGCAACCTGGTGGACCAATCGAAGCTATTGGGAACGCTGCCGGTGATCTACAACGTGGCCAACTTCCAGAAGCCGGCTGCGGGCGAACCGGCGCTGATCAGCTTTACCGATGTGACCACGATGTTCCATGAGTTTGGCCACGCGCTGCATGGGATGTTCTCGAACTGCGAGTATCCGTTCCTGTCGGGCACCAGCGTGCCGCGGGATTTTGTGGAGTTTCCCTCACAGTTCAACGAGCACTGGGCGAGCTATCCGGCGGTGTTCGACCACTTCGCCAAGCATTACAAGACGGGCGCGGCGATGCCGGCAGAGTTGGCGGCGAAGATCCGCAAGGCGGAGAAGTTCAACCAAGGTTACATATTGACCGAGCTGCTGGCGGCGGCTGAGCTGGACATGCAGTGGCACACGATTCCGGTGACGGCGCCGCTGGAGAAGCCGGATGAGTTTGAGCAGGCGGCGCTGGAGCGGAAGAAGATTGCGCTGGCAACAGTGCCTCCGCGCTACCGGTCGAGCTACTTCATGCACATCTGGGCGAATGGCTATGCGGCGGGCTACTACGCGTACCTGTGGAGCGAAATGTTGGACGACGACGCCTACCAGTGGTTCGAGGACCACGGTGGATTGACGCGGGCGAACGGCGACCGCTTCCGGCATATGGTGTTGTCGAAGGGCAATACCGAGGACTTGGCGAAGGTGTACTCGACGTGGCTGGGCGCGGAGCCGAGCACGGCGCCGATGCTGAAGGACCGGGGGCTGCAGTAAGTTGTGAGTTGTTAGTTGTCAGTGCCAGGCGACTGTCAATCCATGGGGCTGGCGTCTATAATCCCCGCCATGCGCTGCGCGATCGTTTGTGTGTTGGTGTTGCTGTCGGGGCAGGTGCTTCGGGCTCAGCCTGCTCCTGCAACGGCGGCCCTGGATAAGTTATTTGCCGATGCCGACGCGCAGCACAGCAACGCGGTGTTTGTTTATCAGAACGAGCAGCCGGTGCGCACCGAGTTCTTCAAGGCAAAGGACCAGCGCATCTACCTCTATTCGGTGACCAAGGTCTTCGCCGGCCTGGCGATCGGCATTGCCTACGATAAGGGGCTGATCCCATCCATCGACGAACCTGTCTCCACCTGGTTTCCGGAGCTGGCGAGCGATCCTGTGAAGAGCAAGATTAAACTGCGCCATCTGCTGCAGCACAGTTCGGGAATCCTGACCACGCAGGGCTCGCAGGACATCTATCCGCAGCACGACTTCGTGAAGTTTGCGCTGGAGTCGCCGATGGCGTCGACGCCGGGCGAGGAGGTGAAGTACAACAACCGCGCGGTGAACATCGAATCCGGCATCATTCGCAAGGTGACCGGGAGGTCGATGGAGGATTGGCTCGTCGAGAACCTGTTCAAGCCGCTTGGGATCACCGACTACAAGTTCCGCCACGACGATGCGGGCAACACCTGGGCGATGGATGGCCTGGAGTTGAAGGTGAGCGACCTGGTGAAGATTGCCTGCGTGTTGGCCGACGACGGCAAGTGGCAGGGCAAACAGATCGTCTCCGAACGATGGCTCGCCGTGGCCACGACTGCGTCGCTGATCTCGATGGGGACGGATGCCAACCCGTACGGCCTGGGTCTGTTCGTCCACGATCCGTGGGATGCGCGCCTGACCATTCCCGCGACGACGGTGGATGCGCTGGAGAAGGCGGGACTCTCACGGGCCATTGTGGTGAAGCTGCGTCCGCTGGCGGACAAGGAGTTCAAGGGCGGAATCAAGTTCGGTCAAGCGATGAAACAGCAGTTCAGCGCAACGGAGTTGGAGGCGATCTCGGCGGTGGCCGGGCGCGAGATGATCCCGGTGTACCGCAACCTGAACGGCCGCGTCATTGTGGGACACGAGGGCGAGATTGGCGAGTATGTGGTCGCGCTGCCGGCGTACCATATCGCGGTGGCGCGGACGATCGATGAAAAGCGGGGGCGGGCCGGCGACTTTGAATTCCATTCGCTGGTCCAGCGTGTTTACAATCTGGCGCCGGTGGAGTAACCAGTTTGCATTCCATGTCTCAGCGGCGCCGCAGTCCATATGAGGCGCTCAGTCAGTTTTGGTTTTCAGCATCAACTTCCAGCTATCAGCTAAAAGCATGAGCAATCCCACATCTCAGATTCGAGATGTGGGGAGCCCGGCCTGAAGCGTTCGGATCTAGTCGGTGGCGGGTTCGGGGGCGGGGATGGCGTCGAGGGCCTCGATGAAGAGGCCGGCCCAGGCGGCGACGGGTTCGGCGTGGGCTCCGGTGACGGGGTCGCGGCTGCCTTCGAGGGTGGCGAGCTGGACGGCGAAGTTGCCGACGGTGGAGCTTTCGGGGGCGCCGCGGAAGACTTCGAGGTGGGTGGCCTCGGCGGTGAGGAGGTTGAGGAAGGCGTTCTGGCTGGCGCCGCCGACGATGAAGAGCCGTTTGAGGGTCTTGCCGGTGAGGAAGGCGACACGGTCCAGCACGCGGGCGTAGCGGGCGGCGAGCGAGTGGAAGATGAGGCTGGCGAAGGCGGGCGCGTTGGCGGGTGACTCGTCGAGCGGGGCGAGACCGCGTTTGGCGCGCTGAGCATTAATGCGCTGGGGCATGTGCTCGGGCAGCAGAAGGTCGGGATCGTCGACATCGAGCAGGCCTTCAGGGCAGGGAACCAGCTCCGACGCGGCGACCAGATCGACCACGGGCCAGATGGTGCCGGCGAGCGCCCACTGATCGATACACTGACGGATGAGCCACATGCCGTTAACGTTCTTGTGGAAGCAGATGCTGCCGCCGACGGCGCCGAGGTTGGTGAAGTTTTCCGCCTGGGCGGCGGCGTTGTTGCGCGGCTGCTCGATGAGCGTGCCCACCAGCGACCAGGTGCCGGAGCTGATGTAGGCCCAGTCGTTGCCGGTGGCGGGGATGCCGGCGATGGCGGCGGCGGTGTCATGGCAGGCGGGCGCGATGAGGGTGGTATCGGCGAAGGCGGGCAGGTCGGTGAGCGGGCCGGTGAGTTTGCCGAGGTCGGTGCCGGGCGGAACGATCCTGGGGGCGCTGGCGAGGTCGAGGTTGAGGCAGTTGAAGATCTCGCGGCACCACTGCTTCTTGTAGAGCTCGACGAGCTGGGTGTGGGTGGCGTTGGTGTACTCTGCCACGCGCGCGCCGCCCCAGTGGGCGAGCAGATACTCGGGCAGGTTGAGCCACTGCTGGGCTTCTGAGTCGGGCGATCCGGCAAGCTGGTCGGCGTAGAGCTGGTAGACGGTGTTGAGGGACAGGATCTGGATGCCGGTGAGCTCGCGCATGCGCTCCTGGCTGCACTTGCGATGGGCGGCGCGCTGCGCCTTGGCGGTGCGCGGATCGCGATAGCAGAAGGGGTCGGCGAGGGGATTGCCGGCGGCATCGACACGGACGTAGTCGACGGCCCAGCCATCGACGGCGATAGAGCGGATGCCTTCGGGGGCGAGACCGGCGCACTTGCGCAGACCGTCCTCCAGGCCCGAAGTGATGGCGTTGAGGTCCCAGCGCAGGCCGCCATCGACCTCGCGGGGATTGTTGGGGAAGCGATGGACGAGGTTGATGGAGGGACGGCCATCGGTCCAGCGCAGCAGCGAGACGCGGCAGCTTTCAGCGCCCAAGTCGACCGCGATGGAGGCGCGCGGGTCGTTGGGCTTCAGGGGTCTACGGATCGAAACTTTCATTGCTGCTTTCTCAAAACTTTTTCTTAAAGATTTAGCGTAGGAAGGCCTCGGTGAGGCCGCCGTCGACGGGGATGATATGGCCAGTGGTGCATGGGGTGTGCGGGCCGGCGAGGAAGAGGATCGCCTCAGCGCAGTCCCGGGGGTCGATGGGTTGGCCGGTAAGGGTGCGGCGGGCGTAGTAGTGGGCCAGTTGGTTGCGCAGCTCGTCGTCGGTGGCCTTCTCATCGAAGGCGAGATTGTATTTCTTGAGGCTGGCGATGACGCGGTCGCGGGGGAACATGGTGGAGCCTTTGACGACGGTGGCGGGGCTGATGCCGTTGACGCGAATCTTGGGCGAGTAGGTGATGGCGAGCTCGCGGACAAGATGGCTGAGCGCGGCCTTGGAGACGTCGTAGGCCTCGGTGCCTCGCTTGGCGACGACGGCGTTGGCGGAGCTGGTGAGGACGATGCTGGCGTCGATGTCCTGCGCGCGGAAGATGGGCTCGGCCTCGTCGGTGAGCTTGAAGTTGGCGGTGACGTTGACCTCGAGGGTGACGCTCCACATGGCGTCGTTGATGACGCCGTCGGGCGATGCGGGGAAGATGGCTGCGGTGTTGATGAGGATGTCGAGCCCGCCGAAGCGGCGGATGGCAGCGTTGAGCGCGTCGCGGATGGTCTGGCGATCGCGGATGTCGATCTTGACGGCGTCGACGGCTTCCTTGCCGGCGAAGGCGCGGGCCTCTTCGCAGACGGCTTCGGCGGCTTTGGTGTCGCGGTCGGCGACCATGATGTGGGCGCCACGCTGGGCAGCGAGCAGAGCGACCTCGCGGCCGATGCCGCTGCCTCCGCCGACCACCATCATGATGCGGCGGCTGAGGTCCTTCTCGGGTGGCTGGCGGCGAATCTTGGCTTCTTCGAGCTTCCAGTACTCGATGCGGAAGGCCTCGCTGGGCGGAAGGGCGACGTAGTTAGCGTGAGTGCTGAATTGGTCGGCTGAGGCTGCTGGGCCGGCCTGGGGAATGTCCTTGCAATCTGATTGCTCACTGCCGCCGGCGCTACCGGCGCCGAGCGCGCCTGCGCCCTGCATGACGCCAATGGCGTTAGTGTAGAACTCACCGGTGATGCGCGACTCGGTCTTGTTCTTGCCGAAGCTGAACATGCCGACGCCGGGGATGAGGACGACGGTGGGGCTGGCGTCGCGGATAGCGGGCGAGTCGGGCACGGCGTGGGCTTTGTAGTATTGGGCGTACTCGGCGCGATAGGTCTCCAGCGCCATATCGACCAGTTCATCGAGTTCGGCGGGATCGCCGGCGGGGTCCCACTTGACGAACATGGGGCGGATCTTGGTGCGGATGAAGTGGTCGGGACAACTGGTGCCGAGGTGGGCGAGTTCTTCGGCGTGGATTGAGTTGACAAAGTCGAGGACCTGGGGCGAGTCGGTGAAGCTGCCAATGACGCGCTGGCGGCGGGAGACCACGCCGCGCAGGTGAGGCATGATCTTGAGAGCGATGGCGGCACGTGCACTGGCGCTGCGAGGCTCATGCCGGGAGCCGCCGAAGGGCTCATAGCCTGGGGTTTTGGCATGGCGAGCGATGAACTGGCCGAGCTGGTCGATGATGGTGATGGTGTTGAGGTAGCTTTCGCGCTGGGTGTCGCCCCAGGTAAAGAGGCCATGGCCGCCCAGCACGACCCCGTCGCATCCGGGGGTCTCCACGACGATGCTGCGCAACATCATACCCAGCTCAAAGCCGGGACGTTGCCAGGGCAGCCAGGCGAGCTTGTGGCCGAACTCGGCGTTGAACTCGTCCATTTTGATCTTGCCGTTGGCCGACGCGGCGAGGGCGATGCCCCAGTCGGGATGCAGATGGTCGACGTGGGCGAAGGGGAGATAGCCGTGCAGTGGCGTGTCGATGGAGGGGGCGACGGGATTGTTGCCGAAGGTGCACTGCGGATAGAGGTCGACCATCTCGTCTTCGTAGTCGACGCCGCGGTAGACCTTCTCCAGCTCGAGCAGCTTGTTGAGGTAGAGGGTGGCGAAGCCGGAGCGCTTGATGCTGCCCAGGTCGCCTCCGGAGCCTTTGACCCAGAGGATCTTGCGGGTGGCGCCGTCGAGCGGGTCAACCTGATCGAGCTTGGAGCTGGTGTTGCCGCCACCGAAGTTGGTGATGCGCAGATCGGAGCCGAGCAGGTTGGAGCGGTAGCGCAGCAGCTCAGGCGGATCCAACTTTGCCGCCACCGACTCGTCCCACTTGTCTTCGAGAAACTGGAGATTCGCGCTCGTTGTCATGGTGACGCCCCCCGGATACTGAGCCTAAACAACCCCGACCATCATTCCACACGGGAGGATGGGAGGGCAATTTGCAGGATCCGGCCCAGTCGCCACTTTTGGGCTGTAGGTTCTTTGGTCGCGGGAACGGGAATGAAGATACCTCTTGTTGACTCAACTTTGTGGTTGCAGTAGGCTCATGTCTCTCCCCGGCCCGATTGGTTGCGTCGTGACAAGGAGCATTCAATGGCTGCGTTCTGCACGAACTGTGGTGCTGCCCTGACATCCTCGGTGGGATTCTGTCCCTCCTGCGGTACGCCGATTGCCGCTGCGCCTGCGGCCCCGGTTCAGGCTGCGCCGCCTCCCGTAGCGAGCTACCCCACAATGCCGCCGCCGAAGAGTTCCAGCAGCGTATTGAAGATCGTTCTGATCGTCATCGCGGTTGTGGTGGGGCTGGGCGTGCTGGGCATTGGGACGCTGGCGTTCATCGGATGGCGGGTCGCGAAGTCGGCCAGCGTGACAAGCAATGGGAACGGCGGCGTGTCCGTGTCGGTGCCGGGCGGCGGCTCGATTACGACTGGAACCGCGTCGACGTTGACGGAGCAAGACCTGGGCGTACCGTTGTATCCCGGTGCAAGCCTGGATACTGCCGGATCGTCAACGATTGTTCGGGGCACGTCCAAGGTGGTGCAGGCGGCGTACTGGACGAGCGATCCGGTGAGTTCGGTGACGGCGTTCTATCAGAGTAAGTTGGGCAGCGGCCTGAACGTGATGGGCCTGGGCGGCGAGACGATCATGAACTACGGCAGCGGCAACAACACCGTGACAATGATGGTGGACTCGGAGAGCGGCAAGACCAAGGTGAACGTGATTCATACCTTCACGCCGAGCCAGTAGCCGCTAGCGGAACGGGCTATCGAGCAACCCGGTTGGTCTTCCTGCGGCGATGAAATGGTGGAGGCGGCGGGAGTCGAACCCGCGTCCGAAACTACCTTCAACAGAGAGCGTTCATGCTTTTCCCGGTTCGCTTTTGTCTCGTAGCCGCCACTTGGAACGGGCGAAGATGTG
>Ga0326727_10024960_pt1 | contig 11256 bp, 5 predicted proteins | sample MB2enrmetagenome_FD_207643 | JGI IMG/M metagenome (GOLD analysis project Ga0326727, IMG submission 207643) | Lab enriched peat soil microbial communities from McLean, Ithaca, NY, United States - MB29MY | ecosystem: Environmental > Terrestrial > Soil > Wetlands > Peat | place: USA: New York... | reverse complement strand
CACGCCGCCTTGCCGGCAATCGCCGCGCCGAGCGTCGTCGTCTCGGTGACGGCCTGGCCGTTCTTGTCGAACATCGCGTAAACCGGATGGCCGGTCAGCGTCGCCAGCACCGCCGCGAAGAAGGTGTCCTTCGAGCCGCCCGCCGTCAGCACCACCGGCACCGTCGTGTCGGACGAAATCGCCGTGACTTGCTGCGCCGTGGCCAGCACGGTCATCACGTTGCCGACAAGATACGCGGTGACGCCGTCGGCGTAGCAAGCCGCCTCGTTGATGATGCGGCCCTTGACCTGCGGGAACGGCCCGGTGCCGTGGTTGGACGGGGCGATGTTGGGCAGCACAAAGCTGTTGGCCGCCTTCAAGACCTTGAACAGTTGCGCCTCGGTCCATTTGTTGTCGAAGGCGCAGCCCTTGGCCTTGGCGAGTTTCTTCATCTCCGAGAAATCCGCGCCGCCGCCGTAACGCGCGGTCACGACCGGCTCGCCATCCACCGTGCCTTGAATGATGATGTCGCGCGTGTAGCCGTCGCCCGGCACTTTGGCCGCGCCGCCCATCTGCGCAATCATCGTCCAGGTGCCGGCCTCCACCTGCACCACCGGCTTGCCAATCGCCGCCGGGTAGGCCTGATAAAACGTCGAAAGAATCGGCAGGTGCGAAAGGCAGGTGTCGTGTCCGCCGGGAACCACCAGCGGCTGCGTTGAGAGTTTCAATTTCTTCGCCTGCGCGGCGGGCATGGTGCCGATGGATTTGTAGCAGACGGAAGTTTGCGCGGGCACAAGCTTCTGAAAACCTTTAACCAGTTTGGTGGCCTTACTGGGCGTGCCGGGCTTGCTGCGCACGTCGCGCGTGCCGCTGTGGCACATCCAATAGCTGTGTTCGTTGCCGGCCTGCTTGATGGCGGCAAGATAATCGTCGCCGATGAAATGTCCGCCCATCAGCGCGCCGTATTGGCCGAACGCCGCCGCCTTGGCGAACAATTGCGGGCGAACCAGTTCCTCAAACACCAGCCGCTTCAGCAACGTCAGCGAGCCGGGAAAATCGCGGATCGAGCCGGTCTCCTGAAAAAAATCCTCCTTCGATCCGGCCAGCTTGGCGAACGCGTCGTTGACGGCCTCCGGATAACCCTGCGTGTAAGCCAGCGTCAGCCGCTCGCCCGGCACTTCCATCAGCGAATTGTCCGCGCCGACCAATCCGCCGGATGCGCCGCGCGCGACCGGCGCGACCACCGCCGCCGCGCGCAGGTTTTCCGGCAGAGACTGGATGATGCTGTCGAACCAGTCGAACTCCCTGCCGGTGGCATTGTATTTCAGCCCGGCGTTTTCCATGCCGGGACTGTCGGTGCTGGCGGAATGAACCGTGGCCAGGGTTTCAAAATCCAGGGTTTCGAGTTTGATGTTGGAGGCTCCGTCAACGGGAACCAGAATTGTCTTGGCGCTCATGTTGTTTCCAATGGATGCCCGCCATCGCCGCCGCATTTTGGCGGAGTCGCGGGCCAAGGTTGTTTGGTTTTATGCGCGCTTCTTCCGCCCTTGAAATCAGGGTGTGAAGCGATGCTGTTCCGGCAAGACTAGCCAAGCGTCCGGCGCGCGACAAGCGGCAAGTCTCGTCCAAATCAGGCAATCGGAAGCTCAAGCGGGTTTCAGCAGCGTGATGGTTTTGGCACAATGCGGGCAGGGAATCTTTTGGCCGATGGCGTGGACTGGAAATTCTACATGCCCGCCGCACAAAACACAGGTCATTTTCATCGTGTCACCAGGACTCTGCAACATCATCGCCACCCGGCAATGCGGACATGAAATTTGTTGGCCAAGATTTTGAATGGCAAATTTGACGTGCCCGCCACAAGCGGGACAGAACGTCTTCGAGAACCGGGCTGCATCCGTCACCCGGCACTGCATCAAAAACACGAGACCAGCCGCCGTAAGCAGGAACACGGAAAGCAGGCTGGTGATGATGTCGGTGACGTGGGGCGAAAATCCGAGCGGGCCAACCATGAAGCCCGCAGCTTGATGCCAGCCCCCGTTCCACAGCCCGATTCGGAATACCAGAAAATTCGCCGCCACCCACGCCGCCAGGCCAAGCCCGCGCATTTTCCAATTTGTGAACAGAAGAATCAACGAAGCTGCCAGTTGAGCCGTTCCAGCAATCAGCATGAGATGGCGAAAGGCGATGCCGAAAATGGGATCAGCGATGTTGAGTGATTGCGACGGATCAAATGCTCCGATGATTTCCGCCAAGCCGACGAAGAACAACACGCCACCAGAAACCAGCGCGAGCCATTCTGCTAAATGGCCGTGAATCGCCTCCAGCCCTGACCGCAGAAAATCCGCGCAGCGGACGAGAGCATTTGTTTTGGCTTCTCTATTCATCGAAAACCATGTTTGCCATCCAAAGCGTTCTTTCATACATGGCGGTCTGGTCGCGCACCACGTGCTGGGCGTTTTCATGGATGTGCCAGTCCATCGGAATCCCCACTTTGAACAATTCCTCCTGATAATGGCGAAAGTGCTCCTCCTCATTTTCACCGGAGCCAGCGGTCGCCAACACCCGGCTGGTCATCCCCATTGTCGCTTTGGGCAACGGACTTGGGTTCAAGAGCATGATGCCGCGCCAGCGCCCCGGATAATTTTCGACCAGCTTGCTGACCACTTCGGTGCCCGCGCTGAAGCCAAAAAGAAACACCCGGCTTTTATCTATGTTCGGATTTTTGGCCAGTTCGTCATAAACAGCCAGGACATTGTTGGTAAAGACATCAACTCCTGCGGCGGTTCTATTATCCCACCGGTAATTAACCAGCGCCACATAGGCGCCAGAATTGGCGAGGCATTGCGCATAGACGCAATGGGGAATGGGTGTCCATTCGTAGGAGGCCGTGCCGATAAGTAACGGATACTTCTTGTGAGGTGAGAAATTGACCGGCGCCACCAGATCAAATCTTGCGGCGTGGTTTCTGCCGCTGTCATCTTTATAGCGCGCCCATTCTGTCAATGCCGGCTGAAAGTGGAAAGCCACATCCCGATTCCCCCACGGAGAAACAACGCAACGAACATCGCCGCTGTTTCCATTACATTGCCAGATGCCCGCCGGCTCGCTTGACTCATCTGCCAAGGCGTAGACGCGGGGATTTTCTCCGTCGCAGAAAATGCTCCAGACCTGCCCGTTTGTGAACAGGGTGTCTTCTGCTGTCGCATGATCATTTTTGAAGGCTAGAATAGTTGTGTCACCTTGGCCCAAAACACAGGCGTAGCCTTGTCCCTTGTTGAGCCACTGCGCCGAGTTAATCGAGGATTTGCGCGTCAACTCGTTCTTCCTCATGCTGCCATCCGCGCTAGGTGAAAGAACGACCAGTGAGGAAATTGTTGACCGATTGGTGTTCTCAATCACCAGAAACGCGCCTGTATCTTTTGAATACGAAATGCCGCCAATCGTTTTTCGCGCGCTGGAATAAAGATGGTGGATTTCCCCTGATGAAACATCAGCTTGCCAAAGGAAATTCCTTGTATGCCAAGCAACGGCATTTGTTCCCATAGCCTGCAAAGTCTGGGCAGGGCCATTCGTGCTGGAAAGTTGCCAAACAGCCGTTTCCGTCCATTTCCCGGCGGTGAACTGCATGAAAACAAGTTTCTGGCTCTCATCAAGGAAAGCGCAATTCGTCGGTGTAAGCCAGGTAAAGGACTGAATGCGGTTGGTGATGTCATCAATTTTGCCGTCGGTTTGCCGACTGCCGGTTCCGACGAAATTCAGCGTGTAATCCCAGGAATAGGCCAGTGTTACATCGTCTGGTGACCAGCCAAACACCCAGTCGCGACTCGGCATGTAATCCGCGTCCGCTGCTTCGCACAGTTTCCGTTCGCTCTTATTGGCAATATCCTCGATGAAAACGCCTTCGCCCTGCTCGGTTGTGTGGATGATGCCCAGTAAATTACCCGAGTAGTTGGCCACTGGCGCTTTTTGGATGATGTTGACTGAGGAAAGCTCCTTTGCCATCCGCTCAATCTGATGTGGATAATGCCAATAGTTCCAAATCATCCGCGCACCAAAGCAAAGACAAATGATAGCGATAATCCAGAGGCCCGAAAAAAGCCGAAACCGAACACAGCCACTCGAATTCATAACACACACATCCCCATAGCCTAACTGCCAATTCCCAATTCAGATTTCCGATTCCTTATCTCCGAGCTGCCAACTGCTAACTTCCGATTCCTCCACCATTGATGGAAAAGTATTCCATAACTGCCGATGAGCAGATAACCTAAAACTCCTTTCATGATATTGTCTGCGGAGTGCGGTAAAACATGAATAGCATCCGTAAAGTTACCAAGACATGGACACGGGCGACGCCATCCCATAAATACTAAACCAAAGCGGTAGAGAACAAAACACATCGAAACCCAGGCAACAAGACGCACAGCCACATTCTCAAACCGCTTTGGTAAGCAGATATATGCAACTATAAACTCCACAAACCCTGCAGACATAATTAGATGTCCAAACGACAAACCAGTAATTGGGTCGTGGACGAGCAGCGCATTGGCAGATCCAAACGCGCTATATACTTTTGCTATAGCCGTAGCAAATAGTATTACTCCAGCACTTATGCAAAACAATCTTCTCACAATGAACGATCTACCCGCAATTATCCCCTTTCAGATTTAAGGGCAGTCAAAACGTGCGAATTCAAGTGGGAAAGAGACATGGCGACCGCCCCCTTAATTGAACGCAATATGTGTAAAGAGGCCAAATCACCGCACGGCTTGTCAGATGAATTTGGACCTTTCATTGGACTACCACTAGGAAATGTCCCATCTTGGGCCGGGGATCCATCACAAGGTATGATTTGGCATGGAGATTCACAATATATTGTTTTTGAGAGTGACTGGTAATCACCCGTGGTTCCATTATACACATATGGATCTACTGAACCTTGGCCAGTTATTTTAAAATTATATGTATCTGGACAGTTAACATAAACCGTTCCAACTGCCGGCCCGCAAGCCCTGGAGCCTTGGTCCGAATAACATGTTTCAGCCAGCGCCGAATAGTTACAGCCAACCGATACAAGCACGGCTACAATTTGCATTGTTCTGTTTATATTTATTGTCTTTGTCATATGTTTAATTTCCTTTGGTTAATAATTTTGAAACTCCCCATATTACGAACGGAAGAATGGCAAAAGAAATTATTATAATTCTGACAGACAACACCATTCCTCGTCTTTCTACAAACTGATCATATTCACCGCCTTTCGCGGCGTTAGCTATCTTCTCGTCCATCCCATTTATCTTATCGGCTTGCCAAATCCAATACTTTTTCTCTGGCACTTTGATGTTAAAGCCGAAATCAGAGCGGTTCGAGAAAGCAATCTCATTGTGAAACAACACTATGCGGACATCTCGACTATAGGTCGTTTTCCCCTGCGTAACATTTCTAACTATTAGAATGATCGCATCGTAAGATAAATCTTTAAGGTTACTAGTTTTACTATAAGTGTAATCATACAGCATCACATCCTTAAAATGATTCGTAAATATTATTGCCAACGATAAGGGGACACCATTCGTAAGCACCAGCGTCCCAAGGCATTGAATGTCTGGAAATGTTCTCAATCTAAGGTGGAGATGCAGACTGCTATTCAATTTTTGTTCCCGTTCGAACATATCGTCTATTCCAAGATTTGTTATATTAAGTATGCTTGAAGCCTCTTGCTCCATTGGAAGAAAACCGTTCTTTAACACATTGGTCATCAAATCGAACGTGGAAGTGTATTGAATCGGTGAATCATTTGAAAATCTAAAAAGGCGTTCATCTTTATAACGAGCTATAACTTTATCTCCCAAGAATTCTGGTTGTCTTCCAATTAACGTCGCCCAGTTTTTATCGCCTGTCTCAATCAGGTAACCATCCGAAGAATCCCTGCAATAATATGTTTCCCTTGTTATGGAGTATCCATTGGAGGCAACAAGGTCTCCTTCGGGCGCGACCTTGAATCCGGAAGGCAACAGATGTGATGGATACTGGTTGCGAACCTCCAAAATCATTTCTGCGCCACTGCTTGTAGTTGCTGGGCATAAGGAAAAAATCCAACACATTACCAGCCACATAACTAGAACGGACTTTTTCCTATCTTGCATTTGGGTCTTGGACGTCATAAAATTGAACAGTCCAAAGCTTCCAAGTATTTTGGTGGAAGAGGATTCCCCTGCACTATTGCGCGGTTGCGCGGTTGCGCGGTTGCGCGGTTGCGCGGTTGCGCCCTGAACAAGCGGCACCAGATGTTTGTAGTCCTTTCACCTGTTGCATTTTTTACATTCGGCCACAAACCCGCCATCTTGTCAACAAAAAAATTAGCGAAAATGAAAAAAAAGACTGGCGTCGTGCAAGCCATTGCAGGATAGCCAGTTGCGCCGCTAATTCAGATTTCCAAGCTGCAAAAAGGCGCAAAGACCACAAAAGGGTGTGTCAGAAAATTGTAGCAGCCGGCGTAAGTCGGCTCTAACTTTTCTGATGCTACCACGCTCCTCAATGATATTTGAGCCAACTGACGTTGGCTGCCACGAGGTAAACGAGCTTTCCGGGCTGGTGTATTTGTGTTCTCTGTGTTCCTCTGTGGCAAGGTCAGAATTTTCCTTGTGCCTTTTTGTGCCATTTTGCGGCCAATCCTGTTTCTGCTCCAAGCTCGAGTAGAATCCAAAACACCGACGCCGTGGCCAGCTTGAACAGGCCGTAATCAAACCAAAACGCCACGGCCATTGCCAGCATCGCCGAATGGCAGGTAATGGCGGGTGGTATGTGACGGGTGACGGGTGAAGCGATTATTCCCTCTTCGCTCCCCATTAAACTGTAGGAGCCGACATGAGGAGGCTCTGACTTCCTAGATTTTAGATGGAGCCTTCTTACGTCGGCTGCTACAAAGCCAGGGTGATTTCTGAAGCAGAGTGCAACGTAAGCTACAAAACAAACCAACCCCGGAATCCCCATCTGCGTTCCCAACATCAAATAATCATTCGTAGTGATGGCCGCTGCGCCGCCTTCGGGTGGAGAATAATTCTTTTCATAAAAACTCGCCGCCTTGTTCCAGCCGACGCCGAAGGGATGGTCCCGCATTATTTCAAAGCCGGCTTTCCAAGCGGCAACCCGGTGTTGAGTTGATGCCCGGCTCAAATCCAGTCGCTTCAAATACCACGGCGCATTGTCCGGCGTGTTATTCCAGAAAAAGCAGATCACGACCATGGCAATAAACACCGGAAGCAAAACCCCCCACCATTTGAATTTGCCATGTGCCTTTGCCAGATAGAGCAATCCAGTGGCCGTTCCCACCCACGCCCCCCGGCTGTAACTAAAAAACAAACCCGTGCCCAACATCAAAACCGTGACAAAAAGAAGAATGGGTAGGGGACGACGTAAGGAGTCCGTGACAACTTTTTGATTTTCGATTTCTAACTGCGGATTTCCAGAATGAGACTCGTCACCTCGTCTCCTATCTTTCCCAAACCATCTCACCGCGAAAGAACGCATACTATTCTGAACTCCGAATTCCAAATCCCAAATTCCCATAAGCAATCCCATGGCCAGCACCAATCCAGCGCTCATTAACAATCCATAGTCGTTTGGATTATTCCACAACCCCATCCAGCGTGGGCCGCGGTAAAAGTTGTTTGTCATGTCCAGATGCCAGAAAGCGGAAAAGGCCAGAAGCAAAACGAGGCCAATGAGAAAAGTAGCAGCGGATGTGAGTTCGCTATGACCGGTTCCAGCTTTTTTGGTTGGAGCCGGCTTACGACGGCCGCCGCTATAGACAAAGAAGCGGATGGCTCTGCCCAACGTCACTCCGAACAAAATCGTTATGGTATCCGTTGCCGGGCTGTTCTCTGTCTGGCTAATAAAATACGCGGCGATGGCGATGAGCAGCAGACCGATGAGTGGCAAATCTTTCAGGCTGAAGGTCAGAAATAGAAACGTGCCGCACCAGACGGCCAGACAAACCAGCAGCATCCATTGTGTTTCAAGCAGCACAAACTCAAATTCGCGGAACATCCCGATTTGGCGATCCAGCACAAACTCAAACAGGCACAGGGCCACGATTGCCAGAAGCAAGGTGGGTTTGATCAGCGCTTTCATTCTATGCAAGCCAGATTAGGCTGCTTGTGACGTTTTTGGAAACATTTTGTGTCCTCCTTTGCGGCTAAAACCAGCCCGCAACTGCTTTGGTGTCCTTGTGGAGACGGCAGTCCCCCTTTTCTGTCCTATTTTGGAACAGCCGTGTGTCAAACGTGTTCTGTTCCATTGCATTTCAAGCCGGATTGGCTATTTTGGGCTGGTTTGCTTCTGAAGTCGCTTACCGACTTATATTGATCAGCCAGCAACCCATATTGATTGGTCACTGGCTCATATTGGTCTCCCGACAACCAACATCGATCGGTCGCCGATTTATATTAATCCGTTACCGGGTTATATTGATTTCCCGGCAATCAAGATTGATCCCTCCGCGATTTATATCGAATGCCCAGCAACAAATATTGACTGCTCACCGACTTACATTATTCGTCGGGCAATTTATATTGGTTCCCGACCGACCTATATTGTTCCGCAGTCGTCTGGCAGGGGTTTTGACGGGCATTTTGGTTCTCTACGTCGGAATTGCCTTTGTTTTTTTCGTCATGGGCATGGAATCCAGCCGCTTGTGAAATATTTCACAAGCTGGCATGGCGAATGCTTGTGTTTTTTTCCAAGGGCATTTCGCCACGGCGCCAACCGGGGCGGGCTGTCTGAAAGTCAAAGGGTCTAGAAAGTCGAAATAAAATTGAAAACAAAACAAGCGAACCTGCGGGTCTTGCGGGATTTCTACAATTACAGCGGGCCGCAGTTGGTGGTCTTCGCAACCAACATCAGTGTCAACCTTGATCCCGCCAAATTCGTCAAGCTGACGGTTGCGCCCAAGGACGTCAAAACCCTGGCGGACACCTTAAGCGCCGCGCTGGCGGCCATGCAGACGGGCGGCTCCGTGGAAACGGCGGCCAAGAACAAGGCCTTTGACACCGTGGCAGACGCGCTGAACGCCGACGCAAACGACGTGGAGAACATCGTGGGGACGGACATGGAATTGCTGCTGGGCACCGGTTACCTGCCGGTGAGCACCAATCGAACCTCCTCCCCGCTTGACGACACGGCCATCGTGGGACTGTTGAACAACGGCTCCACGCAACTACTCCTGCAACTGGCGCCGGTTCGCAATGCCAAGTCGTATCAGGTGCAGGTCAGTTTGGACGGCGGCAAGACGTGGGTGGAAGCCTGCCTCTCCACGCAGGCGCGCCGGATTGTGCTGCAAGGCCTGACGCCGGGCACCACCTATGCCGTGCGGGCGCGGGCCATCGGCGGCAGCACCGGAGCGAGCAACTGGACCGGACCCAGTTCCATCATGTCCACCTGAAAAGGTTGATGGATTCATGGTTGATGGTTGAGAGCCAAAAGCCCCAACCGTCAACGCGGGTTTCCCCACAACATTCAACTCGCAACCCAATTTAGGAGACGACACAAGGAGCCTCATTCCAAAATCAGAATCAGGACAGGGCGTCTCGTGACCTCGGCTCCTGCAATTTGTCCGGAATGTTTCCGGGCATCGGGCGGCTGGCAATGCAATGGACCCTTCATTGCTGGCCGTCCGTTCATTGTAAAGGTAAAACAGCGTGATGCGGAGAGTGCGCCCTGCCTTAAGTTAACGCTCCGCTGGACAATGCCGCCAAATCCGCCAAGATAGGCGCGTCAGCCGTTTGAATGAAACAACTCCTGCAACTTTCGGCGGTCACCAAATCCTTCGGCGCCGTCCGGGCGCTCAAGGATATTTCGTTCGATTTGCGGGCCGGCGAAGTCCACGCCCTGCTCGGCGAAAACGGCGCGGGCAAATCCACGCTCATCAAAATCATCACCGGCGCGCATCAGCCGGATGGCGGCACGATTGAAATCGCCGGAGAGCGCGTCGGGAAACTTTCGCCCGCCGCCGCGCGCAAACTCGGCATCGCCTGCATTTACCAGCAACCGGCGCTGTTCCCCGATTTGACGGTCGCCGAAAACATCGGGCTTCGGCTGGAGCGCGCGAATTCCCTTTCGCGCGTGAACTGGAAGGAATGCCGCCGCCGCGCCACCGAATTGCTCCGGCGCATCGGCGCGGACATTTCGCCGGACGCGGAAATCCGCTCGCTTTCCATGCCGGAGCAGCAGCTCGTCGAAATCGCCTGCGCACTCGGCACCGGCGCGCGCATCGTCATCATGGACGAGCCGACCGCCTCGCTCACGCAAAAGGAAACCGGGCTGCTCTTCGCCGTCGTCCGCGATTTGCGCGCCGGCGGCGCGGGCATCATCTACATTTCGCACCGGCTGGAGGAAATTTTCCAGCTCGCCGACCGCGTGACCGTCCTGCGCGACGGCGAAAGCGTGGGAACGTATTTTATTGGTGGCAGCCGGCGTGAGCCGGCTCAAATGTCTCCCGAAGAAAGTCAGAGCGGACGCACATCCGCCGCTAGAATTACGGAAGGCGATTTGATCAAGCTGATGGTCGGACGGGAAATTTCCCAGATTTTTCCGCCCGCCGAAAGCGAACCGGGCGAAACCGTTCTCTCGCTGAAAAATCTCGGCTGCGCGGCCGGCGGTGTTGAAAATGTTTCGCTCGAAATTCGCGCCGGGGAAATTCTCGGTCTCGCCGGACTGGTTGGCGCAGGCCGGACGGAGCTGGCCCGGACCATTTTCGGCATCACGCCCGCCGATGCCGGTGAAATTTTTCTGCGCGGCGAAAAAGTTCAAATCCGGTCACCGCAGGAGGCCGTGGCGCGCGGCATTGCCTACGTGCCGGAAGACCGGCGACGACACGGCGTCATTCTCGAAATGTCCATCGCGCAAAACATGACGATGGCGATTCACCGGCAGCTCTTTCCGGGAACCTGGCTGCGGCTCGGTGTGGAACACGCGTGCGCGCTGGATTTCATTCGCCAGTTGGACGTGCGCGCCTCCGGCCCGGAAGCGCCGGGCCATTCGTTGAGCGGCGGCAACCAGCAAAAAGTGTCGCTCGCGCGCTGGCTGGCGACCAAACCGAAGGTCTTGATTCTCGACGAGCCGACGCAGGGCGTGGACGTGGGTGCGAAAAGTGAAATCCACAAAATCATCCGCCGGCTCGCGAAGGACGGCCTGGCCGTGCTGATGATTTCGAGCGACCTGCCGGAAATTCTCGGCATGAGCGACCGCATCGCCGTGATGCGCGGCGGCACGATT
>Ga0326727_10024959_pt1 | contig 11256 bp, 8 predicted proteins | sample MB2enrmetagenome_FD_207643 | JGI IMG/M metagenome (GOLD analysis project Ga0326727, IMG submission 207643) | Lab enriched peat soil microbial communities from McLean, Ithaca, NY, United States - MB29MY | ecosystem: Environmental > Terrestrial > Soil > Wetlands > Peat | place: USA: New York... | reverse complement strand
AGCTGGCCGAAAGCGCGGAGTTCAACGCGGTACTCGACGAAGAGCGCGAGCGCTACGAGAGCAGTTTTGCCCCCATCCGCGAACGCGCGAAGCAAATGGGGATTGATCTGGAAACGGATGTGGTGGTGGGTCATCCGGCCGAGCAGATTCTTCACCGGGCCGACACTATTCAGGCCAGCCTCATTGTGACAGGCAAGCGCAGCCACACCATCCTGCATCGCTGGATGCTGGGCTCGAACACGGAACGAGTTTTGAAGTATGCCCACTGCCCGGTGATGATTGTGCATTGAGGCCGCAGATCAAGCAGGAATTTAGTCTGCCCGAAGTTTTGTACCAGTTAGATTGTTAGTGTATCGCAGCGGGAGAGGTAGATATCTGCCCGCCGCCGTAGTAGGGGGTGTGGGAAAGTGGGAAGCGTTTTGTGCTTTCCACTTTTCCACACCCCTGGGAATTATCAGTTGGCCATGCAGCCGGCGCTGGCGGTCTGTAGCCCAGCGAGGAATGCGGCCTCTCGGTGTTGTAGTAGACGCGCCAGCGTTCAGACAAAACCTGTACCTCCTTGAGTGAGTAAAATATTTCCCCGTTCGGAAACTCATCGCGTAGCTTGCTGTTGAACGATTCGCAGTAGCCGTTCTCCCAGGGAGAGCCGGGCTCGATATACAGTGTTTTGGCGCCGGTTTGTGCCAACCATTTGCGCAGCTCCTTGGCGACGAACTCGGGACCGTTATCGGAACGAATATACTCAGGGATTCCGTGCTCGATTATGGCGTCGGCCAGAACCTCGATCACATTGCCGCTGTTCAGCCTTCGCCGTGGATGAATGGCCAGGCATTCCCTGGTGTATTCGTCGATCAGGTTCAACATACGCACCGTCCTTCCGTCATGGGTAAAAGCGCTCACGAAATCGTAGGACCAGACATGATTGCGCCGCTCCGGACGCAGCCGTACGCAGAAGCCGTCATTGAGCCATAGCCGGCCCCGCGGCTTCTGCTTCTGCGGAACCTTCAGCCCTTCACGGCGCCAGATGCGTTCCGCACGGTCCTTGCCAACTTGCCAGCCTGCTTCTCGGAGCTTGATGGTGATTCGCCGGTAGCCGTAGCGACCGTACTGTGTGGCCAGTGCGATGATGGCCCGGGTCAGCGCGTCTTCGTCGTTCCGCTGTGTGGGCTGGTAGCGCTGCGTGCCGCGTGGCTGGTTCACCAACTGGCACGAATGACGCTCACTTGCCCCACTCTGTTGTGCATGCTCCACAGCGATACGGCGCCGCTCCGGGCTTAGAAGTTCCCCGTGCGATGTCCTGAAGAATCTGTTTGTCCAGACTCAGCTCGGCCACTAAACGCTTCAGCTTGCCGTTCTCCTGCTCAAGCTCCTTCAACCGCTTGGCCTGGTCCACCTTCAGACCACCATACTCCTTGCGCCAGCGGTAATACGTCTGCTCCGTAATTCCCACTTCCCGGCAAGCGATCGGATGCGTCTTACCGTTTGCTATCCCTACTTCAATCTGCCGGAGCATATTCACAATCTGCTCTGGCGTATGCTTCTTCGCCGTCCCCATTCCAGACTCCTTCCATACCAGTTTGTCTCATTCCGACTGGTATAGAATTTGCCGGGCACTCCAGAGATCCCTGCGGGTCCGGTTCCAGCCCAATCCGATCATTCACCGCGTTGCGGAAACGCTGTTTGCAACCCAAGTACCGCTCCGTCGTTTGCACAGAGACATGCCCCAGAAGAAACTGAATCTGCTCCAGTTCACCGCCAGCCTGGTGACAAAGACGGACGCAAGTCCTTCTGAGATCGTGCGGGGCTAAGGACGGAATCTCACAGTCCTTTGCCTTCTTCTTCACGACGCCCCAAATGACCTTCGGGCTGAAGCCAGTTCCCCAAATCCTCCAGCCTTGTTGATCGAACGAAGGAGAGTGCCGGCTGTAATTCCAGCAGCCTCTATCCAGGCGTCAATCCCAGCTTTCACCCAATACGGGACTGGAATGGTCCGTATGTGGCCGCCCTTGCCGATAAGATCTGCTATGACCCAGTGCTCCTCCCTTTGCTGTATGTCTTCTACGCGTAACGCAGTCAATTCTGCCCGCCGTAGCCCGCACCCTAGCAGAATCGCCAATGTGGCGTAGTCGCGCTTGTCTCGAAGACTCGCGCCGTCCGCAGTCGGTCACGATACCCACCCCTTCCCTAAGTCAAAATCAGACTCCAAACTGCCTCCGAGTTCAAAATCCTGCCCTCAACGAGTCCGGATAGAATTTTGGCGAGGAACAACAGGTAAAAAGGACGCTAATTCACGGTCACCGTGAAGGTAGCAGGGAGTGCGTAAGTGACCGCAGGGTTTCCGGTTCCCGTTACGGTGAAGGTGTACGTGCCGGCTGTTGTTCCTGGAGTGACATTGACAGTACCGCTGAAGGTGCCGCCACCGCAAGCGGCCAAACTGCCCAGCACCGCCATCACGATCAGAATGCCCAGCATGGAGCGCCAACTGCGCCGCCGCGCCGGAATTCCCAGGAAGACGAGGAAGGCCAGCACCGCGCCTCCGCCCGCTCCGAATAACCCCCTGCCCTTGCCAGGCAGATTCGGATAGAACAGCGCCGCGCTCGCCGCTGTTGTGTATACAGTCGCGATCGCTGTTCCACTTGGAGAACCGGAACTCAGCGTTACCGGTGAACCACTCGTGACGGAACAGCTAGGCAGATTCGCAGCACCGGAGGGACACGTCGTGAGCGCGCAGATGAGCGTGACGGTTCCAGCATACAGCGTAGCCGAACTCATGGTAATGGTCGAAGTCGTGGATGCTCCGGGCGCGATGGAAGCACTTGGCGAGGTCGCCTTGAGAGCAAAGACAGAGGTTGTCACTGCTACGGAAGCCGTTCCCGTTCCCGAGGCGTAGTCCGCGTCTCCGCTGTAGGTTGCGGTGAGCGTATCGGTTCCGTTGCTCAGGCCGTTGGACGGAATGGTGATGGTGACGCAACTGCCAGATGTGCAACCGGTAGATCCTAGCGTCTGCGCCACGGATATATAGCTGTCGCTGGATAGAGTTACCGTTCCGGTCGGCGACGATTCCAGGGTGCTGGAGCCGGAGACAGTGACCGTCACGCTGTAGGTCTGGCTCGAATCTATACTGCCCGAGGCTGGAGCTACCGTCACGGTTGGCGTTGACACTGTCACATTCGTAGCCATCACGGAGGTCGTGCCCGTGGCCCCCGCACTGTAGATTGAGTTGCCGTTGTAGGTTACAGTGAGCGTGTCGGGTCCGGTGCCCAGGGAGTTGTAAGGGATGGTGATGGAGTAGCTACCGCCGGTAAACGCCGTCGCCGGCGAGGTATAACCGCCGCCGGTCAGCGTCACGGTTCCGGTTGGCATCGTGCTGCCAGTGCAGATTCCAGTGCAGGCCACCGTGCCCGACACGGTGAGCTGCTGGTTCGAATTTATGCCGGTGCCGGAAGTCGGGGAGGTGACCGTCACGGCCGCGGTCAACCCGTCCACCGTCACCGTTGTCGAGTTGGTCGCCACGGCATAGGTCGAATTACCGCCATAGGTCGCTGTCAGCGTGTCGGAGCCAATCGGCAGGTCTCCAGTTGTAATGGTGAAGGTGCAACTGGCGGCTGAGCAAGTGCCGGAACCAATGGTCTGGTATGAGCTATAGCTGCCATCGGCCAGCGTGATCGTACCCGTCGGCATTCCGCTGGCGCCGGAGACCGAAACAACCACATTAACGCTCACGACGGTGGTCGCCGGATTTGGCGAGACGGAAGTAAAGGCCACGGTCGCCGCCGCAGAGCCGGTTGATGAGTTCCAGAAGTTCACCAGTTGCGTGGCATCCACGCTGCCCATCCCGGAGGCCAGGTCGTAGCCGGTGGTGGTGTTGTAGCCGCTCTCAAAGTAATATCCGGCAGCGTTCTTGACACACGAGCCGTCTGGGGCGGAGGTGCATGGCACAGAGTTATTGCCCACGGTCACGTCGTGGAAGATCGAACTCGAATGGCTGCCGTTGAACAGACCATACAGCACAGTGGCCGGCATCCCCAGACGGCTGCCGGTCTTCTGCTGCACCAGCGCCAGGATGCCGGCGAAGGCCGGCGAAGCGGTGGAGGTGCCGCCATAACCGTCAAAGAAAAAATAACCGTCCGATTGCGTCTCACAATCCAGTATCACCTCCGTGCCTTGGTAAGTGGTTGTCGTGCCGTCGCATACCAGCCATGTTGCAGGCTCGCATCCGTTGCCCGACATAAACGCGACATCGGGCAGATCGCGAGCCTCGTCCGATGGCACACCCGTGCCCGTCTGCCACGAGGGCTTGCCGTAGATGACGCTGGCGCCGCCGCTGCCGGCTACGATATTTGCGCCGCCCACACAGCTATTCGTCGAAGGGACATTCAAGTTGAACGCTCCCTCAGTTGTCGTCGAGTCATTCCAGGTCGACTCCGGAATGTACATCAGGGCCGTCCGGTAATAGGTCGAAGAGTTGCCTTGCGAGGTGCTCGCGTAGGTGGAGAACGAACTGTTCAGTCCATATAAATCCGTTCCGCCCACCGCGATGTTATAGGGCGTGGAGGCATAGCCGCTTACCGCCAACCCGCCAGAGGCATCGGGTTCGTTTATACCGCTGTTGGTGCTGGGGTAGTCGCAGCCGGCCGAGCCGCTGTCGCCGGCCGAAACCATCACCGCGATGCCCTCCCCCGCCGCCTGCTCCCACCAATTATTGATCTGTGCATTGTCGCCGGAGCCGGATTCATTGTCTTGTTCACACTCGCCGAAGCTGAGGCTGAAGATGCTTACGGTATTGGCGTCGATTGCCGCCTCAATGCCTGTGTAGAGGTCCGAAGAGGCATAGTAGTAAATCGTCGCGCCTGGAGCCATGCCTCCGGAGAGTTCGGTGTCGATATACGCTTCGTCGGCATCGCTGGCATCGTATCCATTCCCTGGGGTAGTGGAGCATGAGGCAGAGGTGGTGCAGTAGTTGAGGTTGACAGAGGTTGAACTGCCGAGAAACGTGCTGCGGTAGGCCCCTACGATGTTGGCGGAGATCTTGGCATCGCCGCCAACCCCGATGTTCACGCCCGCGCCAGTATAACTTGTCCCCGAGGTGAAGTTGGCGTTGAAGGAGTTGGGCGTGTCATAGATGGTTGCCGCATCGCCAGGGACGATATAGAGAAAAGCACCGCCGATTGTATCAGTAAGGCTGGGAGTTTGCCCGTTGGCCGGCTCCAGCCGCCTGGTCTGAGGGTTAAACTGGCCCGCGCTTCCGCGCTGAAATTGCGGTCTGGGGCGAATGGTGTTCAGGTGTGCGACGCCCTTGACCACCGGGGCGAACGCCGAGGGAATCTGCGGGTCGGTTGTGTTGGAGGTGAACTGCCGATCGCCGGCCTGGAATGAGTGGATTGAGGTGTGAAAGGCCTCTTCCACCTGGCTTACCGTTCCGTTGAAGGCTATATTAATGCGCCCTTTGGAGACCGTTTCCACCTGGAGCCCGTGTGACTCCAGCCAGGCTACAAGGGCAGCAATGTCCGAGTCCGAGAGACCGTAGAGCTGGCCGAACTGCTCTGGAGTTAGCCACTTGTGGTAATTTGGCGAAGATTTATCCTGCAACTGGGCCAGATAGGAGTTCAGCGCCGCCTGTTGCTCGGTGGAGCGCGACAGGACCAGGCGTATGTGAGTCAGGGGCGTCGAGGGCGCGGCCTCGCCCTGGTCGAATTGCGCTTGCGCCAGGCGCGGCACGTTGCCTTTCAGCGTTGCCAGCGACAGCTCATTTACATCCGTGGTAACCCGCGGGGCGACAGTGGAATTCTGGGCCGATAAAACCGGGCCGCAAAGGAGGGCCGCCGAACAAAGCAATGCGCCAGCCAATACACTTAGGGAAGACGCCTTCATCAAGCACATAGTGGTTTTTCCTGGACCCTTCCTTCGGAGGAAACCCCCGAGCATACAATGAGTTGCGGCACCCATCAAATCATTAACGTTAAAACGCGTTTGCCGCATCCCATTCATGATTTAGACATGCGAACCGCGATAATTGATTGTGCAACATTGCGAGGGTGATGGTGCTTCTTTTCGCTCACAACCCGGAGGAATCTTTTTCAAATAGGGAAAGTTCCGGTCTTGGTCCTAGTCTTTACAGGCCGTCCGGGCGACGGGGATTGCCCCGGCCCAGGCGTTGTGAATACTTTTCATGTCGCAACTTTGCGCTAACTTTGGTGTCTAATCGAGGAATGTCACCTAACGCCGTGCTTAACCTGCGCATATGCCAGACTTGGTCCCACCTCCAGGGCAATCGCATTTCAAAATAGTTCCAACAGCCGGTAGAGGAAGCCATCGTCCCAGCCGGCTCGTTTGAACTTGCCGCGCAAAGAGCCTTTTGATCCCTCTTTTTGCATGGCATTGATGACCAAATGGCGTAAAACAGCGAGATTGTGCGGTCCGTGGCCCAGTCGCGTCCGATCCTGATCCTCGTTCATCACCACGTCCAGCCGCCAGTGTAGGCTGTTTTCCACGCCCCAGTGTTGTCGCACAACCGCGTTGAATCGCTCCGGCGTTAGAACTGTACTCAGCAGGTAATATGCGGTTTCCGTCGTAGTTTTGTCCGGCATTTCCCGCACTCGCTCGATCTTACCGATAGCCTTCAAACCCGGCCACTGATGCTGTTTTTGCAGCCAGCCGATCTCGGTCGACACCCTTGCCGTGCGCGTCTCGATGCGTCCGTGATCGGACTCGACAACCGGCGCGGCGATGCTCGCTTTCAACTCCGAATCGTCCAGCAGCAGGACCACATCGTCAAACAGTGTTCCTTGATTGCCCTTCAGCGCCAGCGCGTAGTCGCCCTTCTGTTCCACGATTTGCCCGGCGATGGCGCGCTGGCAGTTGAGCGCATCGGCGGTCACGATGGTGCCTTTGAGGGCCAGCATCCTGAGCAGCCTGGGCACTGCCGTAATCTCGTTGGACTTGGCATCGGTGGCGATCTGCGCCAACACCAGCCGCTGTTGCGAGCCCCAGGCCGAGACCATGTGCAGAGCCGACTTGCCGCTGGCGCGATCAAACGAGCGGCGCAATACCTTGCCGTCGATGGCCACCACACCCTGCAACTGCTCGGAGAACTGCGCCATAAACCTCTGAAACGAATCGCGAAACTGATCCGGATCGAGATTGCGGAAGAGGCGGCTGAAGGTGTCGTGACTGGGCAAACCGTTGGCCAAGGAGAGAAAGCTGCGCAGAAATGGCTCCTTGGCCTCGGCGAACAAGGCCATATCCACCGCACCCTGGCCGCCGCACAGCATACAGCAAAGAGCAATCATCAGCAGTTCGTGAAAGTCATGTAAGGCGGCATTGCCGCAGCGCGGGTCCTCAAGCCCTTCCCAACAGGCACCAAACTGCTCCAGGGTCTTTTTGCGGGACATGAAATCCTCCTGCAATCAACCTCAGGCCTTAACGGGGCGAATGTAAGTACCAACCATGGTTCAACCGATTGTCAAATGCGATTGCCCTGGGGTACATTTATCAAATCCCGATAAATAGGTCGGCAGCATGGACGATCAACCGATAGGCTCCGAAGAGGAACCCCGCCGCCACGAGCAGCGCAATGATCCCTTGCCAAGCATGGTGGCATCCCCCAACTGTCCCAACGGCAACGATGGCGAAAACAACAAGACTGCGCCTGGAATCAAATAAAGCATTGCTTTCATTGGGTCTGGATGACATGTGTCTGGATTTTCCGTCACATTCTGAGTAACCACAACTTTTGGATGGCAGCTGCCACAGTTGTAATCGCTGTATCTACTATTGTTTACACGCGCTATGCGGGCAAACAATGGAAAACGATGAACGATACCCTTGAACAGATCAAACAGCAAACTCCGGCGATGCAAACGCAGGTCACCGAAATGCAAAAGCAGACCGCTATCCTCAATACTCAGCTTCAAGAAGAGGAAAGGCCGTATATTGTTCTGGAGAAGAATGCCGCCGATAAAGATTCCAATATTACTGCACTTAGCAATACCGATCCGTACCCACCTACCAAAGGAAAACCCATCGAGGTCAATCTTCACTTTAGAAATATTGGAAAATCGCCCGCTCTCAATGTCGTCGTCCATCGTCACGTACTGATGGGATACTCCATTAAATATAGAAATATAGAGCCGATCGATAAACATTCCGATCTCATTCTTATGGCTAATGAGCCGATGTGGGTTACTGCCGTTTCTGTAAAAAACACTTGGGCGATTGAGACTATTATCATTCCCCGTAACGATTACACTACGAGGGACGGAAAGCAAGAATTCATCGTCTTTGTAAGGGTCACCTACGAAGATAGGTATGGAAATAAATACTGCACTTCCTTTGCAAAGACCCCACTCTTTGATAGTGGCGTGTGGGCAACTATAAATGTGAGCTTGTGCCCGACAGAATACAGGCCATAAAAGAAGTAAGGCCAAAATCCAAATTAGGACACTACCCAGTAAAGAGACGCCTTGACAAGGTGATACTGGCTTACAATAAATACACTCAATTCGGATTGTACGTATCGACTGCGAGGACAATGAGCGATCAACGTAAGCTTGAAGGAGTGTCCAGCGCCTATACTGACGGTTCGTACGCTGCGTCAAATCCTGACTGGCATGTCGGAGACTCCCCGTGGAAGGCGAGACAGATTCTCAAGGCTATAAATCGGCTCGCCAAAAGGCCTAACACTGTAGCGGAAATTGGTTGCGGGGCTGGAGGAATCCTCACAGAGTTGAGCAGCCTTATGAGAGCAGATTTTTTTGGTTTTGATCCATCTTCTTATGCCATTTCTCTGGGCCGTAGCACTGATACGGTTGTCTTGAGACAGGGCGGCGCGGAAGATATGGAAAACTATGACCTCGTTCTTTGCATTGATGTAATTGAACATGTCGAAGATGTATTTTCGTTCCTGCGCTCGTTGTTGCCTAAAGGAAAGAGCTTCATCTTCCATATTCCCCTCGATATGAATTGTTACTGCATTATGCGGAATGTGGTCATGATAAATCGCCAGGCGATGGGGCATATTCATTACTTCGACTGCAACACTGCCATAGCAACGCTCACAGACTGTGGGTATTCTGTAAAAGATTGGTTCTATACCTCTAACACCGACCTTCACAGAAGTCCAGCCAAGGATGTTGTAAAGAGCGTTATCTTTAAGATCAACCCAAGATTAGCGGCTCTCACCCTAGCTGGCTTTTCGATTATAGTAACAGCCGCTCCGGCTGATTTAAGAGGAGGTGCTTCCTAGATTTGTTCGATCCCCATAGCGCCCCGATGCTTCCCAAGCTAGAAAAGGGACGGCAGGGACTGCTCGCAGGCGCTCACAGGCTGCGCTCTACGCGTTCGCGCTGGATCGTAGATTAATTGCCAACCCTGCCAGCGGGCCAGGGGCAAAACCATCGGAGAGCAGGGACGCGGGATCGCTGGCCAAATTGTCCATTTGTTGCACCGATTTTTTCCTTCATTTTTCGTTCTAATTTTTTGTGCACGTGAATGAGCAAAATCCGTCAGAGCTTTGTGATGGGGTGGGGGCCGGACAACCTTCGAGACTCCGGTAAGATGGCCAAAGCACCCTGCCGGTGAGGCCGGAAGGAGGAATTGGCCGCGCTCCGTGTATTCATAGATGGTGCTTCCCAAAGATTGGGACCCCTGTAATCTGCCAACATCGTAAAATGTGTATTCGCTCCGTGAGCCCAAATGTGTGTGCCGCAGGACACCCCTACCCCTTGGACAACCATCCTGACGGTTGCAGGGATCAACGCAGGCCGGTACGGGTTCCAGTAGGGCAGGGACAAAGCCAAGTCAGGTGCGAAGCCTACACATACCCCCTTCCTACGGAGTCGCGACAGGGGAGAACCTGTCGGGTAAGGCGTGGCTGGACAGGGCAGGACAGGTGCACGCAGGCTGTACGGGAGGCGTGTACCGAGACGAAGCATCATTGTTTGCGGACGGCAACCATATTGCCAAAGGTGCATTACCGTTGTTTCGTCCGATCTTCGAACCTGCGCTACAGGATGCCTTTATCTCAGCACACAATCAAAGCCTTAGCCGTGGTTCAAGTTTGAGTATGTGAAATAATTACTAAGGAGCCTTGTATTTTTCAACAATCATCCACCAGCATAACCTCTGCCACTCTAATACGGTCGTCTTTGCCCATTCTCGGTGTTTCCACCAGGCGGCTCCAAATGCTACATCTGGAACTGCCGCCACTGACCATCTGTATTCAGGGAGGACATGTTGCGCTACAGATAAGGCGCGACGGGTATGAAAAGCAGAAGTGACTATGATCGCTGTCTTTGCGCGAGGAGCAACTGCATGGACGCATTTGCTTACTTCGCGGAATTCAAACAATGTAGAATTATCTTTGAAGCTACAGACATGAAGATGGGACACATTTTCGGGAGCTACAGTGTGTATGTATTCCCGTGCAAGATCAGATGATTTTCTACCGTATTCGACCCAGTCCGGAGCATCTAGTACGAGTTCCTGCGAGTAACCGCTTCGCAGCAGATTCAATGCATGAAGAAAACGAGCATCACTAGTATCTCCAGAGAGCACCACGATAATATCTGAACGCTCCGGATTATCGATTATTAAGAACGTCCCAGCGCCATGTGCCAAGATACCGGCGATTGTCATGAGCGAGATACAGACGAAAATCACTATCAATGCTCTTCTTTTTGTCATGTGATTTCGCACCTAAGCTGTCCAAACAGTATAGCAATATTTATGATTTGCAATTGTGGGTACGAAATACCCTATCCAGCTTCATATCAGTTCCCTCATTTTCAATGTGTTGTAACGTTGCCAAAAGGCCAAGAGAGAGCCATCGCAGAGCAGGGGTGTGGGATCGCTGGCCGACATGTCCATTTGTTGCACCGATTTTTCCCTTCATTTTTCGTTCTAATATTTTCTGCCCCTGAATGAGCAAAACCCGTCAGACGCTTTGCGATGGCGTGGGGGTCGGACAACTTCCGAAAGTCCGGCAAGCTGACCGGTAACCCGCTGCCATATCCAGTCGGACACGAGCGCCGGGGTGCCATCCCAGTTCTAGTTGGCTGGTGGAGACACATCGGAAGCTGGACGCGGCGGTATTTGCGGCCTATGGCTGGCCGGTGGCGTTAGAGGTAGGTAAGAAACTCCAACAGCGCGGGGTCGTCCCGCCGTCGCATGTGTGATTTTTGCGGGCTGAGCTTGTATAGAGCGCCACGAAAACGCTCTGGAGCCAGTTGGAGGTATCGTTCCGTCGATTCGAGCCCC
>Ga0326727_10024958_pt1 | contig 11257 bp, 10 predicted proteins | sample MB2enrmetagenome_FD_207643 | JGI IMG/M metagenome (GOLD analysis project Ga0326727, IMG submission 207643) | Lab enriched peat soil microbial communities from McLean, Ithaca, NY, United States - MB29MY | ecosystem: Environmental > Terrestrial > Soil > Wetlands > Peat | place: USA: New York... | reverse complement strand
CATCAAGGAACAGCGTCCCCCCGTCGGCCTTCTGCAGCTTGCCGGTCTTGTCTTCGTGAGCGCCCGGGAAGCTGCCCTTGCGGTGCCCGAACAGCTCGCTCTCAATCAGGTCCTCCGGGATCGCCGCGCAATTCACCTCCACGAACGGTTCCGCCGAGCGCGGGCTCATGTTGTGAATCGCGTGCGCCACCAGCTCCTTCCCGGTGCCGCTCTCGCCGTAAATCAGGACCCGCCCGTTCGTCCCGGCCATCAGCGCGAGCTGTTGCCGCAACGCTTTCATCGGCACGCTCGCGCCAATAATACTCAGCGACCGCCGCCCATCTTCCTTCAGCCGGTACAGCTCCAGTTCCAGCTTCCGTTGCGACACCGCATTCTTCACCACCACCGCAACCTTGTCGATGGTCAGCGGCTTCTCCAGAAAATCGAAGGCCCCCAGCCGCGTCGCCTTCACTGCGGTCTCGATGGTTCCGTGGCCGGAAATAATCACCACCACTGGCCGGCTCTCGAATGGAATCTCCTGAATGCGAGCCAGCGCGTCCAGGCCGTCCATTCCCGGCAGCCACACGTCCAGCAACACCACGTCGTAGGGTTGGCGCGTCAGCTCTTCCAGCGCGTCTTCCCCGGTGCCCACTGCCGTCGCCGGGTATCCTTCGTCCTCCAAAACACCCGCGAGCGATTGCCGGATCCCCGGCTCGTCGTCCACCACCAGAATGTGTCCCGTCTTCATGCCTTGATTTCCGCCGCCGCCCTTTCCGCGCGCCCCGCCCCCGAAACCGGAACATCGATGATGAAGCGCGCTCCAGACGGCACGTTGTCCACCACGCGAATGGCCGCGTTATGATCCGTCAGGATGCGGTTGACGATGGCCAGCCCCAGCCCGGTGCCGCGCCCCTTCGTCGAAAAATATGGGAGAAACAGCTTTTCGCGGTCCTCGGGGGAAACGCCGCATCCGGTATCGGCAATCACCAGTTCCACCATCTCGCCGTCGCTGGCCGAAGTGGCCACCAGCAGATCCTTCACCGGCGATTCCTGCATCGCCTCGGCCGCGTTGTCCACCAGGTTTACGATCGCGCGCTTGAACTGCTCGGGATCGGCGTGTACCAGCGGCAAGTCCGCGGCAAGGTTCTTGTGTACGCGAATGCCCGGAAGCCGGTCCTGAAATACTGCCAGCGCATTCTCCACAATTCCATTGAGATCCGCGGGCACCGGCTGCGCGGTGGGGAACCGGCTGAATTGCGAGAACTCATCCACCAGCGTGCGCACCGTCTCGACCTCGCGCAAAATCGTTTGCGAGCATTCTTCCAGAACCCGGCGAATGCCCTCCGGCGCGGCGCTTCGTTCAAGCTGCCGCGCGATGCGGTCTGCCGAGAGCGAGATCGGAGTCAGCGGATTTTTGATCTCGTGGGCGATCCTTCTGGCCACTTCCTGCCACGCCAGCGCGCGCTGGGCCCGCAACATCTCGCTGGTATCTTCCAGCACCAGCACGAAACCTGCACTGCGCCGCCCTTCCAGCGCCGCCACCGTGGCGGAAAGCTGGACCACGCGTCCTTCGATTTTCAGCTCCAGTTGGCTCCCCGCGACGCCGGTGCGCCGCGCGCGGTTCATCAGGTATCGAATCTCCGTCGCGTCCTCGCGCGAAAACAAATCCGTGATCCGCGCCGCGCGGTTGATCTGCTCGGCTGGCAAAAGCCCCTTCAGCGCGCGATTCACGCTCAGAATGCTGCCGTCGGCCGAAAGCGAAATCACGCCCGTCGGAATGCTCTCCAGAATGGTTTCCGTGAACCGCCGCCGATTTTCCAGCTCTCCCCGGCTGCTCTCGAGCTCCGCGGTCATTTCGTTGAACGCCTTCACCAGCAGGCCTAACTCGTCGATCGCGCTGATGCGCAGGCGATGCGCCAGATTGCCGCCCCGCACCTCCTCGGCCGCGTGGAGCAGCGCCGTCAGGGGAATGCTGATCAGCCGCGAAAGGTAGAGCGCCAGCCACGTGGCGAAGAACAGAATGAAAAGCGTGATCAGCACCAGCAGCAGCACATAAAAACGCCGCGTCTCCCGGCGGTCCTGCGCCAGGCGGTCGTATTCGGCCCGATATCGATCGATGTCACGCGCCTTCCCCGATAGCACATCCGGCATGCGAGCCGATATCGTGAGCCGCCCTTCCGCCGATGGCGCGGTTGCCATCAACAACAGGTTGTCTTTGGCCGCCGGCTCGGCAACGGGCGGCTTGCAGATTGTTTGGATGGTTCCGTCCGCGAGGCTCAGCTCCGCCTGTTCGATTTTGTGTTCGTAACAGAAGCGCTGCCAGGCCGCCGCGTTCGGCGGTAGCGAAGCCATCCATTCGGCCTGCGCGTTCAGCCGCTGCTGGGTCTCGGCGATGAAAGACCGCCGTACTTCTTCCAGGTTCTGCAGCACCTGCTCGGCGGGATGGCTGAACCATTTATCGAGGTTCCGATTGAGCACCTCCACGCTGAACAGCACCAGAAACAGCACCGGCGTGATGCTCAGCGCCAGTGCGCCCGCTACCAGCTTCCAACGGATATGCGACCCCGGACTGCCCCGCTGCCGCTCGATATACAGCTTGACGCCGGTGCGGAACAGCAGGAATCCCAGCAAAACCGTCAGCAGGAAAACCAGTGTCGACAGGCCCCAGAATACGTAGGTCTGTTCGACGCTGGCTGGGGTCAGCGGCTGGATGGTGAACGACCCTTGCCACACCACCAGCGCCAGCAGCGCCAGAAACAGCACCGCGCCGGAGCCAAGTAACAGATTCCTCCGCATCACCTGTTACGGATTATATGTGACGCCTGAACTGCCCTGGCCTTGAGGTGGGGCAGGATTTTATCCTGCGGTCGATTTCTGATTCGGCCCGCGCCAACTCACCGGCCGCCTGTTACGCTGGGATAAAGGGCTGGTTACACAGGAGTTGGCCGCTTACACCCCCTTTTTTTTCCGTGGCGCCGATAAGAAATAACTGGAATCCTAGCCCGTTCCGTGGTACATAGGAGTTTGGGCACGCGGGTCGTCCGGGACGAATGGAGGCCTGGACGCGAGTTCCTATCCTTCGTACTCATCCTGCATTGTGAACACCGAGCTTCGGCCACTGGACGCTGAAGATGTCTACACGGCAGTTTACGTAGCGTAAGCCCTCGAACCGCTGCTTGTTAGGCGTAAAGTCCGATCACATACCGCGACAAACGCGCGGCAATCCCCCACGTGGATGAGGCTGCCAGCGCCCGGAGTATATTCATCATGGACGGCGGAGAACGCAAGTACAGACAGCGGGGCTACCAGGATAGTGATCGCCCTGCCAACGGCCAGGCTCGCGAGGACAAGCCGCGCCCGGCCGGGCCGAAGCCGCCGATCGACATTACCGGTCCGCGCCTTCCGCGCCTGTTGCAGACGGTGGCCGCGTCACGTTGTTTTAGCTGTTCCACCATGCTTCCGGCCGACATCGCATTCACTGGTACGTGTCCGAAGTGCGGCGCGGCTCTGCACTGTTGCAAGCAGTGCTCTCACTTCGATACATCGACCCGTTTCCAGTGCCTGAAGCCGATACCGGTACGTATCGCCGTCAAGGACCAGGCCAACGAGTGTGAGCTCTTCCGCCCGCGCGTCACCGTGGCCCGCGACGCCGCCACCATCGGCGCGCAGACGCCCCCGGCGATCACCCGCAACTCCACTCCGGCCCCGCGCTCGTCGCAGGACGCCCGCACCGCCTTCGACAACCTGTTTAAGAAGTAAACTCGTCCTGGCCGAACAGAACCACTGGGCGGCGGGAATCCACCGCACGCCGGCAAATCCATCTCATTAGTCTCATCGTTTCAAGCGTTCTGTAGTTTGGCAAATCGCCTGCATTCTACCTGGGCAGAAGGAGGACAAGAAAATGAAAAAGGCAATTGCGGTGATGATGCTTCTGGGAGGCGGCCTTTTCGCCGCCCCCGTAGTGCGGTTTGGAGTTGGATTCGGCGCTCCGGCGCCAGTCGCTGTGGTGCGCCCGGTGTGCCCTGGTCCCGGCTGCGCGTGGGTGAACGGCTACTATGCGCCTGACGGCGTCTGGGTCGCGGGCTATTGGGCGCCGCCCGCTGCGGTGGTCCGCGTCGGGCCACGGTTCGATCGCGCGCGAGCATTCGATGGGCGCTTCGAACATTTCCGCCGCTAATTGAACATCACCGGGCCTGCCCTGTGCCGGTGCACACCGGCGGGCCCGCCCCGTGTTGCAACCGCCGCCGGTTTCCCGTAATCTCAAGGCAATGGAAGTCCGTTTCACCCCGGAACAGGAAGCGCAGCTTGCTCAAATCGCCATAACAACAGGCAGCGACCCCGAGCAACTTGTAAAGGACGCCGCGTTGCGCCTGCTGGAAGAAGACGCACGCTTCCGTGCCGCCGTCCGTCAGGGCATCGCGGAGGCCGACCGGGGCGAGCTCATAGAAGAAGAAGACATGGACCTCCGCTTCGAGCAGATGCTGCACTCATAAGAATGCGCATCCGCTGGACGCCGTCCGCCTCGGCAGATCTGGAGCACATCAGTGACCATCTCCGCAATCGGCACCCGGCTTATAGAAAGCCGACCTTGCGCAAATTATACGAGGCCATCCGCTCGCTGAAAGAGTGGCCATATCGTGGTCGCATGGGTCGCGAGGAAGGAACGCGAGAGCTCCTTTTCCTCCCGCTGCCTTACATCGCTGTCTACCGAGTGGAAGAGCAGAGCATCGAAATCCTGAGGATTTACCACACGGCTCAAAACCGGTCTTGAGCCGGCGAAGACCACTCTACAGGAGATATACTGTGACTTCTCTGAATGAGCGCTGCCAGCAATTACATTGATATTACCGGATCTGAGCAAAGCGACTTCGTCTACCGAATAATCGAAACAAGCTATCTTTTCGACCTTCTTCAGAGCAAGCAGAATGTTCTGGTAAGGCCCCGCAAATGGGACGACCCGTTTGAAAACTTCATCCTTCGCTCTCACCTCCTCCGTAAGGGCGAGCCCGTAGCGATCGCTCATCGAGACCACTTCTATGGTCAATGCTGGACGCGGCACGCGGCGTCAGACGCGATGTGGCGTATCTATTCGCCCAACTCGAGGGCGGTCCGAATCCGCTCGACCTATCGGAGGCTCCAAGAGAGTCTGGGCAACTGGCGTGGCCCATGGACAGTGCAGGAAGCATTCATCGGCCGAGTCCGGTACCTGAGCACGCCGAAACTCATCGCGTTCGGAAGAAGGGTACTACAAGGACTCGAAGGTCAGCTTACCCACAGAAATCTCGCGAGGACCCTGCTCGTGAAACGCCCGGCGTTTACGCATGAACGTGAGGTTCGACTACTTTTCACACCGCACGATTTTGACAATTTCGTGGGCGATCTCGTCCGCTACCCCGTGGATCCCGGCGCTCTCATCGACCAGGTAATGATCGACCCGCGAATGGACAAAACAGACGCGATTGTTCTTAAGAACAAAATCAGAGCGGCTGGATTTGCAGGAGACATCAAGCAATCGCAATTGTATGCGGCACCCCCGGATCTGCTGGTTCCTTGGCCGCCGAAGCCTGACTTGTCGAGCGGCCCGTCGATCAGTCACTGAACCTGCGTGGCTAGTATTCACCTCCGCCCCGTCCCTCGCATCAGCAGCATGAACGGTATCAGCCCGACAAACACCAGCGTCAGCACCCAGAAACAGTCCATGAACGAAAGAACGGCGGCTTGCTGCTGCACCAGCCCGTACAGCATCGCCTGCGCGCGCACCGCCGCATCCGCTATCGACCATCCCTGTTGGTGCAGCACCTGCGTCATCCCCTGCAACTGCCCCGCGATTCCGCTGTCCAGCGAAGTCACGTGCGCCGCCAGCACGCTCTGGTGATACTGCCCGCGGCGGGCCAGCATGGTCATGGTGAAGGCAATTCCGCAACTCCCGCCGATATTGCGCGCCAAATTCATAATTCCCGTGGCATAACCAAGCCGTTCCCGCGCAATATAATAAAAGGCCATCGTATTAATCGGCACAAACAGAAATGCCAGTCCGATGCTCTGCACAATGCGCGCGGCGATAATGTGCCGGAAATCGACGCCCAGCGTGAAGCCGCTCATCAGCCACAGCCCCAATGCCGCCATCGACAACCCGAACATCACCAGCCAGCGCGGCTGCACGCGCGAAATCAGAATGCCCACCAGCGGCATGAACATCATAATGACGATGCCGCCCGGCGATAACGCCAAACCGCTGTCGGTTGCCGAATAGCCCAGCAGTTCCTGCATGAACAGCGGCAGCAGCACGGTGCTTCCGTACAGCACGAAGCCCAGCGAGAACATCGAGAACGTGGAGATGGCGAAGTCGCGGTCTTTCAGCAAACGAAAATCCACCACCGGGTGCACATGCCGCAGCTCCTGGAACACCACGGCGGTGAGACAGATCGCGGCCAGCGTCGCCGCCCAGACAATCAGGTTCGATCCGAACCAGTCCTTGCGTTGCCCTTCGTCGAGCATGATCTCCAGCGCGCCCAGCCCAACCGTAAGCAGCCCGAGGCCCATGAAATCTATGTGCCCCTGTTTCAGGCTGCGCCGCACCAGCCATGGCGGATCGTGCACCAGCACCGACGCCAGCAACAGGGCCAGCGCGCCCACCGGAATGTTTATGAAGAAGATCCACCGCCAGGACCAGTTGTCGGTGATCCATCCGCCCAGCGTGGGGCCGATCACCGGCGCGAACACCACGCCGATGCCAAACACGGCCATGGCCATCCCCTGCTTCTCGCGCGGAAACGTCTCCCGCAGGATGGCCTGCGAGATCGGCTGCAGCGCCCCACCGCCCACGCCCTGCAGAATGCGAAAGAGGATCAGCATGCCCAGGCTCGGCGCCATCCCGCACAGCATGGAACTCACCGTGAACAGAAACACGCACGTCATGTAGAAACGTTTGCGGCCGAAAATCATCGAAAACCAGCCGCTCATCGGCAGGATGATCGCGTTGGCGACAAGATACGCCGTCAGCACCCAGGTCGCTTCGTCGGTCGTAGCGCCAAGGCTGCCGGCCATGTGCGGCAGCGCGACGTTGGCCACGCTGGTGTCCAGCACTTCCATGAACGTGGCCAGCATCACCGTCCCGGCGATGATCCAGGGATTGACGCCGCGCTCGTGGACTGCCGCGCCAACGTCCATTACGCTGGTGGCCATTACTTCGTCTCGCCGGGGCTCGTCCTGCCGGAGTTCGTGAAGATAATCGCGTCGACGTTCATGCCCGGGCGGAGAATCGCATCGGCGGGCAGCGGATCGAGCACGATCTTCACCGGAATGCGCTGGACGACTTTAACGAAATTGCCGGTGGCATTCTCCGGTGGCAGCAGGCTCATGCGCGCGCCGGTCGATGCGGCGATCGAATCCACATGACCGGGAAAGCTGCGCCCGCTCATGTCCACGCTGACTTCGGCTCTCTGGCCCGGCCGCACATTGCGAAGCTGCGTCTCTTTGAAGTTCGCCGTCACCCAGATATCGTTCAACGGAACGATGGTCATCAGGCTCTGGCCGGGCTGCAGAATCTGGCCGGGTTCCACCGATTTTCGTGTCACCATGCCATCCAGCGGCGCAACGATGGTCGTGTAACCGAGTTGCAGTTCGGCGGTTTCGAGATCCGCGCGCGCCTGCACCACCGCCGCGGCCGCCGATGCCGCACGGGCCGACTGCACCCCAATCTGCTTCTGATTCGCCTTCGCCTGGAACACCCCTGCCTGCGCCTGTGCCACACGGGCCTTAGCCGCAGCCAATGCGGCCTTCTTCGTCTCCGCGTCTTCCAGAGCTGCGCTCAGCTTCTCTTTCGCGGCAGCAAGCTGGCTCTCGGCAACGCGCGCCGCGGCCACATACGAATCGAACTGCAGTTTCGAAATCTCCGATTTGTCCATCAGGGGACGCATGCGCTCAAGGTCCGCCTTCGCGCGATCCCATGTCGCCTGACCAGCATCGACATTCGCATGCGCAAACGAGATGTCCGCACCCGCCGCGCGTTGATGTTCGCTCGCCGCACGGGCGAGATCAGCTTCGGCCGATTGCAACTGCGCGTCCGCCTGCGATGAGGAACTCACCGTGACATCGCGGGTCAGTGGCACGGTGATGTCCGCGCCACCCAACTGGCTTTGCGCGTACTGCAGCGCCGCGCGTGCGACGTCCACCTTCGCCTGGTAATCGCGCGGATCAATGCGCACCAGCACCTCGCCCTTCTTCACCTGCTGGTTGTCGTCCACCAGCACCTCCAGCACGTTCCCGTAGACCTTGGCTGCCACCGGCGCGATGTGCCCGTCCACTTCCGCGTCATCGGTGGAGACTCGATTCGCCGTCGCCATCAGGTACCACCCGCCAGCGATCGCGATCAACAGCACCGCGCCCATCACGATCCACTTCACCGCTGGCTTGCGGGCGGGAGGCGGCACTGGCTTCGCAGCGTCCTTCTCCAGTTGTTCGAACTCCATCGTTTCAGTTGCCATGTCCCCGCTCCTCCTGCGCCACCAGCGCTTCCATCAGCGGTCCGGCGGTGACCATATGCGCGCCATGCGCGCGAGCGTCGGCCAGCACCCGCCGCCCGTAGCCGTCCACAAACGTGGTGTTGCTGAGGTCCACGGTGACCGTGGCATCGCGGCATTCATCCAGAGCTTTTCGAAACTCGTCCACCCAGGGCCCGACCAGCCGGCCCTCGAGCCGCAGGGTCACTCTGGCGCCTGCGTGTATGGTCGTAATCTTGAGCACGGTTGCAGAAATGCATTTCCGCAGCCGTCAGGAATGGCCGATTTTATGAGGAGTGCCGAAATCCAGGTGCCGAGATATCGGCGCGCTGCCGCTATTTCGGCACGGCGCGTTCGATGCCGAGTTTCTTGATTTTCGACTGAAGCGTGGTGCGCTTCATCCCCAGGCGTTCGGCCGCGCCATCGGGCCCGGCGATGCGCCAAGCGGTGTCTTCGAGCACACGGAGGATGTGCTGTCGCTCGGCGGACTCTAGTGTTGTGGAAGGCGTGAGCGCGGGATGCAGATGAAGTTCGGTGAGCGGGATCTCAAGCGTGGTCGCCGTCGAGAGGATGACCGCGCGTTCGATCAGGTTCTCCAACTCGCGAACGTTGCCTGGCCAGGAGTACTCGGCAAGAGCGGCGAGCGTTGCCGCAGGGATGGTCTCGATGTGTTTGTTCATGCGCCGCGAGAACTTCTGGGTGAAGTAGCGAACCAGCATGGGAATGTCGGAGGCGCGTTCGCGTAATGGCGGCACGGGAAGCGGGAACACATTGAGGCGATAGTAAAGATCGATGCGAAACTTCTGCTCGGCCACCATGCGCGGCAGATCTCGGTTGGTGGCGGCGATGACGCGCACGTCCACTTTGATAGTGCGCGTGCTGCCCAGCCTCTCGAACTCCTGCTCCTGCAGAGCGCGCAGCAGCTTCGGTTGCAATTCGAGCGGAATGTCGCCGACTTCGTCGAGAAAAAGTGTCCCTCCATCGGCCAGCTCAAAACGGCCGATGCGCTGTGCGATGGCGCCGGTGAACGCGCCTTTCTCATGACCGAACAGCTCGCTCTCCAGCAGACCGGTCGGGATGGCCGCGCAGTTGAGCCTCGCGAACGTGCGCTGCCCGCGGGAGCTGAGTTCGTGTACGCTGCGCGCGATCAGCTCCTTGCCGGTGCCGGTTTCGCCGAGGATCAGAACTGTAGCATCGGTGGGCGCGACGGTTTCCACCTGGCGCAGCGCTTTGCGGAACGCCGGGCTGTCGCCGATCACCTCCCCGAAGTTGCGGTCGGTGCGAATCTCATCTTCGAGGTAGAGCTTCTCTTCGGCGAGCTTGTTCTTCAGCCGCTTGATCTCGCGCACAGCCTGCGCGTTCTCAATGGCGATGGCCGCCTGGGCCGCCACCTGCGACAGAAAATCGATGTCTTCGTCGGAGAAGGCATCTTCGCGGACGCTGGCGAGGTTCACGGTGCCCAGCGCGCGCGTGCGCGTGACCAGGGGAATGCAGACGCCCGACCGCAACCCTTCGCTTTCGAGAATGCGCGCAACTTCCGACCACCAGATCCCGCTTTCATAGCGAACTGGCCGGCCACTAGTGAACGCCGCGCCCGAGGGAGATCCTTCGATGGGCACGCGCATATCCTGCTGGATGCGGCCTTTGCCGAGTTCAAACTCGAGCGCGTGAATCACAAGATCCGAAGCGCCCGGTTCGTGCAGGGCCAGACTGGAGTACTCGTGCGGCACGATGGTGCGCAGACAGGCCGTGATGCTGGAGAACAACTCGCCCAGCTCCAGTTGCGAAACCATGGCGTTAGTGATGTCGAGCAGCGCCTGCAAACGGTCGCGCTCACGGGCGAGCGCTTCGGCATTCAGAGAGTTGTCTACCGCGACGGCCACCTGCGCCGCGACTCGTCCCATGAATTCGAGTTCCGCTTCGTCGATGTGGTGCGCGTGCAGAAAACCGAAGCCGAGCGCGCCGAGACGGCGGTGCGCGGTGGTCAGGGGGAGGAAACAGGAGTTGGCGACGCCGTTGGCGCGGAGGATTTCCATGACAGCGGGCCAGCGGGTTTCGTGCGCGACGTCGTCGACGATGAGGGGCTGCTGATGGATGAGCACCCAGCCGGCGGGCGATTGATCGATGGGCTGGTCGACGCGGGGTACGTCGGCGGGGGCTTCGGCTTCGAGCACGTGCAGATGCATGCGGTCCGTCGCCGGGTTGTGCAGGACGAGCGTCATGAAATCGAACGAGAGAACCGAGCGGAGCTGGGGCGCAAGGCTTCGGAATAAGGGAGCGAGATCGCGATGTTGGAGTATGGTGCGGGAGACTTCAAGAAACGATTGCCATGCTTCCGCATTCATGCTGAAACCAGCATATAGGGCGGCCTGCGAGGCTGGCGCAGAGGGCACAGGAGTGCGCGGATGCCGGCCATGCACCTGGACTCCGTTGTCGCCGGTCCGTCCGCGACGTTAATGAGACTGGCGCGCCGTCTGCACGACAGTGGATCGACTTTTGCGATGTGCGTCACAGTTGCTTGTTGCAAGATCTACTTTGCAGTGATCGTCAGACCAGTGGGCGGAGCCAATTGTGACGCCGCCAGACTGATGATGTCGATTTCCTGATCAAGTAGCACCACCATGCACGTTCTGCCGCCGTAACACGATCGCACGTTCACGATGGTGGACGGCGCGTGCCAAAATCCCTCCGGCCTTCCAGAACTAACCGGAGCTGCTGACATGGACTCTGCGGTCGCTATGACGAGACCCGGCGTGTGACCGTCCAGGTAGATGCGC
>Ga0326727_10024956_pt1 | contig 11258 bp, 9 predicted proteins | sample MB2enrmetagenome_FD_207643 | JGI IMG/M metagenome (GOLD analysis project Ga0326727, IMG submission 207643) | Lab enriched peat soil microbial communities from McLean, Ithaca, NY, United States - MB29MY | ecosystem: Environmental > Terrestrial > Soil > Wetlands > Peat | place: USA: New York... | reverse complement strand
ATCGGCTATTTCGTCGCCAAGGCCTGGATCACCGAGGGGATCCGGCCGGGCGTGGTGGCCTGCAGTCATCACATGGGCCGGTGGCGTCTGTCGGGCCAGCCCCGGGGAGCAGGCGGCATGATGACCACTGTCGGCCTGCACCGCGACAAGGACGGCTGGACGATGCGGCGGGAGGCCGCGGTGACCAGCTACCAGTCGGCTGATCCTGACACCCGGCGGATCTGGTGGAGCGAAACTGGCGTGCACCAGAACCTCACCTTTCCCGTCCATCCTGACCCGATCTCTGGCATGCACTGCTGGCACCAGGCGGTCCGGGTGCGTCCGGCCGACCCGGACGATCGCCATGGCGACATCGCTGTCGACACCGACAAGGCCCGCGCCGTCTACCAGGAATGGCTCGCGATGACCCGGCCTGCGAGTCGCCGGTCACCCGGCGCGCTGCGCCGGCCGCGGTGGCTGATGCGACCTCTCAAGCCAACCGCCAGCAGCTATCAGGTGCCGGAGCGATGACCACCCCGGCAGCAATCGCGGCCAGTGCCGACCTGCTGCGCGCGCTGGGATCCGTGCCACTCAGTCCTCCACCTTGCTGCCAGCCTGTGCTTGAGTCGCTCGGGCTACGCAGGGTGACCGGGGCTGAGCACACCGCCGTGTTCGTGCTCACCGCGCCACCGCATGCAGCCATCTACCTGGGCGAGGAGGGCAAGCTCGGCGGCGAAGCACTCGATCGTGTGGCCGGCTTCTGGGGGGTGATCGGACTGGTGCCACCGCCGGACGCTGACCACCTCGGCCTGCTGCTCATGCTTTATGCGGAGCTCCGTGACGCCGAGACCACGGTCCACAACGAGGCAAGCCGCCGCCGGCTGCGCCATGTCCGCGAGGCACTGCTGATCGAGCACTTGTGGTCTTGGGCACCCGGCTATCTCGCCGCTGTCAGCCGGCTTGGCACACCAACCCTGTCCGACTGGGCACGGATGACGCTCAGGGCCCTGCACCGGGAGGCACGTTCGGTTGCGGCACCGTCCCTGGCGCTCGCGCTGCGAACGGCCCCTGAGCCGACTCGCAGGCCAACCGAGCGCGGCCGGCTGCTCGACGCGCTGGTGGCTCCCGTGCAGTCCGGCATCCTGCTCACCCGCGACGATCTCCGTGAAGCTGCCGCAACCACGGCACTGGGGTACCGGGCTGGCGAACGACGCTACTCACTGGCGGCCCTGATCGACCAGGATCCGGCGGGTACCTTGGGCTGGCTCGCTCACCATGCCGACCGGTGGGCAAAGCTGCACGCCGCGCAGCCACCGGTTCCCGGCCACGATCCGAGGCAATGGTGGGCGCGACGCGCCACGGGGACGGCCCGCACGCTGCAGCGGCTGCAGGCTCGCGCCGCGGCCGCCGGCTGACTGCCCGAGCGCCCGGGACGAAAGTCGGGACGCTATCGGGTGAACTTCTCGACCGCGGCGACAAACGCCGGGGTGTCTTGGGTGATCGCTCCGTAGCCCGAGCCCGGGAAGCTGACCAGTGACGCGTGTGTCAACTCACTGGCGAGAAGAACCGCGTTTTCCGGAGGAAAGACGACGTCATCGGCACCCGAGACCACGAGTGCCGGAATCGTCACCTGCGAAAGACCAACTGCCACAGTTGATCTCCTCCAGATCGTCGCTTGGAGCGCGGCCTCCGCCTTGACGCTTTGCGCCGTCAACCAATCCGTCGTCCCTACGAAGAGGCTCTTTTGCCACAGCATTCGCTCATGCAGTCCGGCGGTCGTCGGCGGGAACAGCAGCCTCGACAGCGCCACGGGCGTGGCACCAGGCAGTGCAAGAAGCCGCACGACCTCCGGCGCAGGCTGCGTTGCCCTGGCACCCCCGAGGGCGGTGTCGACGAGAACAAGCGATGCCACGAGCTGCGGATGACGCTCCGCGAGGGACAGCGCGACATCGCCACCGAGGCCCCAACCGAGCACGATCGGATCAGACAGGCCAATCGTGAGGGCAAGTCCGGCGGTCATGTCCGCAAGCCAAGTGAGCGAAAAAGACGCCGTCGAAGGCCCCGAGTAGCCCACTCCAGGAAGGTCGAACACGGTCACGTGGTAGTGACCGGAGAGATCCGCAAGCAACGATGGATCCCACCACGACAACGTTGCGTCCTGACCAGCTATGAGGAGAAGATCGGGACCACTCCCGAAACTCTCGTACGCGACTGGAACCATCCTGGACCAAGCGGCACTCCCTGGGGAGACCGCCGGAAGAACGATGGCACCGGGTGGCAACGCGGCCACCCGAGCTCGAAGGATCGACGTCCCGTCGACTGCTGCCGGCAGCGTGGTGGTCGTCGCTCTGGCAGTGGTGCTGGTCGTGGTGCTGGTCGTCGTGGACGGCGTGGTGGTGCTAGCCGTGTTCGTTGCGCCGGTCGTGTTCGTTGCGCCCGTCGAGTTCGTTGCGCCGGTCGAGCTGTTTGCACTCGAGGTCGTGGCTGGGCCACCTTCGCCCGAGCTGCACGCTGCGAACGGGACAACGAGAGCCGCCGTCACCGCCAGAGCTACGAGCCGGCCTACCTCGTGCCGGCGATGGCGCGCGAATCCGGTGGGACCGCGCGCGAGCTTCGGAAACATCAAACGGAGGTCTTCGGGGATCGATCCGGTGCGATCCCGGCCTTCCCTCTAAGAGCGCGACCGCTCGGCGGAAGCTCGGTCACGTCGGTCCAACGGATTCGCGCCAATCTCCTTGCTGACACGTAGTCGTTCTCCGCGTACCAACGTGCCGAGCGGAGGATCGCCTCGATGGCAGGCCGCGAACGGTACCCGAGCTCTCTGCGGGCCCGGGCATCGCTGAAGATCATGCGAGTCGTGGCCATCCGCGCACCTTCGAGCGGAACGCTCGGCTCGCGGCGCAGGAGGCGGCCTTCCACAAAGGTAGAGGCGTAGGCAGCAACGAGCGCGACCTGCCGGGGCACCTTGATCGTGGCCCGAGGCAAGCCGGTTCCCGCGGCCAGGACGTCCAGGATCTGCCGAAGCTCGAGGTTCTCGCCTCCGAGCACGTAGCTGCGTCCTTGCGCGCCTCGCTCGGCCGCGAGCAGATGCCCGGCAGCGACGTCGTCCACGTCGACGACATTCAGCGCGGTGTCGAACCAGCCAGGGACGCGGCCGTTCAAGAAGTCGAGCACCGTCTTGCCGGTCGGTGTCGGCGCACGATCGCCAGGGCCGAGAGGCAACGTAGGCTGGACGAGGACGACGGGCAGGCCTTGGGCTCCTGCACGAAGCACCTCGTGTTCGGCCACATACTTGGACTGCTTGTAGAGCCCGAAGAGATGGCCGATCCTCGCCCAGGCCGTCTCGTCCGCCGCGCAGTCGAGCTCGGTCCCATCCAGGCCGATCGTGCCGACGGTGCTCGTGTACACGACCCTCTCGACCCCGGCAGCCTTGGCCGCGCCGATGACGTTCAAACTGCCACCGACGTTGACGTCGTAGAAGTCCGCCGCGTTGGGGGTCCAGAAACGGTAGACCGCCGCGACGTGGAAGACCATGCGGCACCCCTCGGCCGCGGCGGTGACAGCCGAGGCGTCGCGCAAATCCGCCACGACAGGCTCCACGGCAAGTCCATCGAGGTTGAGGCTGGACACTCCGGGCTGGAGCAGCGCGACAACTTGTGCGCCGCGTGCCAACAGCGCCCGGGTGACGGCCGAGCCGATGAAGCCACCTGCGCCCGTGACGAGCATCCGGTCGCCCGGCTTGATCGTCATCGACGGCTGCCCCCCCGAGCCGTCCGGGCCGGGCGAGCTCAGGACTGCTCCCTGCGGAGCGCGCTCTTCGCAAGCGTCCTGCCGAACTCGAACAGGAGGGCCGAGTTGCGGTGGGCGTCCGCGAGCACGTCGTCGAGTGCTTCGACGAAGTAGTCCACCTCCTCCTGGCCTGCGATGAGCGGGGGAAGGAGCTTGACCACGTTCATGTTGTCGCCGGCGACCTGAGTCAAGATCCGGTGCCGGTTGAACAGGGGTCCTACGACCAGCTGGGAGAAGAGCCCCTTGCGGGCACCCTCCATCATCTTCCATCGCGACTTCAACCGAAAAGAGCTCGGCTCACCGAAGACAAGGCCGATGATCAGACCCTTCCCGCGCACCTCGTGGAAGAGCTCGTACTTGTCGACGAGCGGGGCCAAGCCTTTCATGAAGGCCTCGCCGGTCACTCGTGCTCGATCGACGATGTCCTCGTCGTCGATCGTCTGCAAAGTGGCGAGCGCCGCCACCATGGCGAGCTGGTTCCGCCCGAAAGTCGAGGAATGGACGACAGCGCGCTCCATCTTCGAATAGACGCGGTCGAAGATCTCCGCCGAGCACATCATCGCCCCGACGGGGATGTAACCGCCTGAGAGTGCCTTCGACACGGTGATGATGTCGGGCCGCAAGCCGTAATGCTCATGGGCCCACAGCTTGCCGGTCCTGCCGAGGCCCGTCTGGACCTCGTCGATGACGAGCAGAGTCCCGTGCTTGCGACACAGGTCGGCGGCAGCCGCCCAATACTCGTCCGTAGCGAGATTCACGCCTTTTCCCTGGACGATCTCGAGAACCACCGCAGCAACGTCGTCGCGCTGGAGCTCGTGTCCCAGCGAGTCGATATCTCCGAAGGGCACCTCTTGGCAGCCCGGCAACAGCGGGCCGAACCCCTCGCGGAACTCCTTGCCACCGTTGAGCGACAACGCTCCCAAGCTGAGGCCATGGAACGCATGATCCGCGTGCAGGACGCGGGGCCGCTTGGTCGCGTACCTCGAGAACTTGATCGCGGCCTCGACTGCCTCCGCACCCGAATTCGAGAAGAAACACCGCTGGATCCCGTCATGTGTCCTCGCCACAAGCGCCTCTGCAAGCAATCCGGGCAGCAGTGCCGCGTCAAGCTGAACCAGGTTCGGGAGGTCCATGTCGATCGCCTCGTGCAACGCCTTCTTCAGGACCGGATGCCCGCGTCCGAGCGCGAAGACACCGAATCCGGCGAGGAAGTCGAGATAACGCTCACCGTTGCGGTCGTAAAGGTACGAGCCCTCGCCTCTGACGTAGAAGCGATCGAAGCCGATGGTCTTCAGAACCTTCACGAGCTGGGGATTGAGATATTCACTGTGGAGGCGGAAATTCTCACCTTGGCGGGCCTCGATCAACGAGCTGAGCTCGAAGGTCATCGCTATTCTCCTCAGCGGTTGCGTTTCGCGAAAGCGTAGTAGCGATACGCTCGAGTGATGAAAACGACTGAAGATCAGTGCCGTATCGCGCCCGATGAGGTCCATGGGCGCCTTGCTGAACACATGCTCGTTGACGGCTTTCCCATCGTGTTGGATCTGGTGAAGAGCCACGAGTCCCGGCTCGTGGACGCCAGGGACGGCACCGAGTATCTGGACTTCTACACCTTCTTCGGCTCCGCCCCCCTCGGGATGAACCCTCCGGGACTCTTCGACGATGCGACGACGCGCGACGAGCTCATCGAGGCCGCCTCGAACAAGCCCGCGAACGCCGAAGTGCCGACGGTCGCCCTCGCCGAGTTCGTCGCCACCTTCGAACGCGTGCTCGGGGACCCGGCACTGCCCCATCTGTTCCTCATCGAGGGCGGTGCACTCGCTGTCGAAAACGCACTCAAGTGCGCGTTCGACTGGAAGTCGCGGCGCAACGAGGCAGCCGGGCGCTCGTGCGAGCTCGGTACCAAAGTCCTGCACTTGAGGCACGCGTTCCACGGCCGCAGTGGCTACACCCTGTCTTTGACCAACACGGACCCGGTCAAGACCGACCGCTACCCGAAGTTCGACTGGCCACGGATCTCCTCCCCAGCCGTGTCGTTCCCGCTTAGAGCCCACCTGGCCGAGGTCGAAGCCGCCGAGGAGCTGGCGCTCGCCGAAGCCAGGGCCGCGTTCGAGGCGTACCCGCACGACATCGCCTGTTTCATCGCCGAGCCCATTCAATGCGAGGGCGGCGACCGCCACCTACGGCCCGAATTCCTGCTGGCAGTCCAGGATCTGTGCCATCGCCACGACGCCCTGTTCGTGATGGACGAGGTGCAGACCGGAGCCGGGGCGACGGGAACGTCATGGTGTTACCAACAGCTCGGACTCTCTCCAGATCTCGTGGCGTTCGGCAAGAAGGTCCAGCTCGGCGGCGTCATGGCGGGCCGGCGAGTGGACGAGGTCGACCAGAACGTGTTCTGCACCTCCGGCCGGATCGATTCGACCTGGGGCGGCAACCTCACCGACATGGTGCGCTCCCGGCGCTTGCTGCAGCTCGTCGAACAGACAGGTGCCATCGCGAACGCCGCCAAAGTCGGCCAGCGTCTCCTCGCGAGGTTGGTGGAGCTCGAGCAGGCCTGGCCCAAGGCTGTCTCCAACGCCCGCGGGCGCGGCGTGGTCGCCGCGATCGACCTTGCGACACGCGAGCTGCGAAGCTCCGTGCTCACCGCGCTCTGGCGTGAGGAGCACGTCATAGCCTTCGGCTGCGGCGAGCGCACGCTCAGGCTCCGGCCTGCGCTGTCGATGACACCCGACGAGGTCGATGCCGGCTGCGACGCCCTCAACCGGGTCGTTGGAAGACTGGCCTAACTCGGTTTGGGCGGCTTCGACGTGCCCGTGTAGTTGACCTTCATCGGTCCGATCGCGTCGAGATCCACTTCCACCAAGCGAGGCCTCCGGTTCTTGAGCGCCCGCTTGACCGCCGTCGCGTAGGCGCCGATCGACTCGACGCGCTCGGCCTGGATCCCGAACGCCGCCGCGAGACCACAGAAGTCGGGGCGTCCCAGGTCGACACCGATGAGCGCTCTCCCAGGCCCGTACTGGCTCTCCTGGATGTTGCGGAGTATCCCGTAGCCGCCGTCTACGAAGAGAAGCACGACCGGTGGTGCCTGCGAAGCGACGGCGGCCCCGATTGCATGCGGCAGCCCGAGGCCGATAGCGAAACTGTTAGGCATGATCGAGGTACGGGGTCGCAGCACCGGCAACAGCCGATTGCCCCACGTGTAGGCAGAGATGGTCGAGTCCTTCACGACTACGGTGCCGGGGTCGAGGCAAGAGGCCAATGCGTCGAGGAGGCCAACCTGAGGCCCGAGCGTGCTTCGCAGCCGCTCCCGGCCGGACCTGGCGGCAGCCGCCACACGGTCGGCCCACAGGGGCTCCGCCAGGACCTGCGGTGCGTTGATGCGATCGAGCTCTTCCAGTAGAGCTGTGATGGACAGCTTCGCGTCTGACACGACCGCGGCCTGCACCGGATAGTTCCGACCTGGCACGGTGGGGTCGATGTCCAGTTGCACGAGCCGCGTCGGCAGCTCCATCTTCCAGTTCTCCGTGTTCGGCCCCTGAAAGCGCGTCCCGATCGCCACGAGCAGGTCCGCTTCGCGGCACAGGACTCTGACGTCGGTGTCCCAGGAGAGGTTGCCGATGCACGAAGGATCGTCCTCGGGAACGACCCCGCGCCCGTTCGGGCTGGTCAACACTCCGGCGCCCAGGCGCCGCACCAGCAGCTGCACATCGTCCACCGCACCGGCTGCGACGGCGCCGCCGCCTGCCCACACGATGGGCCGCCGGGATCCCGCGATGAGCTTGGCAGCGCGGGCGACCTCGGCGACGTCGGGTTTGCCTTCCGGAGGAGGCGTGGCCGTGAATTGGACGGGGTCCACCTCCGGCGCCGTCGACGCGTACTGGAAATCGATGGGTATCTCCACCGACACCGGTCCGCGACGGCATGTCAGCGCCTCCACGATGCCTTACGCGACCGTGGCGCCGATGCTGTCCGCCGACGACGGCCGGTGGCTGGCCTTCGAGAGCGACGCCATCATGCCCAGCTGGTCCGGAACTTCGTGGATGAAGCCCCGACCCTTGTCCAGGAATCGGCTGTCGATCTGACCTGTCAGGTGCAAGACAGGCGAAGACGACACGCAGGCCTCGAGTTGGCCTCCAATGGCGTTTGCCGCTCCCGGGCCCGTCGAGGTCAGGCACACGCCGAGCCGACCGGTCGTGCGCGCGAACCCGTCGGCCGCGCCAATGGCACCTTGCTCGTGGCGGACGCTGATCGCGCGAATCCGGCCGTTACGCCTGATCGCGTCGTAGATTGGAAGGTTGTGGACGCTTGGGATCCCGAAAACGACGTCGACCCCGGAGCGCGCGAGCACTTCCACCACAATCTCGCCGCCTGTCCGATCTGTCATCTCGCTCCTGTCCTCGGGTTCGCATCGATAGGGATCACCGGCCGGTAATACACCCTCCAGGTAGCCTCGCCTCGATGGACGACGCCTTGTGGACTGCCGACTTCAGTTTTGTCCACGCGGCTGACCTGCATCTTGATACGCCGTTCAAAGGCATCGGTTCGACGGCTCCACGCGTGGCGGAACAGCTTCGTGAAGCCTCGCTGGCCGCGTTCGACTCCCTCGTCGATTTGTGCCTGGAACGACAGGTGGCTTTCCTCGTGGTCGCCGGCGACATCTATGACGGGCCCGAACGCGGGCTTCGGGCTCAGCTGCGTTTCCGCGATGGCCTCGCCCGCCTTTCCATGGCGGGCATCTCCAGCTTCATCGTGCACGGCAACCACGACCCGGTCGAGACCGGATGGTCCGCTCTCGGTGGTCCGTGGCCCGAACGCGTCACGGTCTTCGGCCCCCGAACCGCACGGGCCGTGCCTGTCGAGATCGACGGGGTCGCGCTGGCGACTGTGCAGGGCATCAGCTTCGCCCAGCGCAGCGAAAGCGAGAATCTGGCGCTGCGGTTCGTTCGTGACGCCGGGCCCGGTGTTCAAGTCGGTGTTCTTCACTGCAACGTGCGAGGTGCGGCCTCCGGCTACGACGACTACAGCCCGTGCACTCTCGACGACTTGCGGAGCATCGGCCTCGATTATTGGGCGCTCGGCCACGTGCACACCCGCATGATCCTCTCCGGTCGGGAGGGCTCTGACGAACCCTGGGTGGTCTACCCGGGCAACCTTCAGGCTCGCAGCCCCAAACCGAGCGAACGAGGGATGAAGGGTGCGGTGGTCGTCCATGTCGCCGGAGGGCGTGTTGCAGGGATCGAGCCGGTCGGCTGCGATGTCGTGCGCTTTGATCTCGCCGAGATCGACATAGCCGAGATCGCCGATCTCGCCGAGCTGCGCGCCCGACTCGTCGGCGCCTCACGGGATCGGATGGCGTCCGCCGACGGACGTTCGCTTGTGCTCCGCGGACGGCTTGTGGGCCAGAGCGAGCTGCATCTTGACCTCCGGCGCCCGGGAACGCTGGAGGACCTGTTGGCCGCGCTGCGGGACGACTTCGCCGAGGAACAGCCCTTCTGCTGGTGGGATTCGATCGAAGACCGATCGCGTCCAGTCATGGACCTCGATGCGGCCCGGACCGGGTCGGATTTCGCCGCTGATCTCATCGCTCTCGCCGACGAGCTCAGAGTTGACCTAGCGGGCGCGGAGAGTGCGGTGAGCGACCTCGCGGCTGAGCTCTCCGAGGGGCTTCCCGGGCCGCTCAAGACCCGGCGCGACCTCGAACGACTGCTGAAGTCACCGAGCCTGCCACCCGTCGAGCTCGTCGATCGAGCCCTCGTGCTCGCGCTCGGCGAGCTCGAGGGCGACGGGCGCTGAGGCGCTGAGGCGCTGGAGTCACCGTGCGCATCAAGGGCTTCCACATCGACGGCTTCGGAACGTTGGCCGACTTCGGGATCGATGACCTCTCCCCTGGCCTCGTGATCGTGAGCGGGCCGAACGAGGCCGGCAAGTCGACGTTGCTCGACTTCCTCACTGCAATGCTGTTCGGCTTCCCAAACCGCCGCGACAATCCCCGATTCCGTGCACCAGTTCGCGGCGGACGCCATGGCGGCCAACTCACGCTGGCCGAAGGTCGCGGCGACGAGTCGGACAACGCCCCACAATGGCGAATCGAGCGTTATGCCGGCGCGCGCAGGCTAGTCAGCATACGACGACCCGACGGAGGTTCGGCCTCCGAAGAGGACCTGCGCAAGGCACTCGGCGGCGCCGACGAAGCGCTGTTCCGAGCGGTGTTCGCCGTCGATCTGACCGAACTGGGAAGTGCACAAGCCCTAACCAGAGACGATGTGCGAGAGCTGCTCTTCTCCGCCAGCATCGTCGGCCAGCGCCGGTCCGCGGCCCGCGCGATGGGCAGTCTTCAAAGGCAGCGCCTCGAGCTGGCTCGCATACGACAAGGTGACGCCTTGGCCAACCGTCTCTTGGTCGATCTCGAGGACGTTCGCCGCGATCTCACCGAGGCTAGCCACCAAGCTGCCGGTTATCCCGCACGCCAGGCCGAATTGCTGGCCTTGGAACGCGAAGTGGCCCAGGCACGCGAACAAGTCGATCAGAACGATCGCCGGACGCGAGACCTCGATCTGCTCGTGCGGCTGTGGGACGTGCTCGAACGCAAGCGAACGGCCGAGGAGGCCCTCGCTTGCTGGGAAGAACCTGAACCGCTCGCCGCATGGCTCGAGACGCAAGCCTCCGAGCTGCAGTCACTCCGATCGGCATGCTCCGGTCATCTCGAACGGGTGGGCCAACTTGAGGACCTGCACAACCAACGTGGCGGGATCGAGCAGTCCATTCGAGCTGCGATCGGCGCTCTGGGTCCCACTTGGGATCGTGACCGTGTCCGAACCAGTGACGGCTGGATCGGGCTCATGGACGAGGGGCGGCGCTTCCGATCTTCGCTCGGGGAGCTAGAAGCGGACTCGCGCACGGCCCGCGCGTTGGCGGAGGAAGCCGACGCTGCTCCAGAGCTCGCTGGCCTTCCGGATCCGGACGCTGCAGCGGCGACGACCGTCTCCGGAACGACTCCGGAGGTGGAACCGGAACCTGAGCTACAGGCGAGATTGGTCAGCGAATTACGCAAGAACCTCGCCGAGCAACGCCTGTTGATCGCAGAACAGCGGGCGCGCGAGCGCCTAGCGGATGCACCTGCCGGCGCGCTCGGCAGTTCGAGCAGCGTTTCGATCGCGCTCGTGGCCTTCGCCATCGTCGGGCTTGCGGTCGTCGCGGCCCTTGCTCCTGGCCCGCCCGTGGTGCGCATCGCCTGCGCCGTGCTCGCTGCCACCGGATGCGTGCTCCTGGCCGTCGCGATCGCAGCACGGCGACGGCTTCATGTCGCAGGGCCCGCGGAAAAGACCGGCATGGACGCAGCCAACGAACGCGTCGTGGCGCGAGTGGCCGAGCTCGCCACCGCGCTCGGCCTGCCCGCCACGCCGAGCGATTCCGACCTCGAGACGGCCGCGGAGACCATCGAGGCGGCCCGGAGCCTCGGGCGATCGCTCGACGACGACCGCCGCCGA
>Ga0326727_10024955_pt1 | contig 11258 bp, 12 predicted proteins | sample MB2enrmetagenome_FD_207643 | JGI IMG/M metagenome (GOLD analysis project Ga0326727, IMG submission 207643) | Lab enriched peat soil microbial communities from McLean, Ithaca, NY, United States - MB29MY | ecosystem: Environmental > Terrestrial > Soil > Wetlands > Peat | place: USA: New York... | reverse complement strand
GACCAGGTATCATATCCGTCATATCCCTCCTGATATGACGCATCTGATCTCCCAGCGCTAGTGGTGCTTGGCGAACCGCTTACGATGCAAGCGCTTCGCGGACAAGGAATGGGACTGGATAGATTGTACCAGCTTCGAATTGATGGAGCGCCACGGTTTTCGGGAAGCGCTCAGCCTCGACCGGCACTTTGCGCAGGCAGGCTTTATCCTTCTGGTTTAGTACGTGTATCCCTGCGGATGCTCCATCAGGTACGCCTTCCGCTCCTGCATTTCTCTCTGCACCTTCGCGGCGTTCTCGAGTTGCCCCACGGTGGGATGCGTGATCGAGGAGACCGGCTCCACTGCCGGCAAGGCCGGGTACCCTGCCAGATGCGCCGTTTGCAATCCCGATGAGGCTTGCACTCCCGAAGCTTGCAACTCCGCGCTTTGCATCGGCGCCGAAGTCTCCCTCCCGCCCGTCGTCCCCTCGACGCTTGCCGTCTGGGCGCCGCCCGCGTTCGATTGCCGATTGGCCCGCGCAGTGGCCGGTGCGCCGGTGCCGTCATCGGCCGCCATCGATTGGATTTGTTTCAGGTAATTGACGTACCCCTTCAAGATCGCGGTGATGACGTCCTGGTTCTTGTCCACGTACTGGTTTACCAGCGCCGCCGTTTGCGCGTCCTGTCCTTGCGACGCGATTTGCTTCACTTGATTCAGCAACGCCGCGTCGGATGGGCCCGCCTTAGCCATGTATCCCGGCGCTGCCAGCAGGCACACGCCACACGTCAGGAGTTTTCGAAGATCAGACATGTTTCAACCTCTCTTCCACTTCCCGCAGGCTGCGGCTGATGGCGACCCTCTGGCCGTCGGACAGGATCGCCACGTGATCGCCCGCCGATACCGATTGCAGCTCCTTGACTCGCCGCAGGTTCAGGATCGCTGACCGGCTTACGCGGCAAAACGTCTCACCCGGCAGTTCAGACTCCAGCGCGCTCATGGTTTCCCTCAGTATATGCGTCCGTTTGCCCAAATGTAAAATCGCATAATTTCCCGCCGCCTCCACCCAATCGATCTCATCCGGCGAAACAAACGTCGTCCGCTCACCGTTGCGGACCATCAGCCGCGTCCCGGCCTTTCGCTGCGCCAGCATTTCGAACAGCGATTCCTGGTCGCGCGTTGATCGGGCCCGGCGCTCGCGCACACGCGCCAGCATTTTCGCGAAACGCTCCGGCGCGACCGGTTTCATGAGGTAATCGAGCGCGTGCTCCTCGAACGCCCGGATCGCGTGTTCATCGTACGCCGTGACAAAGACCACTTCAGGTGTCCGGTCCGGCCCCAGTTCCTCCAGCACTCCGAATCCATCCATCCCCGGCATCTGGATATCGAGTAGGATCAGGTCCGGCGATTGCGCGTGCACCGCGTTTACCGCCGCCAGCCCGTCTTCGCACTCGGCCACGATTTCGATCTCCGGATCCTGGTCCAGCAGCCGCCGCAGCCGGCTCCGGGCCATCCGCTCATCGTCTACTATGATCACGCGCAGTTTCATTCCAGGTGAAATGGAAGGTGAATATCCACGATCAGCCCGCCCGCGTCCTGCACTTCCAGGGCCGCCAGCTCGCCGTAGAGTTCCCGCAGCCGGTTGCGCGTATTGCCGAGGCCGAGTCCTTCTGGCCCCAGCTTCTCGCCATTCAGCCCCACGCCGTTGTCGGATACGCACAGGTGCAGCATGTTGCCCACGCGCCGCGACCGGATCGCGATCACCCCGCCGGCCATGCGCGGCCCCAGCCCATGTTCGACCGCATTCTCCACCAGCGGCTGGAGGAGAAAGGTCGGCACCAGCGCCGCGTGTGTCGCCGGGTCGATCCCGAGTTGAAATTTCAGCCGTTCGTCAAATCGCGCGTGCATGATCGTCAGGTAGCGCTCAATGAATTCCAGTTCCCGGCGCAGCGGCAGCTCCTGCTCGCCCGCCGTCTCCATCGTCAGTCGCAGCAGCCCGCTCAATGCGATCAGCATCGCATCCGCCTTGTTCGGCTCCTCGTGGACCAGTTCCGCGATCATGTTCAGCGTATTGAAAAGAAAGTGCGGCTGGAGCTGCATCTTCTGCGCTTCCGCCCGTGCGACGGCCAGACTCGATTCCCGTTCCTGGGTCCGCCGGTAGAACGTCAGCGTGTGAGCCCCGCTCACAAGCATCAGGTAAATAGGAAGTTCGAATGTCGCAAGCCGTAGCATTTCAAAAACACCCCCCGCCGGCTCCCAATATCCCAGCTCCGGCCCCGGCCCACCAGCCCCGGTTGCCGGCGAGATTTGCGGCGGATGACTCGCGCCGTACGCCTCCACCACCATCGGTGTCGTCCCCAGTACCCGGTCCACCGTCTGCTTCCACCATTGGCAGAACACTACCGTTGTGATCGCGCATACGATGTGCAGCGGCAACGCCATTCGCCACCTCTGGCGGTCGATAGGCAGCCGCCTCACCAGCCGGAAGATGTACGGCGTCAGGATCGCCCAGGGCAGCCAGTCCCTTATGCCGGGCCGGATCATTGCGGCCCAGAGATTCTGCGTTCTCGCCGTCGCCTCCAGTCCTTGCGAGCATGCCACGATGCCCCAGCACGTGAAGCTGATCACCCAGGCTTTCGCCATCGGTGGTAGACGTCTCCAGGTGGCGCTTGCCGATTTCATCGGGTCGGGTAGGGGGGAGGGGACTCCGGTACAGACGGATGGTCACTCGAGGCATGTGCGGGCGCCGTCAGCATTCGGACGGTATAGTTTGCCGTGGTTGATCTTCAATGCACGGTTTTATTGTTGGCTTCATTTTCAGGAGTGGAGCGGCGTCTGTGACGGATGCGGCCGGGCACGGGTTCGATCCGCCAGTTCCAATCCTTCAGGTTCTTGAGCGCCCAGAGGGTCGCCCCCGTCATGGAGTCGAACACGCCCGCTTCCTTGTGCTCGACGATGCGATACCGCGAGGGACCTTGGTGCGGGTCCGTCAGCGGCTCATATTGCTCGGTGGTCTGCATGAGTTGCTCCACTTCTCCACGTTATCGTCGCCCATGGACGTTTCCATTGGTTTGGGACGAAACGTCCCTTTTCATTGATGAACCGCGCCCTTCCCGGGATGGAGCGGCTGGTTATTAGGGAGCCGCTTCGGGCGCAGCCCTGTGGAGGGGGGCTGCGCCCGGGGGGTGGGCCCTAGAAGCTCGCGGTCAGGATGACGTTTCCGGAGTCGTCGTGTACGGTTACGAGCGTAACGGTGAAGAGGTCCACCGTATCCGGCAGCGTGCCGCCGCTGGGAGCCTCGGTCGCCAGCAGCGCGAGCGAGCCTGAGGACCCCGTGGTCACGGTTCCGATGTCTGTGCCATCGATCGCGTAGGTGTAAGTCGTGCTCGCCGGCAGCCCGGATGCCCGGATGGAAAGCCCGCCTTTGACGACCCCGGCCTTCGCGAACGCGCGGATTTGCGCCCCGCCCGTGATTCCGGTCGACTCGCTCACGATCGGCGTCCGCGCGTAGTATACTCCGTTCGAGATCGTCGTGAGATCGGCCGTGAACAGCACGTTTGCGTTCGAATCAGAGATCGCCAGCGATGTGATATCGAATGGGTCAAACCCATCCGGGAACGCGATCCCGCGCGGGCCGCCGAAGTCGACATTCGACTTCAGGTTCCGCATTTCCGGTGGCGTCGTTCCCGAGGTGCGTGGCGCCTTCACGTTAAACGTGCCCAGCGTCACCGGCGCCGTGCCCGTCGCTGTCACCGCGCTCACCGTATAAGTGCCGATTGCCAATCCCTTTGTGTGCACATCCATGGAGCCATGATCCGTCCCGCTTACGCTGATGGCCTGGAGCAATCCGATCGCGCTGGTCGTCGTGCCTGACGCCGCTGTGAAGCTCACGCGATCGGTAAGCGATTCAAACGTGCCTGCCGGCGGGACGCAGCTCCCCGTCAGCCCGGGAGGCGGGGGTGGTGGTCCGCCTGAACCGGACAGGACCGGATCACCCGTCCCGGTCACCCCTGGAGGCGGCGGTGGCGGTGGCGGTGCTCCCGAGCCGGAGAGAATGGGCTGGTTCGTCCCGGTTACCCCTGGAGGTGGCGGAGGAGGAGGAGGCCCGCCTGAGCCGGACAGGACCGGATCACCCGTCCCGGTTACCCCTGGAGGTGGCGGAGGAAGATTACCGGAACCGGAAACAACTGGGCCTCCGGGCCCGCCCGAATGGGGCGGGGGAGGGGCGATCTGAATGTGAGACTGGGAGTGACCCGTCTGGGGAACGATGATGCCGCTCGCGCACATCAGCGCGGCCAGCATTCCGAGGGATCTTGTTTTCATGGTTGGGTAGAGGTGATGCGATCTTCATGGCCATGGACCATCGAAGGTCCATCGGTTGCCATTGCACGCATTCTACCTGTCCCTGCCCACCCAGCTATTGGTTTGGGACGAACCGCCAATTCCCTCGGGACGAATCCCCTTTCCGCAGGGACGAACCCTATCCTGGAGAAATCATCTCAAAATACGCCGCGTCATCTCCCGCCTCGGTTCCCAAGCGCGGCTCCAGCGACAGCGTCCGGTACGCCCTCTCCAGCGCCGCCGGGTCATTTCGCAACTCGGGATATACCGCCGTCAGCCGCTTCTTCACCCATTGCTTCGCCAGTCCCTGGTCGATTGGGTGCAGGGCGGGTTCCCGACCCATTGCCTTCCTGAAAAACTGCATCAACGGCGCATTCATAACTTTTATTCCCTAACTCCGGATTGCTCCTACGGTTGCCAGAATTTTTCAATCCTGCAACTGACCGGTTCTTGTTTTTCCGCTCGGGATGGACCGGCTCTTTTCATCTTTTCGCCTCCCGTCCGCGCCTCTAGCTTTCACGCTCGTGCGGGCTTTGTATTACCATGTTTCCCGGCTGCTCGCGAAAACGCTCGTCGCGCCGTTTGTGAAACTCCACGTCCTGCGCCCGGAGCTGGCATGCCGCAAAGGCGCATGGATTCTTGCGTCCAACCACATCAGCCATTTCGATCCGCCGCTCATCGGCGTCGCCATTCGGCGCAAAATCGATTGGATGGGAATGGTCGAACTTTTCCAGCATCCCATTTTCGCGGGATGGTTTCGCGCCATCGACACCTTTCCCGTCGATCGCGCGCACCTCGACCGCCAGGCCGTTCGCACCGCGCTCGCTCGGCTCCGCGCCGGTCATGCCGTCGGGATGTTTCCGGAGGGTGGCATTCGCGACGGAGCCGGCTCGGTCCTTGAAGGCGCGCCCACCCGCCCCGGCGTCGCCGGCCTGGCGCAAATGACCGGCGCTCCCATCATCCCTTGCGTCATCATGGGCAGTGACCGCTGCTACGTCCTGCCGCGCCTCTGGCATCCCGGGCGTCGTCTTCCGGTCTGGATCGCGTTTGGCCAGCCGCTCTCTCCGGGCCCGGGTGAGCGCACCGCGGCGCGCGCCGATCTGGAGGCCAGTCTCGCCGCCGCCTTTCTCCAGCTCGGCCGTGAAATGCGCACCCATTTCCGTCTAACGGACGACGATCTTCCGCAGTCCCCCATTCGACGCCGCGCGGAAACTGCCCGATGAAAATCCTCCGCCGCCAACTCGCCTATACAGTCGATTTCGCGGTTTGCGTGATGGCCAATCGCGTCCAGCGCCGGCATCGCCTCGATGCCAGCAGCCGCGCCGCCCTCGAGGCGTACATCGCCGAGTGCGAGTCCCTCACGCCCGCCGAGTTCTTCGCCGCGCCTCCCATCGATCACCCCTCCGAGCCGGAACCCGGCACCGGCCTGCCGATCCTCCGCTGGCAGACCCCGCGGCCCAGCGGCTACCCGGCCAACGACCACGCCCACGCGCTCCTCTTCATGCCTCATCCCGGCGCTCCCACTGTCCTAATGCTCCACGCGCTCGCTTCCACGAGCGACAAGGGCTACCGCGTCTGGGCCTCCCGCTTCAACGCCGCCGGCTGGAACGCCGCCTTTATCCATCTCCCCTACCATTATTCCCGCGTCCCGCCGGGCTGCCGCAATGGCGAACTCGCCATCACCCCCGACCTCGTCCGCACCGCCCAGGGCCTCCGGCAGGGAGTCACGGAACTGCGCCAGCTCATGGCGTGGCTGCGCGCGCAGGGCATCGGCGAATTCGGTCTTTGGGCCACGAGCTATGGCGGATGGATCGGCGCGCTCCTGCTCGGGATCGAGCCGGCTTTTCGGTTCGCTGTCCTCCAGACCCCCATTGTTAATGTCGCCCACGCCATCTGGCAGAGCGGTATGGCGCGCCACCTCCGGGCGGAGTTGGTCCGCTGCGGTATTACCCAGGCCCTCGTCCAGCGTCACGAGCACCTCACCTTTCCCACGTGCGTCCGTCCCGCCTGCGGTCCGGAACGCGTCATCCTCGCCGCCGGGATCTGGGACAACATCGTCCTTGCCGAGGATGTTGTCGCCCTGCATGACGCCTGGTCCGGCTCCACTTACCTACCCGTCGAGCAGGGCCATTTCGGCTTCCGCATGGCCGAGGAATGCTTCCGCCACCTGCGTCGACATCATTTTGTAGACGGCGCGGATTAAAGAAGCCGCATTTTAAGCTATAAAATTTCCGCTACTTTAGCCTTTAGCCTTCTGACTTTAGCCTTACCCTTCTTCCCACATGTCATTTCGCAATCTTGGCCTCTCGGATGAGGTCCTTCACGGTGTCCAATCCATGGGTTACGTGGAACCGACCCCCATCCAACTCCGCGCTTTTCCCACCATCCTTTCCGGCCGCGACCTTATTGCCTCCGCACAGACCGGCACCGGCAAGACCGCCGCCTTTGCCCTGCCGCTGCTCACGCAACTCGGCAAGCACCAACCCGGCATCCGTGTGCTCGTCCTCGAGCCCACCCGCGAGCTCGCTGCCCAAGTCGAGACCGCTTTTCGCGATTACGCGCGCTTTACCGATCTCAACATCGGCGTTGTTTATGGCGGCGTCGGCTTTGGTCAGCAGCGCGAGATGATCAAGAAAGGCGCCGATGTTCTCGTAGCCACACCGGGACGCCTCATCGACTTCCTCTCCGGCCGCGAGATTAATCTCTCCGGCCTCAAGCATCTCATCCTCGACGAGATGGATCGCATGCTCGACATGGGGTTCATGCCCCAGGTCCGGAAGATCGTCGAGTATTGCCCGAAGGTCCGCCAGACGATGCTCTTCTCGGCCACCATGCCGCCGGAGATCGAGGGCATGACCGGTTGGGTCCTCAAGGAGCCCGAGGTTATCGAGATCGGCATCCGCCACTCTCCGGCTGATACCGTCACACACGCGCTCTATCCTGTCGCCCGCGAGCAGAAATTCGAGGTGCTCCTCGCCCTCCTCGCAAAGACCGACTTCTTCAGCGTCCTCATCTTCTGCCGCACCAAGGACGGCGCCGACCGCATCGCCCACCAGCTCAAGGAAGCCAAACACTCCGTCGCCGTCCTGCATTCCAATCGCACCCAGCGCGAGCGCGAGGACGCCCTGGCCGGCTTCAAATCCGGCAAGTACGAGATCATGGTCGCCACCGACATCGCCTCCCGCGGCATCGACATCGCCGGCGTCAGCCACGTCATCAATTACGACGTGCCCCAGCATCCCGAGGATTACGTCCACCGTATCGGACGCACCGGCCGCGCCCAGCACGAGGGCGACGCCTTCACCATCATGACCGGCGAGGACGTCGAGGAGGTGAAAAAGATCGAGTATTTCATCGGCCGGAAAATCGACCGGCAAAAGGTCGAGGGATTCGATTACCTCTATACCGCCATGCACGACTCCAAACCCCGCGTCCCCATTCGCCGCGCCGGCGGCAAGCGCCGCAGACGGTAAGCAGGGCCATCTTGCTCCCCGACGAACACTTTATATAATTCTCGACTGTGAACTTTCCTGAAATTGAGGAAAAAGTAGCGGCCCTGAGCAAGAGCGAGCGTCTCCAGTTGATGGAGATCCTGTGGAATGCGATTTGCAAGGATGAGCCTTTGTCCCCTGCATGGCACGGAGACGTTTTAGCCGCCCGCCTCGTAAAGGCGGAGGCAGGGAATACGCAGTTTCTTACGATGGCGGAGCTTGAAGCGCATTTCGCACGGTAAGGCCCGTTCTGCTTCGCGCCATCACGGGTCGCCACCCCTTGCGGGATCACGCTGGACAGCTCTTTTTCCCCGATTAGCAATCTGCCTTCAGCAATCAGCCATTCCTTCATGCACCTTCTTCCCGCCCTAAAGCAGCATTTCGGCTTCTCCTCCTTCCGACCCCGCCAGGAGGAGATCATCCGCCACGCTCTTGCCGGCCGCGACGTATTCGGCCTTCTTCCCACCGGCGGCGGCAAGTCCCTCTGCTTTCAGCTCCCCGCCGTCATGGACGACGGGCTCACCATCGTCGTCTCCCCGTTGATCGCCCTGATGAAGGACCAGGTCGACGCCCTCCATCTCGCCGGCATCGCCGCCACATTCCTCAATTCCACCCTCGATTCCGCCGAGGCGAAATCCCGCCTCCGCTCCCTCTACGCCGGCCAGCTCCATCTCCTCTATACCGCCCCGGAGCGTCTCATGCTCTCCGGCTTCCTCGACCGCGCCGCCTCTTGGAACGTTCGCCGCATCGTCGTCGACGAGGCCCATTGCATCTCCGAATGGGGCCACGACTTTCGTCCCGAGTACCGCCAGCTCGGCGCCCTGCGCGAACGCTTCCCAGGCATCCCCATCATGGCCCTCACCGCCACCGCCACCGGGCGTGTGCGGCGCGACATCGTCGAGCATCTTCATCTCAACGATCCGGCCATCGTCATCGGCAGCTTCAATCGCGAGAACCTCACCTACCGCGTCATCCCCAAGGACAAGCCTTACCGCCAGGTCCTTGGCTTTCTTCAAGCCCGCCCCGGCGAGAGCGGCATCGTCTATTGCTCCAGCCGCAAGTCCGCCGAGTCCCTTGCGGAAAAACTCACCGCCGACAAAATCCGCGCCCGCCCGTACCACGCCGGCCTCACTGCGGAGGAGCGCTCGCAAAATCAGGACCGGTTCCTGCGCGACGAGGTTCAGGTCATCTGCGCCACCATCGCCTTCGGCATGGGCATCAATAAACCGAACGTCCGGTTCGTCATCCACCACGATCTCCCGAAGAACCCCGAGGGCTACTACCAGGAGACCGGCCGCGCCGGGCGCGATGGTTTGCCGGCTGAGTGCCTTCTCCTTTTCTCCCCCGGCGATGTCGCCAAGCAGATCGCCTTCATCGAAGAGAAAACCGACCAGCACGAGCGCCAGATCGCCGGCGACCAGCTCCGCCAGATGGTCCATTTTTCCGAGAACTCCGGCTGCCGCCGCAGGTGGCTGCTCGAATATTTTGGCGAGCCGTTCGAACCCGCAAATTGCCAGGGCTGCGACAATTGCCTCAGCCCCCGCGAGACCTTTGACGGCACCATCCACGCGCAGAAGCTCCTCTCGTGCGTCTACCGCATCCGGCAGAAGAGCGGCTTCACCTTCGGTCTCAATCAGGTCGTTGAAGTCCTCATGGGCGCCGATTCCGAGGCTGTTCGCAAATGGGGCCACGATAAAATTTCCGTCTATGGCATTGGCCGCGACGGCAAGCGCGCCGAGTGGCAGGCCTACGGCCGCGAGTTGATCCGGCTCGGCCTCCTCGAGCAGCAGCCCGGCAAGTTCGTCACCGTCGACCTCTCCCCCGCCGGCATCGATGCTCTCCGCTCCCGCCGCCCCATCACCCTCACCCGTCCCACTCCCGCAAAATCCGCGAAGGAGCCTCGCGACACCCGCCGCCGTGCCGCAGCCGGCGAGATCCCCTGCGACGAAATCCTTCTCGATCGCCTGAAAAAACTCCGCCGCACCCTCGCAGACGAGCGCAACGTCCCCGCTTACATCGTCTTCTCCGACGTCACCCTCCGCGAGATCGCCGCCCGCCTCCCGACCACTCTTGAGCAATTCAGCGTCGTCCCCGGCGTAGGCGCCGTGAAGCTCGCCGACTTCGGCCGCATCTTCATCGAGGAAGTAGCCCGCCACGTCGCGCGCGCAACTAGTTGAAATTAAAGCTGAGCTTGAGCCATGCACCCCGTCTTGCAAGTGAGCTCCTTGCATGATAAAAGTGTCATGTGAAAACAACCGTCACAGAGCGTGGTCAGGTCTCCATCCCCGCGGAGCTCCGCCGCGAAATGCACCTGACTCCCGGTCAGATCGTCATTTGGGAGAGGATATCGGCGACCGAATGCCGGGTCATCGTCCCGCAGGCGCCGACGGTTGAGCCGGACCCGGTCGCTGCGTTAAATTTCGCCAAGGAGCACGGTCTTGAAACGATGCGCACCGATGATTGGATGAAGATGTTGAGGGAAGGGGAGGAAGACTAATGGCGTGGGTGGTGGATTCGTGCGTGCTGCTCGACATTCGGATGAACGACCCGGAGCACGGGCTGAATTCCGCAAAGTGTCTGGCCGCTCATCTCGTCGACGGGCTGGCTGTCGCTCCGACGACTTATGTGGAACTGGCGCCCGCTTTCCGAGGGGATGCGCTTCTCGAAAATGCATTCCTCGAATGGAACGGGGTCGAGTGGCTGACTTCATGGACTTGGACAGATACAATTACCGCTCATCGGCTTTGGGCGGAGCATGTCCAACGAAAACGTGCCGGCCAGGGGGTCAAGCGTCCCGTCGCCGACGTTTTCATCGAAGCTTTCGCAAAGCGCTTCCAGGGCCTGATTACCCGCGACCCAAAGCACTTCACAACCGTACCCATTGTTGTCCCTTAACCGGGTGGGGAATTCCTAAGCCACTCTGGAACCCGTAACTCTGTTGAGGCGCTGCTCGGCTAGCGAGGCCTGTTCCTTGTTACGGACCATTGCAATCCGCTCACGGACGGTTCCTGCGTTAATGAATTTGTGCGCGAGCATCGCAGAGACGAATGAAAGATCCTTATCCCTCCCTGCCGCAAGTTTGCTGACCGCGAGGTCGTGGAGTTCAAGGCACCAGCCGGTGTTTCCGCGGGTATTTTCATTGCGCACCGGCACCAGCCTTTCAAACGCTCCCTCCGGCAATACCGCCGTATCCGATCCGACCCCGTGGGCGTAATATCCGAACGTCCGGTGGAACATCGATTCTTCGCCAATCGCCCCATCGATCAGTATTGAATCTCCCGGCTTCCGCTTCGGAAAAACGTCCGCCTCGATCGATTGGCACAGCTCCGCCGGCGGCTCGGAAATCGTTCCCAGGATTGCCTGGCTCCCGATCACCACGATCTCATCCGTGTCCGCATTGGCCGCGGCCGCGCGAATGATATGTTCCAAATCCGCCCGTTTCATGCCGGA
>Ga0326727_10024953_pt1 | contig 11258 bp, 12 predicted proteins | sample MB2enrmetagenome_FD_207643 | JGI IMG/M metagenome (GOLD analysis project Ga0326727, IMG submission 207643) | Lab enriched peat soil microbial communities from McLean, Ithaca, NY, United States - MB29MY | ecosystem: Environmental > Terrestrial > Soil > Wetlands > Peat | place: USA: New York... | reverse complement strand
CAGCTCCCGCTTGCTCTTGCGGCCATGCTTCTCGAAACTCGCCTGAGATGCCAGTGTTTGCTGAAAACGCGCCATTCGCTTCATACCTATAGTTTATTCAAATATGACGCGGGTTGCAGACTTGTGCGCAGGTTCCCTAAGTTCCCGCTGGATATGGGTAATAGCGACGGACATCCGTCCGTCGCTATTCCTTATCCTACGAACGCGGAGCGTTGTCGAACTCTTTGTCCAGTATCAACATTTTGGACTTGCGCCCTTGGTGAAACCGGATATAGCATCAGAGGGTATTGGAACGGATGGGCCGTCTTCCCCTTTTGTTCCCCCACGATGAGCCGCACGACTTTCCCAGTTCATCTTACCCAAAACAAGCCTTCGCCACCCAAAGGAGCCATTCGCATGAAGATTCCCCGTTCTGTGTTCACTCTGCTTGCAGCCACCATGTCAGTCATCCTTTCAGCGCACGCACAAGCTACTCGCACCTGGGTTTCAGGTGTGGGAGACGATGCCAATCCGTGCAGCCGCACCGCGCCGTGCAAGACTTTCGCCGGCGCCATCTCCAAGACCGCAACCGGCGGGGAGATCGATAACTTGGATACCGGTGGGTACGGCGCGGTTACCATCACCAAGTCCATTACCATCGACGGCGGCGGCGGCCAAATCGCCTCGGTTCTTGTCGCGGGGACCGATGGAATTGACGTTACTGCCCCAACTGGAAGCGTAGTTACCCTGCGGAATATACAATTTCAAGGGCTGCTTGGCTCCGGACTCAACGGTATCAACCTTACCGGAGGAGCAGTGTTGCACGTTGAACACTGCAACATCATGGGCTTCTCGCTGAACGGAATCAACATTGTGCCAACCGGCGGCGCCTCGACCCAGGTGTTTATCGATGACACTACCAGCCAGGACAACGCGCAAAACGGCCTGAATATTGTGGGCAGCGGGGGCACAGTGCATGTGAACGTCTCCAACTCTCACTTTTCAAACAATCAAAACGGGGTCTATTCCAGCGACTATAGCAAGACGGAAGTGCGGAACAGCGACGCCACCGGAAACACGCAGGCTGGTTTCATTGCGATCGGCAACCTGGCGGCCGTGACGTTGAGCATCGCGGATTCGACGACGGCCAACAATGGCACCGGCGTTCAATCTGGCGGAGGAGCGTCGGGCTCGGCGGTCCGGGTGACGAGCGTCTCCCTCTTCACGAACCCGACAGGATTCTCGATCGGAACCAACGGTACGATTTCGTCGTTTGGCAACAACTCCAATGCCGGGAGCGGGGCGCCAAACGCTTCCATTCCACTGCAATAGCGGACAACGGTTTCTATCCGCCGGGTTTAGCATACGAGCGCGAGCCTACGGTGATATTTGGTTGAACCCCACTCCAGCAGGCGATCTCCCCTGCTGGGGCGAGGTTCAATATAGCCACACAACCTCCGTCATTCTGTCCAGGAACCTCTGATCGCGCGACAGCATGAACGCCTTTACAGGACGGGACCTCGGATTGTGGGCATACTGGATATTGTTGACCATGGACCTACCGACTCCTTGGCTGGCGGCCACGGTTCGACAAGTTCAGCGGGTCATACGTCTGTCTTGGTTTCCAGAGTAGCATCCACAACATAGGCTGTTCTATCGACGCCGTTGACCTAATTGCGTCCGCATCCAGGCGCAATCTTCTCCAGGCCGTCCAAGCGCAGCTCGGAGAATCGCTTGCGCCACAAATTCGCGGTGTTGTGGTTGGCCGACAACTGCTCCGCGAAAACCGCGCCCGTTTGGCCTTGAGCGCTGGCCGGCACGATCAGGCAGCGCAGGGCCACCTGCCGGGGGTGCAATGCACCGCTACCCATTGCTCCATCTGCTGCTGGCCGACGGGCGAAAGTTCGATGCCTGTTCTGATGCCCGGCAGAGAACGACCCAGATCATTTGACCAGTTGCCCGGTGGACCCAACGCTGGTTTCTGAACAGGTTCTTCATTCTTCATTCTTCACAGCATTCTTGAGACCAAGTCGGCCGCTCCGCAGGTTTTCCTCACATCGCCGGGGTTTAGTACAATGGGTCAACAAACACCGCTGTGCAGGCACTTTACGAATGCCTGAGGAACTCCCGCCCTTTTCACCGGGAGCGCGGAGAAACGCAGATGTCGTAAGCGAAGAATTCGAGAGGTGACATCCTCAATGTTGGAAACTCCACGATTGCAGCAAGGACAGCATTGCGTCATTTTTCCGGACGTAACGATTGGGGCCGGTACGCGCCTGGGCAATTTCGTTTTGATACGCAGCGAGACGCATATAGGCCATGGATGTACAATCGGTTCTTACGTAGACATCGAGGGAGATGTTCATATCGGCGATCTTGTATCCCTGCAAAGCGGGGTCTATGTTACCCGCGGCGTGATCATCGAGGATGAAGTATTCTGCGGACCAAGAGTCATCACAATGAACGACAAACGGATTTGTCATCGCCGCTCGACATCGCATTTTGAGCCGACGGCTCCGCGAATTCTAAGGGCCGCGCGCATTGGCGGCGGTTCCCTTCTATTGCCGGGAGTCACGGTTGGGGAAAATGCCTTTGTCGGCGCCGGTTCTGTGGTCACTCGGGACGTCCCGGACAAGACCATTGTCTTCGGCAATCCGGCACGTATTGTAGGGAAGGTTCCGGCCTCAGACTGGATTTGAAATGGACGCTTTGATCATTAATGCCGCCATCACTGGCTGCGTCTTCACCAAGGCTGACAATCCGCATCTTCCTGTCACGCAGAGCGAGATTGTGGATTGCGCACGTCGTGTTCATGATGCGGGGGCTTCCATCCTTCACCTTCATGCGCGCAATGGGGATCAGACTCCTTGCTATGACGCGGCGGTGTACCGCGATCTTGTGGGCGCCGTTCGGGAAGCATGCGGCGACATGATTATATGCGTTTCCTTAAGCGGGCGGTTTGTCCAAGACATCGGTATCCGGGCCGCAGCGCTGGCAAGCCGCCCCGATATGGCCAGCTTGACCCTGGGTTCAATGAACTTTGCGTCGCAAGCCAGTATCAATTCGCCGGAAACGATCCGACAACTGGCGGCAAGGATTTATGCTGCCGGCGCTATACCGGAGATAGAGGTATTTGAGGCAGGATTCATCAATTTTGCCAATTATCTGATCGAAAAGGAAGTCTTGCACCCCCCTTATTACGTCAACCTCATTTTGGGAGCTCTCGGAGCAGCCCCCCTCGACTTGATCGGATTGGGCCACTTGGTCGGCATGTTGCCGCAAGGAGCGGCTTGGGCTGTTGGGGGACTTGGACAATACCAACTCAGGGCCAATGTCATGGCAATCGCCGCTGGCGGCCATGTGCGCGTGGGAATCGAAGATAATTTGTATTATGATCGCCGCAAGACTGATCTGGCAGACAATGTGCGGCTGATCGAGCGTGTAGCCCGCATAGCTCGTGAAATGGGGCGTTCGCCTGCAACCGCGTCCGCTACCCGTCAGCTCATCGGACTCAGTCAAAATAGCCGATAGCGCAAAGCGTTCACTCGCAGACTTCCAGGGGTGCATCCACATACACCTCGACAAACAATCCGCACTTTCTACGCATCTCGTCGCGAATCGCGCAGTAAGGCGATATCGCCGAAACCAATACAACTACCTGATGGCGCGAGAGCATCTCTGCAACATATCCGATGCGCCGCAGGTTCTCTTCGCGATCTTTGCGGTCATAGCCCAGGCCGAGACTAAGATGCCGCCGGATTATATCGCCATCAAGCTGCTCAACCCGAAATCCAAGCCTTCTCAGTTGTGCCGAGAGTGCATCGCTCAGAGTCGTCTTGCCGGTTGAACTCAATCCCGTAAACCACACGGTCAAACCGCTATGCGCACGCCTGGTCGAAATCTCCGCCTCATTCATCGAATGGTCTCCATCGCACCAGCGTCCATCTTGCCAACCCGTAGATAGCTTCCCCGACAAAGGGAATGCGCTGCAGACTACGAAACTGCGCAACCTCCCAGTCCCGCCGCTGGAAGTAGTGCCAGCGTAAAAGATAGTTAGCGATTGCTTGGCTTTCCTCAGCTCGGTCCACTCGTGTAATATCGAAGTTTGCAAGAACCTCGAAATAGATTGACTCCCATCGAGCCACCGCTCCAATCAGGCTGGCCTCTGACCGGACACGAGCGCTGAGCGCTGCCGCATCCAATGCATCGTATCGCGAAATCTGCTTCAGCAACGCGCCGGGGTTGAGCGGCTCCGTCAGCAATGCACGGCCAAAGTTCTTTCGGCGCATAGCATCGAAGTCCGCCGCCGTCACATACGGCCCCACACCCGCGAAATCGCAGAGAACAACAGCATTGCCTACGGCCATCGCTTCGAGGGCGCACCGCGCTTTGGCAATTACCAGATCGTATTCTGGCAGGACTATTTCGGGGTGGGCGGTCGCCGAACCCATCGCATGTCCGACCACGTCCAGTTCAATCCCTGCGCTGCGGCACGCCTTCCTGACCGCGGGCAACTGTGTTCCACCGTGAGCGTAGTTACTAAATAGAAGCGCTCTACGAGGCCGTATTGGCAGAGGGCCGCGAGGTTGAAAACGATCGGTATCAACTACATTCGGAATAATTTCGACGTTGCCAGCCGCACTGCCGAGCGTCCGTTCCACACGGTCCTGACATCGCTCATCCACCGCGAAATACTTACGGATCCTTGGGAACGCGCATGGAACATCCAGCGGAATTGTCGCGTCGTGACAGAGGTAAATCGCCGGCGTCATGGGAAAGCGCAGCAGCGCTTGCATGAGGGGTTGGTGATGATGCCCATGAATGATGTCCGGTGCATCCACCACGGAAAGCAAGTCATCCGTTATTTCAACTCCCGAGGCACGCACTTCATCGACAATGGAACCGAGCCTGGGAGAATAAATTACCGTTTGGTGCCCGGCTCGAAATAGAGCCTGGGCCAGGTCGCGCGTCACTACTTCCGTGCCCGAGTACTTATCGAAGCAATGGTTTGTAAACAGTATCTTCATACGATACTGGTCGGCGCCGCGCCGAGCGTGTTGCGACGCTCTGCATGTTCCCGCAAAGCCTGGAAAATGGGCAGCACATGCTTTCCATAGCGCAAGACACTCGCGTACTTGCCTTCCGCCACCCGCAGTTCACCGCACGCTTCATAAGATGGCTTGTACGCTGCATCCTTACTTGTCCAGCCACCGGCCGGGAGAAGATATTCTTCGCGAAAGTAATCAGGTCCCCTCAGAGCTAGCGCGCGATCTACCTCGGCGCGTAACTCAATATAGGATCTTGCTGCACTAATCTTTTCGGCGAGCATCTCATTGCTCAACCGAACCCGCAGGGCGTCCTTTGGCCTCTCTTCCGCATTCTGACCTTCCCATTCCGTCAGGCAGAATGTAAACCGCTGTATCCGTCGTCCTGTTTGTGCGTGGATCAACTCGGTCGCGGCTTGCGCCATCTCGCAGCACAGATCGTGCGTCGGGCTGTACCCCTCACTAGCATCGCTCGCGACCACCTCAATCCGATTTTGGATCCACTCCTCGGCTATCTCATCCACCATCGCCGTAAAGCGCGATCCTTCTCCAGCCATTATCGCCTTGTAAATCTCGTGATCCGAGAACCTTCCGAAGACGGTTCCAGATCCCGCTCCCACTTTAGACAACAACTGTTTCGACCTATCCAGCCGGGTCGTTCCCGTCGTACCCGATCCATCGGTCAGAACATAGACCTTAGGATGCACCAACCGCGCCCAGCCGAAGACCCGCAGTTCGTGGCCTGGGTGTCCAATGAACAGGGCGGTCGGCCGCCCCGCATTTGCGATAGTGTCGGCAGGCATCAAGTGTCTTTCTTCTTCTGGCCCCTTGGCTTATTGCCCGGCGTAGAGCAATTGTTGGTGCAAAGTCTATCTCATACCCGAGCGCCAATGCAAGCAAGCACCCCCACTACCGGGCACACACATCTTCCCGCGGCTTTCCAGCCGGGATCGCCGCCACTCCATGCTGATACAGAAGGTTTGCTACTCCTGGGTGATGGCCCCGACGGACGTGCAGACCGTCGCTGTGCCTCCGGAGTTCGACCCCTTGCGATTGTTTCCCGCACTGCCGATCGTCCCCGGGCTGTCGCAGACGAGGCCGGTCTTGTTGCTGTAGATGTTGTTGTTGGAAATACGCAGGATCGAGCCCGATCCCGCCTCCAGCGCGGTGCCGTTCGCGAAGAAAGTGCTGCTGTCGACGCCGGCGGCGCCGATTCCGACGTACAGGCCGTCGATGGTGGTGCCGGTGATGGTCGTTCTCTCCAGCACGGTGTTAAAGGCGCTGGAGCCGTAATAGGCCGAGGATTGGACATCCACGCCATAGGCGCCGCCGACAATGAGGGAATCGTTGATGGCCAGGCTGCCGGGGCTGTTGAGCACTTCGACTCCATAAGAGTTGGTTCCGGTGATGGTTACATGTTCCAGGATAGTGGCGCCGCCATCCTCGTTCACGTATATCCCGGTGGCTCCGCCGTTAATGGTGGTGTTTTTCACGTACAGGAGTGTGTTGCCGTTGGTCACGTTGACGATGCCGTCGTAGGTGAACCCGGTGATGATGCAATTCTCGACAATCAGGTTCCCGCCGCCAGGGTAGTAGATGCCTTCCACCGCGCCGCCCGCAGTTGGCGAACTGCCTCCGGTGATCGTGAGACCCCGCAAAACAACGGTATCGGAGGAGCCTATATTCACGGCGATGACTTGGCCGTTGTTGATGCTCGCGGAGGCCAGGCCTTTGCCGTCGATAGTGATGGAGCCGTTGATGACGAGCCCATTGCTAGTGACAAAGTTGCCGGCGGTCAAGGCATCGATCTCTCCGCCGTTCGCGGTCTTGCTTAGCGCGCCTTGAAAGGTGGCGCAGGGCGAGGTTTGGGAGCATGCGTTCGTGTCGCTGCCCGTCGCCGAGACAAAGGTGACCTCCGGCAAAGCATAAGCTGGAATCGTGCATGCGAACAGGCCGAGAAGCATACAGGACAACGCGTGTGGGGAATTCAGATTTCTCATCGTAACCTCCTGGGGTTTGGCAGCGGCTCATCCGCCGGCGTGGATGCTGCGATTACCATGGTCGATTCGATACCGGTGAAAGATATTCCGCGCGTTACGGCCTCCAGGGGTTATTCTCCGGGACGCTGAACTCATCCCGGAAGCGGCAGTTCACCCTGGCCTGAACCACCGCTTCTTCTTGGAGTCCTGAATTTATCTGCTCATTGAACGTTGACCGTGGCATTGGGGACGCCCACCGTTCCGCCGGTTCCGGGATTGCCGCCCTTGCGGTTGTTGCCGTTGGTCGCCACCGTGCCGCCGCAGGCTTCAATTCCCGTTCCATTGTCGAAGATGTCGTTGTTCGAGAGACGAATGGTCGAAGCTGTGTAGGAGCATACGGCTGTTGTATTCATTGTGAGCATGGAGCTTTCCACGCTGATCGTGGCGCTTGTGTCGACTTGCACGGCGACACCGCTCTGCGTGAGCACGGAGTTGGAGATTTCCAGGACTCCATCCCGGCTGAAGACGGCGGCCTGTGTCATTCCTTTGATGGTTACATTCTGCAGCGAGACAAAGTCGTTCGGAGTGGCCAAGGGGCTTGACTGGAAGGTCCTGACGCCGAGGGTGCCGATGCCGCCGCCGTCGATGACGGTGTCTCTTATGACGACATTCTCCACCCCTTCGCTACCGAGTCCGATGCCGATCTGCGTGAAGCCCTCGATCTTGCAATTGTCGATGGTCAGATTCCCTGCGTTTGCAAGGAAGATGCCGTCGGACCCGGTGCCCTGGCCGTCAATAGTGAGATTGTGGATGACGACATTGATGGCGGTCGTGGTAGACGGCCCGGCAATGTATATCCCTTCGCTATCGCCGCCGAACCCGACGCTGCCCATATTCGCGCCGTCGATGGTGACCGACTGAGTGATGGTCACCGCGCCGAAGTCGCCCGCGTCCTTGGCGGTGATGATGCCGCCCGCGGTGGTTTTGGCCAACGCGCCCGTGAAGGTGGCGCAGGGTGAGGCGAAGGTGCAGGCGTTAGAATCGTTGCCGCTCCCGGAAACCCAGGTGTGCAAGGAGGTGGTGGCGGACATGGAAGCCGTGCAGAAGAGCACGGCGGCTGACGTTAGCAAAACACTGTGAATCTTCATGGAATTTTCCTTTCGTGAGCTTTGAACAGTCTGTGGACGGATGCATCTGCGCGATTGAGGGCGGCAGGGGGCCCTAGGATGCCGTCCGAATCGGCTGCCGCGGGCAATCAACGCGAGCCGCCGGCAAGCTCCGCAACATCCGGAGACGCATAACCTCTTCAAGTGGGGAAGGCGACTGCAGACCCATATATATCAAGAAAGAAAGACAAATGGCAATATCGTTGGAGCTAATTTAGCTAGCTCATTCCATCCGAACCGCCGGGAGCAAAGCCGCATATATGGTGATATTGAAATGCACGGAAGCGGTGGTTCACCCCAGCGTGAACCACCGCCTTGTTAACGATTCCTGGGATTCCCTGCTTACTGCTTACTGAACGTTGACCGTGGCATTGGGCTCGCCCACCGTTCCGCCGGTCCCGGGATTGCCGCCCTTCGCGTTGTTGCCGTTGGTGGCCACGGTCCCGCCGCACGCTTCGATTCCTGTTCCATTGTCGAAGATGTAGTTGTTGGCCAGACGAATGGTCGAGTTGGTATAGGAGCACACGCCTGTCGTATTGTTGGAGATCATGGTGTTTGTCGCGCTGAGTACAGCGTAGGTATCGGCTTGCAAGCCTACATCGCTCGCCGTGACCGCGGAGTTGGAGATTTGCACGACTCCGTTCCGGGTAAAAACGGCAGCCACTGAGGCGCCCTGGATGTTTACATGGTCCAGCGACACATGGTCGTAGGTTACCGGCGATGAGGTCCCGTTCTGGAAGGTGCGCACGCCCAGCTCCCCACCCTGGATGGTGGTGTTTTTGACCGTCACATACATGGAGGACTCGCTGCCCAGGCCCACGCCGATATCCACGAACCCGGCGATAAGGCAGCCGTCAATCACCACATTTATGACGTTTGTGGTCCCGGAGCTGGCAACAAAGATCGCATCCGAGCCGGTGCCTCCACCGTCAATCGACAGGTTACGAAGCACGATGTTCGCCGCCGCGCCGGCGGAGATGTAGATGCCCTCGCCGTCACCGGCAAAGTTGATGCTGCCGCCGCCGGTGCCGTCGATGGTGATCGATTGAGTGATGGTAACGGGACCGTAGTCGCCCGGACCGAGGACGGAAACGGTGCCGCCTGCGGCCGTGTTGGCAACGGCCGTGGCAAAGTCGGCGTATGGACTGGCGGCAGTGCCGGTATTTGCATCGTTGCCGGTGGCTGAAACCCAGGTGTGAGTAGAAAGCGCGTTTGCAGGCACGGATGCCGCGCAGAACAGCACGGCGGCAGAGGTTAGCAGCATCTTCCGAATTCTCATGTGAGTCTCCTGTCTTGAAGTGTGAATAGTTTTGGGAATGGGCATATCCGCACGAATGAGGGAGCAGAATGCCGATGGAAGCCGCGGGAATGGGATTACCTGAGTAATTAACGAGCAGTCGGCGAGTAATCGCCGCATCTCTCCTGAAGTAACCACCATGAGTCCCACAATCAATAGGCTGGAACCGCAGTGACCTCGGTTAAATCGAGAGACAACCCATCTTCCCCGTCGATCAAGCAGCGGGATAACACAATATATTAGGAAAGAAGGCAACTGGCCATATTTTTCCTGTCAAAGTTTCTCCTATCGGCCAGGCCGGTTTAGGCAGCCGCGCCACCCGCGAGCGAGCCGGATTCAATGTCCGTATCCGAGTTCCAATAGCAATCGGCCCGCAACGTCCGAGAAGATCGCGGCCTCCTGCGCGGACATCGCCTCCCGCCATGCTCCGGCGCGGCTCGGTTCGGGAGCCTGGGTCGTCAGGCGCTGCTGCTTGAGGCGCTGTTCGCGAGTCACCACCACTGCGCCGTCGCGGCGATAGCGGCCTTCATGCTCCTCCAGGCGCTTTGGCGCGCCCTTCCAGTACTCCATCATGCAGGGGTCGAAATCAAGCTCGACAAACCGGCAGATCGCGCGCAGGCTGTCTTCGCCGCCGGAGAGCAGGTCTTCATAGCGCAGCTCCAGGTACGCGCCGGAGCTGCGTCCATACGCGCGAGCCTTGGTGACGACTCGCATCCAGTAACGGGCAAGCTCGGCCATCTCCTGCGAGGGAGTGAACCACGTCTTGCGCAACGACAACGCAACATCGCGGCCGTCGCGAATGACGTGAATGAACCGAGCTTCGGGCAGAAGCCTGCGAATGGCGGGCATCTCCAGGGCATAGAGCGGGGTCTTGTCGCCGCTGCGGGTTTTACGGTGGTGTTGTGCGTAAAGACGGTAAAATGCTCGCACCCCCTCCGCCACGGTAAACGGCCGAATCTGCCACAGCGCCTGTTGGAATTCGGATGCATCCATATGGAAGTCCGCCCAGTTGGGAGCCGAGCGCGGAAAGTGCGTCAACAGGTCAAACAGGCGGGTGCGCAAAAACAGGGGGGGCGAGAGCCGTGCCGCTCGCGGCAGGAAGCCCGTCTCCGGTGGGATGGCGAACTGGGGGTGGGCGTCCAGCATGAGACGCAGGAGCGTCGTGCCCGAGCGCGGCACGCCGACGATGCACGGAAATGGAGCGTGAACTGCGGACATAAGTAGAGCATAATCTCGTAATTGGTTGCACAGACAGAATGATAAGGGCGATGAGATTTGCCCCGGCCTTCCACTATGACGCTGAGACAGATTCAATTCTATATGCTGTGCCTCGCCAGAATTGCATTCGGGCGGGAAGCGGCCTCGGTTTCAGCTTCCAGGAGTCCCGGAATGAGTGATTTGTCGCTCGCGCAGCGCCGAGCACAAGTACCAAATGCCCCACATGTCATCGCCGAGATTACCTCCTATGCTGAGTACACAATCTTCTCGGAACGGCTGAGGTGGCTTGGGTTTCAGGAGGACGGGAGCGAGGGTGCCCCGCTCTGATGCTGGCAATACCAAGGACTCCTTATCGATGTAATGCCGCTCGACGCAAAGATTCATGGCTTTTCCGATCGCAGGTATGCCGATGCCCTGCGCACCGCAGCCGAGGTCTTTTGCGCGCCAGCCTGGCATCGGCATCGGTCTTCGCCGCGTGGGTCTTGTTACTGCGCCGCCGGCCATGAAAGTCCACGCTCGGATTGCCGGGATCGTCCGGCGGCGCGGAGTTATGCTCCTCCTGGCGCTGAAAGCT
>Ga0326727_10024952_pt1 | contig 11258 bp, 7 predicted proteins | sample MB2enrmetagenome_FD_207643 | JGI IMG/M metagenome (GOLD analysis project Ga0326727, IMG submission 207643) | Lab enriched peat soil microbial communities from McLean, Ithaca, NY, United States - MB29MY | ecosystem: Environmental > Terrestrial > Soil > Wetlands > Peat | place: USA: New York... | reverse complement strand
CACGATCTTATCCGGCTCTTCAATTTCCAGATTGGTTCCTTTCGCCGCTTTAACGTTCTCGAACATATAAACCACCCTCAATTTTAGCTCTCGCGGCTGTGCACGGAGCAGCGTCGGATTGGCACGCTCGTAACACAATTGAGATTTGCTGTCGCGCCTTCATTGCGGGCAAACCAGAGGAAAGCATGGCTCCATTTCCTCGATGTCGAGGGCGATCCCCTTGACCGCCTCGACGTGCTCATATCGCTTCACGAGATTCTTCGTTTTCGCTTTCATCATGACCACAGTCCCAAATCTACAGGTACGTTAGCATCATATGAAGATTTTGTAACTCTTATCGGGTGATTGGTGGTAACTTTTATAAGGGTGCACGGGTTACGCACTCTCATGTTACTTGATGTGAAAACACTCGACACGCTGCAAAAACTGGGGCTTTCCTCCTACGAGGCAAAGGCATACACGGCTCTCGTCGCAGTAGGCCCTACGACGGCCACGGTGCTGTCTGCTGAGTCAGAGGTCCCTAGGACGAAGATCTATGGGGTGCTGAAGCGACTGGAAGAGGAAAAGTGGATCACCGTGTCGAAAGGCATGCCCAGTACTTACATCCCCCGATATCCGAGGGAGGTCGTCGAACAGCGAAGGACTCACTTCTGTTCCGAACTCGACCAGCTTTCGAACAAGTTGACCTTGTTGTACGATCGACAGATCGAAAATGAAGCTCTCAATGCGCTACTTATCAGAGGTCTTGATAGCATTTCGGCGAAGATGATGGAGATGATGGATCGGGCCCGGCGAAGCGTTATGATTATGGGCTCGTTCTCGTCGCCCGTTGAAATTGGACGGCTCAACAAGAAGATCATAAAAGCGAAGAAGAAGGACGTTACCGTGCGCATCATCGTCATACCGCTTTTGAAAGAGGACGAGACCGATATCATAGGAGCTTTCCAGCCTGTGAAAAACGATGTCCGGCTATTTATCCCCCCACTTGACGACCATTGGGGATTTGACGACCGTCCTGAATTTGCGAGGTGGGTGCTTATCGATCGCCGGGAGATTCTGCTGATCGTGAGGGCTGGTGAGGGGGTACCGGACTTGGACCGCGCCATTGCGATGTGGATATCGAATGCGTCGATCGTCCAACATATGATGCGCCCACTCGTCTTCGACAGGCTATGGGAATTAGCAGAGCAGATCAACTAAACTGGTGCGTGCGATATCCCTAAACTGTGTGTTAAAGCCCAAGCAAAAAAGGGTAGGAAAAAGCAGGTACAACTCGTTTCTATTTCGTTGATGCCGCTTCGACAACTTTGGTCACGGAACCATTTATTTATGCATTGAAGCTTTTTCAACACTCGCCGCCTGAAATAACGGCCGTTTAGACGCTATTATGCATTCATTTTGGTCGTTGGGGGCATAAGGCGCTGCTATTGGCAAAGTGAGGTCAAGCGCATGAGACATCACGTGAACAAGAACCCTACACCCCCCACTGCGGCGCCCTTATGCGCTTTCCAATTGAATCCTCTCGATACAAACGTAGGGAGCTCAGAGAGGGCGTTCTTTTAAGAAATAACGCTCCAAAGCGACGTAATACCTACAATGGCTCCGAAAACAACGGTGGAGGATTAAAGAGAGCGCGTTGGGACAGGTCTTGCGCGAAGCAGCGAAAGGCGGCAATGGTCACAATCTTCACAGTAAACCATAGTTTCCTCGTATAGTGAGGCATTTAAGACTCATCATTAAGCATCTGTCTGCTGTAGAAGCTCATTTGCGTGTTTCTCGCTCACATTAGTAGTAGTTTTGTGGCCAGAATGACGTTTTCTGTTTATTATTACCTTATCTTCAGGAAAGCTCTAACATCATCTTATTCACCGACTCCAATGAAGCAAGCATTTTTCTGTAGTTCATCGAAGTATGCCTTTAGAGCTCGCATCCTTCGCTCGTGTTCGGCTAATAGTTCTGACAATTCTTCTTGGCTCATTTTCCACCTTCTCTGACTTCTTTGTCGGGCGAAGGAGGCAGTCTAAATAAAAGCTCAGGTTAACGTTTGGAAAGGCAATTACACATACTGCCAATATAAATAGTGTGTCTCCCAATTCCATTTAGGCCACGACCATCATAACGCTGTGCTCTTGGTGCTTGTTCCTATAGGTGAGCTGGCAAAAGCCAGCAAAGGTGACTGCCATTGGTACCGCTGCGACGAGTGAGATAGTGCGTTCCGCAGTTCGTTCTTTAAGGGTGGTTTGCATCTCTTAACCTCGGCGGGCGCCGATCGCCACGTGCATCAATCGCCAAGCACTGCGTGGGTTGAATATAGCGTTCGACGGAGTAGCTTATCTCTTATGCGTGTGAAACTAGTCGCCAACTAGTTTAAGCGCCTTCTGTGTTTCGTTTCTCCTCCCCCCTCGCCAGCCAAGGACGCACAGCGGCTAGTCTATGGTAATGCGCAGGCAGCAATATCACACGGTTTTGTGCTCTATCGCACTTGATTGTTATCTGGAGAGATACGTTTCGTGATGCAACCGCTGATCGCCTTATTTTGGCCCAAGCATCAAACCTTTTTGAACCGGTGCGGTTACACAACCTTAGCAATTGTAGACCGAGGCAAAATATAGACCAATGAAAGCTATTTGAGCGTCTATAACAAATTCGTTACGATGTCTGTAATTCCAGCACACCAGACGACCATGATTGGCAGTATGCCCCATTTGACCCCCAAAGAGGCTCTTCAGGCACTTCAACAAGTTCCACTCACTATTCCAGCCTGGCCGCAGTTGCCGAGACGGTCATTTAAGGAAGCCCTGATTCCTCAGTACACCGAAGCGTTTCCGGGTATTCGAGTTGATGAGGTCGCGAAGCGCATCTGGGTGCAGGTTGATGGCGACCTGCCCACCGCCATGGTTGAGTTTTATGAACACCTTGTCGCGGAGCACGTGGATGCCTTTGCGATTTCCGAAGAGTACGCCGCCGGCCTGCACGGTATGTTGCGACAGTTGGCCGCTGCCAATATGAAACTTCCATTTCTGAAAGGGCAGATTACAGGCCCCTTTACGTTCGGTTTAGGGCTGGCGGATCAGGAACGCCGCTCGGTCTGGTTCGACGAACAATATCGCGACATTGTGCTGAAAGGTCTGGGCATGAGGGCGCTCTGGCAAATTCAACAATTGCAGCCTTACACTGAGCAAGTTATGATCTTCTTCGATGAGCCGGTGCTTTCTGCGGTAGGCACGGCCGCATACATGATGATTCAGGATGAAGAGGTGATTAATGGACTGAATGAAGTCTTTGAAATTTCTCACAATGCCGGCGCGTTGGTGGGCGTGCATTGCTGCGGCAACATGGATTGGGGCCTGCTTGCCAGTACCAAGATCGACATCATTGCCTTTGACGCGTATTTTTATGGCGCTAAAGTGGCGCTCTATCCTGACAAAATTCAGGCCTTTTTGGAACGCGGCGGGATCTTGGCTTCCGGCCTGGTGCCGACCGGTGACGTCGAGAAACTCCGCGCCGAAACGCCCGATAGCCTCAAGCAGAAACACGAAAGCCTTATCCAGGAATTTGTCGGCAAAGGGATTGCTGAAAATCTGTTACGTGAACAATTTCTGTTCACGCCGTCCTGCGGCATGGGCGCACTCTCAGAAAGCGACACGGCGATAGTGCTGAAACTGCTTGCTGCCACCCAAACCTTTTAGGATTAGGAGCGTTTTTCAGCTGGGGATGTGATATATCTCCAGGCTTGCAGACGAGCGGCGATCTTACCCGGAAGCATGAAGTGTCGGACCCGACCTGCGAGTGCGTCGGCCGGGGCGGCGAGTTCGTGGGCCGATTGCCCGAGTTGTTTGACGGTTGCCATGTTTTCATCCACCAGCAATCACATCTTCCATGAAATTCTTCACACGCATCGTGCTTTGCTGTTGTTCGCCGGATTCCGCGGCTGAAAAAAGCAGCCCCGAAAGACACGAAAACGACGTTTCAGGCGCCGATGCTCTCCGCCGTATGAAGACGGGGGCTTTAGCATTTATTTTGGGATTCCCTTGTTGTTTTTCTTGCTGTCGCTCGTTCTCAGGAGGCGAGAATCGATGATTGAGAAAGGGGTGGTCTTAGCAGGCAGCGACGCGGAGTCATTGAGCCGTGCGCTTGCAGAAGTAAAAAACAAAAATCTATGAGGACTCCGAGGCGAGTTTGGATGATACCCAGGCACTCGATGCACTCGTTTCGTGGTTCAGAACTATAGAGAAGGAAGAACAGGAAAAGAAAGACGTCACACGTATCTTAACCCCTTACGTAAGCGCCTTGTCCTTGGTACGCTTCTATATAGGTCAGTCGGTGCGGACAGTCGTGAGAGCAGATCGCAGCAGGGCTGAAGCCGATGAGGTTCCTTGGCAAGCCCGAGCCGTTTTAGCTACAGTCATTAACCGCAAGGTTCCGTTAAGTCTATCAAGCTTAACCCCAAGTGGTCCATGTGCGCTCGTATTTCCGCAGCCACCGCACGCAAAAAAGGCTCGTCTAGTTGTAAGTCCTTAAGCTTGTTTAACTGGCCACACGCCCGTTCAACTTCATAAATTAGGGCTTCTTGACCTGTGACAAAGCTGGGCTCTTTTGGCTTGCGCTCCCGTGTAGTCATAAACAGTCACTGTGTTTGCACTACTAATAGTCATTTCACGCGATCATCGACGTGAGCGTTTCGACCATACATTTGCTGTCAATCGACTCCGTTGGCTGAATGGGCTCCTTTGAACGCGCCTTTTCCTGGGCACGCTTCTCGAGAGGCAAGCCCGTGCAGATGAAAAGTGACATACACTTCACCCGCAAGCCGCATGTCCTTGGTTCCGCACATTTCTTCCATTGGAGCGTGCGGCGCGGACCGGTTGTTTGCACTCGTGCACGCCATATATTCTCACCCAATCTAAAATCAAAAAATCAATCCAAAAAATGGCAATCGGGCCACCTCTGTTGACCCGCTTTTAATAAGCCCCTCGATATAAAATAGAGAAGAAAAATAATGGTTTATGAGTAATGGGTGACTATGGATTTAGAAAAAGCAACTTCTTACATTGACGCTCTATACGAAAAAAAGGGGTTCAGTAAAAAGGGATACCTTGAGGCCACGGAGTTACAGGAATTCGGAACCGTAGTGGATGATGACGTGTCGAGGATGCTTTATGTCTTAACTCAACTGACGCGCGCACGAAGGATTTTAGAAATTGGGACTAGTATAGGATATTCAACAGTATCAATAGCTAATGCTGTGAAAGGATATGACGGCAAAATCCTCACTATTGAGTACCAGCAACACGTTGCACAGCAAGCGATGAAGCATTTTGAACGTGCTGGGGTTGCACGGAACATTGAAGTGAAAATTGGTGATGCACGCGAAATAGTTCCCCGAATTCGAGAACACTTTGATTTAATATTTCAAGATGTTGGTGATAAAGAGCTGTACCCTTTGTTATTTGACGATTGCGTTCGTCTTTTAAGACCTGGCGGACTCCTTTTGGCAGAAGACACGCTGTTTCCTGTTATGGGGCTGGATATCAGGGGGACTCGTTCCGTTGCACCCATACAAAAGTTTAATGAAATGGTTGCCGATAGCTCCTTTTTAGAGAGTACGATACTACCAATAGGCGACGGATTAACCATAGCTGTAAAGATGAGCTAGCGAGTGTTTTTTATACAATACTACTCCCTACTAAACTGACCTACACAAAACATCCCCAGAAGATTGCTCATATAGCCTCTAAGAATCGCAGGTGACTTTCCTTTTCATTCTAATATTCTAATTTTATGCACCAGATAAAATCGACAAAATTCCGTCATCAGTGCTCGCTGGTGTGGGTACCGCGGCAAGCCTCAATACTGTTCTTTCCCGTTACCACATCGAGGCTTACGACTCTCCTTTAACGGTCGCCTGGTTACGAGATCGCGCGATTCAAGCTGTAAACGAACCACTCAAAGAAGTCTGAAGGACACAAAATGACACTCGAGGAGAACGCTCATTCGCGCATCGGCTACGAGTGGATTGCGCTTTCCGTAACGACCATTGGCGTGTTGATGGCGTCGATCGATGGGTCCGCCGTGATCATCGCGCTGCCCACGATCTTAGCGGACCTGCAGGCGAGTTTTATCACCGTGATGTGGGTACTCTTAGGGTACCTGCTCGTCGTCGCGGCCATCGTACCCGTGGTGGGCAGGCTCGCGGACATACTGGGACGTAAAAACCTTTATAACCTGGGCTTTGTCATCTTTACCGTGGGGTCGCTGCTGTGCGGGCTGTCACAGCCGCAGTTCCACGGCGTTGACCTGTTGGTGTACCGCATAATACAGGGCGTCGGAGGAGCGCTGCTCATGACCAACAGCGTCGTGATCGTCACCGACGCCTTTCGCAAGGGGAACATCGGCTTCGCCCTCGGCGTGAACGGGGTCGCGTTTTCGGCTGGGTTCCTCCTCGGCCCGCTCGTCGGCGGCGTGCTCACCGCAATTTCGTGGCGGCTCGTGTTTCTCGTGAACGTGCCCATTGGCATTTTCGGCACGATTTATGGGGTGTACAAGCTCAGAGAACCGGTCGTTCCGCTTGCGGATCAGATTTTTGATTGGGCCGGAGCTATTACGTTTACGGCCGGGCTCACAGCACTCCTGCTCGCAGTGTCGCTCTACGCGTTTCCCATCACTGGCGTGTGGGTCGTGTATGTCGTGTGCGTGGTCACAGTGGTCTCCTTCGCGGCTTTCATCTTCGTGGAAGGACGCGTCCGTCAACCGATGCTGAACCTTCACCTCCTCTCGAACCGCGTCTTCACGTACGCCACCGCGGCAAGTGGGCTCAGTGGCCTGGCCCGAGGTGCCGTGCTCTTCGTCCTCATCTTCTTCTTTCAGGGGCCCTACGGACTTGACCCCCTCACGGCAGGCATTCTCTTGACGCCTTTTGGCGCTGCGCTGTTGGTCACTGCGCCGATTTCAGGACGCCTCTCTGACCGCTATGGGGCGCGGTACCTTGCCACCGGCGGACTCCTTATCGACGTTGTGGCGCTCATCGGGATGGCCACTATCGTGAGCACGACGCCCTATTGGGTGCTGGCCGTGCTAATGGCGCTCATAGGGGCCGGATCGGGCATCTTCTGGTCGCCAAATACGAACGCGGCGATGAGCGCCGTGGAGCCGAACGAGCGTGGCGCGGCGTCCGGCATCCGGACGATGGTCCAGAATACCGGTCAGATGCTCGCCATCGCGATCGCGTTTCCCCTCGTCCTCAGCACGCTTCCCGTGGCGGTCATGTACCACGTTTTTCTGTACGGTGGGGGGTTGAGCAGCGATCCACTGGTCTTGGCAGCCTTCGAGCTCGGCATGCACCAGGCATTTCTCGTGTCAGCGGCCATCTCTGCGTTGGCCGCCATCATCTCGTTTATGCGGCCGAAACACGCACCGCACGACGCTACGGCGGCTACGTAACATACACGATACTACCTAGCCACCCTGTGCCAGTTTTATCAGCTTATCGGAGCGCTTTTCATTTCGCCAAAAGGAAGCCACATCGGGCGAGCAGTAACCTCCGTTGCACGTGTCATTGGGCTTCCAAAGATAACCGCAGTTGCCGTCGAGGATCCCTAATTCCTGGGGCCATCAGGATTGACCTCACAGGAAGCAGCGATTTGGCCGTTCATATGGCCCCGCCACGTACGACGCTTATTACGTACGGCCCCCGTCATTTGACAAAATGTACGTTTTTTAACGCTTTGCTATCCGAAAAAGAGACATTTTGCGCCTCAGCCAGTAATAGCATCCAGCACCGGATCACAAAATGTTTTTTGCGCCATAAGCGATCAAAAAGTTATGTGCCCTCTTTGACTGTCCTCGCCGTCCGCACGTAGGCAGCCAACAAGACGACCGTGATAAGCGGCACAAGAATATCATCGTAGGAGAGCGACTTGCGGCAAATCTATGATGCTGTGCCCTTTTGACTTTTTTTTTCATATGGTAAGTGCTCCCCAAGATCTCTCGTTTGCGTTTTGGCAAATTCAAGCTCATTCTGTAGCTCTTGGTATTCTAGTCCGTTCCAACTATTTATTAGCCCGGACTAAATTATTTATATTAGGGCCGCCTAAATATTACTTAGAGAATTATGTCGCAGGAACACAAGCTAAGTTCCTCAGAAGAGGAGTATCTCGAAGCCATTTACACGAGGCAGGAAGGGAGTGCCCGAGCCGCTACAACGCGAAATCTTGCGGACTGTCTCGGCGTGAAGGATGCCAGCGTCACCGAGATGCTCAAGAAACTGAGCGAAAAGGGGCTGGTAAACTACACGCCCTACCACGGCGCAACGCTCACCGAGGCGGGACTTACGATCGCCACCAAAGTGAAACGGAAGCATCGGCTGCTTGAGCGCTTCCTGGTGGATATCTGTGGGATCGATAAACACGAGTCCCACGAGCAGGCGTGCGAGATCGAGCACGTCATTTCAGATAAGGCGATCGATAACCTCTCCACGCAGCTGGGACACCCTGCGACGTGTCCCGGCGGAAGCGCGATACCCGAAGGCGAGAAAGGGGACGAAACGGAGATCTCAAAGCTGTCTGAGATGGGAAAAGGGACGTACATGATACGCTTCTTGACGTCTCCCGAACCCGAGACGATCAGCCGGTTGTGCTCACTCGGCCTCATCCCGGGGCTCCCCGTGAAAGTGTTGCGGAAGATCGCCCACGGTCCCATCGTCATCGAGATGAAGGACACACAAATCGCGCTTGGCAGGGACGTTGCGGAGTCCCTCCTCGTGAGTCCAGAAGAAGAGAAAGAAAAAGGAAGACGAGAGAGAGCGAAAAGGGCGCCCGCTCACGTTACCCTAGGCTAACGCGTATCGCCACGTAATGCGCCACGCGCAGACTCGTTAATAATGGAGCGGAGCCACTAGCTCACCACACGTATGCCAGAGATACCCTCGTTTTTGAAAAAGTGGACGGCGCCGAAGGAGGCGCCGGCAGAACCAACTATGGGCGCGTTATGCCCCCCCGTGCCGGAGACGCCCTCGCTTTCAAAAACGCAGGACACCGCATCGAAGCAGTTCGCGCTGATGGGTAACCCCTCTGCAGGGAAAAGCGCGATGTTTAGCCAGATGACCGGAGTGAGCGTCATCGTCTCTAACATCCCACAGACAACGGTGATGGTTCAAAAGGGGCTGTCGCAAGTTAACGGGCACAAACTCCTTATTTATGATCTCCCCGGGGTCTATTCGATCACGGCCGTTACTGAAGATGAGGCGGCGACAAAGGAATTTCTGCTCAGCACTCCCCTGGACGCCGTCATCGACATCGTCGACGCCACCCGGCTCGAGCGGAATCTCTACCTTACGCTGCAAATGCTTGAGCTCGGCCTGCCCGTCGTGGTGTCCCTCAACCAGGTCGATCTGTTAAAGACGCTCGACCTTGACATAGACGTCGCCGATCTCGAAAAGGAGCTAGGGGCGCGAGTGGTACCGACCATCGCCACCCAGGGCCAAGGCGTGCACGCGACGCTCGAAACCGCCTATCACTACGCCGAACGGCCATTGAAACGGGCGCCTCGTCAGGTGAGCTATGACGACCACGTCGAACGCGCGTTAGCGGCGATCATCCCACTGCTTCCCGAAACGGGCATCCCCAAACGGGGGTTTGCGGCGCGGCTCCTTGAGGGCGATAAGGACTTTGAATCGCGCGTGGATGAGCACACGCTCGCGCGCGTCAAAGAGTTCAGGGATGAGGTAGAGCGGGCTCACGGCGAAGACGTCGCCATAACCATCGCACGGGGACGCTACTCGACCGCCGACCTCATCGCGAGTGCGGTGCTGGTGAAGAAGGTACACAAACCGACACTCGCAGAGAAGTTCGGCGACATGGCGACGCGCCCGCGGACGGGGTACCCCCTGCTCGTCGGGCTCATCGGCGGCATGCTGGCCCTCATCTTTTTCGTGGGGGGCTATCTGAGCACCCTGATCACCACGTTCTTCGAGGGAATCGTTTTCACCCCGGTCTTTGGGATCGTTGATGCACACGTTGCCAACGTGTTCATCACGTCCGCCGTCCACTCCACGCTGCTCGCCATAGCTGCGGCACTCGCCATCGCCGTTCCATACATCATGGTCTTCTTCATTTTTCTGGCGATTCTCGAAGACGTCGGCTACCTCCCACGGGTAGCAGTGTTGCTCGACAGGCAGGCGCACATCCTGGGCCTACGCGGCCGATCCATTATCCCTCTCCTCTTTGGCTACGGTTGCAGCGTGCCCGCGATAATGGCGACGCGGGCCCTTCCCACGAGAAAGGAGCGGATCATCACCACCGCCCTCATCACGATGATTCCGTGTTCGGCGCGCACCGCGATAATCCTCGGCGTCGCGGCGACCTACGCGGGAATCCAGTACGCGCTTGCTATCTACCTCATCTCCATCGTGCTCATCATCGCCACCGGGAGGCTGCTGCGATCAACTGTGCCGGGAAGGACGGCGGGGCTCGTGCTCGAAATTCCGCTCATCAGGAGGCCGGCGCTCGTCCCGATCCTGAAGAAGACGTGGCTGCGGATGAAGGAGTTTCTTTACATCGCCGTGCCCCTGCTCATTGTTGGGAGTATCGTGTTCGGATGGCTGGAATTAACCGGCCTGAGTCAATTCATCGAGGCACCGATGGCGCCGATCACCGTCGGTATTCTGGGACTTCCCTCCTTCACGGCCATCTGCCTCATCTACGGGGTGCTGAGGAAGGAGATGGCCGTGGAAATGCTTGCCATCGCGGCGGGAACGTTCATATTTAGCACGGTGATGACTCCGGTGCAAATATTCGTGTTCTGCCTCGTCGTCACCCTCTACATTCCGTGCCTTGCGACGTTTGCCGTCATATCGCGGGAGCTCAGCGCACGGTGGGCTGCGGGCATCGGGATCTTCACCGTCGTTGTGGCACTCATCGCTGGCGGGGTTGCGTTTCGTATGCTCACGTACGCGCATTGGTGATAAAAAGGAGAAGCAGGACGTTTGTGAATACGAGTGGGGGCTCTGTAATCACCCCTTAGGTCGTTTTTTGTTCTTACTTAGTTGAATCGTGAGTACGGAGACGAGCGAAAAAGCGAGAATCGTTCCAAGAACCGCGAAGACCGCCGACCCGTTAGCAAATCCGACGTTTGAGGCGTCTGTTGCTCCCACAGCAGTGGTTCCCACGCTGCTCGATGAAGCAACGGCGCCATTACCCGTCGTCGTCACCGAACGATCGAGCGTTGTGAACTGCACGCGTTCGGTGCCCTGCAAGTAATCG
>Ga0326727_10024951_pt1 | contig 11259 bp, 7 predicted proteins | sample MB2enrmetagenome_FD_207643 | JGI IMG/M metagenome (GOLD analysis project Ga0326727, IMG submission 207643) | Lab enriched peat soil microbial communities from McLean, Ithaca, NY, United States - MB29MY | ecosystem: Environmental > Terrestrial > Soil > Wetlands > Peat | place: USA: New York... | reverse complement strand
CGTTGACTTGCAGATGTGTGTCGATGCGCCCGTGGTACAGGCAGGCAGGGCCATCGCGCGCCGGGGCCGCTGCCCCGCTTGAGGCTTGTCGAAGAAGGTGGTGTGACCATGAGGCGACCGGTCCTTCCCCTGATCCTTGTCGTCCTGCTGGCCTGGTCGAGCGGCGCAGCGGCCCAGGCTGCCCCGGCCGCGCCCGCCGCGCGGGCGATCGCAACTGCTGCCCCCGGCGGCTGGTCGCGCACGGCGAGCATGAGCACCGCGCGCGAGGACCAGGACGCCGTCTTGCTGTCCTCAGGCAAGGTGCTGGTGGCCGGCGGCCAGGGCTTCGTGGTCCCCTGCCGGCGACATGACGAGCCACCGCCAGTTCCACACCGCGACCCTGCTGCCTTCGGGGCAGGTGCTGGTTACGGGCGGCCGCGACGACTCCGACAACGCCCAGGCCACCACGGAGCTGTACGACCCGGCCACCAACACCTGGTCGGCGGCCGCCAGCATGAGCACGCCCCGTGCCGGCCACGCGGCCGTCCTTCTGGCCTCGGGCGGGGTCCTGGTGATCGGGGGCTACGACGACGACGACGACGTCATGGCCAGCGCCGAGGTCTACGACCCGGGGGCCAACACGTGGTCGCCGGCCGCCAGCATGCGCGCGGCGCGCGGCTCGCCATCCGCCACGCTGCTGCCCTCGGGGCAGGTGCTGGTGGCAGGAGGCCTGGACGAGAACAACCAGGCCCTGGCCAGCGCCGAGCTCTACAACCCGGCCACGGACTCGTGGGCCCCGGCGGGGGCGATGGGGACGGCGCGGGCGGGCAATTCGGCCGACCTGTTGCCCTCCGGCAAGGTGCTGATGGCCGGCGGGTGCAACGGGCAGGGCTGCGGCAACGTGCTTGCCAGTGCCGAGCTGTACGATCCGGCGACAAAGGCCTGGTCGCCGGCGGCCGGCCTGAGCAGCGCGCGTTACAATCAGAGCGACGCCGTGCTGCCTTCGGGAGACGTCCTGCTGGCCGGCGGGCTCGACGCGGACGGCGGCGCGCAGGCCAGCGCCGAGCTTTACGACCCGGTCGCCGGCGCCTGGTCGCCGGCCGGCAGCATGAGCACCGGCCGCACCGACCACAGCGCCATCGTCTTGCCCTCGGGTAAGGTGCTCGTGGCCGGGGGCTGCGGCGTGCAAAACTGCACCAGCGCCCTCGCCACCGCCGAGCTGTACACCCCGGCAGCGACGGCAGCCGCGCCTGCCGCCACGGCCACGGCCCGCCCCGCCGCCATGCCTACGGCTGCCGCAGCAGGTAGCCCCGGCGGGGCGCCCACGGCCGTCCCGCCGGCCGGACCCGCCCTCACGCCCACGGTCTCTCCGCCGGGCAGCCCGACCGCGGCGCCGCCGGCCCTGGGGACGCCGGGCCCGGCCGTCACCGCGAGCCTGGCCGGCAGCTGGTCGGCTGCCGGCAGCATGGGCACCGGTCGCATGAGCCACACGGCAACCTTGCTGCCCTCGGGCCGGGTTCTGGTGGCCGGGGGCGTCGACACCCTCATCAGCCCGCTGGCCAGCACCGAGCTCTACGACCCGGCCAGCGACACGTGGTCGCCGGCCGCCGACCTGGGCACGGCCCGCGCCGTGCACACCGCCACCCTCCTGCCGTCCGGCCGCGTGCTGGTTGCCGGCGGCATCGGGGAGGGTGGCTACCTGGCCAGCGCCGAGCTGTACGACCCGGCCAGCGACAGCTGGTCGCCGGCCGCCGACCTGGGCACTGCCCGCGCCGTGCACACGGCCACCCTCCTGCCCTCCGGCCGCGTGCTGGTCGCCGGCGGCATCGGGGATGACGGCTACCTGGCCAGCGCCGAGCTGTACGATCCGGCCGGCGACACCTGGTCGCCGGCTGCCGGCCTGCCTGCCGGACGCCAGCTGCACACGGCCACGCTGCTGCGTTCCGGCGAGGTGCTGGTGGCGGGCGGGGTGGGCAGCGGTAAGAAAGTCCTGGCGACCGCCGAGCTGTACGACCCGGCCAGCGACTCCTGGTCGCCCGCGGGTGACCTGCGCGCCGCACGCTCTGCCGCCCTGGCGGCCCTGCTGCCTTCGGGCAAAGTGTTAGTGGTCGGCGGCATAGGCGACGGCGGCGCCCTGACGAGCGCCGAGCTGTACGATCCGGCCGAGAACACCTGGTCCCCCGCGGGCAGCATGAGCGTGGCGCGGCGCGGGTCTGCTACCGCTACCTTGCTGCCCTCGGGGCAGGTGCTGGTCGCGGGCGGCGACGACGCGCAGGGCAACCCGCTGGCCAGCGCCGAGCTGTACGACCCGGCCAGTAATTCGTGGTCGCCCGCGGCCAGCATGGCCACGGGCCGCGTCAGGCATACCGCCACGCTGCTTTCCACGGGGAAGGTGCTCGTGGCAGGGGGCGACGATGCCTTCGGGAACAGCCTGGCCGGCGCCGAGCTCTACGCCCCGGGGCCCAGCTCCGCCGCGCCCGCGCCCGTCCCCACCGCTGCGCCGGGGATCCCGTCCACGCCCGCTCCCACCGCCGCGCCGGGGATCCCGCCGTTGCCCGGCCCGATGGTCACGCCCATCCCCGTGGCCGCCCCACCTGCCGGGGCAAACGGCTGGGCGCCGCTCCCTGCCGCGGGGGCCGCGCGCCTTCAGTGAGCTTGCCCTGGAGCACCGGTCAAATTATAGGAGTGGGTTTACTTGGCAGTCGCCAGGTTGCAGGGCCTACCGTGGCTCCATACCCGCACGTCCTGGCCCACTACTCCGGAACGAACAGGCCGAACGTTTCCACGCCGCTGGTCGATTCACGAGAAGTGGGTCAGACGCTGCGGGATGCCGGTGCCTACTGGAGCAAGCAACGGCATCCTTTCCTGGGTCGCCGTGGACGCATCAGCTGCAGCCAGGGAGTGTTACCGCTTATTTGGGCGGCACTTGTGGCAAAAGATCAGCCTTCTCTGTTCGTTCGTGCGCGGGATCATCTCAACTTCCTCGACCAGATGGTCCATGCAGAGGGCCGCGCCGCAGTTTGAACAAACTGCTACCGCATCTTTGATCTCGTTGGCCTTGGCGTGCTCGAAACATTGCATCACGACTGCTACCTCCATCAGGAGTTGTCCGTTGCTGCCGCGGGCATCAATCATCATATCAATGGCGTGTTTCGTGAACCGGAATCTATGCTACAGTTGAGACGGCAAACGCTGTCTCACCGTTTCGTCAACCAGAACGCCTCACAAGAAAGCAACCGTTGCACTCCACACGATTCCTCCGCCAAGGATCTTCGCCAGCTTGTAAGAGCGCGGTCAGTCTCGTGCTGCCGGCCTCGGCTGCGGTGAAGCAGCCGCGGGCTGTTGGAAGAGACCGGCCAGGAGCAGCGAGAGCGCGGCGAGGATGATAAACAAGATGAACCCGTGTGAGTAGCCGGCAGCGCCCTGGGCGGCGACGACCGCGCCCAGGATGGGCGGGAACACGAAACCGCCGAACGCGCCCACACCACCCACCCACCCCGATACGCCGCCAACCGCTTCGGGCACGGCCTGGGGCGCCAGCTTGAACACCCCCGCGTTGGCCGTCCCCATGCCCGCGGCCATTAGAACCTCGGCCGCGACGCAGAGAGCGAAGTTATGCGAAAGATCGAGGAGTATCGCGCCCACTCCCGTTACCGCCAGCGCGAACTGCAACACGCGCCGGCCACCAACCCGGTCCGAAAGGGCGCCGCCGCCAACCCTGCAGAGGGACGCCAGGATCGAGTAAAGCGCGGCCAGCGCGCCGGCAGTCACGGTGTTCACGTTGAAGAGCGACTTCCAGTAGGTCGGGAACCACGCGGTCAAGGCAAGAAAGCCTCCGAAGGTCGTGAAGTAGATCGCCACGAGGAGCCACGTCTTAGACGTGCGCGCCGAACGCAACAGGCTATCCTTCAGCCTGCCGGTCGGAAAAATCTCCTGGCCCAGCTTCGCAGCTTCAATCCGAGCATCCTGTGGAGTGTGTCCGTCAGCCACTAACTGGAAGTACGGCGAGTTCCGCCCGAGCAGATAGTACAGCGCGGTCCCAACGATCAGGAAGAGGAGCCACACCAGGTAGGAGCCTCCGAGCCCAAGCACCTCGAGCGCAATCGGCAGCAGGAGCGAGAAAATGCCGGGCGCGAGGTTGCCGACACCCGCGTATGTGCCCAGTGAGCTGCCTTGTTGGGCCCGTGGGAACCAGTAAGAAACCTGCGCGGTGCCGACCGAGAAAGTGGCGATGCCGCACCCGCAGAGAAGGCCGAGCAGGAAGAGCAGCGGCAACATCGAGCGTGTCATATCGCTTTCGCGCACGAGGAACAGCAGGAGAGTCAGGCCGGCCATGCCCACGATGGAAAGGCCGAGCAGGATAAGGAAGGGCTTGCGCCCTCCTGTGATGTCGACCCACGCGGCGAAGGGGATGCGCAGCAACGAGCCCGACAACGACGGCATGGCGACGAGGAAGCCGATGGCGACTGGCGCCAGCCGTAGCTCGACGTTGAGCCGGTTGGCCGTCGGGCCGAACAGCGCGACCGCGGCAAAGCCTATGAAGAAACCGAGAGTTGCACCGATCAGCCCGTCGCGGGGCTGGCCCTTGACGTTCATGTTCACCTTCCTTAGCGACTTCCCTGTTTGGTCGACGGCAGCCTGTGGTTCCAGATGACGATCTGCCACGGCCGGGCCAGATAGCGGATCGGGTACATCGCCATATGGATGAGTCGCGAGAACGGGAACACAGCCAGCAGCAGGAAGAAGTTAATCACGTGCAGCCTGATGAGCCAGGGCAATGGTGCAACCAGGCTGACTGTGGGTTGCAGCGCCAGTACCGATGCCAGGTAGGGCGTGAAGATGGCCGTGAACCATGCCGAGCCAAAACGGTAGACCGTAGCGATCAGAATGCCGGTGATGACCGACACCAGCAGGAGCACCAGGACGACCAAATCCATCGTGCTCGTCACCACCTGCACGCGTCTCGCGCTCGCCCTGCGGAAGACCAGCACCAGGAGACCCCACAGCGCCCAGAAGGCCAGGGTGAGCATGGCTGCCTCCAGCAGGTAGAGCCGCGTCGGCTCGGCGTTCCAGGCACGGACCAGGCCGGATAGCACAAGCATCAGGAGGTGTGCCAGCAGCACGAGCACGATCCCGTAGTGGAAAGGCACGGACCCCCAGAAGAGCTTCCTCCGCTCCAGGAGCTGCGACGATAGGCTTGAAACGCTGAAAGGGCGGTACACGTAGCGGTAGATGCTGACGACCACGAAGATCGACAGGGAGATGTATGGAACAACTGCGAAGAAGAGCGTGTCCCAGTTCATGCCGCCTCCTTCTTCTTCAGGCTCGCGCAGAGCGCCTGGGTGGCCAGGAAAAGGTCCACATACGGGTTGTCGGGTTCCGCGCCTCGCAGCATCGCGACCATGCGGTCGAGGGCTGGGGCGAGCACCTCGACCAGCTCAGGGAGCGGCTCAGCGGTCGCGGCCAGGTAGCGCAGAACCGGCGCGATGTGGTCGGGCAGTTCGCCGCCCGCATCTACGCCCGCCTCGGCCAGCGCCCGATTCATCCTCCCCAGGAACGGGCCGCGCCGGTAACTCTCGCCCCAGATCTGATAGCCGACATAGGGCGCGACCGGCGGGTTGAGGTCGAGCGTGCGCGTGTGCAACTCCTCCCATTCGCCAAGCGACAGCTGGCCGGCGGCCTGGACAAAGCTCGCGTAGTGGGCTCGGGCCGTCCCTTCGGGCAGGGCCGAGATGCCGTTTTGCAGCAGGGCCAGGCACCCGGGGGTCGGGTAGGTGAAGGCGTCGGCCAGCACGACATAGCTCTCGGGGAGTGGCGCGGCCATCTCACTCACCTCTTCGCGGCGCCTGAACGTACCCGAATCCCATTTCGCCCCGCCGCGTCATCGGATCAGTCCACGCCTCTACCGACCTCTCACGATGATACTTCGGCAACACAAAGCGTTCGTCCGCCGTGGGCAGAGCGGTGAGACGATAGATCGCTTCGGCCTCCTCGGGGTTTGTGCCGGCCGAGCTTAGCATGTCCAGCGTTTGCTGTTGCGCCGCACCCTCGAGCGCTATCCGTCGCTTGTAGGTGCGCACCGCCAGCAGCTTGCGCAGCGCAGCGCGGACGGAAGCGACATTTCCCGCGGCCAGAAGGCTTGCCAGGTACTCCACCGGCATGCGTGCCGCGTCCAGCCGGTCGAACAGCTCGAAGTAGTGTTCCTGCGAGCTCCCTGCATGGGGCGCCACGTCGAGCTTATACAAGTCCTCCGCCATGAAGCTGACCACCGGCGACAACGGAGGGACGTAGAACATCATTGGCATGGTGCGAAACTCGGGATGCAGAGGCAGAGCCAGTCCCCACTGCTTGGTAAACTTGTAGACCGGCGACTTCTGTGCGGCGCTGATCCAGTTCTCCTCGATCCCGTTGGCCCGCGCGCCCGCGAGCACTTCGGGGTCGAACGGATCCAGGATGACCGAGTTGTGCGCCGCGACCAGCTCCAGATCGTGCACCAGGCACGCGCCGGGAATACGGTCCGCGTCATAGAGCAGCACGCCGACGTAGCGAATGCGGCCCACACACGAGTGCGAACACGCGGTGGTTTGGCCCACCTCGAGCCGCGGGAAGCACAGGATGCACTTCTCCGATTTGCCGGTCGACCAGTTGTAGTAGACCTTCTTATAGGGGCAGCCGGAGACGCACATGCGCCAGGCTCGGCACTTGTTCTCGTTGACCAGCACGACGCCGTCTTCAGCGCGCTTGTAGATTGCGCCCGCGGGACACGCGGCCAGACAGCCCGGATTGAGGCAGTGGTTGCAGATGCGGGGCAGGTAGTTGAAGACGACGCGCTTAAGCTCAGCCATTTGCTGGCCGACGTACTCAGGCATCGCGGCCATGTTCAGATCGTTCTTGGCGTAGATGTTCGAACCGCCGAGGTCGTCGTCCCAGTTCGGGCCGGTCTGGATGTCGATTGGGTCGCCAGTGACCATTGAGATGGGGATCGCGGTCGGCTGGTCGTCGCCGGGGGGCGCGTTGAACAAATCCTGGTAGCGAAATGTGAACGGCTCGTAATAGTCGTCGAGACTGGGTAGCGACGGGTTGTAGAAGATCTTGAGGAGTCCGCCTGGTCGAGAATGCAGGCGCAAGTGCAAGCCGCCCTTATCGGTCCTCCAACCGCCGTGGTAATGCGCCTGGTCTTCCCATTGGGTCGGGTAGCCGGCGCCGGGTCGGGTTTCGACGTTGTTCCACCACATGTACTCGGCCCCTCTGCGATCCGTCCACAGGTTCTTGCAGGCGATGGAGCAGGTGTGGCAGCCAATACACTTATCCAGATGAAAGAGCATGCTCATATGTGCTCGCACGTTCATGGTTCCCCCTCAGAAATCCGGCGCGTCGATGCGGCGGACGAACACAAAACTATCGCGGTTCAGGCCGGTAGGCCCCCAGTAGTTAAACTGGTACGTGAACTGGGCGTAGCCGCCGGCCATCAATACCGGCTTCAGCCGGGCGCGGGTGAGCGAGTTGTTCATCCCGGCGCGTTTCCCTCGCAGCGGCGACTTCGGAACCCCGATGGTGCGCTCGGTCGCGTGGTAGATGAAAACCGTGCCAATGGGGATGCGGGCCGACACGATGGCGCGCTGCACGAACACGCCGTTGTCATTGTGGACCTCGACCCAGTCGTTATCGACGATGTGAAGATCGGCCGCGTCCTTATCGTTAAGCCAGACGGGGTAACAGCCGCGCGAGAGGGTCATCATCCGACCGGTGTCCGAATACGTCGAATGGATGCTCCACTTGCCGTGCGGCGTGATCAGATTGAGCAGCTTGCCGGCCCCGGAGTGCATCTGGCCCTCAGTGGCCTCCGTCTCTTCCAGTTGCGACGACGTGGGCCGCGGTTTGTAGGTGGGCAGGTTTTCGCCCCAGGCCACGTAGAGGTCGTGGTCCAGGTAGAAGTGCTGACGACCGCTGAGCGTACGCCAGGGCACCAGCCGCTCGACGTTGATCGTGAATGGACAATAAGCCCGGCCTTTATTGACGATTCCGGACCAGGTGGGCGTTGTCAGTACACGCCGCGGCTGCGCGATGATGTCGGCAAAGCTGTGGCGAATGGCCCGCGTACCTTCGGCCAGATCGGCCAGGCGCAGCCCAGTCTTATGTTCTTCGATTTCGAAAGCGCGCGCGGCCAGCTCGCCATTCGAGCCAGGATCGAGCGCGAGGATGGCCTCCGCAACATGGCGGGCCTCAAGCAGCGAGGGCAACACCTTTCCACCAACCGCCTGCGGCTGCCGCCGCGCGAGCTCCCGATACACGTCGGCCACCGGGATGGTCAGCCCGTGCGCAAAGACACCGAGCTCTTCGGTTTTCGGCCCCAGCGAGGTGAAGCGTTCGTGGAGGCGGGTGTAATCGCGCATGACCAGCCGGAACTTCGGCATGGTCTGGCCCGGAATCGGTTCGACCTCGCCACGCTTCCAGTCTACCACTCTGGGCTGTGCCAGCTCATCCGGACTGTCGTGCTGCAAAGGAATCATGACCACGTCGGGCACGGGATCGGGCAGATGGGTTCGAGCAAGGTCGCTGATCCGGCCTGCGATGGCTTTGTAGATGTCCCAATCGGCCTTCGATTCCCATCCGGGTGTGACCGCGGCCTGCAAGGGATTGATGTAGGAGTGCAGGTCCGTCGTGTTCAGATCGTCCTTCTCGTACCACGTGGCCGCTGGCAGGACGATGTCCGAGTAAAGCGCGGAGGTGTCCATGCGGAAGTTGAGGTCGACGACCAGATCCATCTTGCCGGCAGGCGCCTCGGGGCGGTAGACGATTTCGCTCGTATGGCCTGCCGCGCGCTCAGGTGCGATCGCATTGCTATGCGTGCCCAGGTAGTGGCGGAGGAAAAATTCCTCGCCCTTGGCACTTGAGCCGATAGCGTTGCCACGCCAGATGAACCACACGCGCGGCCAATTTTCGGGCGCGTCCGGATCTTCCACCGCGAAGCGTAGCGTGCCGTTCTTCAACTGATCAACCACGCGGCGGGTCACGGTCGCGTCGGCCTGGGGGTCGCCGGCAGTTCCCGCCGGTGGGCTGTGTGCCGCCAGCGCTTCCGCTGCCACTGCTAATGACGAACGGCTGAACTGCGGGAAAAACGGCAGCCAGCCGCGGCGCACCGCCTGCACCTGCAGGTCGATGGTGTGCCCACCGATCTTCTCTCCATTATTGGTGGGGAGCGTATCGTAGGCCGCGAATCCGCTCTCGTAGCGCCACTGGTCGGCGTGGACATAATGGAACGAAGGCGCGTTCTGCTGGGTGACGGGAACGCCCCAATCGGCGCCAAAGGCGATCTGGCTCCACGACGCCTGGTTGATCACCTTCTCCTGGCCCACGTAGTGCGCCAACCCGCCGCCGCTGACCCCAACCGATCCGGTGAACATCAGCGCAGCGATGACCGCGCGGTACTGCGTGTTGCTGTGATACCAGTGGTTCGCGCCCGCGCCGATGATGACCAGGTTCTTGCCGCGCGTCTTTTCGGCGTTCATGCCCCACTCACGGGCGAACTGGACCAGCGTGTCGCGGTGGATTCCTGTATATTTTTCCTGCCAGGCCGGTGTGTAGGGTAAGTCGTCGGCGTAGCTCCCAGGAATGTCGCCCGGTAACCCTCTGCCCACGCCGAACTGGGCCATGAGCAGGTCAAAGATCGTCGCGACATGGATGGGGCCCTCGCGGGTCTCCACGATGCGCACCGGCACCCCGCGGGTGAGCGTCACGCCCCCGGCGAAGTCGTCGAACTGGACCTGCAGCACCTCGTCGTGCGCCCCCAGGAATGACAGCTCAGGATCGAGCTCCTCGCCGGTGACCGGATCGGTCAGTTCGAGATTCCATTTGCCCGGGTCCTGCTGCGCCCAGCGAAAACCGATGGTGCCCCCTGGCATACGCGGCTGTCCCGAGCGCCGATCCCACAGCACCAGCTTCCAATCACCGTTCTCCACGTCCCCGTAGGCTCTCAGCTGGTTTGCGCGCAGGCAACGTCCCGCGCGCGGCCTCTCGTCAGGCAACGTGGCGCCGATTTCCACCAGGAAAGGTGAATCGGTGTAGCGCTTGATGTAATCGACGAAGTAAGGAACCTGGCGCTGGACGTAGAACTCGTTGAGCAGGACATGATTGACCGCCATCCAGAATGCGCCGTCCTGTCCGGCGTGGACCGGGATCCAGTAATCGGAGTGCTTGGCAATCTGCGAGAAATCGGGCGAGAAAACGGTGAGCTTTGCGCCCGCATACTTCACTTCAGTGGCGAAATGGGCATCGGGCGTACGGGTCATGTTGAGATTCGAGCCGACGACCGCAATGAATCGGCTGTTGTACCAGTCGGCAGCTTCGTGGGCGTCGGTCTGTTCGCCCCAGACTTCGGGGCTGGCTGAGGGCAGATCGGCGTACCAGTCGTAGAAGCTCAGGACCGCACCACCCAGCAGCGAAAGGAAGCGGCTGCCCGAGGCGTAGCTGACCTGTGACATGGCCGGAATGGGGGAGAAGCCAACGATCCTGTCCGGGCCGTACTGTTTGATAGTCTGAACGACCGAGGCAGAGATGATGTCGAGCGCCTCGTCCCAGGATATGCGTCGGAAGCCGCCCTTGCCTCGGGCCTGCTGGATTGCTGCACGTTTCTGCGGATCACCCATAATCGACTGCCATGCTGCAACAGGATCAGCTTGTGCGGCTCGGGCCTCGCGCCAGTAGTCGATAAGCACGCCGCGAGTGTAGGGGTACTTTACGCGTATGGGGCTATAGAGGTACCAGGAGAAGCTGATCCCGCGCTGGCAGCCGCGCGGTTCATAGGGCGGCAGACCGGGTTCGAGCGCCGGATGGTCGAGCGACTGCATCTCCCAGGCGACCATGCCGTCCTTGACGAATACTTCCCAAGAGCATGAGCCGGTGCAATTCACCCCGTGCGTAGTCCGCACGTGCTCGTCGTGTTGGAACCGGTTCCGGTAGAACTCTTCCCACTTCCGCTCGACGGGAGCAGTGGTCTCCTTCGTCCACTTCGCCATGCTAGTCTCCCTTCTTTGAGTTTGGGGTTGGGTCCGCTCACGCGTCGCGCATCCGTGCGGTGCTGCGCAGCCGCGCCGATATGCTCTGCCTCTGGCGCGGCCAGAAGGCCAGCATGATCACTGTCAGAATTGTGGCGCCCCCTAACCCGATGGCAAGCAGCCGCCAGAAGTTGGCCGTCAGGCTGCCCGGGGCGAACTGCGCGACGGGCGCCTGGAGAGCATCTTGCTGCTGGAAGAAGGCCACCAAATCTGCGACCTCGGCGGG
>Ga0326727_10024947_pt1 | contig 11260 bp, 9 predicted proteins | sample MB2enrmetagenome_FD_207643 | JGI IMG/M metagenome (GOLD analysis project Ga0326727, IMG submission 207643) | Lab enriched peat soil microbial communities from McLean, Ithaca, NY, United States - MB29MY | ecosystem: Environmental > Terrestrial > Soil > Wetlands > Peat | place: USA: New York... | reverse complement strand
TAGCTTTGGAATGGAAGAAGTGAGAATGCTCCTTGCTTGGCTGGTGCTTCGTGTGGTGTTCGGGATCGGCACAGTGCTCGATCCGGTGAACAAAGCCGTGTTCTTGCAGTTCATTCCCGAACTCGGGGGGCAGGGCAAAGATGGCGGCGTGGTTACCTATCTGACCGGATACCACGTCCTCCGCAAGGCTACCGTCCGAAGCCGGTATCTGCAGGATCGTATCAGCATGGCTGACCAACCCGCTTTATGCGCGCGGCGGAGCACAGTCGACTCGCCTCCACTTTGTGGCCGCTTTTGCAGCGAAATGGGTTGCAATCCGGTGCAATCCGAGCTGTTCTCGACAGGCTTATCTACTTAAGAATCTATCTTTTTGCCGTTTTTTATGAAAAAATCGAGAGGCGTTAAAAAGGACTCATAATCCGTTGGTCCAAGGTTCAAGTCCTTGTGGGCCCACCGTCCAAATTCTGTTTTTGCGTAACGCCAACGAATCACATTCCGTTCCCATGAGACGAGGTTTCTGCCGATGTGCCGGCTCGCTCGGGCTTCGGAACGAGGGAACTCAAGAGAGTTTCTTCCGCAGGGTGACAACATTCTTCCCCGCAACCCGCTGGTACTCGACGCTGGTCATGATTTGGCGAATCAGGTAGATGCCCAGGCCACCCTCTTTCCGTACCTCCAGCGGGGCACCAAGATCCGGGATGGGGTATTCGGTGAGATTGAACTCCACCCCATCGTCTTCAAAGCGCGCCACGAATTCATTCTTATCCACGGCGACTTGCATGGTGAAGTGGTGCTCTCCACCCTCGGGGTAGGCATACTTGGCCACGTTGGTCATCATCTCATCGAGGACCAGATTCAGGTCGTATTCGGTTTCCGCAGGAATGGAATTCCGGGAGCAGAATTCGGAGACAAAACTCATCACTCTTTCCAGTTCCGCTACATCGTTCCTTAAGATCAATGTGGTTTGCTCAGCCATGACATCTCATCATCACGTTGTCACCAATCGTAGCAACGGATCGCCATAAATAGGGCATCGTCCGACCGGGCGAACGCCGCCGGCGTGCCGGCCGCACGTTGCCCGCGACGCGCCGGACGATATCCTCCGGCACAAGGGCAACTCTCCCAAGGTCAACTCTCCCCAGGAAGGGTTCGTAATTGCCTACGATCATCATGTTAAAGGAGGAGTCCGGTGCGCGCAAGCGGGTAGCAACACCGGGGTGCGCGACACAGAAGTTGAAGGCTGGGGCTCTCCTCGAGACCCGGCGGGAAGCTCGCAGCGCGGGCATCTTGCCCGCGGTAGCGGAAGCCTCCCGCTCCCGGCGGGAAACGCCAAGGCAGGCGTAGCAGACCTTTATTGGAGTCAGGCAATTTACGGAACACCACACTCCGATGGGCCGGGAAGAGCCGCGGACCGGCAAAACAGCTCCGCGCTACGCTTGTTTACCCGCGGCGACATTCTGTAGGCTCTAGATATCGTATATTTATCTTGACTGATAAAGTATACGGTGATAGTCTAACGCGGTGTTACGGCGAGGCTCCGTCATGTCCGCGCACAGGTCTCCCACTTTCGCGAAGCGGTTTGACGTAGCGGCGGCTTTACGCCGCCATAGGGCGAGGTAAACTCGCCGCTACCTCTTCCAACTGCACCACTACCGGCCGGGCAGAATTCCGGCGCCAGAGTTTAGGTCTCAGGCGGAAAAGAATAGCCGTGAGTGCGCAAAGGCACCGCGAACCTTGAATGTTTATGGAAAAACAGGCTGTTAGCGAATTTTCGGTTGTTTCCATGGGTCGGCGCCGAGGTCTCGGCCATTGAAAATAAAGACGTTACAAGCACATTGCATAGGCTACAACAACGCCAATAAAAAGGATGTTAAAATGAAGGTATAACCTTGAATGTTCAAGAAAACAAACATGATATGAATTTGACTTGGATCAAATTCGCTCGGAACCCTGAATGTTGATGAAAAATAAGCTACTTATCGCCGAGAACCTTGAATGTTATAGAAACCAAAGGAGAAAGGCGCTAAAAAGGAGATCGAGGATGGCCGGTGCGGCGCCTTCCACGAAAGACATGTTATTGAAAACAAATAAGATAAGAGGCTGAATTCGCTCCAATTCGTTCCCAAGCCTCGAATGTGTTAGAAAAATAAGCCACTTACCGTCGCGTACCGGAAATGTCACAGAAACCAAAGGAGTGCGACGTTTGGAAGAAGAGATCATGGGAAGCAAGTGGTGTTGCCTTCTGCGCAGGACAGGATTGAACCACTCCAGAACGGCAACGCCGGGTCGAGGGGGGACAGGGTTGGCCTTGACGGAGTATTTCGGGTTGAAGCAAATCAGAGGGACCGCACGGCATAGCTTCCCTTATTGACATCTTGTCCGATCGATTCCTCCCCCTTCTCGAAGATGGTCTTCCGGTTGCTAAGTCTTCTAACGTATGAGCCAAAGTGCGAGGTTAAGCCGGCGAAAGTTCATGCAAGTCACTGCCGCTGCCGCGGCGGCGGGGCCCTTGGTGTCGTGCCTCGGCCCCAGCAATCCCTGGCGCCGCCTGAGCCCGGACGAGGCTCGCACGCTGGAAACCATCTGCGAGCGGATCATTCCCGCTGACCAAGACCCGGGAGCCGCATGGGCCGGGGTGGTCACCTTCATCGACCGGCAACTGCTGGGCCCGTACCGCCGGCTGTGGAAGACTTATCAGTTGGGCATTGCCGGCACGGACGGAACCAGTCTCGCGAAGTTCGGCAAGCCCTTCGTGGCGCTGACTTCGCAGCAGCAGGACGCGGTGCTACAGGCCATGGAAAAAGGGCAAGCGCGGGAGGGATGCTGGAAGCAGGTTTCCGCCAAATCGTTCTTCGACCTTGTGCTCAGCCACACGATGCAGGGGTTTTACGGCGATCCCCGGCACGGCGGCAATCGCGAGCGGGTGAGTTGGAAGATGCTGCGGCTGCCGTATCCGCCGGTGCGAGGGCGCTTGCAGGCAAAAGCATCCACAGATGACGCAGATTTCGCCGATAGAAAATCTGGCTAATCTGAGTAATCCGCGGTTTGGAAAATTAATGGCACTGGAGAAAGTCAACGCGGTTGTCGTCGGCGCAGGAGCGGGCGGGGGCATTGTGGCCAAGGAGCTCGCGGAAGCGGGCCTCACGGTGGTGCTGCTCGAGCGCGGCAAGTGGTACACCGCCTATGATTGCCGCAAGGATGACCTTCGCAACCAGCGGACCTCCGTGCTGGGGTGCGCGTTTGGACCTGACGATGACCGCAACCGGCGGGTGGTGGTCGGCGCCGATGGCCAGGAGAGTGTGGTGTTGCCGAGCGACGGCGCGTACAGCAACGACGCCGCGTGCGTGGGGGGTGGCACCTTCAGTTACGGCGCCATGGCCTGGCGTTACCTGGAAAAAGACTTCCGCATGCGCTCCACTTACGGTGCCGTGGCAGGCAGCACGCTGGACGATTGGCCCCTCACCTACCAGGACCTCGAGCCTTATTACACCAAGGCAGAATGGGAAATCGGCGTTTCCGGCGACGACACGAACAACGTCTTTAAGGGGGCGCGCAGCCGGCCCCTGCCCATGCCGCCTTTGCCGCCGAGCCGCGAGCATCTAATTCTGAAAGCCGCCGCGGAGCGCCTGCATCTCCACCCTTTTGATATTCCCATGCTGCGTAATACGGTGCCTTATAATGGCCGGGGCGGCTGCATGCGTTGCCGCTGGTGCGTGGGTTTTGCCTGCGAAGTTGACGCCAAGTGTGGCACCCACAACACGGTGATTCCACGCGCCCTCGCGACCGGCAACTGCGCTTTGCGCACGGAGTGCGTGGCCAGGAAAATCCTGACCAACGATCAGGGCCGGGTGACGGGAGTCGAGTACTTCGATGAGCGCGGCCACCGGCAAGAGCAGCCCGCCGACCTCGTGGTGGTCGCCGCCTCCGCCACGGAATCGCCGCGCCTGCTGCTGAATTCCCCGAGCCGCCTTTTTCCCAGTGGCCTCGGCAATCGCTACGATTGGGTGGGGCGCAATCTCATGGGACACGCCTACGCCGGCGCTTACGGACTGATGGAAACGGACACCTACGATGACCTCGGCCCCGGAGCTTCCATCGCCGCCTGCGATTACAACCACGGCAACCCGGGCTTGGTGGGCGGAGCGATGCTTTGCAACGAGTTCATCCGCCTGCCTATCCATTTCGCCTCCCTCTCCCCGCCGGGGGTACCGCGCTGGGGCGCCGCGCGCAAGGACTTCATGCGCAAATTCTTCAATCGCTGCATCGCGGTGCACGGCCCCGTGCAGGAGATGCCGGTCTTCGCCGCGCGCGTGCAAGTGGATCCACGCGTCGTGGACGATTGGGGAATTCCGGTGGCTCGGCTTTCGGGCGCGCGCCATCCCCAGGACCTGGACGTCGCGAATTACATTTCGGGAAAAGCGGCAGCGTGGCTGAAGGAAGCCGGCGCCACTACAACTTGGCCGAAACTCCCCGGCAAGGGCTTGAGCGGCGGCCAGCACCAAGCGGGAACTTGCCGCATGGGCAACGACCCCAAGACTTCGGTGGTGAACCGCTACTGCCAGGTGCATGACGTGGCGAACCTGTTCGTTATCGATGGCAGCGTGCACGTCACGAACGGCGGGTTCAACCCTGCCCTGACCATCATGGCCATCGCCTACATGGCCTCGGAACACCTCGTCCAAACCTGGAAGGGCACGCAGATGCGGGGATAATGATCTGTGCTGCAAATAACAAAGGGTAAAGGATGAAGGATAAAGGGTAAAGGCTCAAGGATCGAGACTTTGAAATTTTACCCTTTACACTTTACCCTTACCTGCTCCCAGCGCCCAGTACGCCGACTTGGAAGGACAAATGCCTGATCCACGCGTCAAATCGCGCGGCCTACGTTTAGCGCTCATCACGTTGGGCGTCGTCATTCTCGCTTTGCCCGGCGCCAGCATTTACTACGAATACTCGGGCGGAAAAGCCTGCGCGCGCTGCCATGAGATCTGGCAACCCTATTCCGATTGGCACGCCTCGACGCACCGCAACATCGCCTGCGGCTCCTGCCACGGGGACGTCTTCACTCTGGACGCGGGGTTCCACATCAACAACATGCGCCGGGTGTTCAACCACCTCAGCGGTGGCGTGCCGGAACAGGTGCGGCTCAAGACGCGCGATGTTTTCCGCGTCACGGAGCGATGCAAGAACTGCCACCAGCAGGAGTGGGCGGAGTGGGCGTCAGGCCTGCACCACGCTACGTACAAGGAGGTATTCCTCGACGCCAAGCACAACCATCGGCGCCTGCTGATGGACGATTGCCTGCGTTGCCACGGCACCCACTACGATGGAAGCATTCGGGACCTGGTGACACCCATCGATACGCAGGGCCCCTGGAAACTGCGCGACCCGGCTCTGGCCGGCCGTCCCGTCATCGTCTGTTTAAACTGCCATGTGATGCATCACCACGGCAATCCCCTGACGCGACCGGCGGAGAAGCCTGCGACGAGTTCAACCCAGGAATTGAACCGTCCTTCGCTCGCGCTCTTCGACCGGCGGGAAATGCAATCCGTCGCCCTGGCCGATCTGCCCTTGCCCGCGATGCGCGAGGGGGACCGGGAAGTAAAGATCAGCCGCGACCCGCGGCAGGCGCTCTGCTACCAGTGCCATGGGCCGGATGCCACGCGAGTCCTGCACACCGGCGACGACCGCACTCCCGTGGGCGTTCATGAGGGCCTCAGTTGCTTCGCCTGCCACGAAAATCACACCATGCGCACGCACGCGTCCTGCGCCAATTGCCATCCGCGCTTGTCGAACTGTGGCCTCGACGTGGAAACCATGGACACGACGTTCAAATCCACCCAGAGCCCGCACAACGTCCATTTCGTGAAGTGTACGGACTGCCACACCAAAGGCATTCCCAAGAAGCACCGGCCTGACGCGCCCGCCAGTCTCACCTCGTCGGCGGGGTAGCGCTCACAGGAGGTTTTTCGTTAGACATTGCTGGAGGGAACCCTATCCAGGACTTCCCGCACCTTATGTGCCAGGGCTTCCGGGGTAAAGGGCTTTTGTAGAAAGGGCACACCGGGATCCAATACGCCGTGATGAGCGATGGCATGATCCGTATAGCCAGACATATAGAGAACCTTCGTGTTCGGGCGAGCCGCGCTGATTTGCTCGGCAACCTTTCGCCCATTCATCCGCGGCATCACCACGTCCGTGAATAACAGATGGATGGTCCCGTCGAGCTTCTTACTGAGATCCAGCGCCTCATGGGGATGGCCGGCAACAACCTGCATTGTCGGCGCCGCACTTTAAGCATATAATCTGCTGCTGGTTCCATCGGTTTTCACGAGACCTGCTCGCAGTCCTTCCCGGATATGTATCTGATTTACAGCATGCTTTTCTCGGTGGGTGCGATACTGACAGCGCCATTTTATTGGTGGCGAAAGGGCCGAGCGCAGAAGCGCGGGTACTGGGCCGAGCGGTTCGGCAATGTCCCGTTTCAAGAAACCAGCCCCGGCGCGATTTGGGTTCATGCTGTCTCCCTTGGGGAAACACTGGCGGTGGCAGGCTTGGTGGAGGAAATGCAACGGGCGTTCCCCGAGCGCAAGATCTACCTGAGCCACGTCACGCCGGCGGGACGCGAAGCCGGGGAGAAACGATTGCCCTCCCTCGCCGGCCGCTTCTATATTCCCTTGGATTGGCGCTGGGCGGTGCGCAAAGCCCTGGCTCGCATCAAACCGTCGTTGCTGGTGATCGTTGAAACCGAACTGTGGCCCAATCTCTTGCGCGCCGCGCAGGAAGCGGGCGCCCGGGTGGTCATGGTCAACGCGCGCCTGTCAAAGCGCTCCTTGCGCCGGTATCTGCTGGTGCGGCCCTTTATGCGGCGCGTCCTTGCCCATGTGGACGAGATCTGCACGCAAACGAAAGAAGACGCGGAACGATTCCGCCAAATCGGCGCCCTGCAACAGCGCGTCAGGATGGTGGGAAATCTGAAATTTGATGCCCAACCACCCAAGCTCGGGGAGTTTGCCCGCGCCTTGAAAGTCGCGCTCCGGCAAGCGCAACGCGGGCCGGTTTTGGTGGCCGCCAGTACGATGCCCGGAGAGGAACCGCTGGTGCTTCAGGCCTGGGACTTGATTCAGGCCCGGTACCCCCACGCGCTTCTGATCCTCGCCCCGCGCCATCCCGCGCGCTTCGAGGGGGTCAGCCAGGTCTTGGCGCGGGCCCAACGCGGATTTGTGCGCCGCACCACCTTGCCCGTTAAAGAGCCGGCGTTGTCGCGCCAATTGGCCTCCACGACCATTCTCCTTCTGGACACAATCGGCGAGTTAGCGGGGGTTTTCGAAGTGGCTGACTTGGTTTTCATCGGTGGCAGCCTGGTTCCCACGGGAGGGCACAATTTGCTCGAGCCCGCATACTGGTCAAAGGTGATCGCTTTCGGACCATCCATGGAGAATTTTCGCGACATCGCCAGGTTGTTCCTGGACGCCGGCGCCGCCATCCAAATCCGCAGCCCTGAGGAACTCGCCCACGCCACGTGGCTGCTGGAGAATAAGGAGGCGCGCGAGCGCCTGGGCGCAAGGGCGCGGCAAGTGTTGGAGGAAAACTCCGGAGCCACCGCGCGCACTCTCGAAGGCCTTAGGAAATATCTGGGCCATGATGCACAAGGCCGCGAGCCACTCTCCCACGAGGTCAAGTGAACCCGCTCTTGCTGCCATTTTCCGCGGGATTTCGGCTGGGCGTGGCGATGCGCTGCGCCGGCTATGAACGCGGCTGGTTCAACACCCGCCGCTTGGCGCGGCCGGTGGTGAGCATTGGCAACCTCACGGTGGGCGGAACCGGGAAGACGCCGCTGGTCGTCTGTGTCGCCAGAATTCTGTTGCGCCGTGGTTGGAAACCCGGCATTCTCACACGAGGGTACGGCCGCAGGAGTAAGGCAGACCTGATCGTTCTGGCGCCCGGGGCAGGGCGCGGCGCGAATGCGAAGGAAATCGGTGATGAGCCGGCGCTTCTTGCCAGCATGCTTCCCGAAGTCCCCCTGGTCCTTTGCGCCGACCGCTTTCGCGGCGGCCAGGCAGCGGAAGATCGGTTCCAGGTGGACACCCATATTCTCGATGACGGCTTTCAGCATCTGGCGCTCGCACGCGACGTGGATTTGCTCGCGCTCGATGCGACGCAACGAATTTCCGACTGGCAATTGCTCCCTGCCGGCCGCCAGCGTGAACCGCTCTCTGCCCTGCGGCGCGCTCAGATCGTGGTGCTCACGCGCACGGATTCCGTTGATCCGCAACCTCTGCAAGATCTGGTGCTCAAGGTTCATCCCGCCGCCAAGGTCTTTCGCAGCCGTACGGAATTGTTGGGATGGACAGACGCCTTGAGTGGCGCGGCCGTTTCCATCGAGGGTTTGCGCGCTCAAAGAGTTTCGGCATTTTGCGGAATCGGCAATCCGCAGGCGTTTTTTGCCGACCTGCGCCGCTGGGGATTCCGCCTTGTGGCTGAGGATGCATTTCCCGACCATCACGTATACACTGACAAGGAGATTCAACAGTTGGTGGAACGGGCCTGCCGGAACGGTGCGGCGGCATTGCTGACGACCCAAAAGGATGCGGTGAAGTTCTCCGGAGATTGGGCGCCGCAACTGCCCATTTTGGCATGCGAGATTGAAGCGCAGATAATCGATGCCGAGTATTTCGAAAGAACCCTGCTGTCTTATCTGGAAAAGGCGCATCAATGACGGCTCCTGCTCGCTTTGCAAGTGTCCAGCGCATTCTGGTGCGGTCCACCAATTGGGTGGGTGATGTGGTGATGTCTCTTCCCGCCCTGGAGGCCCTGCGCGCACGTCTTCCGCGCGCGGAAATCGTCCTGCTTTCCAAGCCCGGGGTCAGTGAACTCTATTGGCATCATCCGGCGGTGAATCGCCAAATTATCTATAAACCCGCGAGTGAACATCGCCGGCCCTTGGGGTTCGCAAGGCTCATCCGGGAACTTCGGGCGGAGCACTTTGACGCTGTCCTGCTTCTTCCCAATTCGTTTCACGCCGCCTGGATGGCCTGGCTGGCGCGCATCCCCCTGCGCATCGGGTACGCGCGCGATGGCCGCAGTTTCCTGCTCCACGACGCCATTGAACCGCCTCTTCCTGCCGCCTATGGACACCAGGTTTATTATTACCTGGCTCTCCTCTTTCGCGCGGGTTTGATCGACAAGCCGCAAGCCGTCGAAGAAATTCGGCTGCGCCTTACTGATGCAGAAAGGAATTGGGCGGCGAAAAAACTGGATGCGCTGGGATTGAGCGGCCCGCGATTCCTTGTGGGTCTGGCCCCGGGAGCGGCCTTCGGCCCGGCCAAGCGTTGGTTGCCCGAGCGCTTCGGGGGACTGGCCGACCGCCTGATTGGTGCGTTGAATGCCGATGTGGTAATCTTCGGGTCCGCCGCGGAGCGGCCTCTGGCGGAGGGAATTGCCGGCTCCATGAAGCACACACCCGCCATCGCCGCCGGTGAAACTTCCTTGCGGCAATTGCTGGCGCTCATGGCCCGGTGCCGATTGATGGTGACCAACGACTCGGGTCCCATGCACCTGGCCGCGGCGTTGGGAATCCCCCTGGTCGCCATCTTCGGTTCCACCGACGAACGCGCCACGGGGCCGGTGGGAAGGCGGATACGCATTGTCAACCGAGCCGTTGAGTGCGGCCCCTGCGGGCGACGTTTGTGCCCAATTGATTTCCGTTGCATGCACGACATCTCGGTGGAAGAGGTGTATCGAGCCGCCCTGGAACTCGTTAAGCGCTGGAACATCACGCCTGACCCTTCCGGCTAGGTGGGAAGGCACCGGCTGGGGCAGCGAAGGAAAACCGCGGCCAACGGAGCGCCCGTCCGTGGACGCCGCGGATTTTTCGGAATTGAACCGATGACCATCTCGACGTCCGACCGCACCGCGTTGCTGGCCCTTCTGGAGCGCTTCCCGCGCCAGCGGGTCATCATGCTGGGAGACCTCGTTGCTGACGAGTCCGTCTACGGCGAAATCACGCGCGTGTCGCGCGAAGCACCCGTGCTGATCCTGAAGGAGCGCGAGAGGCAGGTCGCACCGGGGGGGGGCGCCAACGCCGCGAACAACCTGGCGGCGCTGGGCGCCCACGTCATTCCCGTGGGAGTCGTCGGCCATGATGACTCGGGCCACGCTTTGCTCCAATACTTTCGCGAAAGGCATATTTCCACACGACACATCTTGCGCGTGCAGGATTACCTGACTCCCACCAAGACACGCATTCTGGGAGGACTTTCGCACTGGCAGCGCCAGCAGATTGTCCGCATCGACAAGGAGCCGGCCCACCCGCTGAAGGCGGAAGTGCGAGCCCGCGTGACGCGGGCGGCGGCGGTGTTGCTCGGCTCATCGACAGGCGTGTTGGTTGCCGATTACGGCTACAGCACCACCAACGCCAAGGAAGTGGGTTCTTTTCGCCGGCGGGCGCAACGCCTTGCGCTGCCCATCACCATAGACTCCCGCTATGACCTCCCGACTTACAAAAACTTGACCGCGGCTACGCCCAATGAACCCGAGCTGGAGGCTGCCTTCAATCAGCCGATTGGAAATGACTTGGAGCGGCTGCACACTCTGGGGAGGAAATTTCTCTGTCGCCAGGGACTCCGGGCCCTGCTGGTTACCCGCGGGCGCGATGGCATGGCGCTATTTGAGCCGCACCGGCCGCCCTGCCACCTTCCCATTTTCGGGTCTGACCAGGCCGTCGACGTAACGGGCGCGGGCGACACCGTAATCGCTGCCTTCACGCTCGCCCTTGCCGCCGGGGGTGGCTTTCTCGCAGCCGCCCGCATTGCCAACTGCGCCGGCGGGATTGTGGTCATGAAGCGCGGCACCGCCACCGTTTCCCTCAGCGAAATCACGGAGGCCATCCGCAACGCATGAGCGCAACCCTGGTGCCTCGAGAGGAAGTGCGCGCCCTCGGCGATCGCCTGCGCCGGGAGGGTCGCCGCATTGCCTTCGCCAACGGTTGTTTTGATATTCTCCACGTTGGCCATGTGCGTTATCTTGAAGAGGCAAGGGGCTCGGGCGATGTGCTGGTGGTGGGCGTGAACAGCGACCGCGCCGTAACCGCCTTGAAAGGCGAGGGGCGGCCGATTATCCCCGCCCAAGGCCGCGCGGAACTGGTAGCGGCACTCGAATCCGTGGATTATGTCGTCATTTTCGACGGGCTGACGGCGGCGGAGATCCTGCTTGATCTGCTCCCGGACGTGCATTGCAAGGGCACCGACTATTCCGCGGA